>Ga0207660_10003590_pt1 | contig 10103 bp, 9 predicted proteins | sample KBSC73BmetaG_FD_184335 | JGI IMG/M metagenome (GOLD analysis project Ga0207660, IMG submission 184335) | Corn rhizosphere microbial communities from Kellogg Biological Station, Michigan, USA - KBS C7-3B metaG (SPAdes) (version 2) | ecosystem: Host-associated > Plants > Roots > Rhizosphere ... | reverse complement strand
CAGCGGCGACATCTCGGACAAAATTGGCCCGTTCCTCTCTCAAGCCGCATCCGGGTGGGCCATCCCGCCCGGATGCCGCGATTATAACGCCTGGCGCCGCGCAACAAATCCGCCGCCGGGTTAAAATTTTGCCGGTCAGGCGATGCCGGCCGCGTGGCGCACGCTCCAGATCATCGAGCTGCGGACGACATATTCCTTGTGGCGGACCGGATCGGCGGCGATGGCGCGCAGCTCGTCGAGGTTGCGTTGCCGCACCGCCGGGTCTTTCTCCTCGAGCACCTGCTTGTTGCGGATCGATTGCGCCTGGACGAAGGCGACATTGGCGGCGCGCCGCTGACGCACATATTTGTCGAGCAGCGCCTCCTCGGCCTCGCCGCGGGCGACTTGCGCGAGCTTCTCGCCGAGATTGAACGTCGCCTGCAGCGCCCCGTTGAGGCCGAATGCGCCCAAGGGATTGTTCACATGCGCCGCGTCGCCGACGATGACATAGCGGCCGCGGCGGAACTCGGCGGCGACGCGCTGATGCACGCGGTAGATATTGGTGTGGACGATGTCCCACGGGCCGGGCAGGGCGAGGAAGTGCTTGAGGCCCTTCGCCGCGAAGTCATGGCCCAGCACCGTCTCGTCGGAGAGATCGGGATCGGGCGGGAACAGCACGCGCCAGAGTCCGGGCGGCCCCTCATGCGGCATCTTGAAGATCGCGCCCCAATCGACCGGATCGGCGACATAGGCGTTGAAGGTATAGCCATGCGGCGCGAGGTCCTGGCGAATGCCGATGACGAGGAAGCGCTCGGGCCAGGTGAAGCCTTCGAAGGCGACATCCATCAGATGCCGCACCGCGCTGCGCGCGCCGTCGGCGCCGATGAGATAGCGTCCCCGTACCGTCTCGATCCCGCCCGGCGTCTCGAACCGCGCGGTGACGCCCGAGCCGTCCTGTGTCGCGTCAACGAAGCGATGCGCGAATTTCACCGTGCCGCCGAGCGTCTCGAACCGCGCTTTGAGCAGCGGTGTCAGCTTGAACTGCTCGCAATGGAAGCGGAAAGGATAGGGCGTCTCGTCCTTGAGCAGGGAGAGATCCCACTCGACGATCACGCCTTCCGCGCGGCCGCGAATCTGCCAGCGCGGCACCTTGATGCCCATGGCGAGGAAATCCTGGCCGACGCCGATCGAATCGAGCAATTCGACGGTCGGCGGATGGAAGGTCCCGGCGCGCAGATCGCGCGGCAGCTTCTCCTCCGCCTCGAAAACCAGCGCCGGCACATCGGCCAGCGCCAGGCGCACGGCAAGCGCCAACCCCGCCGGCCCGGCGCCGACGATCAGAATCGGATCAGGTTTTGCCAAATTCACCCTCGCCTCGCGCCGAACAGCGGCGCCAAGTCACCCTAGAGCGAGAGCCTTTCCTGTCAACCGGCGCGGCACCGCGCCGCCGGCTTACATCGGCGGCTTGACGCCGTTTTTCTCGACCGTCACCGATCGGGCGGTGAGCGTGCCGTCCGTGCCCTTGCGGGCAAAGACATAGACCGCCTTGCCGCGCTTCAGATCGCGTGGCGTTGCCGGGACGGTCGCGACGATCGGCGTCTCCGGCCCGACGATCACCTGCGCCGTGCCGTTCTTGTAGTTGACCGAGAGGATCTGGCCCTGCGGCGCCTTGGCGATGCCGATCACGGTCGCGTTGGTCATCAGGCTTTGCGGGCGCAGATCCCAGGGATATTGGCCTTCCCCCGCGCCGCGCCGCGCTTCGGGGAAGATATGCACCTCCACTGCGTGGAGCTTGCCGTCGGCGCCCGGCACCGAGGTCGAGCCGACGAAGTCGCCGGCATGGATATCGGAGAGCTTCTTGCGCACCAGACTCTGCACGCGGTAGCTCGGGGCAAGCAAGACCGTCGCGAGCGCGCCGTCGCGGGTTTTGATGGTAAGGCTGCGATCCTGAAGCTTGACGATGGAGCCGCGCACGCTCGTCGGAACGCCTTGCGGCGCCTGCGCCAGCGCCGGCGCGATCAATCCGGCGATCGTCGCGGCGACGAGAAGGAGTTTTGTCCACATCGTTATGGCCTCGAGCGGTCGCAAAGCGCCGCCGCGCGGGGCGAGCGCTTGGCTCCCCTCGGCTCCGGCACGAGCGAGATTAAGCGAAATGCGCCGGCGGGCAAGCCGCCGGTTACATCGGCGGCTTGATGCCGTTCTTCTCGACCGTCGCGTTGTTGGCGGTGATGGTGCCGTCGGCGGTCTTGGTGGCGCGCAGGAACACCGCTTTGCCGGGCTTCAGATCGCTCATCGACGCATCGGTATTGCCGACGATCTTCGTTTTCGAATCGACCACGACCTCGACCGGCTTTCCCTTGACATTGACCGTCAGCGTGCCGCCCCTCTTGGCCGTCGCGACGCCCGTGGCATGGGCGTTGGTCATGATGCTGCCGGGCCTCAGATCGTAAGGAAACTGGCTTTCGGGAACGAAAGGCGGCAGGAAGTGAATTTCGACGGCGTGCAGCTTGCCGTCCTTTCCCGGCATCGAGGTCGAGGCGACGTTGTCGCCAACCTTGATGTCGCTGAGCTTCTTCCTCGCGAGAGCGGAGACCCGGGAATTGGGCGCAAGCGCCACGGTGACGGTCTTGCCGTCGCGCTCCTTGACCGTGAGGTTCTGCCCGGCCAGTTTCGCGACCGTGCCGCGTATGTTGACGGGCGTGCCCTGCGGCGCCTGAGCGAAGGCCGGCATCGCCAAGGATGCAAGCAGTGCGACGACGAGTAATGGCTTTGCGCGCATGATGTCTCCCCCTGTCTCCGAGGCCGCCACCCGTGCGTTTTCGCGCGGGGCGTGCCGGGTCGCTCATACCATGAAGGGTCGAACACGGGCAGGCGCGGCGCCCTCACTTTTGCGTTATCGCGCCGGTTGATTTCGCCGGGTCCGGCGGGTAAGCACCGGCATTATGGATGCGCTCCCGGCCGAACTTCTCGGCGAAATCGCCAGACGGCGCACCTTCGCGATCATCTCCCACCCCGATGCCGGCAAGACCACGCTGACGGAGAAGCTGCTGCTGTTCGGCGGCGCGATCCAGCTCGCGGGCGAGGTCAAGGCGCGGGGCGAGCGACGGCGCGTGCGCTCGGACTGGATGGAGGTGGAGCGCGAGCGCGGCATCTCGGTCAGCTCCGCCGTCATGAGCTTCGAGCATGACGGCCTCGCCTTCAACCTCCTCGACACGCCCGGCCACCAGGATTTCAGCGAGGACACCTACCGGACGCTCACCGCGGTCGACAGCGCGGTGATGGTGCTCGATGCCGCGCGCGGCATCGAGGCGCAGACCTTGAAGCTCTTCGAGGTGTGCCGCCTGCGCGACGTGCCGATCATCACCTTCGTCAACAAGCTCGACCGCGAAGGCCGCGATCCGTTCGATCTGATGGACGAGATCGAGCGCCGCCTTGCCCTCGACGTCGTCCCGGCGAGCTGGCCGATCGGCATGGGGCGAGACTTCCTCGGCACCTACGATCTCTTCGCCGACGCGCTGCTGCTGTTCGAGCGCGGCGCCGGCGAGCGCATCACCGACCCGGTGCGCTGCAGTGGTCTCGATGATCCCAAGCTCGAGCAGCTCCTGCCGACGGCGGCGCTGCAAAAGCTGCGCGAGGAAGTGGCGATGGCGCGCGGCTTGACGCCGGCTTTCGACCGCGAGGCCTATCGACAGGGTCATATGACGCCGGTCTTCTTCGGCTCGGCGCTCAACAATTTCGGCGTGCGCGAATTGATGAAAGGCGTTGGCGCGCTGGCGCCAAGCCCGCGGCCGCAGCCGGCGCTGCCGCATCCGATCGAGCCGGGCTCGCCCAAGGTCGCGGGCTTCGTCTTCAAGGTGCAGGCGAATATCGATCCGCAGCATCGCGACCGCATCGCCTTTCTGCGCCTCTGCTCGGGCCGCTTCCGCCGCGGCATGAAATTGAAGCATCGCCGCAGCGGCAAGACCATGAGCATCCAGAACCCGGTGCTGTTCCTCGCGCGCGAGCGCAACCTCGCGGAGGAGGCCTGGCCGGGCGACATCATCGGCATTCCCAATCACGGCACGCTGCGCATCGGCGACACGCTGACCGAAGGTGAGGAGCTGCGCATCACCGGTATCCCGAGCTTTGCCCCCGAGATCCTGCGCCGCGTGCGCCTCGAAGACCCGATGAAGTCGAAGCATCTGAAGCGCGCGCTGGAGCAGCTCGCTGAAGAGGGCGTGACGCGCGTGTTCCGTCCGCTGACCGGCGGCGACTGGATCGTCGGCGTCGTCGGTCCGCTGCAGCTCGAAGTCTTGGCCGCGCGCATCAAGAGCGAATACGATCTCGGCGTGCGTTTCGAGCAGAGCCAGTTCGAGACCGCGCGCTGGGTTTCGGGCGCGGCCGAGGAGGTGAAGCGCTTCGAAGATGCCAACCGTTCCATGATCGCCGAGGACCATGACGGCGTTCCGGTGTTCCTCGCGCGCAATGCCTGGGATCTCGACCGCATGACGAAGGACTGGCCGAAACTGACCTTCAACGCGACGCGCGAACAGACCGAGGAGCTGACGGGCGGGTAGGTGTGGGGACGCTCTTTGACCGTCGTCCCCGCGAAAGCGGGGACCCAGGGCGGGTTACGCAAGGAGATCATCATAGAGATCGCGCCATGAGGGATTATCGCGCTCGATCAGTTGCAACTTCCATTGACGGCGCCATTTCTTGAGTTGCTTTTCGCGGATGATCGCTGCTTCCATCGTGGCGTGGAATTCGAGATAAACAAGCATGTGCACGTGATAATTTCTCGTGAACCCTTCGACCGCTTCTGTGCGATGCTGCCATGTCCTCTGCGCGACGTTGCTGGTCACGCCGATGTAGAGGGTACCGTTTCTCCGGCTGGCGAGAATGTAGACGCATGGTTGCTTTTGCTTCATATGCCGGTTGCTCGCTCTGGGTCCCCGCTTTCGCGGGGACGACGGGAATTATTGTTCTGAGCTGCTTATCATCATGATCCGTCTCTCCGTGCTCGACCAATCGCCGATCCGCGCCGGCGGCACACCGGCGCAGGCGGTCGCCGAATCGGTCGAGCTGGCGCGCGCCTGCGAGCGCTGGGGCTATCACCGCTATTGGGTCGCCGAGCATCACGCATCGGACGGCTTGGCGGGCGCGTCTCCCGAAATTCTCGCAGCGCGCCTTGCCGCGGCGACGCAAACGATGCGCGTCGGCACGGGCGGCGTGATGCTCTCCCATTACAGCGCGCTCAAAGTCGCGGAGCAGTTCCGCATGCTCGAGGCGCTCTACCCCGGGCGGATCGATCTCGGCATCGGCCGCGCCCCGGGGAGCGATTACGCAACGGCCAGGGCGCTCGCCCATGGCCCGGGCGCGCTCGGCATCGAGGAATTCCCGCGCCAGATCCAGGACCTGCTGGCATTCCTGCGCGATGCCATTCCCGACGGCCATCCCTTCGCCGGCATCACGGCACAGCCGCGCGGCGCAACCTACCCCGAGCCCTGGCTTTTGGGCTCGAGCGACCAAAGCGCGCTCTATGCCGCCTATTTCGGCTGCGCTTTCTCCTTCGCGCATTTCATCACCGACCGGCACGGGCCCGATATCATGGCCGCCTATCGCGAGAATTTCCGCCCCTCGGTGTGGTATGACGCGCCGCTCGGCAGCATCGGGGTCGCGGCGATCTGCGCCGAGAGCGAGACGCAAGCGCAGCGCCTTGCCCTCTCGCGCGACCTCTCGCGGCTGCGCATGGATCAGGGCATTCGCGGCCCGGTGCCGTCGCTCGAAGAGGCCGAGGCCTATCCCTATTCGCGCGAGGAGCGGCTGCGCATCGCCTTCAACCGCCAGCGTCAGGTGATCGGCGATCCGGCGCAGTGCAAGGAAAAGCTGCTGGCGCTCGGGACAAGCTACGGCATCGAGGAATTCGTGATCGTGACGATCACCTATGATTTCGATGCGCGGCTCAAATCCTACGAGCTTCTGGCGCGGGAATTCGGCCTCGCGCCGCGCAGCTGAGCGTCACCCGCCCGGGCGCTTGCGCTCGATCTCCAAGACTTCGCCGCGTCCCGCCGCGCGCAGCTCCTCGGCCGCCTGGCGCAGCCGCGTGAAGGCGCGGATGCTCAACGGGATGGAGGCGATGTAGATGAAGCCGATCATGAGCAAGGTCGCCCAAGGCTCGGTGGTGGCGAGGGCGGCGAGGCCGCCGATCACCAAGAGCAGCGCCAGCGCCCATTCGCGCGGCACCTTGATGCGCTTCGCCGAAAAGGTCGGGACGCGGCTGACCATCAGCGCGGCGGTCGCCGCCAGCACCGCGCCGCTGAACCACGGCGTGCGAAACCCGTCCCAGCCGAACTCGAAGTTGAGCAGCATGGGCAGGATGGCGAGGCCAGCGCCCGCCGGCGCCGGCACGCCCGTGAAGAAATTGTAGGCGTAGGCCGGCAAATCGGCGCCGATCTGGGTGTTGAACCGCGCCAAGCGCAGCGCGCAGCACACGGCGAAGAGCAGCGCCACCACCCAGCCGATGCTTTGCAGATTGTGCAGCGTCCAGACATAGAGGAGGAGGGCGGGGGCGACGCCGAAGCTGACGAAATCCGACAGCGAGTCGAGCTCGGCGCCGAATTCCGAGGTGCCTTTGAGGAGGCGCGCGATGCGCCCGTCGATGCCGTCGAGAATGCCGGCGACGATGATCGCGACCACCGCTTGCTGATAATGTTCGCCGAGCGCGAGACGCATCGCGGTCATCCCGGCGCAGAGCGCCAAGAGCGTCAAGATGTTGGGGATCATCCGGTTGAGCGAGAGGCCGCGGATCGGACGGACGCGCAGGCGGGGCCGCGGCATGTCAGTGCTCCGTCGCGCGGCGCAGCGGCTCGGTGCTCGAGGCATCGGCCAGCACGGTCTCGCCGCCCAAAGCGCGCTGACCGATCAACGCCAGCACCGCCCAGCTCGGCGGCAGATAGACCTCGGCGCGGCTGCCGAAGCGGATGAGGCCGATGCGCTGGCCGGCGATGATCGTTTCGCCCTCGCGCAATGTCGAGACGATACGGCGCGCGACCAGCCCGGCGATCTGCACCACGGCAATGTCGCCACCGGCGGTCGAGAGCCGGGTTGCCATGCGCTCATTGTCGCTGCTCGCCTTGTCGAGGCTCGCATTGAAAAATTTTCCCGGGCTGTAGGCAAGCTTGGCGACGTTGCCGGCCATCGGCGCGCGGTTCACATGTACGTCGAAGACGCTCATGAAGATGGCGATCCGGCGCATCCTCTGCGGGCCGAAACCGAGCTCGGGCGGCGGCGGCGCCTCGTCGATCGCGATGATGAGCCCATCCGCCGGCGACAGCACGAGACCGGGGCGTTGCGGGCTCACCCGCCAGGGATCGCGGAAGAAATAGATGCACCAGAGGGTGGCCAAGAGGCCGAGCCAGCCGAGCGGCTGCGCGATCCAGAAGAGGATCGCGGCCACGACGGCGAAAATCGCGATGAAGCGCCAGCCATCGCGATGGATCGGCGCGAGAACATGCCTCAGCACAGCGTCAGCCTCCGGCCTGGCAAGCGATGGCGCGATCTCTTCAAGCGGCACCCATTCCCCATTCGAGCGGACCATGCTCTAGCGGAAATGGGTTAAGCCTTCTATCGCCCTTCGCGCCGCCAGGCGAGGAAGAAGGCGCCGAGTGCGAGGATTAGCGCCAAGAGCCCGGGCAGAAGCGGCGTCTCGCTGACGCCGGTGACGACATAATCGCCGTTCTGGCGCAGCCCCAGCCAATTGCGGCCGGACAGGGTGCGGTCCGGGCCGACGCGGCGCAGCTCGGGGATGGCGCCCGGCCCGACCCAATAGGTGCCGCCGCCCGTCGCCTTCACATCGGCCGCGACCTTTTGGTCGGTGGTGCGCACATCGGCAAGCTCGATCGGATTGAGCGCGCCGGCGGCGGCCAGCGCGGTGCGCGTGCCGTCCGTGACCCGGTAGAGCCCGCTCTCGGTCACCGGCAGCGAGCCGACGCTCCGCCCGCCGCTTTGCGGCGCCAGGTTGAGGGTCTGCGGCTTGCCGTCGGGGCCGGTCACCTGCACCGGCCGGTCATCGGGCTCGAGCGATTGGCGGGTGACGATCAGCCGATTGCCCGAGACCTCGGCGCGCAGATCGTTCTCCTCGAGGTCGGGCTCCTTCATTAGCCAATAGACCACGCGGCGCAGCAGATCGGCTTGCGGCCCGCCGCCTTCATAGCCGCGCGTCCAGAGCCACATCTCGTCGGAAAGCAGCTCGGCGACCCGGCCCTTGCCGACCCGGTCAAGGACGAGCAGCGGGTGATCGCCCAGCCCGTCCATCACCACCGTGCCGCGCCGCGCCTGCGCATCGACATCGAGGAACCAGCGCCCCCAGGGCGGCGTCTTCATCGCATCGGCGGGAAGGCCGGGGAGATCGGCGGTCACCGGATGGCGCGTGCCGGCCTTGCTCAAATGCGGCACATAGCCCTGCTCGAAAATCTGGCCGGTCGGCTCGGCCGGCAGCACGGCGCCCAGCGGCGTGCGGTAGAGGCTGTCGGGCGAGCCGAAGCTCGGCCCCGCCGCGTCAAGAAACGCGCCGCCCTTCTCGACATAGCGCGCGATGTTCTCGAGATAGGCGGGCGGCAGAACGTTCATCTGCTTGTAGCGGTCGAAGATGATCAGGTCGAACTGATCGAGTTTCTCATCGAACAGCTCGCGGATCGGAAAGGCGATCAGCGACAGCTCGCGGATCGGCGTGCCGTCCTGCTTCTCGGGCGGGCGCAGGATGGTGAAATGGATGAGGTCGACCGACGGATCGGATTTCAGGATGTTGCGCCAGGTGCGCTCGCCCTGATGCGGCTCGCCGCTGACCAGCAGCACTTTGAGCCGGTCGCGCACGCCGTTGATGACCAGCGCGGCGCGATTGTTGTCGAGGGTAAGCTCGTGCGGGCCGCGCTCGGCTTCGAGCTCGACGACATTGGCCCCGCCATGATCGATCGGGATCGTCAGCGGCACGTCGCGCCCGAGCGGCACGGTGCGAATGACCGGCGCGCCGCCATCCTTGCGCAAGGTGAGCCGCGCCTCGCCGCTGCCGCCGTCCGGCAAATCTTCGATCCGCACATTGATGTGCACGTCCTTGCCGACGAGGCCGAAGCTCGGCGCATCCTTGACGACGAGACGCCGGTCCGCCTCGCCCGGCTGACCGGTCAAAAGCACATGCAAGGGAGCATCGAAGCCGAGCTGGGCCGGCGCCGGCATGTCGTGCACCTCGCCATCGGTGATCATGATCGCGCCGGCGATGCGCTGGCGCGGCACATCGGCGAGGGCGCGGGTCAGCGCGGTGTAGAGCTGCGTGCCGGTATCGGCCATCGGCGCATTGGCGTCGGGCGCGCCCGCATGGACGATCCGCACATCGAGGTCCTTGAAGGCGGCAAGGCGCTGCTCCAGCGTGTCGAGCGCCTGCTGGGCATAGAGGCGGCGCTGGCCGATCCGCATGCTCGGCGAATCATCGACCACCACCACCGCCACGTCCTTTTGCGGCACGCGCTGCTCCTCGACGAGCGAGGGATCGAGCAGGATGACGAGCAGCATCGCACAGGCGGCGAGGCGCCAGCCCGTGCCGCGGGCGCGGCGCAGTGCGCCATAGCCGAGAATGAGCGCGGCGAGCGCGACGAAGACGCCGATCGCCAGCCAGGGCAGAAGCGGCGACGCGGCGACGCTATAGCCGCCGATGGTGGCGAGGCCGCTCATTGGCCGAGCCGCTCCAGGATCGCCGGCACATGCACCTGATCGCTCTTGTAATTGCCGGTGAGCGCATACATCACGAGGTTGACGCCGAAGCGATAAGCGAATTCGCGCTGCGGCTCGCCGCCGGGCACCGCGGCGTGCAAGGGCCGGCCGCTGCCGTCGATCGCCCAGGCGCCGGCCCAATCATTGCTGCCGACGATGACGCTCGAGACGCCGTCATTGACCTGATCGGCGGTCGGCTCGACCCACAGCGTTCCGCCTGCCCAGCGGCCGGGAAACTCCTGCAACAGGTAGAAGGACTTGGTCAGGACGTGATCGGGCGGGACCGGGACGAGGCCGGGAATTTCGAGCCCCGCCGCGATCTGCCGCAGCCGCTGCTGCGTCGTGCTCGCGGTCAGGGGCGTGCTCTCGCCCTGATCCTGCGT
>Ga0207660_10003586_pt1 | contig 10108 bp, 7 predicted proteins | sample KBSC73BmetaG_FD_184335 | JGI IMG/M metagenome (GOLD analysis project Ga0207660, IMG submission 184335) | Corn rhizosphere microbial communities from Kellogg Biological Station, Michigan, USA - KBS C7-3B metaG (SPAdes) (version 2) | ecosystem: Host-associated > Plants > Roots > Rhizosphere ... | reverse complement strand
ACGATTCCATCACCGGCGGCTCGGGCTTCGACGACATCAACGGCAACATGGGCGACGACACCCTGCATGGCGGCGCCGGCGACGACTGGGTGGTGGGCGGCAAGGACAATGACGTCCAGTTCGGCGAGGCCGGCAATGACGTCGTCTGGGGCAACCTGGGCAATGACACCCTCGACGGCGGCGACGGGAACGACCAGGTGCGTGGCGGCCAGGGCGACGACACGCTCACCGGCGGGGCCGGCGACGATTTCGTCTCCGGCGACCGGGGCAACGACACCGAGAGCGGCGGCGCCGGCGCGGACCTCTTCCACACCTCCCAGGACGCCGGGATCGACAGGGTGCTCGACTTCAACCTCGCCGAAGGCGACCGGGTGATGCTGGATCCGGGGACGACCTACACGGCAAGCCAGGTCGGCGCCGACACGGTCATCGACTTCGGCGGCGGCAACCAGATGATCCTGGTCGGCGTGCAGATGTCCACACTGACGTCGGGGTGGATCTTCGGCGCGTGAAGTCGGAGCCGCCGGCGGCGGGTGCGCAGGCTAGGCGCCGCCCACCGCCGCCACCGCCGCCCTCGCCGCTTCGCCGCGTTCTTCCTTCAGCTTCTCGGCCAGCAGGAACGCCAGGTCGAGGGCCTGTTCGCCGTTGAGGCGGGGGTCGCAGTGGGTGTGGTAGCGGTCGGCTAAGTCCCCCTCCGTGACCTCGCGGGCGCCGCCGGTGCATTCGGTGACGTTCTGGCCCGTCATCTCCAGATGGACGCCGCCGGGGTGGACGCCCTCGGCGCGGCAGATCTCCACGAAGCTCTTCACCTCCGCCAGGATGCGGTCGAAGGGCCGGGTCTTGTAGCCGTTGTTGGCGGTGAGCGTGTTGCCGTGCATCGGGTCGATGGCCCAGACCGCGGTGCGACCTTCGGCCTTGGTGGCGCGCAGCAGGGCCGGCAGGCGCTTTTCGATCTTGTCGGCGCCGAAGCGGCCATAGAGCGTCAGGCGACCCGGCTCGTTGGCCGGGTTGAGCGCGTCGGCCAGGCGCAGGAGTTCGTCCGGCTCCATCGTCGGGCCGCATTTCACGCCGATGGGATTCCGAATGCCCTTGAAGAACTCCACGTGGGCGCCGCCCAGGTCGCGGGTGCGTTCGCCGATCCAGAGCAGGTGGGCGGAGGTGTCGTACCACTGACCCGAGGTGGAATCGACGCGGGTCATCGCCTCTTCGATGTTGAGCAGCAGGGCCTCGTGGCTGGTGAAGAACTCCACCTGGTGGAGCGCCGGCTGGCTTTCGGGCGTGACGCCGATGGCCTCCATGAAGGCCAGGGTCTCGCTGATCTTGCCGGCGACCTCACTATAGCGCGCGCCCTGGGGGCTGCCCTCGACGAAGCCCAGGGTCCAGCGGTGGATGTTGTGCAGGTCGGCATAACCGCCGCCGGCGAAGGCGCGCAACAGGTTCAGGGTCGCGGCCGACTGGCTGTAGGCCTGGATCAGGCGCTGCGGGTCAGGGGTGCGGGCGGCGGTGTCGAATTCCATGCCGTTGATGATGTCGCCGCGATAGGACGGCAGGGTGGTGGGCCCTTGCGTCTCGGTCGGCGCCGAGCGGGGCTTGGCGAACTGGCCGGCCATGCGGCCCACCTTCACCACCGGCTTGCCGCCGGCGAACGTCAGCACCACCGCCATCTGCAGGATCAGGCGGAAGGTGTCGCGGATGTTGTCGGCGTGGAATTCCTTGAAGCTCTCGGCGCAGTCGCCGCCCTGCAGCAGGAAGGCGCGGCCCTCCGACACGTCGGCCAGCAGTGATTTCAGGCGCCTGGCCTCGCCGGCGAACACCAGGGGCGGCATGCCGCGCAGGGTCTGCTCGACGCGGGTCAGCGCCGCCAGGTCCGGATAGTCCTCCGGCATGTGCTTGGCGGGCTTCGACCTCCAGGAGGCCGGCGTCCATTGCTCGGTCATCATCCCCACTCCGAAAGAGCGCGGGTTCTACTCCGAGATGGGGGGCAAGGTCGATGGTTGGGTCGATGGGCGCAGCAGCGCCCCGAACGCCACGATCAGTACGCCCAGCGCCAGCCACCAATCCTGCCACATGCCGAAGTTGATCGCGCCGAACAGCAGGTAGACCGCCGAACAGGCGCTGAGCGCGGCCATGGCCGGGTCGGCCGCGGGCCGCGACATGCGCACCAGCGTCACCCCCCAGAAGGCCGCCGCCCCGATCGCGCCGATCACGCCCAGCTCCAGCCAGACCTGCAGCGGCCCGTCGTGCGGGTGGAGCTGGATGGCCGGGGTGAAGGTGCGCGAGGCGTCCAGACCCCAGCCGCGCAAGGGATGCTGGGCGATGAAGTCGACGGCGTGGCTCCAGTAGCCCATGCGCTCGGCGTAGGAGAGCGGGATGGCGGCGGCGATGGCGTCGTAGTCGAAGACGCGGCGCACCGCCCAGACGACCGCCGGAGCGAGGAGGAACAGCGCCGCGGCGGTCCCCGCCAGGGCGCGCGGCGTGGCCCGGGGCCAGCGCCAGGCGGCCAGGCCCACCAGTGGAGCGACGATCAGCGCGATCACCGGCGCGTCGGAGCCGAAGGCGATGGCCGCCGCCGCCGCCCCGCCCGCCATCAGCAGGCCCAGCCACAGGCGCAGCCGCGCCGGCGCGCCCACGAAGGCGATGGGCATCAGCGCGGTCATGACGAAGGTCGCGTGGCCGAGCTTGGCCTGGGCCACGTCGGGTCGCATGGGGTCGGACGGATAGGCGACGGCGCGCAGGCTCTGGTAGAGCTGGCCGCCGGTCAGGGTCTCGGCCAGCAGGATCGCGGCGAAGGCGCTGAAGCCCCAGGCCAGGACCTGGCCGGCGCGGGCCTGCAGCGCCGGCGTCGCGCGGCGCGCCCCGCAGGCCAGGCTCCAGTAGAGCGGCAGCTCCAGGGCGAGCTTCGCCACCGTGCTCTGCTCGAACGACTTCGCCGTGAACGGGCTCCAGGTGGTCGAGGCCGCCGCCCAGATCAGCGCGCCGAAGAGCGCGATCAGCGACGGCCGGTCCTCGTCGCCGATGCGGATCGCCGGCAGGGTCAGGAGGCCGCCGAGCGCCACCAGGGTCGCGAAGCCCTTGGGGGCCAACCACGCGAAGGCCGGCGTGGCGGCGGCGACGCCGACCAGCACCCAGCCGCACCAGGCGCCCAGGCGGTCGCCGGCCCCGCTCGCCGCCGCGGCTGGGCTCACGCGACCTGGCCCAGGCCCATGGGCTCGTACTTCTCGCGCATCGTGACCAGTTCCTCGGCGAGCGTCGGGTGGACCGCGCAGGTCGCGTCCCACTGGGCCTTGGTGACGCCCATCTTGATCGCGATGGCCGCCATCTGGATCATCTCCGGCGCGTCGGGGCCGACCACATGGCAGCCCAGCACCTTGGCGCTGGCGCAGTCGACGACCAGCTTCAGGAGCGCCCGCTCGTCGCCGCCGGCGAAGCTGTATTTCATGGGGCGAAGGCGGGCGAGGTAGATGTCGACCTTGCCGTGCTGTCGCCGCGCCTCGGCCTCGGTCAGGCCGACCGAGCCGATCGGCGGCTGGGAGAAGACCGCCGAGGCGACCACCTCATGATCGAAGGCCGTCGGGCGATCGTAGAACACGGTCTCCGCGAAGGCCGCGCCCTCGCGGATCGCCACCGGCGTCAGGTTGATGCGGTCGGTGACGTCGCCCACCGCCCAGATGTTCTCGACGTTGGTGCGGGAATATTCGTCGACCTGGACCGCGCCGCGTTCGTTCAGCTTCACGCCCGCCGCCTCAAGGCCCAGGCCCTCGACGTAGGGTTCGCGCCCGACCGCGAACATGACCACGTCGGCCTCGCGCTCATGGCCGTCGCTGAAGCGGTTGAGGAGGCCGCCGGCCGTCTTCTCGATCGCCACGTGCTGGGCGCCCAGCACCACGGTGATCCCGCGCTTCTCCAGTTCCTCGGCCACGTGGCTGCGCACGTCGTCGTCGAAGCCGCGCAGCAGGTTGGGGCCACGGTGGACCAGGGTCGTCTCGACGCCCAGGCCGTTGAAGATGCCGGCGAACTCGACGGCGATGTAGCCGCCGCCGGCGATGACGATGCGCCTGGGCAACTGCGGCAGGTGGAACGCCTCGTTGGAGGTGATGGCGAGCTCGACGCCCGGCAGGTCGGCGGGCATCCAGGGGCGGCCGCCGGTGGCGATCAGGATCTTGCCGGCGCTCTTGCGCCCCACCTTGTCGATCTCGACGGTGTGGGCGTCCAGCAGGCGCGCCTTGCCGTGGGCGAGCTCGGCGCCGGCGTTTTGCAGGTTGCGCACATAGATCCCGGAGAGGCGGGCGATCTCCTTGTCCTTCTCCGCCAGGAAGTCCGCCCAGTCGAAGCGGGCGCCCTCGATCGTCCAGCCGTAGCTCTTGGCGGTCTTGAAATGGTGAGCAAATTCGGAGGCGTAGACCATGAACTTCTTGGGCACGCAGCCGCGGATCACGCAGGTGCCGCCGACCCTGTCCTCCTCGGCGATCGCCACGCGGGCGCCGGACATCGCCGCGAGCCTGGCCGCGCGCACGCCGCCCGAGCCGGCGCCGATGACGAACAGGTCGTAGTCGTACTGGGCCAAACGGGCCTCCTGTCTAAGGTTCGAGCGTCGTCACGCCCGAGGCTGCGCCGATCAACGCCTGGTCGGCCAGGTCGAGGAAGAGGCCGTGGTCCACCACCCCGGTGACGGACTTCAGTGCGAACGCCAGGGCCGCCGGCTCCTCGATCCGCCCGCAAGCTGCGTCATAGATGAGGTTGCCGCCGTCGGTTCGCACGGGGGCGCCGTCCTTCATGCGCAGGCGCGGCGCCATGCCGATGTCGAATTCGCTGAGCGCGTCGCAGATCCGCAGCGCCGTGGTCTTGTGCCCGAACGCCACGACCTCGATCGGCAACGGGAATTTCCCCAGCGTGGTCACAGTCTTGGCGGCGTCGGCGATGACGACGCAGCGGCGCGAGGCTTCCCAGACCAGCTTCTCGCGCAGGAGCGCCGCGCCGCCGCCCTTGATCAGCGACAGCCCCGGCCCGATCTCGTCGGCGCCGTCGACGGTGAGGTCGATTTCGCGGGTGTCGCCCAGTTCGGCGACCGTCATGCCGAGGTTCGCGGCCAGTTCGGCGGTGGCCGACGAGGTCGCCACGCAGGTGATGTCGAGCGCGCGTGCGCCCAGTGCCTTGACGAACCAGGCGGCCGTCGAGCCAGTGCCCAGGCCCACCACCATGCCGCTTTCGACCAGCGCCGCGGCCGCCTCGCCAGCGGCGCGCTTCTGGGCCTCGGCCTCGCTCACGCCTTGCCCTTCTTCGCCGCCCGCTCGGCGAGCTTGCGTTCCCGGAAGCGCGCGGCCCAACCGGCCTTCTCCACCTGCGGCGGCCGGGTGAAGGCGAGCGCGTCGGCGTTGACGGGCTTGGTGATCACCGAGCCCGAGCCGGTATAGGCGCCGGGCCCCACCGTGACCGGGGCCACCAGCGCGGTGTTCGATCCGATGAAGGCGCCCTCCCCCACGTGGGTCTCCCATTTGTCGAAGCCGTCGTAGTTGCAGAAGATCGTCCCGGCCCCGAGGTTCGCGCCGGCGCCGACCGTGCCGTCGCCGAGATAGCTCAGGTGGTTGGCCTTGGCGCCCTTGCCCACGGTGACCTTCTTCACCTCGACGAAGTTGCCGATGTGGGCGTCCTCGCCGATGTCGGCGCCTGGGCGCAGCCGCGCATAGGGCCCGATGATCGCGCCCGCGCGGACGACCGCCCCCTCCAGGTGGCTGAAGGCGCGGATCAGCGCGCCGGTTTGCACCGTCACGCCGGGGGCGAAGACGACGAACGGCTCGACGGCGACGCCGGGCTCGATGCGCGTGTCCCAGGCGAAGTGGACGGTTTCCGGGGCCGGCATCACCACGCCTTCGGCCAGGAAATGCGAGCGCCGGCCCTGCTGGAAGATCGTCTCGGCCTGGGAAAGCTGCATGGGCGTGTCGCAGCCCATGACCGCGCTTTCCGGGGCGATCGCGGCCATGACCCGCTTCTCGTCGGCCGCGGCCAGGGAGACGATCTCGGTGAGGTAATATTCGCCCTTGGCGTTGGCGTTGGAGGTGCGGTCGAGCCAGCCGTAGAGCTGGTTCTTCTCGGCGCAGAGCATGCCGGCGTAGCAGGCCCTGACCGCCAGCTGCTCAGGCGTCGCCTCCCTGGGCTCGACGATGCGGATCACGTGGCCGTCGGCGCCACGGATCAGCCGCCCGTAGAGCAGCGCGTCGCGCGGCTCGAAGCCCAGCAGCGCGAGCGCCGCCCCGTCGCGGCGAAGCGCGAACAGCGGCTCGAGGTCCTGGGGGCTGAGCAGCGGGCAGTCGGCGTTGGTGACCAGCACCTCGCCCTCAAAGTCCGCGAGGGTTTCGCGCGCCGCCATCACCGCGTGCCCGGTGCCGAGCGGCGGGTCCTGCACCGCCACCGCCGCCTCGCCCAGCCGTGCGGCGACCAGGTCGCGGACGGGCGAGGCGCCCGCCCCGACGATCACGACGATCCGCTCGCAGCCGCTCGCCTCCACGGTGTCGATCACCCGCTCCAGGAGGGTGCGGCCCCCCACCTTGTGCAGCACCTTCGGCGTTGCGGACTTCATCCGCGTGCCCTGGCCGGCGGCGAGGATTACGGCGGCGCGGGCTGTCATCGTTCAGGGCCTCCGGGCCGAGTCAGCGATCTGGCTGCGAGGCTTACCAAGCCTTGGCGCCGGGCGCGAGAACCGGGTAGCGTCGCGCGCATCTCGGGGAGCTCTTCATGAAACCACGTACCGGCCTTGCCGCCCTTCTGTCCGCCTGCGCGATCGGCGCCGTCAGCAGCGCGTGGGCGGCCCCGCCGGCCGCCATGGACGCCAAGGCGCTGGAGGCGAAGTTCGACGCTCAGATCGATCCGGCGGAGATGGGAAGCTGGCTGAAGCTGCTGGCCGCCGAGCCGAACCACGTGGGCTCGGCGCATGACAAGGCCAATGCCGAATGGATCGCCGCGAAGCTCAAGTCCTTCGGCTGGGAGGCGAAGATCGAGGCGTTCGACGTGCTCTATCCGACGCCGATCAGCGAGACCCTGGAGTTGGTCGGCGGCCCCGGCGCGCCGTTCAAGGCCACCCTGACCGAACCGCCCGTGCCGGGCGATCCGGCCACCAACACCAAGGATGCGCTTCCCGCCTATGTCGCTTTCCAGGGCGACGGCGACGTCACCGCGCCCTTGGTCTACGTCAACTACGGCATGCCCGACGACTACCTGGCGCGGGAGCGCATGGGCGTTTCGGTGAGGGGCAAGATCGCCATCGCCCGCTACGGCGGCGGCTGGCGGGGCCTGAAGCCGCTGCTGGCCCAGATGCACGGGGCGGTCGGCTCGATCATCTACTCCGACCCCAAGGACGACGGCTACGCGACCGCCGACGTCTACCCGAAGGGCCCGGCGCGGCCGCCGCACGGCTTCCAGCGCGGCTCGGTCGCCGACATGCCGCTCTATCCGGGCGACCCGCTGACGCCGGGCGTGGGCTCCACCAAGGACGCCAAGCGCATCGACCGCAAGGACGCGGTCACCATCCTGAAGATCCCCTGCCTGCCGATCTCCTACGGCGACGCCCAGGTGCTGCTGGCGGCGCTCGACGGCCCGGTGGCGCCGCCGACCTGGCGCGGCTCCCTGCCGATCACCTATCACGTGGGCGGCGCCGAGGCCGCGAAGGTCCACCTGGCGGTCAAGTCCGACTGGTCGCAGAAGACCATCTATGACGTCATCGGCACGCTGAAGGGCAGCGAGGCTCCCAACGACTGGATCGTGCGCGGCAACCACCACGACGGCTGGGTGATGGGCGCCTCCGACCCCTTGAGCGGCCAGGTCGCCCTGCTGGCCGAGGCCAAGGCGTTCGGCGCGCTGAAGAAGGCCGGCTGGAAGCCCAAGCGGACCATCGTCTACACCAGCTGGGACGCCGAGGAGCCGATGCTGCTGGGCTCCACCGAGTGGGCCGAAACCCACGCAGCCGAGTTGAAGGCCAAGGCGCTGGTCTACATCAACTCCGACGGCAACGGCCGCGGCTTCTTCCATGCCGAGGGCAGCCACGACTTCCAGCATTTCGTGAACCAGGTCGCCGCCGACGTGAAGGACCCGGAGACCGGCGTCTCGGTCGGCGAGCGCGCCCGCGCTCGCCTGCAGGTCGCGGCCCTGGAGCCGGGCGCCAGCGCACAGGCCAAGGCGATCGCCAAGATCGTCGCCGACCCGGGTAAGGACATCCCGCTCGGCCCCCTCGGCTCGGGGTCGGACTATTCGGCGTTCCTGCAGCACCTAGGCCTGCCGGCGATCGACTTCGGCTACGGCGGCGAGGGCGAGGCCGGCGGGGTCTATCACTCGCTCTACGACGACTACGAGCACCACAGCCGCTTCGTCGATCCGGGCTTCGCCTATGACGCGACGCTGGCCCGCACGGTCGGCCGCACGGTCATGCGGTTGGCCGACGCAGACCTGCCGGTGCAGCGCTACGGCGACTTCGCCGACACGGTGGGCGGCTACCTGACCGAGGTGAAGAAGCTCGCCGACACCAAGCGCGACGAGGCCAGCACCCAGGCCAGGCTGCTGGCCGCCAAGGCCTATGGCCTGGCCGCGGACCCGACCCACCCCCACGTCGATCCCGCGCCGCTGGCGCAATCGCCCGACCTGGACTTCGGCGCGCTCGACGCCGCTGTCGACAAGCTGAAGGCCAGCGCCAAGGCGTTCGACACCGCGCTCGCCGCCAAGGGCGAGGGCCTGGCCAAGGCGCAGAAGGTGAAGCTGAACGCGGTGATCAAGCCGCTCGACCAGACCCTGCTGCGCCCGGAGGGCCTGCCCGGCCGGCCCTGGTACATGAACATGGTCTATGCGCCCGGCCGCTTCACCGGCTACGGCGCCAAGACCCTGCCCGGCGTGCGCGAGGCCATCGAGGAGCGGCGCTTCGACGACGCGCGCAAGTACGTCGGCGTGACCGCCCAGGCGCTGAGCGACTATGCGGCCAACCTCGACAAGGCCACGGCGATCGTGAACGGCGGCTAGTGGCGGCGGCGGCAAAGGGCGCGCCGGAGGCGGCGCTTGCGGGCGCCGTCGTCGCCTTCGACCTGGACGGCACCCTGGTCGACACCGCCCGCGACCTGATCGGCGCGCTGAACTGGCTGCTGGCGCAGGAAGGGCTCGCCCCCTTGCCCCTGGCGGAAGCCCGCCCGTTCATCGGCCGCGGCGCGCGGTGGATGCTGGAGCGCGGGTTCCAGGCGGCCGGCGCGCCCTTGCCGGCCGAACGGGTGCAGCCGCTGTTCGACCGCTTCCTCGTCCGCTACCAGGCGCACATCGCCGACGAGAGCCTCCCGTTCCCCGGCTGCGTCGCGGCGCTGGAAGCGCTCAAGGGCCGCGGCGCGAAGCTCTGCGTCTGCACCAACAAGCTCACCGGGCTTTCGACTTGCCTGCTGGACGCGCTCGACCTGTCGTGGCTGTTCGACGCCGTCGTGGGCGCCGACTCCACGCCCGCCGTGAAGCCCGACCCGCGGCATATCGAAGCCGCGGTGGCGGCGTGCGGCGGCGCGCTGGCGCGGACGCTGATGGTCGGCGACGCCGCGACCGACGCCGGCGCAGCGCGCGCGGCAGGCGTGCCGCTGATCCTGGTCAGCTTCGGCTACAGCGAGATCGCCGCCGCCGACCTCGCGCCGGACGTGCTGATCGACCACTTCGACGCCTTGCCGGACGCCGCCCAGCGCCTGCTCGGCGCTTGCGAGGCGTAAGGCCTCGGGCTATACGCCCCATCCTTCGCGAACAGCGCCAGGCGTTCGCGCGAGAGGATGCGTAGCTCAGCGGGAGAGCACCTCGTTCACACCGAGGGGGTCACAGGTTCAATCCCTGTCGCATCCACCACTTTTCTCTAAGCCTTTCAGACGCTTACGGTTTCTCCCCATCGGGGAGCAGCCTGAGCCTGTTTGCTGCACCAACGTGGTTCACAATCGTCCCTCCAACGAGGGGTCAACACGTTGTGACGGAAGGGATTTTCGCCCCTCGGACTGCTGCACCAGTGTGGTTCACAAACCGTCCAAAACGGCCTCTTTACCGTCGTCACGGTCCCGGCAGGATTCGGGGCGCCGACACTCCGGCCTGATGATCAGGGGAAGGGTCTTCTAGCTTC
>Ga0207660_10003585_pt1 | contig 10109 bp, 13 predicted proteins | sample KBSC73BmetaG_FD_184335 | JGI IMG/M metagenome (GOLD analysis project Ga0207660, IMG submission 184335) | Corn rhizosphere microbial communities from Kellogg Biological Station, Michigan, USA - KBS C7-3B metaG (SPAdes) (version 2) | ecosystem: Host-associated > Plants > Roots > Rhizosphere ... | reverse complement strand
CGAGATGCTGCAGGCGGCCATCGACCTCTCGCAGAAGCTCGTCACCGGCCAAGTCACGGTGAAGCTCTATAAGGGCAACGTGACGATCATCGGTCGCACCAGCCCCTATTCGCTCTACGACCAGGACCTGGTGACCTTCGAGGAGGGCGCGGTCGCCTACGATCACCGCGACGCCACCGGCTTCATCAAGCTCAACGCCTTGCGCCTGCGCGTGAAGGCGCAGCGCGACAAGCGGGCGACCTAGCTGTCGAGCTTGTTGAACGGATAGCGGTCGCGGACGTGGAGCTGGAAGTAGCGGCCCTTGGAGTCCGCCTCCACGAACGAGCGGTGGATCTCGTCCGGGACACCCACGTAGACGTAGCGCTCGCCACTTGCGAAGCGCACCAGGAGCTTGGCGCGCTCGGGGTCGTAGTCGATCTCGCTGATCGCGGTGGAATCCACGTGCATCGGCGTCCTCCCGCTGGGGCGTCGCCAGACTAAACTCCCGCCAGCGCATAGGCAGTTCCCGGGGACCTCCGATCCATGCCAAGCTCATGCCTCAAGGCAAAGCTCCAACCATTGCCTTTAGGGGAACTCACATGCTCGCGCATCGCTGGACGGCCCTGGTCACCATCCTCGCCGTCGTCGTCTACTTTTCGATGAGCCTGCGCGTCGCGCGCGCACGCAGCAGGACCGGCATCGCCGCACCGGCGATGACAGGCGACCCGGTCCTCGAACGGACCATTCGCGTGCATTACAACACCCTGGAATGGTTGCCCATTTTCCTGGCCGGCCTGTGGCTCTTCGCGATCTACTGGAACGAATTGGTGGCCGCGGCCCTCGGCGTCGTCTGGATCGTCGGGCGCCTGGTCTATGCGCAGGGCTATATCGCAGAGGCTTCGCGGCGCGCGCCGGGGTTCTTCATCCAGGCGACGGCGACGGCGATCCTGCTGTTCGGCGCGGCCGGCAGGATCATCTACGGCCTGGCCACGGGAAGCGCCTGATCCGCAACGTAGCTTCACAGTTCTGAAACAGCGCAACCACAATTGCAGCCACGTGTTGTGCGATCTGGGATAATCCCTTCGAGGGCCGCTTCGCTTCGAGACGCCAAAATGATCAGGATTTCCGCAGCCCTCGCCACCGCCCTCGTCCTGGCGGCCGGCCTCGCCGGCTGCCAAACCGCGACGCCGTATCAGCCGAACGTTCGCGGCTCGGCCACCTCCGGCGGCTACTCCGAGACGCGGATCGAGCCCAACCGCTGGCGGGTCAACTTCTCCGGCAACTCCATGACCTCCCGCGAGACGGTCGAGGGTTATCTGCTGTTCCGTGCGGCCGAACTCACGCTGCAGAACGGCGACGACTGGTTCGAAATCGTCGACCGCCAGACCGACCGCAAGGCCCGCACCTATGTCGAGCCGGATCCGCTCTATCACCCATGGTACGGGCCGGGCTTCGGCTACTGGCGGCCGTCCTGGCGGTTCCGCGGCCGCGGCTTCGGCTGGCGCACCTGGGACCCCTGGTATGGCGGCCCCTTCTGGGCCGACAGCGTCGACGTGCGCACGGTGGAGAACTTCGAGGCTTCGGCCGAAATCATCACCCACAAGGGCGCCAAGCCCGCGGACGACCCGCGCGCCTTCGACGCCCACGCCGTCGTCGAGAACCTGCGCCCGCGCATCCAGTACCCTGCGCCGCGGCCGCCTCAGAGCAGGTAGGCTGCGCCGAACAGGGCCAACCCCAGCGCGCCCAGGCCAAGCGAGCCGAGCCAGAAGGCCCTGCGGCGGGTGACGATCGCCACCGTGCAGATGGCGATGCCGATCTCGACCATCGTCGCGGCGGCCGTCAGCCAGTGATGGCGGTGTTCGTGGCCGCGGCTTGAGGCCATCAGCCTGTCGCGCTCGGCCTCGTCGGCCTGCGCGGCCTTCTTGATCGCGGCCTGTTTCGCGATCTGGTCTCTCGATGTCTCGGCGTATTTCGAGGCCTTGGGCCCGCCCGCGTCGGCGGCGATGCCGTAGAGGTGCTTCTTCAGGCTCTCGGCCTGGTACTCGTTCCAGGCGTCGGTGGCCTTGTCCTGCGACAGCACCGCCTCGCTGGCTGCGGTGATCGCGCCGCCGGCCTCGATGGTCTCCAGGCTGCCGATCCCTGCGGCCAGCACAGCCAGCAGCGCGATGGTGATCGACACCCGGCCGATGAACGGGTCGTGCTCATGGGCTGCATGCTCCGCGTGCTCGGCATGCTCATGCGCGTCGAGCGCGGGATCGTGCGTCATGGCTCGCCCCTGGGTCGCGGCCTAAGCAGCGCCGCCGGCGGCCCGTTCCTGGGCCGCCGATCTCGATGACATGATTTGCGGATATTTGGAGCGGGCGAAGAGATTCGAACTCTCGACCCCAACCTTGGCAAGGTTGTGCTCTACCACTGAGCTACGCCCGCGCTCCTCGAGGCCTGACCGCGGTCGCGGGCGCCCCGAAAATTCGAGAGGCGGCTTATGGCAGACGCCCCATTCCTTGGCAAGCCGCCCCGTCGGCGCGGACGCCGCGGCGAATTCACCGCCTGAATTCATTGGCCGGATCTAGCGGCCGAACCGAGGTTCCTTCAGCCGCCGCTTATTCACATGGTCTTCGCGGGCGGGGGCGATCTCCTCCGGGTACTCGCCCTTGAAGTAGTAGCGCTGCCAGGCCTCCTTGGTGGCCTCCGGGTCCTGGCGGAAGATCCGCCGGTTGAACTCGCTGCGGTGCTTTTCCCAGACGTCGTACTGGTGGCGAAGCTCAGGGTTGGAATCCATGCGCCGGATGACCGGCTGGATCTCGTGTAGCGGCTTGTCCTGCAGAAGGGTGATGAAGCAGAACGGCTCGCCTTTTTCGAAGCGCACCTTTCCCGGCCGCGTGAACAGCCAGTTCATGGTGAAGGGGAAGGGCAGCCAGTCGGTCTCCACCACGCCGGCCAGCGGCTGGATGCCGTCCTTGACGTGGTTGGGCGAACCCATGGCCATCATCGACCAGCCGGGCGGGGTGCGGAACAGGTAGCCCGGATGGAAGGTCAGCACCCCGTGGCTGAAGTGGCTGGAGGCCAGGCGGTGGAAGTCCGGGCTGGGGTTGTCGGACCGAAGGGTGATGTCCTCCTGGCGGATGCCGCCGTTCCATTCCGCTGTGAACGAGACGGGGCAGAGGATCTCCCAGCCCGAGGTGTTGGCCATGTTGAGCGGCAGGCAACGATAGGCGTGGCGGGCGTGGAAGGCGTCCATCCAGGCGCGGCTCTGGCGCCCGGGCACGATCTCCGGCGGCCGTTCGGTGGTGGGATAGCACTCCAGTTCCATGGGCAACCTCACTAGGATGCGAACGACCCTAAAGCAGCGGGTCGCCTTCGCGTCCAGTTCCGCTATGAGGCCGAAACCCGCTAAGGGGGGCCATGAAGACCCGCGCCGACCTGATCGCCCTGCTGGACAGCCTGGGCGTCGAACACCCGACCCGCGAGCATCCCGCGGTCTTTCGGGTGGGCGAGGGCAAGGAGATCAAGGCCGCCATACCCGGCGCCCACACCAAGAACCTGTTCCTGAAGGACGCCAAGGGCCGGCTCTGGCTGATTTCGGCGCAGGACCGCACGGCCATTGACCTGAAGCGGCTGCACACCGTGATCGGCTCGGCGCGCCTGTCGTTCGGCAGCGCCGGACTGATGGAGCAGGTGCTGGGCGTCACCCCGGGCTCGGTCACGGCCTTCGCGCTGATCAACGATTCCGACCGGCAGGTACGTTTCGTCCTGGATCGAAACCTGGCCGAGGCGGATCGCGTGAACTTCCACCCGCTGACCAACACGGCGACCACCGGCGTGGACCAGGCGGGCTTCCGGAAATTCCTGGCCGCGCTCGGCGTCGCACCGCTGATTGTCGATTTCTCGGCGATGTCTGTTGTCGCGGAGGCGTAAGGCGCGTTGAAGCAAGGCCCGCGCGGGACCATCTTGCCCGTCGAGGCGTTCTGGAAAAATCGAGCTTTAAGGACCTGGCTATGAGCCTGATCGGGGAAACCGCCGGCAAGCCTGCCGCCGACATCATCAAGGACGCGACGGACGCGAGTTTCGCCGCCGACGTGCTGGACGCCAGCCGCGACCAGCCGGTCATCGTCGATTTCTGGGCGACCTGGTGCGGCCCCTGCCGCCAGCTCGGCCCGGCGCTGGAGAAGGCGGTGACCGCAGCCAAGGGCGCGGTGAAGCTGGTCAAGGTCGATATCGACAAGAATCCGGCCTACGCGGGGCAACTTCGCGTGCAGTCGATCCCGGCGGTCTTCGCCTTTGTCGACGGTCAGCCGGTGGACGGGTTCATGGGCGCGCTTCCCGACAGCCAGGTGAAGACCTTCGTGGACAAGTTGGCGAAGATGGCCAAGGGCGGACCGTCGCCGCTCGACGAGGTGCTGGCGCTCGCCAAGGAATCGCTGGAGCTCGGCGACATGGGCGGCGCAGCCCAAGCCTACGCCCAGGTGTTGCAGGCCGACCCGCAGAACGTGAAGGCGCTGGGCGGCATGGCCAAGGTCTACATGGCCTCCGGCGACGCCGAGCGGGCGCAGGAAATCCTCGACATGGCGCCACCCGACGCCAAGGACCCCGACCTGGACAGCGTGCGCGCGGCCCTTGCGCTCACCGCCGAGGCGCCCTCTGACACCGCCGCCTTCGAAGCCCGCCTGGCGAGGGACCCGGACGACCATGAAGCGCGCTTCGAACTCGCAAAGGCGCTGGCCGGCGCCCACAAGCTGGACCAGGCCGCCGACCAGCTCCTGACCATCGTGGAGAAGGACCGCGCCTGGAACGACGAGGCGGCGCGCAAGCAGCTGCTGACGGTGTTCGAGGCCGCGGGCCAGATGTCCGAGGTGGCGCGCAACGGCCGTCGCCGCCTCTCCGCCATCCTGTTCAGTTGACCGATCGGGAGCAGACCAGATGTCGGCCTACCGCCGAACCGCCGACCTGCCGCAGCTGATCCCGGTGTTTCCGCTGGACGGCGCGATGCTGCTGCCGGGCGGCGACCTGCCGCTGCAGATCTTCGAGCCGCGTTACCTCAACATGATCGACGACGTGATGGCCGGCGACCGCATCATCGGCATGATCCAGAGCCGGCCGGGCGGCGACCGCGAACGCCCGAAGCTCGCCGAGGTGGGCTGCGCCGGCCGCGTCACCAGCTATGCCGAGACCTCCGACGGGCGCTACCTGATCACGCTGACCGGCGTCTGCCGCTTCGACGCTGGGGACGAGCTCTTCGCCCACACGCCCTACCGGCAGCTCCGCGCCCGCTACGATCGCTTCGAGGCCGACCTGAAAGACCAGAGTGAGGCCCAGGCGCCGCAGGCCGCCCGCGCCCGCTTCGCCCGCGCGCTCAAGCGCTACCTGAACCGCCGCGAGCTCGACATCGACTGGGAGACGGCCCATTCCGCGCCGCTGGAGGCGCTGGTCACCAGCCTCGCCATGGGCCTGCCGTTCGAGCCGGCGGAAAAACAGGCCCTGCTGGAGGCGCCGACCCTGTCCGGCCGCTTCGAGACGCTCTCGACGCTGCTGGAGATCGACGGGGTGGACGACGGCGACGGCGGTGAGGGCCACGCGTTGCAGTAGCCGGTTCGTTGCGGTGCGAGGGTCGCGGCGGTAGGACTTCGAGCATGACTGACGCCGCCCCCGATCCCGCCGCCCCCGATCTCACCGCCCCGACGGCGCCCGCCGTCCAGGAGGTGGCCGTCGATGCGCGCCTGCTGGAAATCCTGGTCTGCCCGGTCACTCATGGCCCGCTGGAGTACGACCGCACCCGGGGCGAGCTGATCAGCCGTTCGGCCCGGCTGGCTTATCCGATCCGCGACGGGGTGCCGATCATGCTGCCGGAAGAGGCGCGCGAGCTGGGCGATGGCGACTAGGGACTATGGCGCGGTCCGCCGATTCAGCCCGGCCCACGTGATCGGCGCGGTGGTGGTGCTGACCGCCGGGATCGGGCTGGTCACCTTCCAGGTCATTCGCGACCGGCAGGCCAATATCGCGACCGCCAAGGCCTGGGACATCAAAGGGGCCCCCTGCCCGCTGCTCAGCCAAGCCGAGTTCAAGGCCAAGCGCTACGCGGCGCTGAAGACTTTCGACTACGACGGGACCACGATCGGGCGCACCGCCGGCGACGCGAGCTGCTCAGACGTCAAGTCCGGCGGCGGCAAGGGGTTCGCCACCGACAAGGTCTGTCAATTCACCAGCCCCGCGACGCTCACGGTGACCACGAAAGCGGGGTCGTGGTTCTTCGTGCCGGGCGTGGGCCAGCCGGCGACCCTGGCGATCCACCACAACGCGCCGAGGTGCGTGATGGCCTCGAAGTTCACCCTGCAGAGCGAGGCGGGCGGATGAGGCGCGCCCTGCCCGAGGCCGGCGCCGACTGGCCGGCGCTGCGGACGCAGATGCTGGCGTCCGCCGCGGGCGACGTGCGCTGGCGCGACGGCAAGGCCGCCGTCTACGTCTTCAACGCCGGCCCCGACGTCGAGCAGGTGCAGAAGGAGGCCTACGCGCTCTTCCAGTCGGAGAACGGGCTGGGCCCTGCGGCCTTCCCGAGCCTGAAGCGGATGGAAGAGGATGTCGTGGGTTTTGGCCTCGGCCTGCTGCACGGCCCGGACGAAGCCAGCGGGGTGATCACCTCCGGCGGCACTGATTCCATCACCATGGCGGTCAAGGCGGCCCGCGATTTCGCGCGGAAGCAGCGAGGCGTGGGCGGGCCGCTCAACATCGTCTTGCCGCGCTCGGCCCACCCGGCCTTCGACAAGGCCTGCGCCCTGATGGAGATCGAGGTCCGCCGCACGCCGCTCGCGGGCTACCTGGCCGACCCGTCGGCGATCGCCGCGGCGGCCGATGCGGCGACGGTGATGATCGTGGGCTCGGCGCCCAACTTCCCCTACGGCCTGATCGACCCGATCGGCATGCTCTCGGAGCTGGCGCTGGCGCGGGACCTATGGCTGCACGTGGACGCCTGCGTCGGCGGCTATATCGCCCCGTTCGTCCGGATGAACGGCGGCGAGGTCCCGCCCTTCGATTTCGAGCTGCCCGGTGTGCGTTCGATCTCGGCTGACCTGCACAAGTACGGCTACTGCGCCAAGGGCGCCTCGACGGTGTTCTTCCGGTCGACCGACCTGCAGAAGTTCATGACCTTCGACGTCCGCGACTGGCCCGGCGGGCGGATGGTCACCCCGACGCTGGCCGGCACACGGCCGGGTGGCGCCATCTCGGCGGCTTGGGCGGTGATGAACTTCCTGGGCGTCGAGGGCTATCGGGCCAAGCACGCCCGGGTGACCGAGGCCCGAGCGGCGATCGCGGCCGGCGTCGAGGCCCTGGGCTTCACCGTGCTTGGCGCGCCGCAGCTCGGCATCCTGGCGTTCACTCGCGAGGATGCCGACTGCGTGGCCCTGTGGGCGAAGCTGCGCGAGCGCGGCTGGTTCACCGGGGTCACCACCGAGCCCAAGAGCCTGCACCTGATGCTGTCGCCCGTCCACGCCGAGGTGGTCGAGGCCTACCTGACCGACCTCGCCTGGGCGCTGGGCGAGGTCCGCGGACCCGCCGCCGTCGAAGCGCGATATTCCTGAGCGCTATTCCGCGACGCGCCCGCGTCCCCTAGCTTCGCCGCGCGACTTTGGCGCAGGACGGGGGTTGGTGATGCTGGAGCGACGGTTCGGGCTCAGCGCCCACGGGACCAGTGTCCGGACCGAGCTGCTGGCCGGCGTCACGACCTTCCTGACCATGGCCTACATCGTCGTCGTGAACCCCGCGATCCTGGGCGAGGCGGGCATGCCGGTGGCGGCTGTGGCCGCGGCGACCTGCCTGGCCGCGGGGCTGGGCAGCCTGCTGATGGGGCTGATCGCCAACTATCCCCTGGCGCTGGCGCCCGGGATGGGGCTGAACGCCTATTTCACCTACACCGTCGTCAAGGGCATGGGCGTGCCGTGGGAGACCGCGCTCGGCTGCGTCTTCCTGTCCGGGGTCGCCTTCCTGGTCCTGACCCTGGTGGGCGCGCGGCAGCTGATCCTCAACGCCATCCCGCGCTCGCTGTTCGCCGCGGTCGCGGCGGGCGTAGGGATCTTCATCGCCTTCATCGGGCTGCGCGACGCCGGGATCATCACGCCCAACGCCGCGACGGCCGTGGGCCTCGGCGACCTCACCAAGCCCACCGCCGCGCTTTCGATCGGCGGGCTGCTGCTGATCGGAGGCTTGCAGGCGTGGCGGGTGAAGGGCGCCATGCTGATCGGCATCCTGCTCACCGCCGCAGCCGGCTGGGCGCTCGGCCTCGGCCACGCGCCCGCCGGCGCCTACAGCCTGACGGCGATCTCGGCGACCGCCTTTAAGCTCGACATTCCCGGCGTCCTGAACCTGAAGGGCAACCTGGGCCTGAGCCTGCTGGAGGTGGTGTTCGTGTTCCTGTTCGTCGACTTCTTCGACAACACCGGCACCCTGGTCGCGGTGACCAAGCGGGCGGGCCTGGTCGACGAGGCCGGCAAGATCCCGCGCCTGAACCGCATCCTGATCGCCGACTCGGTCGCCACTATGGGCGGGGCGCTGGCCGGCACCAGCACGGTGACCAGCTACATCGAAAGCGCGGCCGGCGTCGCCGCGGGCGGGCGCACCGGCCTGACCAGCGTCACGGTCGGCGTCCTGTTCCTGGTCACCCTCTTCGTCGCGCCCCTGGTGCAGGCGATCCCCAGCGCCGCGACCGCGCCGGCCCTGATCCTGGTCGGCGCCCTGATGATGGGCGCGATCGTCGAAGTCGACTGGGCCGACCCCGGCGTGGCGATCCCAGCCTTCCTGACGGTGGTGGCGATCCCGCTGACCTATTCCATCGCCAACGGCCTGGCCTTCGGGATCACCAGCTACGCCGCCCTGAAGCTCCTGCGCGGCCAGGCGCGAGCGGGCGACTGGCTGCTGTTCCTGTTGGCGGCGCTGTTCGTGCTGCGCTTCGTCTACTTGGCGGGCGGTTAGGCCGGAGCCTTCACGGCAGCGCCGCCACGAACGCCCGCACCACCGCCGCGGAATTGTCCGACGCCAACTGGAAGAACACGCGGGCCTGGTTGGCGCCGGGGTCACCGCCGGCCAGGTCCGACAGGCTGCGGAACGCGATGAACGGCGTGCCGTTGGCGAGCGCCACCTGGGCCACCGCGGCGCTCTCCATGTCGAGGACCTCGGCCTGGAACGTCGCGAACGCCCAGCCGCGCAGGGCGGCGTTGTCGACGAAGGCCTGGCCGGAGACGCCGTTGCCGCCCACGACCACCCGCGGCGGCTTGGCGAGGCAGCGGCCGGCGTCGGTGCAGCGCTTGAGCGCCACCTGCGCCGCGACCCGCTGGGCGGTCGCCAGCAAGGCCGGGTCGGCCGGGAACCACTGCCGCTGTTCCGGCCGGCCGGCCCCGTGCGGGACCTCCACCGCCTTCGGATAGATCATCCCGAACGGAGCCCCGACCAGCGGCAGGTTCGGCGGCGGCGCGAAATGCCCGGGCTTGTCCTCCCGCGCCATCACGCTTTCCAGGTATTGGCTCCATTGCGCCGGGGCGACGACGTCGCCCACGTCGAGGCCCGGATCGACGCCGCCCGCGATGCCGGAAAAGACGATGCGGCTCACGTGAAAGCGGTCGAGCGCGCGCTGGGTGGTCATGGCGGCGTTGACCAGGCTCATGCCGCTCAGGAACAGCACCACCGGCTTTCCCTCCAGCACGCCGGTGGTGAAGGTCGTCGCGCCGAGCGTGACTTCATGCCGGTCGCTGGTTGCCCGAAGGAGCGCGGCGAGCTCCGGGGCGAACGCGGACATCACCGCAGTGCGGGGCGTGTCGTCAGTGAGCGGTGCGGCCGCGGCGGGCGAAGCCAAGGCGACACACAAAATCAGGACAGCGAAAGCGAGGCGCATACCGCAGCTTAGCCGGAACTCGCGGCCGTCGAGGTTCCATTCTTCAGAATGGAAAACGCCTTAAACCTCATGGCGAGATCGCAGCTTGGGCTTCGGGGCTGGTCAAGGACGCGCCTCCGGCGCGCCGCCCCGCGGCGGGGGCTACGCCCTCGTCCTTGAGCACACCTGAAGCTCAAGCAAAGATGGCCGCCGTGGACTTAAGGGGGGGCGTCGCAGCACTCGAGCCACCTCAGGCCGACCAATCCCATTTATCGTG
>Ga0207660_10003578_pt1 | contig 10117 bp, 7 predicted proteins | sample KBSC73BmetaG_FD_184335 | JGI IMG/M metagenome (GOLD analysis project Ga0207660, IMG submission 184335) | Corn rhizosphere microbial communities from Kellogg Biological Station, Michigan, USA - KBS C7-3B metaG (SPAdes) (version 2) | ecosystem: Host-associated > Plants > Roots > Rhizosphere ... | reverse complement strand
AACCGCGCCGCTTTTGCGCCGGCTGGGGTGAAGCCGGGCTCGTTGTCCCGCCTTCACTAAAACGACGAACCGCAAGACCGGAATTCGACAAATTGTCCAGAAAAATTTTAGCTCTTATGCTGGGCGGCGGTGTTGTACTTCTCGCCTGTCGAAGCGGCTGTAGCGATTTGCCCAACCGTCCCGGTTAGCCGGTGCCTGGCCTGGGCGGCTTTAAGAAAAATACAGAGATACGTCGGGCCTTTAGCCGTAGTTTACGCTCATTGGATATCGCAATTTTGTGCGGTGAAGTGCCAGCGGGATCTCAGGATCAAGAACACGCTGGTCGGCTGTCGATTTACAGATCACCGCACCACTCAAGGCCTTGCTCACGCCAATTCGCATCTATGGCCTGCTCAACGAATTCCTCTGAAGCAAAGCCTTAACTGCTTTCTTTCAGCTTCCTGAGAGCTTGCTCGAAGGCGGCCGTCCTGTTGCTCAGATTAGAGGGGACGTTTTTCAGGACGACCTCCCAACTGGCGATTGCATTCTTCTTGTCACCGATTGCAGTGTAGCCACGAGCCAATCCCAGCGCAGTCCAGAATTTTTCTTCCGCGTGTTGCCGCTGGTTGAAATTGAAGACTTCCATGGCTTTGTCTTTTTTGCCGTCTTTGAGCAGTCCCGCGCCGTATGCGTAAATTGAATACGCATCAGTCCCGGGCAGACGCAATGCCTTTTGCATCAGGGCATCTGCCTCTGTGTTGCGCCCCATGGCATTCAGAACTGACGCCTTTGTCTGCAGTGTTGAAAAGTCTTCGTGCCCTATGGTCGCTCCGCGGAAAGGCCCATTGATCGCTTTGTCTGCCCAGGTCAGAGCCTCCTCCAGGTTGACCTTGTTATCAGCACAGAATTGTGCCGCGGTCTGCCAGTCTTCATAACGGAAGCCGGGCCATTGCTCAAGCTGCTGCCGGATTTTGGCGACATAGAGTTCATTCACATTGGGTACTTCAATCTTGAATGGAATCCTCTTCTTCTCCCACTGCAGAAAAGCCAGCGCAGAATCCGGCTTCCGATCGTCGAACCCGTAAGTGAGAAATTCGGTGAAGGGCGCATCCTGCGGCGTGACGGCGACCCGCAAGACATCGTACTTGGGATCGTACTGATAGCTGCCCCACCCCAGATGACTGGAAAAGATCCAGTTCCACGGACCCGTCTTCTCGACATCAAGAAAAAGCGCATAGGTGCCGGCCTTGAGATCTTTGCCTTCCACCTTTACGTCGTTGGAAAACGTAATGGACGTGCTCTCATTTGCTCCAGCACGCCATGGCGCACCCTTGGTGGGCCCGAATCCCTCATCAAAAAAGCCGTAATGCACCAGCTCGCCCCAGATATGCCCTGTGCGATCGTTGGTGGGGGGATTATGCACGTGCGGACTGTGGTACTGGATGGAAATTTTTACTGGCCCGATCCACTGCGACACTTCTGCCTTCTGGTTATCACCATTGGGAGGAGTGGCTATTTCGGACGTTTCCTGAGCAAAACCTAATGGTGATAAGGCGGCCAATAAGATGACGGCAAATAGAAATTTCACGATGATGTCCTCCTCCGGAAAGCAGAGTAAACGTGGCAATCCGTTATTGTCGTAGGGCGTGGCACAGCACTGAAGTCACGCGGTTATGCGATGCAGTAAAGACTTGATTGGCTATGAAAGGTGAGCAGGGCAAGACACAAGTAGCATTCGGGGCATGCAATCAGACATCCGGGTGGCCTGCCGTGACCGCGGTATCGTTGTGATATCTATAACTGGCCGAAAGCCTGCTCGGGGGCGGCGATTGCCCGAAATGGCGGGGAAAGAACCAATGAAGAATGATGAGCGCAAACCCGCTTGGCCATACCCTTGAAACTACTTGGATCGGCTTGGTCAGATGGCATGCTCGCGATTCTTCGACTCCCGTTCCCTCACACCCGCACGCGCACTTCGATTTGTCCATTGCGGACCCTTGCTTCCAGGCACGGCTGCGGATGCACTGCCGGACCATTCAGCACCCGGCCATCCTCCAGAGCAAATCTGGAATTGTGGTAGGGACACACAATGCTGTCACCCTCCAGTTTGCCTTCTGAAAGCGGGCCGCTGAAGTGGGAGCAGGTCTCCGCCATGGCAAACAGGCGATCTCCCCGACGGACCAGCAGAATGGGCACGCCATTGTGCATGGCGCGGGTTGGCTTGTTCTCCGCCAGCTCTGATTCAGGCAGCACGGCGACAAAATCCCGAGGAAGCGGCTGCCCGGCTGTGCGATCGACTCCTACCCGGTTTTCGTAAACCAGCTTTCCGCCCAGATGGGCGGCGTATGCCATGACGGCGTAACCGAGAGTGGCACTGACACGCCCGGCAGCGCGCGATTCTTTACTTCTGCTCCGCCTGCGTTGGATCAGGGAGGTGGCAAACAATGCGGCGCCGGTCAAATTCAAGAGGCCGTGAATCAGTCCCGTGCGGCGTGCCGGAGGATCAACATCCGACCAGTCCGTCACCCCCGTTGCAGCAGCGCATGCGGCGCCAGCGAGCCCGATTGCGATGGATGCGTCGGCCGCACGCGTGAACTCACGGCCGGAACGGCTCAGGCTCAGCGCATCAAAAACCATGGCCGCAGTCCAGGCGCCGATGGGTACATCCGTCAGCACCACATGTAGCGGCTCGCCCAGCCAGGTGCCGTTCAGGAAGTTTCTGACCCGCTGCGCCGCCGGGCTGCCACCGGCATACAACGCCTTATCAAGCTGCTTTTGCAGCTTTTCTTCAAATCGAAAAGCGAGTTGCGCGAACCGCCCGGCGTCCGGCTGTTGCGATTTCTGCGAATCAGCACTATCTGCGCTCGGAACCACATTAATATTTGGCAAGCTCATTCCTGCTTCCTCCATCAATCACTTGACTGTTACTGCAACTGACCATTTTGAATCGCCGATGTCACCCGAGCTTCTACTTCCGTCCAACCGGAGCCGGTTTGGCGGCCTTCTTGTCCCACCCGTGAAAATGTGAGAAGTCGCCTGCGTCCCAAGCCTTGCGCAGTCCGGGAGCGCTCAGGTCCCAGTCAGGACGGATCTGGCGCGTCACCTCGCGCAGGTCGCGCCAGAGATCGGCGATGGACGGGCGTCCCCAGAACCAGTAGCCGTTGTAGATGCTGTGGATCACAAGGCCCGGCTTGAGCACCAGCGTGTACGGGATCATGGGATTGTGCTCGGGGTCGGTGTACTCCTGGATGTCCAGGTCCTTCTGCACTGTTCGCTCCGGGTCGGAGAGGAAGGGCCACTGCGCGCCGACCGACGCGCGGAACTCCTGCAGCGTGTGGTGATCGTCAGTAGAGATGGTAGCGATCTGCGTGTACGCCACAGCGATCCTGGGATAGAACGCGGCCAGTTCCTGATGCTGCTGGTGCTCCTTGGGACAATAATGGCCGCGCGCCAGCGTGAGGATCAGCGGGTCATCGCCCTGCAGCTCGCTGAGCTGGCGCAGCGTGGTCGTGTGATCGGGCAACTGGTAGTCAGGAAAGGCGGCTCCGGGCACGATGTCAGAGCGCATGGCTGGACTCCTTCTATGGAGATGGCAAGAACGCCGCTTCTGTTGGCAGCTCCGTTTGCAATCTCCTTGTTGCTATTGGACGAAAACACCGAACCACGGGTTGGACAAATCGGAACGGAAGCAAATAGCAATCGGCAATTAGAAAAACCCTGCCGCTGATGAACGCTGATCACACGGATTTTCACTGATGGCGCAAAAGAGCGCCGAAGGTGCGACTGAGATGATGCGGTATGTTCTCGAATCCGCGTTCATCCGCGCCAATCCGCGGTAAGATTCTCGTCTCTCCTTCACGGTCAGCTCGGTCGTGCACGCAGTGCTTCCACGTTACCAACGTACTCTTTTCGATTTCTCGGTGACGGCGCATGATGTCTTTGCTTGACATCGAAACAGTCTGGCCGGCAGTTGTGGGGGAACAGCCGCCGGCCGGATAACAAGCTCATAGCCAAATCTTTACACGGGCCTCGGAAATGCCGAGGCCCTTATTTTTTGACGAAGTTCCCTTCGACCTTTCAACTGAACAAGAAATCAGCGGATTATTCGGCTGCGTGCGGTAAAGACGCCGCACGTTGTCTCGGAAAAGACGCGGTATGCCGCGTCTCTACGTTGAGCACTTATACCGTCTGGGGATGAACGTCAGGTAGAGCTACTGATGTTCAGAAACTCCCTTCATCCGCCGAAGGCCCATAGATGGACTGGTTTGTTGAGAAATCCCTGGAAGTTCTAATTGGCTCTCCTTCGCTACTCAATCACAAATGTTTTCAGCTTACGCTGAGCACGCGCATCCCCGTTTCTACAGATCTTGGGCTCTTGCCGTTGGTGCGCACCACGACGGTGCAGTTTCGGCCCTTGGCTTTGGCCTTGTAGAGCGCCTGGTCGGCGATGCGCAGCACCTCAGTGGGGGTGAACTGGTCGGCGCTGGTGGAAGCCACTCCGATGCTGACAGTCACATTGGTCTGCTTCTTGCCCGTGCGGACGCGGCGCTTGCCTCTCCGTTCGGAGCCGCGGACGGTGAAGGTGGACTGTTCAATGATCTTGCGCATGCGGTCGAGGTAGACATAAACATCGTCAGTCGATTTTCCGGAGAAGACGACGGAAAACTCTTCCCCGCCATAGCGGTACGCCTTGCCGCCCCCGGCGATGCGCGCCAGTCGCGATGCCACCAGTCGCAATGCCTGGTCGCCGGATTCGTGACCGTAACTGTCATTGAATTTCTTGAAGTGGTCCACGTCGAGCATGGCAATAGTGTAGGTTTCGGGAAGCTTCATCAGCGCCTCATTGAGCGCGCGCCGGCTCGGGAGCTGGGTGAGTTCGTCGAGATAGGCCATGCTGTACGAGGTTTCCATCAGCGCCACCAGAATCGCCAACTCACCCGCGGCAAAGAAGACGCCGGATAGATGATTGCCGGCTCCCGCGCGCAGCGCGAAGAACGAACAGATCATCGCCCAGAAAAGACTGCTCTCAACCGCCTTATAGCGCCGGATCAGCGGAACCATAATGACGCCGGCGCAGAGCAGGAAACACGCAAGCCCTGGCTGGGATAAATGGCTCCAGTCTGAGAGTTCGCGCGGCAGGAATGCGCGGTTAAGCCATGCTGATGCGCCAGTAAACCATGGCAGGCACAACAGTCCTACGGCGATGATCTGTACCGCGCCCATGGCCAGCCGCCTGCGCCCGGCGCGGGACACGATGCCGCGCTCCTTTAAAAAGGCGAGCACCAGCAGGTTCAAGGGAACGAGCAGAGCGGCCGTATTCCCAATCACCTGGCCGGCAGAAGCGGGAACAATCGGCGTCACCCAAGCCAGCATGACGCCTGAAACCGTGAGCAACAAGGTGGCAAAAAACAGCCGGCTACGACGAAAATAGGCGCTCAGAGCCAAGCCAGTCGCGTAGATGATGAGGGGAAGGAAGAGCACGAGCGGCGAACTGGCATCGCTGAGCAGGCCGATCCGGATCAGCGCGAAAGCGAAAACCAGCAGCAGGCCCCCGGGCAGCGTGAGCCGGTAGAGGATCTTGAATATTTTTGAGTTCACAGACACAAACGGCGCTTCCTCCCGAGTGAGGTGGAGTTGCGTAAAGTTGCTCAATTACAGCAGTTTGCGGGCGAATCTATGAATGCGCTGGAGCCTGACTATATAAAGGAGTGGCGTAACCGAGTAGATACCTTTGGTTCCGCGACCTTCTGTTGCAGGACAATGCGCCCTTTGGGGGCTTCAGTTGCAGCGTCCTTTGTGGGCCGGAGCAGACAGTAAATTCGTGCGGCTTGCCGGGACCGTCAGGCACAAATGAATGTACTGCGAAAATGCCTTCGGTTCTGTAGAATGGTCGGCCATACTTCCCCAGAGGTGAGCGAATGAAATATGCGGCGGAGCTGTTCGGAACATTTGTGCTGGTCTTTGCTGGTTTGGGAACCGCAGTGCTGGCGGGTTCTCAGGTGGGCAATGTGGGCGTAGCGCTGGCTTTCGGATTATCTCTGCTAGCCATGGTGTACGCCATCGGCCCCATCTCCGGGTGTCATATTAATCCCGCGGTCACGTTTGGCTTCCTGTTGAGCAAGAGGATGCCGGCTTCGCAGGCGGTGGGATACTGGATCGCGCAGATCATTGGCGGCATTATCGCATCGGGCGTCGTGCTCTTTATCGCGACGGGCGCTCCGGGCGGATCGCTGGCGTCTCTTGCCGGCGCGGCCAACGGCTACGGATCGCAATACTCTCCCGGCCACTACGCCATGGGGGCCTGCTTCGTAGCAGAGATGTTCCTGACAATGCTGTTGGTTTTCACCGTTCTGGGAGCAACAGACGACCGTGCCCCGGCAGGCTTTGCTGGCCTGCCAATCGGTCTAATCTTAACAACCATTATTTTGTGCGGAATACCGGTGACAAACGGGTCGTTCAATCCCGCTCGGAGCATTGGGCCGGCGGTCTTCGTAGGCGGCTGGGCCCTGCAACAGCTCTGGCTCTTTATTGTGGCGCCCTTGGTGGGCGGGGCTCTGGCTGCGCGCCTTTATCTCGGAATCCGCATACCTGCGCCGATGATCACGCCTCGCCAGGCGGAGACGGCCCTGCCCAGCGAACAGGTCGAGCGCAGAACAGCACGCTAACGCTGCCACAACAAACGTAGGACTCCCGGCCACCGCTCTCCTCGCTACCCTATTTTGCTCTAGGGGTGATAGAATAATGCCTGCTGACAACAAGGGTGGAGAAGAATGACTGATCAACGCGATCTCTTTCCCGGCGCTCTGGAATTGATGATCCTGCAGACGCTCAAACGCAAACCTCTGCATGGATACGCACTCGCGCAGCATATCAAGCTGACCTCCAACGACCTTCTGCAGGTAGAAGAGGGCTCCCTCTACCCCGCTCTGCAACGCATGCTCAAGGCAGACCTGGTCAAGGCGGAATGGGGTATCTCATCCACTAATCGCCGCGTTCGCATTTATCAGCTCACACCGGCGGGCCGCAAACACGTGGAACGCGAAGTCTCCAGCTTTGAACGCATGCTGGAAGGCATTACGCGGGTGCTCGCGCCGGCAAAAGGAAGAAGCTGAGCATGTCTTGGCTGCGGCAGCTATTTTCCCGCCCTCGCGTGTACAACGATCTCTCGGCGGAAATCCAGGAACATCTGGAAGAGAAAGCTGCAGAGCTTGTACAGGCAGGAATGTCCCGCGAGGACGCACTCGCCGCCGCTCGCCGCCAGTTCGGCAACTACACGTTGCTAGAGGAACGCGGACGCGAGGTGTGGCAGTGGCGATGGCTGGAACAGTTTCTTCGCGACATCAGGTTCGCGTGGCGTCAACTCGCGCGCAACACCGGCTTCACCGTTGCCGCCGTCCTGGTGCTGACTCTGGCTATTGGCGCGAACACGGCCATGTTCAGCATGATTGACGCCTTGTTGCTGCGCCCTCTTCCCTATCCGCACCCGGAGCGCCTTGCTGCATTGGTGCGGGATGTATCCGGCCGTAATTCCAGCGGGCATTTTGTTTCCGGTCAGGAGAATGGCCAGGATGGCGAGACCTGGGAACTGGTTCGAGACAATGTTTCCGCTGCAATCATGGCAGCGGAAAAACGCGACACAAATGGAATCAACCTCAAATCCGGAAAGCAAACGCGTTACGTGCATGATCAACGAGTTTCCGCCATGTACTTTGACGCACTCGGCATAAAACCGCTCCTCGGCCGCAGCTTCACTCAGGAAGAAGATCGCCCCAGCGGTCCAGATGTGGTGATCCTGAGCTACACGTTGTGGAAGAACCTGTTTTCTTCCGATCCTGCACTCCTCGGCCAGTCAATCAGACTTAAGGACGTGCCGTACACAGTGGTCGGCGTCATGCCGGCGAGTTTGCAAACCACGGCTCAGGATGCAGACCTTTGGACTCCGCTTCGGCCGTCGCGCAATGGCGAGGGCGAGGGCATGAATTACGCGATCGTGCTGCGTCTGCGCGATGGCGCGACCTGGGCCGAGGTGAATGCGGAATTAGAGAGTCTGCATCCTTCCGAGTTTTCCGAATTTGCCAAACACGTGCCGCAAGGAGAAGAGCGCCTCACCGCTGTGCCTTTGCAAAAAGATCTTGCACGAGAGCAGAAGCCTCCTGCGCTGATGCTGATGGCAGCCGTTTGCCTGATCCTTCTAATTGCCTGCGCGAATCTCGCCGGACTCATGCTGGTTCGGTTTACCCGCCGGACATCGGAAATTGCCACCCGGCTGGCCCTCGGCGCCACGCACGGCGCCATCATGCGGCAGGTTTTTGCCGAGCCTCTTCTCCTGAGCGTAATGGGAGGCATCGCCGGGCTTGCAGCCGCTGCAGTTTTCCTCAAAACATTTGCAGCCATGCTGCCGCCTGAGATGGTGCCGCTGGGTGGACTGGGTATTGACGCCCGGGTCATGTTTCTCACTCTCGCTGCAGTCGTGGCCACAGCTCTGCTCATCGCCATCTTCCCTGCGCTGGCGATCAGGAACATTCATATCACTCCTTCACTCGCCGGCAGGACCATCGCATCAACACCCCGCAGCAGCCGCGCGCGCCAGATCCTGGTAGGCGCTGAAGTAGCGCTAACGTTGGTGCTGTTGGCTGGAGCAGGTCTGTTAATTCGCACCTTGATCGACTTGCAAAACCTGCCCGCCGGTTTTGACAGCCACAACGTGCTCACAGCCAAAGCTTCCCTGGATGAAGCGCGTTACCACGATGATGCGGCTTTCCATCGCCTGCTGGATGAAAGCCTGGCTGCGATGCGCCGCATTCCTGGCGTGGACAGTGCTGCGGTCGGGTTGAGCCTTCCTTACGAACGCGGTCTGAATGACGGGTTCAAGGTGATGGACGGCCCAACGGCAGGGACCAATACAGCAAGCAGCACTGCTTACGTAACGCCGGATTACTTTCACGTCCTGAGAATTCCCGTAATGGCCGGCCGTTCGTTTACTGATGCGGACACCGCCCAAAGTGAGCCAGTAGTGATCGTTAATGTGTCTTTTGCCAAAAAGTATCTTGGCTCACTCGATGTTGTAGGCCGTCACCTCCGGCTCGGGAAGACTCCCAGCACTGTTGTCGGCGTAGTGGGCAACGTATCCAAGCCTCCGGGGATTAACGTGCAGGCGCCGCTCTCCACCGAGCCGATGTTCTATGTTCCGGCCGCCCAGCAGTCAGCTAAAGATCTTCAGCTCATTCATCTCTGGTTTCAGCCAAGCTGGATTGTACGCACCAGCGGGCCGGTAACGGGCTTGCGGCAGGCGATGCAGAAGGCTCTGGAGCAGGCCGACCCCGATCTGCCCTTCTCCGCTTTCCACACATTGGACGAACTGCAGGGGCAGGCTCTTGCTCAACAGCATTTGGAGGTTGTGCTGCTGACGGTGCTCGCTGCCCTCGCCCTTTTTCTGTCGCTCGTCGGCGCCTATGGGCTGATTTCCAACATGGTCCTGCAGCGGCGGCGCGACATCGGCATACGAATGGCCCTTGGCTGTACCGTTGCGCGAGCGATCAGGGAAACAACCACATCGGGCCTTCTACCTGTTGCGGGTGGTATAACGGCCGGCCTTGTTCTTGCGCTTTTTGCTTTGCGGCTTATGAAGAGCCAATTGTTCGGAGTGCGGAACCTTGATCCCATGACTCTGCTGGCCGTGTCTTTGCTGATGCTTTGTGCTGCGGCGGTGGCCGGCTTCCTGCCTTCCTTACAGGTTGCTCGCATCAATCCAGCCTCTACGCTGCGGTCAGAATAGTTTCTCGCGCGAGATTGAGTAAGCCTGTTTGACGGTCGGGGATATACAAACGCAATCCCCGCATCTGTCACTCCATCGCGCCGGTCATCCAGGTTACGCCTGCTATCATCAAGAGTTTGTGATGACCACGGAGGCCACTCTTGTCTGCGACAAAAACTTCTCAAGAAAAAATAACACTCAAAGTCTCTGATGGAAGCAGCATGGACTGCTATGTGGCACGTCCCGCTGATTCATCCGCGCATCCCGGCATTATGGTTTTCCAGGAAGCTTTCGGTGTGAACTCTCATATTCGCAATGTGGCCGAACGCTTCGCCGCCGAAGGTTACGTGGCCATTGCGCCCGAGCTGTTTCACCGTACCGCTC
>Ga0207660_10003574_pt1 | contig 10122 bp, 12 predicted proteins | sample KBSC73BmetaG_FD_184335 | JGI IMG/M metagenome (GOLD analysis project Ga0207660, IMG submission 184335) | Corn rhizosphere microbial communities from Kellogg Biological Station, Michigan, USA - KBS C7-3B metaG (SPAdes) (version 2) | ecosystem: Host-associated > Plants > Roots > Rhizosphere ... | reverse complement strand
AACCCCAACAACCCGAACCAGCCCTACCGCGTCGTGTGGTGGGACCCCAAGGAAGCGCCGCCGAAGGCGGACGGAACCTGGGATATCTGCGTGGTCGACGTGCTTCGATGGGAAACCGTTGAGCAGGTCATCCAGTGGACTATCCAGCCTGACCACCCGTTCCAGTCGATCGTTGTCGACTCGGTGACACAGCTACAGAAACGATGCAAAGAGGCACTGCCGGGTTTCCAGTCTGGAAACCAGCAGTATTCGGACTGGGGCCAGCTCTTGACCCGCATGTCAGAGAAGGTGCAGCGGTTCCGCGACATGGTGAAGGATGTGCGCAACCCGTTCCGGGTCGCGGTGTTCACCGCAGAGGGTGACCTTCGACAGGACGGCAAGTACGTTCCGAACATGGAAGGCGCGCTCCGCAAGGGTATCGCGTACTGGATGAACACCACGGCTTGCCTAACGGTCAAGCAGGTCCCTAACGCGGATGGCATCATTGCCGCTGACAGCCCGTTGGTTCGCTCGCTGATGGTGAAGCCGAACCCGAACTACATCACCGGTTCGCACTTCGAAGACCGGTTCGAATCGAACACCGTTGAAAACCCCAACATCACGCAGATGATGGGCCAAATCTTCCCCGGTTTCGTGCCGGAGTAATCGAAAGGACTACACATCATGGCTGACAAGAGCTGGGATGACCTGATCGCCGATGCTGGCGACGAATTCAACCTCCTGCCCGAAGGCGACTACCAGGCCACCATCCGGGAAGCTGCCGCTACGGTCTCGAAGAACAGCGGCAATCAGATGATCGAGTGCACCGTGAAGGTGTCTGAGGGCCCGCACTCCGGTAAGTCGGTGGGCAAGGTGTACGTCTCGAAGCCTGGACCGGGCACCAACCCTGAGAAGCTGGAAGGCGCGGCGCGGATGTTCTTCCGCCACCTCAAGGCGGTCGGGATCACGACTGACACCCTCAAGGCGCACAACCCCACGATGGCGCAGATTGCCGCTGTCATGCAGGGCAAGGCGGTTTCGATCAAGGTCAAGCACGAGAGCTACAACGGCACCGAGAGTGCCAAACACCAGGGCCCGCTGTTGGCTCCCAGTGGGGGGGCTATGGCTGTGACCGAGTTCCCGACCCTTTCGGAAGCACTGCTAGTGCACAGCCCCACCACAGGGGTTTCCGCCGGTAGCACGATCGACCCCGGTTTCTAGATCACCCAAGGGGCTCCCGACTGGGAGCCCCTTTCACTCTTTGGAGGTAAACTCATGTACGTGGCGACAAACCGTCAGAAAAAGAACGCCTTCGCGAAGCGGGCCGACTTGCAGCGCAAGGCCGAGGAGAAACCCAAGGCCGCGCCTCGCGCGACCCCAACGCCCGTGGCCGAGCCGAAGCCTGATCTCGAAGCGCTGAAGGCTGCGGCGGCGCTGGCGGCTGCTCTCATTCACGCGGATGCACCTGACGAGCTGGAGACATCGGACGAGATTCAAGGGGGGTCTGGAACTGATTTGGAGCTCGAAGCCGAGGCCGAAGCCGAGGCCGAGCCGGAGCCCAAGCGCGGCCGTCCGATGTCCGCGGCTGTCGCCAAGCGGAACGCGACGATTCTCCAGCTTCTCGCCGAGAACCCCGAAGGGCTGTCGCGAGCGCAGCTCGCTACGGAACTCCAGGCGAAGGAGGCGAACGTGTACTCTTCGCTTCGCAAGCTCCAGAGTGACGGGAAGGTTCGGATGGAGAACACCGAAGGCACCAAGTACCTGTGGTACCTGGTCTGACCTGCGGAAACGCTTAGGGGAACCCCGGGGTTGACGGCCTCGGGGGCACCTGTTAGGATTGGAACATCAGCAAGAAAGAACAACGATCACGATCAAAGGATGCGTATGCGAAACTCAGTCAAGATGATTCTGGCCGCTGCCGGTGCTGCAACGCTTGGGATCACGCTCACGGCGTGCACCGACGAAGCAACCACCGTGTCAGACAACCTGTCGACGGCCGCCGACAATTTCGAAGTGCTGCGGCGTGTCGTGTTCTTCAACGGGATTACGGACACGTACCTTCTGAGCATCGAAGGATACTGCTCAATCGAAGACGAAGGCAATCAACTCGAAGTCACGTGCAAGGTCGGCGACGAGATGTATGAGAAACACTTTCTCGGCCTAAGCGACAACGTGTCGTACTTCGCCGAGCAGATCGAAGCCGAAGGCGTCGACCCGTACCATCACCGGATCATCTTCCGGCCTGAGACGATCGTCCCGGACATCGACTTGCAAACCTCCGGCGAAGACAAGTAAGATCAAGTCCGGACTTCGGTCCGGCACAAGCCCCGGGCGGACGCGCCCTACTGGTCAAGCAGGGGAAAAGATCCCTGAGCCAGGTGGTTCGAATCCACCGAGGGGCACGGTAGATGCCAAAGACAGAAAGAGGGATGATGCAGACGTACCCTAAAATTCCTGGCCCGTTCAAGCGGCACACCGAAGGTCCCGACCGTAACCGGCTCATCGTCGGCAAGTGGACTTCTCCTGAGCTTGAGGCACTGGCTAACCTGGACTGGACCTGGACTGAAAAGATTGACGGGACGAACATTCGCGTTCACTGGGATGGACACAGAGTCGCCTTCGGTGGCCGCACCGACAATGCTCAGATCCCCGCGAAGCTCGTTGAGGTGCTGCGAGTCCTCTTCACGGAAGAGATCTTCGAGCAGACTTTCAACGACACAGAGGTCACTCTCTACGGTGAGGGCTTCGGGGCTGGTATCCAGTCGGGAGGTATCTACCGACCAGACCAGGGTTTCGCACTCTTCGACGTTCGGATTGGGCAGTTCTGGCTCAAGCGTCAGGATGTTGTCGACGTAGCGAACAAGATGGGTATCGAGTACGTGCCGTTGAAGCTCACGGCTCCGATCTCCGAAGCGATCGACTTCGTGAAGGCCGGTGTTGGTTCCGACTGGAACGACGCCAAGGCCGAGGGCCTGGTGGGTGTTGCTCCCGAAGGGCTGCTCTCCCGATCTGGTGAACGGATCATGGTCAAGATCAAACACAAAGACTTCCAGTAGGGAAATCAAACGCGAAGCGGGTACCCCTTGGGTGCCCGCTTTCTTTCGTGCTATGGTGGGAGTCCCCCCAAGATGAAGGATTCATGATGGAAGATTTCACGTCAACCCCCGAAGGCGCGATCGTGAGCGCGTGCGCGCTCAGCGCGCTCATGCTCGCGCTCATCCTCTGGCGCACGTCGCAGGGTGCGCGCGCACGCGCATCGGAGCGCGCACGCGCGTGGGCGGACATCAAGCGCCCCGAGTGGGAAGCACGCGCGCAGCGAAAAGCGGATGCGCGCGCATCAGGCGCGCGCGCAGACGCGCGCTTGCGCGTCGCACTCTTGAGCGCTGTCGCGCTCGTCGCGCTCGCCGCAACGAACCTGAGTGCGCACGCCACGATCACCGCGATTCAGCGCATCGGACTCACCTCCGTTGACGCCGCGATCTCAGCCGTGATCGTCTTTGAAGCGTGGCTTGCGATCCTCGGAGCGCTGTCCCTGCGGCACATGACGCGCGGCGAAGGATTCAACCGGTACGAAGCCGGTGTGTGGACCATGGCGAGCCTTATGGGCACTATCGCCTGGTGGGGTGGCGGCAGCCCTATCTTCGCGCTGTGGCCGCTCCTCGCGGCCGTCGCGTGGCACGTGGTCATCACCTTCGGCAGGCCGCATAAGCCGTCCGCTCTGGTCGTCTGGTGGCGTTTGAAGCGCGGCAGGGCGACATCGCAGGACGCGAGCGCGGTGCTTACCGAACGGCTTATCACGCTCATTGTCAACACGGCATACGCTGCGAACGTCGGACCCAAGATCACGCGCGCGTTCTACAAGCGCGCATACGATCGCGCATGGGCGCGCGCGGATGCGCTCGGCATCCTCACGCCGGAAGTGCGCGCACGCATCCAGACGCGCATCGCCGCGCGCTACGTCGGTGCGCGCGCGCTCGCTCCTGAAGCGGTTGCGCACATGAACCCCTGGAATGAGCGCGCATCGATGAGCGCGCGCACGCACAGCGCGCGCGCAGTGCGCCCGGTGAGCGCGCCTCCCGCGCGCGCACTTGAAGTGAGCGCGCATGTTCCCGACGACGCGCGCGCACTCACCGAGGACGCGCACGCATCGGAAGAGGTGCGCGCGCCTAAGCGCACCGAGAATGCGCCCAAGAAGGATGATGTGCTCGCAGCGATCGACGCTCAAGACATCCCTGCGGAGGCCAAGGCGTGCATGAAGGAATTCGTGGTCACCACGGGTATGTTGCCCCAGCAGAAGTGGATCGCGGCGGCTACCGGCAAGTCCATCGGGCACGCGGGCAAGTGGCTCACGCCGGTTCGCAAGGCACTCGGGTACTAGCGGCACAGCGCCCGGCACACCCTCGGGGAAGATGTGCCGGGACCGTGCCAGCGGCACACCCGCTGGCACACCACCAAACCGCGGTTGACCTGCGGAAACACTGTTTTGGCACAGCGGCACAGTGTGCCGAGAGCACCGATCGCTAAGCGTTTCCGCAGGTCACCGAGACCCCAGGAACAACCCGCCTGGTGTGCCGTGCCGGTCGGGTGTATAATTAATGCAGACCAACGATCGAGACGAAAGGATTCATTGATGGAAGTCATGGCAGCCGTAGACGCCACAAACAACCCCGCCACCGGGCCCATCGCAGTGGTGCTGTTCATCGCTGCGCACATCATCAACTACAAGTGGGGAAGGGGCACGAAAGCGGCGTATGTAGCGCTCGCCCTGGGCATTTTCGCCTCGTTCCTCATCTACGCGTCCACGTGGTCAACGTGGATCGCCGCACGATTTACCGGTCTACTCGGCAACTTCGACGCCGTTCCCGCCCCTGTGGTCATGAGCGTTGTCTGCGTGCTCGCCATCGTGGCGACCGTGGCGGACATCTGGAGCGATCCCGACTATAACAACGCCGCTATCTGGGCGCTGCTGATCGGTCCGATCGCCGCACACGGCGCAAGCGGATGGGTGTTCGGGCTTGCCCAGGTGCTCTATGGCGGTCTGACGATCGTTGTGCAGGGGCTCGTTGCCGAGGCTCTGGGCGGATTCTGATGAGCGCCGAAGAACAAAAGGAAATGCGCGCACCCGCGCGCATGGCGCGCACCTCGTGGGGTTACGCCCTGCGGGGTGCGCGCGCGCTCGCCGAAGATGCGCGCGCGTGGGCGCGCGCGGAAGGCATCGAAGCGCACATTCGGGAAAAGGACGCGCGCGCAATCGAATCGCAGCACCAACGAGCGATGCGCGCGCATGCGCGCAACGCGAAACGCAGAGGTGCGCGTGCGATTCCTCCGGTGCGCGCGCATGCGCTCACCGACCTCGAAGTGAATGCGCGCGCATTCGGTACGCGCGCATTCCGGTGCGCGCTCACTCTTGCCGCACCCGCGTGCGCGCTCATCGCTCCACCATGGATGTGTGTTGAGGGCAACCCCGGCGCGCTTCTTACGTGGCCCGCTGCGTACGCATACCTGGCGTGGCTTGGCTGGACGAACCGCGAAGATTCGGAGCTGTCCGAGGTTATCTCGGTGACCACGTTGCCGCAGGCACCTACCGCAGAGAAAACACGTCTGTTCTCTCGGAACCACGTCGAGGCGGGACTCAAGCCCAACGCACAGGAGTCGGCGATCATCAACCGGATTCACACTTGGGAGGCGAACGCAGCGGATCGCAAGCTGCATGAGGTGTTCCCCGGCTCGCCGATCATCGATGAGTCCGGCATACTCATTCCGATGGAGTTCGCAGGGCTGTGGACGCCCGCGAAGCTCGATAACCAGGTGGACCAACTGCGAGCACTGCTCGCGGTTCCCGATGAGGTCAAGACGCAAGTCAAGCCTGGCGGTACCGCTGACCGTGCGGTCCTGCGTATCCGCACCCGCGTGCGGGATCTTGACCTCACCTGGACTCCCGAGCGCAAGGGGCTCGGCCTCAATGCCGACACGGGCGAAGTCGTCAGTGTCGACGTGACCGACCGCCTCAGTGTTGCGGGTATGTCCGGTGCGGGTAAGTCCGTTGCGCTGCGCGTGCTTATGGCGGAAGCACTCAGTTTGCCCAATACCATGCTGGTCATCATCGACCTTAAGGTTGAGGGTGCACTGTGGTCGCATGTCGCTCGTGTCGAGTCCGAGGCGGACGGTATTCAGTCGGTCATTGACGACCTGGTAGCCGAGATGAAGGAGCGCGAGGCGATCATGCGCACCGAAAGTCTTGACACATGGGAACCCACCCCCGAGCGTCCGCGCATCGTCGTGGTTGTCGATGAAGGCGCAGAACTCATGTCCGAGGTCCCCGACTCCGTGACCGGCCTGCGTTCGATCGCTCGCCGCGCGCGGTCAGCGGAAATCCCACTGTGGTGGGCCACCCAGAAGCCCACCGTGACCGGACCTGGCAAGGGGCTCGACTCCGCGATTTCGGCTCAGCTCACCTCGCAGGTGTGCATGGCCGTGTCCAGCCCGACCGAGGCACGCAACGTCCTCGGGGAGGATGCCACCGCTAAGGGCTGGCACGCGGAAGACCTTCTCAAAGGCGGGTGGGCGTTGGTACGCGTGCAGGGTGAGGACCGGACCCCGGACCCTACCCGCGTGTGGCACATGACCAAGGAGGATGTGAAGGCGATCGCCCCCCGGTCCCCGTGGCGCAGGGCAAAGACGCTCGCCCCTGTGGTCGGTACGAAAGACGCTCTAGAGGTCGCGCTGGAGCTGTCCGAGGGACTGCATGGTGTGTCTACGGTCCGTATCGGCGTTGCTCTCGGCGTCTCTGATGCTGAGGTGCACGTGCGTATGCGCGTGCACGGTGTCGATCCGGAGCCAAACGCCTTTGCGATGGGCAATGGGGAGAAAGCACGCGGATACCGCAGGGATAAACTTGAAGCAGCGTTCAACAGGAGGAATGACCGATGAGGCTCGACTGGAAGAAAGACCCTGAGAACTCTAATAGGTACAACGCGGAGAGTTTCCGTTACCGGTTCATCCTGCTGACGACAACGGGCGGTAAGGCGCACCTATGGGTGCAGTCCGTTGACGACAAGTGGGGGACCAAGGCCATCGACACGCGTTCGTGCCGCTCTGTCCGGCATGCGGAAACGGTGGCGCAACGATTCGAGAATGCACGACAGGCGAAAAAGCTCAGGTGATAGCCGGACCCTGCTTGCAGGGTCCGGTTTCCTGCTGTTACGCTTAGCGATCAACACAAAGACGAAAGGACATCACGATGACCAACTACGGACCCTACAGCCAGTACCAAATGCCCGAGCTACCGCGCAACGCGCCGCAACGGGCCCCGAAGTACCCCGAGCTACCGCGGTACCGCAAAACCTCCAACTGGATTCACGGTATCCTCACGATCCTTACCGGAGGGCTCTGGGGCATCGTGTGGGTTATCGTGGCGATCTCCGCAGGATCCGCTAACGCAGCGGACCGTGCTCGGTACCAGCGCGAGGTGCGGAACTGGCACGCCTATGAGCGACAGATTCGATGAACTGGTATCGGTTCAAAATTGAACTATCAGCGTGGATGTCCAAGACCGTGCTATGCGTCTTGACAAGCATGATTGCAGTCAGCACGCTCTTCGAACCAGCAGGATCCATCAAGGGATATCCGTTGTCGTGGCGCGTTGTCGCGGAAAACGAGTGGATGTTCCCTGTCGGCATGACAATCGGCGTACTTGCGCTGTGGGTGTGCTACTGGCAGACGTTTCGAATCCTCCGCGCTGATAAGCGTTACGGAGACAGGTAACGAGGAGACAAATTGACACAGCACGGTGACAGGCTGTCAGGGGCTCCCAGCGAAAGCAGGGGGCCCCGGCCCGACTGGAGAACAAAGGCCGCATGTCGAGGTTATGCGGCGGTTATCGACCCATGGGATGCCGATCCGAAAGACGGGGTTGTCAGTACCACGGCTGCCTCGTTCTGCAAGCAATGCCCGGTCCGACGCGAATGTCTGCTTGAAGGACTACGCAGTGATCTGATGAACGGAGGTTTCGCATACGGTGTGTGGGGAGGTCTCTCCCCTAAAGAACGTCGCGCGCTGGTCCGGCTCCGGTACCGAGTCGCCTGCCCGGTGTGCAGGGGGCAACTCATCATCACGTCCGAAGGCGAGAAATGGCAAGCGTGCGCGTCGTGCGGTATCACCTGGCAGTGCCGCAAACGCAAGCCTGCGGCACTACCAGAGGACTAAGGGCGGTAGGTCGCGGTGTAGCTGACGGGGATACTGGTCCATGTCCCCGCCGACCCTTGCGTCTGGAATACGAACATACTGAATCCCGTAGTCGAGATGTTGATAGCCCGGGAGCACCACAGCGCCGTTGCGCCCGCGCCAGAGTCGATGTTGGTCAGCACTCGCGGTGCGGCAGGGAAAGTGAACCCGAACGACACGGAAGACGTGTTTGAGGTAACGGACGTGAAAGTCACGTTGGTGGTGCCGGTACGTGTCCAGTTGGTCAGGTTGGTGATGCTGGTCTGTCCGGCAGCGATATCGACACCGAGATCAGTGATCTCCCCGTTGATATCGGCGATATCATCTGTGAGCCCATCAATCTGGCCCGACAGTGTGTTGAGCGCACCATCCACCTGAACCGCGAGGATGGGGGAGACATTGCCAGGACCACCGGTCAACGTGATACCGGGTAGTGAAGAGGGGGACTCGTATTCGAGACCCCAGTTGGTAGTTGAAGGCACTGTGAATCCCCTTAGATGTACACCCGAATAATGACAAGGCCGCCGGATCCGCTACCACCGGTCCGGATGTCCGGGGTAGATGCGTCCGCCATCGCGCCCGAACCTCCTGCGCCATAGTTGCGCGCAGCGTTGCCGTTTGCGGCAGCCGTTGACGCCGCGGCGTTTCTGCTGCCACCGCTGAAGAACGAGCTGCCGCCCATGGGCGACTCGGTTGCGATCGCAACCGACTCACTCCGCCCGTTGCTGCCGTCACCACCGGGAATGATAAGGTCGCCCGAACCGGTCGTAGCACCCGCGCCACCTGCCGCACCGTTCTGTCCACCTGTCGTATTGGTAGTGCCCCCGGCTCCTCCGTTGCCGCTGACAAGCGATCCGAACGAAGTCGTAGTGCCAGACGAACCGCTGACGCCAGCGCCCCCTGCGCCTCCGGTTCCCACGGTCACGTTGACCGATGACCCGATAGCCGCGCTGAGCAGGAAACTTTCCGCGAAGCATCCGCCGCCGCCGCCGCCGCCCAGAGAGATCTGCGCAGCGGACGTGATCGCCGAACCGCCGCCGCCGCCGCCCGCGCCAACGAGTTGTACGTGCGCGGCCTTGAAGCCGTTGTACGACGCTTTGGTGAAAGCCGTGACGCTGCCCGGGGTGGAGTAGTACAGGGTCGTCAAGAGACGGAAGCCTGTCGTCTCGATAGCGGTAAGCCGAGCTTCGAACGATGCAAGCACCGATTCGACCACTTCGGCGAGGATCGGGTGGGACCCATCAGAGTCCCCGGTCAGCGTGATCCCCGGTTTGGATTGCGGTGTCTCGAACGGTAGTGAGTAAATCGGTGTCTCTGGCATTACTCAATCCCCACAAAGATGACGGTGGATTCGCGCGTGGCGATCTTGATCGGGCTGTTGACGTTGAAGGGGATAGTGACACGCGCCACCACGTGCAACTCGCGGTTGCCATCGTTGTAAACCACTCGGATGACATCGAAGGGGCGAACCGCGGGGTTGGGAATCGCAGACAAGCCTACGTCATATGGAGCGCCCAGCGATTGACGTAGCAAGTTTCTAGCTGCGTTCTGTGCCTGCTGCTCGGTCGTGATGAACGTCGAAGAGTAGAAACGAGGCACGCGACCAAACGGGCCATCGAAGAATGTCGGGCTGGACTGCTGGGCGTCGAACGCCACGGCCCGAACCGGAGGCAGATCGTCTGCCCCTTCGCCGGTCACCACCACCACGTTGTAGATGCCGTCACGAGAGATTGATCTGTCCGACTGGACCATAGCGCCATCTGGGCCAGCTTTCACCGACCAAATAGGGTCGCCCTCTTCGGGAACGGTCTGAAACACAAGTTGCCCGAGTTCATCCCAGTAGACGATTTTGCCCAGTCCTTCTGCCAGCGTTAGCAGCACCTCGTAACGAGATTCCTCGACGATGAGGGAGCGCCCGAG
>Ga0207660_10003573_pt1 | contig 10126 bp, 9 predicted proteins | sample KBSC73BmetaG_FD_184335 | JGI IMG/M metagenome (GOLD analysis project Ga0207660, IMG submission 184335) | Corn rhizosphere microbial communities from Kellogg Biological Station, Michigan, USA - KBS C7-3B metaG (SPAdes) (version 2) | ecosystem: Host-associated > Plants > Roots > Rhizosphere ... | reverse complement strand
TCAAGCTTTATTTATCGGTCAGGCGCGATCGCTCTCCGCGAACTCGAGCGCGTGATAGGTGATGATCAAATCCGCCCCCGCGCGCTTGATCGACGTCAGGATCTCATTGGTCACGCGCGGGCCGTCGATCCAGCCGCGCTCCGCGGCCGCTTTCACCATCGAGTACTCGCCGCTGACGTTGTACGCCGCGATGGGCAGCGGGAATTGATCGCGCGCCTGGCGGATCACGTCGAGGTACGACAGCGCGGGCTTGACCATCACGATGTCCGCGCCTTCCTCGACGTCCAGCTCGATCTCGCGCAGCGCCTCCCGCGCGTTCGCGGGATCCATCTGGTACGTGCGGCGGTCGCCGAACTGCGGTGCGGACTCCGCGGCTTCGCGGAACGGTCCGTAGAACCCCGACGCGAATTTCGCCGAGTACGCCATGATGCCGACCTCGGACATCCCGCGTTCGTCGAGCGCGCGCCGGATCGCGCCGACGCGGCCGTCCATCATGTCCGAGGGGGCGACGAAGTCGGCGCCGGCGGCAGCGAACGAGACGGCCTGCTTCATGAGCAGCGGCAGCGTCTGATCGTTGTCGACGTCCTTCACGCCGTTGTGATCGACGATGATCCCGCAGTGCCCGTGATCGGTGTACTCGCACATGCAGACGTCGGCCATGACCGTCATCGCCGGCACGTGGCGCTTGATCGCTTCGACCGCCGACTGCACGGGACCGGTCGGATCCCACGACGAGGAGCCGATGGTGTCTTTCGTTTCGGGAAGTCCGAACAGCAGCACCGCGCGGATGCCTGCGTCGAACGCGCGCTGCGCGAGGTCGACCGCTTCGCGCACGCGCAGCTGAAACACGCCGGGCATCGAGCCGATCTCGGTGCGCTCGCGCGACGGCGGCACGATGAACAGCGGGTAGATCAGGTCCTCGGGACGAACGACCGTTTCGCGCACGAGCGCGCGAATGCCTTCGCTGCGGCGCAGCCGTCGCGGCCTGCGCGTCAGCGCGGTGCGTGTGGCCGTGGTGGTGTCAGTCATCGTCCCCGATAGCGTCTTCGTCGTCATCCGTTTCTCCGGTGAAATAGTACGCGCGACTGCATTCCGGTGAACAGAACTTGCGCCCGAATCCCGCGCGCGTCGCGCAGTCGGCGCAGAACGAGCGCCCGCAGATCGAACACGGCTCGAGCCTCACCTGTTCTTCCGACTGCCCGCAGCCGACGCAAACCCTGTCGTACGCTTCCGCCATCCGAAATATCCTGCCCGACGGGCTGTTTAAGTGTAGTCCTGTCGTACAATCCCGTCCCACCCTGGCGGTGTAGCTCAGATGGTTAGAGCGGGCGTCTCATAAGCGCTAGGTCACTGGTTCGACTCCAGTCACCGCCACCATACCCCACCCGCCCGGCCCGGTTCCCCGGTTTCAACCCTCACCGCCCTACCGGTTTTCCACCCAGCCCACACCCGTTACGCCACGCACGCCTTCGGCGTGCTGCTTTCGCGATGAACAGCCGCGCACGCGCGACGTGCAGGAACGGGGTAGAGAGAGTGAAAACGTCCTCATGAGTCCCTCTAATAGTTAAAGCCTTGACTGCAGAGGCATGGAGGAACGAATGGCAACGCTAAAAAGCAAGAAGAAGCCTTCGAAAAAATCGGTGAAGAAGGCGCCGTCCAAAAAAGCTGCCGCCGCTGCAGCAGCGGCCAATGCGATTCTTGCGTGGGAGGATGATCCGGTATCGGTACCGAACCCCACTCCGATTCAGCGCCCCGTTCCGAATCTCAACAATCCGCGCCTTCCCATCCGGATCGTCGGAACGCCGCCGTCGCCGCGGATCTATCAGCGTGGCACTCGCGAATTCCGCTTCTGGGCGGCTGCAGAGAGCCTGCGCCGCGGTGCCGATTTCTGGGCGGGTGTGGTACCGGCGAACTTTGGATGGCAGGTAGGTGCCCGCCTTCCCGTGCGGCTCGACGACGGTGTGGATCTCAACGCACGATACAGCCGAGGAGGAGGCGGATTTCAACCCGGACTCACGTTCTATCACGACACGGCAAACGGTGTAACGTGCTTCTCGGCTGAGAGTCCGGAAGTCGCATGCCATGAGCTCGGCCACGCAGTCTTGGATGCACTCCGGCCCGAGCTGTGGGATGTCGCCTTTGTCGAAGCGGCGGCATTTCACGAGTCGTTCGGCGATATGAGTGCGATCTTCTCCGCGCTGCAACTCCCCTCGCTGCGTCTCGACATCCTCGCGGCAACTGGTGGCAGGATCGGGCGGAATTCACGGATCTCGCGCGTCGCGGAACAGCTCGGCCTCGCCATCCGCCAGCTGCGTCCTGACGCTGTCGACCGTGACTCCCTGCGCAACGCTGCGAACAGTTTTTTCTATCGCGATCCACAGCAGTTGCCGCCACGCGCGCCCGCGAGCGTGCTCTCTTCCGAACCGCATTCGTTCTCGAGAGTGTTCACCGGTGCGTTTCTCGAAATTCTCGCCGGCGTCTTCCTCGCTCAGGGAGCTCCGGGAAATGAGCAACAACTCTCCGATGCGGCGACCACCACGGCGGAATTGCTGATCGGTGCGGTTCAACGTGCGCCGATCGTTCCCTCCTATTACGCACAGGTTGCCGCGCACTTCCTCAGGGTGGATGCGGACCGTTTCGGGAACCGATTTCGGGACATCATCAAGAGCGCATTCGTGAGACGCGGCATTCTTTCACTCGATGCTGCGGCCTCGGGCATCTCGGAAGCATCGGTCCCGGCCGCTCATGCGACGACCGCGTTCGGCATTGCGGCGGATTCCGGCGAACCCAGAATGCAGGCCATGGCCATTCCCGGCCGGCGTTTCGGCATCACGCAATCGCTCCTCGTGGTAGCGCCGGCGAATGCTCCGCAGTTCTCCGTGGCTTCCGCTGCCCCAAGCATCGGAGAAATCGATCCGCCCGGCCGGGAATTTGCAGCAAACTCGTTCGTCGAAGATCTTTTCCGCGTCGGACGTGTCGAGATGAGCAATGAAGGCGACCCGACGACTCGCGTGTCACATCCGCATGTGCGCAAGACGCACGAACTGGTGAAATACGACGGAGCACTGACCTTGGAGCGACGCACCTTCGAGTGCGGGTTTGACTCCTACTATTGAGGAGACTAGATTCAACCACGTGACCACGAAACGCAAACACCGCCCGAAACGACAACCAACAAACGCGAAGAAAACGCCTGCGGCGGCGGCCGAAGAAAAATTCGTGCGTGATTTGTTGATTCGCGGCGAAGCAGCTCGTCCTGACAGCGAAGGCAACCTCCCGACGAACACGACACATGAAATCGTGGAGGAGAAAGAGGGCGAGCTGCCGACGGTCGAGCGACACTCGTTCAAAATTTACTGACTTGCCCGGCCGGTTCCGTGGTTTCAACCCTCACCGCCCGACCGGTTTTCCACCCAGCCAACCCCGCCCGGTCCACCACATGGTGCCCGCATCGCGTTTGATTCTGCTGTCATCGCCACTCCATAATGGCAATGGAAAATGGTAAAACGAGTTACCATCGATCATGCTGGACACATCGTCATTCCAAAGGCGATCCGCGACCGCTATGGACTCTATTCAGGCAGCAATCTGGAGATCGCGGAGGATGGCGATCGAATCTCGCTTGAGCCCTCCGCCGAGGAGGCTGTCCTCAGTAAGCGCGGCAAAATCCTGATCATCGCCAGCGAATTTGCCGGCGAACCGGGGGACGCGTGTTCCATGCGCGACGAGAGAATCGACCGGCTTGCCGCATCCTGATTGTCCCCGCATCGTTGCGCCGCCCGATCCACCGGCAGTGCGCGTCCCATAGCGTTCATCGCGTGCTACCGTACGAGCATGCTCCGCACGATTGCGGTTGCGGCGATGCTTCTGTTTCCGCAAAGCATCTTTGCCGAGGATCTGGCCTGGGAAAAGGACTGGAAAGAGGCCTTTCGGATCGCCCGGACGCAGCACAAACTGGTGTTTGTCGACTTCTACGCCGACTGGTGCGGGCCGTGCCGGATGATGGAGTCGAGCGTGTTTCCGGCGCCGCAGGTGCAGGAACGGCTGCGCGAGTATGTTCTTCTCCGGATCGACGTCGAGCGCAGGCTTCCGCCGGGCCTGAGAGTGAATGTGCGTGGCCTGCCGACGTACCAGATCTATGACTTCGCCGAGCGGGAGCGCTTCACGTTCCTCGGCGCAATGAAGGCGGAGAGTTTCGTCCAGATCCTCGATCTCGCGCGGGAGGCGACGCCGTTCATCCTCCGTGCGGCGGAGCTGTTCCAGGACAAGAACGAACTGCAGGCATGGACGGAGCTGGCGAAGGGATACAGCAGGGCCAGACTGTCCGAGAGGTCGCGCGATGCGTGGGCGAAGAGCCGGCGCGTCGCGGAGTCGCAGGGGGACGCGGAGACCGCCCAGATCGCAGCGATCAACGGCGCGTTCACGTGGGTTATCGACGGCCAGGCCGCTCAGACGGTGAAGATCCTGAAGAACATCGCAACGACGCCCGTGAACAAAGACACCGAGGCACTCTGCTGGTTCACGATGGGCCAGGCGCACGTGCTTGCCGGGAACACGGCCGAGGCACGCGCGGCGTTCGAGAAAACGAGAACGCTGGTCGCGGAAGATCACGCTCTGGCGAAGCAGGCGGCAGCGGCGTTGGGAGAGCTGGCTCGGTAATCCCGGTTTCCTAGTTGCCCGGTGATCTGCTGCGCGGAACGTCGGCACGAGTGCTACTCTCCTTGCATCGTGTCACGCAAAAGCAAGCTTCCAGCGACGAAAGCGATTCGCGAGCGGCGCCGCACGGTCCAATCCGGCGATATCAGAGACCTTCGCGGATTGCTCAAAAGCTCTCGCAAACGCTCCGTCAGCATGGAGGCTATGCACGAGGCCGTTCTTCGCGAACATTCGCGGAAGCGCTGATCGCGACGAACCTCACTCGCCGCAAAGCGCCTGCAGCTTCGCCGGGTCGCTGCGCAACACGTCTACGTAGTACCCCATCAGCGAGCGCGTGAACTTCTCGTCGTCGGTCGTGAGGGGCGCGATCGCGGTGATCCAGGCGTTGATGCAGGGCTCCTTTTCGCCGGTGCAGTCGAGGAGCGAGGCGAAGGCGGAGCGATAGACGTCGAACTGTTTCTTCGTCAGCGCGGCGCCGTGGCCGGGGATGAGCAGGCTGAAGTCGAGCGCGGCGAGACGGTCGAGGGAGGACTTCCATCGCAGTGGACAGGCGGTGTCGAGGAACGGCGCGGGAAGGGTGACGAGGTCGCCGGCGATCAGGATGCCGCGTCCCGGGTCGAAGAGCCAGACGTCGCCGGCGGTGACGGAGTGCGTTTCGAGTCCGACCGTGAACGTCCGGCCGGCGATCGAGCGTGGGCCGGAGCTCGTGATCACGACGTCGGGCGCGAGCTTCGCGCCCTGATCGATCAGGCGGACTTCGGTCTCGAAGACGTTCTTCTGCTCCTCGCTCTTCGCCGACTGGATCAGCTCCTGAAGTTGCGAACGATAGCGCGCAAGGAAGCCGGTCAGCGCGTCCTGCAACGCGCCGCTCGCGTACACGCGCACGGCGGGATACGCGGCGCGGATCGCGGCGTTTCCGCCGATGTGGTCGAGGTGCCAGTGCGTGTTCACGACGGCCGCAATCGGGCGGCCGGCCGATTTCGCGTAGTCGAGAATCGCCTGCGTATGCGCGGCGTGACGGCCGGTATCGACGACCACGAGACCGTCGGGAGCGTCGAGGATGATCGTGTTGCCGTCGGGCTGGGTGCCGGGCGTGAACGTGCCGCGGAGCAGATGCACACCGGGCACGAGCTCGATTTGCGCCTGCGCGGCGAGCGCGAAGAGGAGCAGCAGCGCCAGCAAAAGGATCCGGATCGTCATGAAGTACCCGAAGTCAGGCCATTATCGAAGGGAATCGGGCGATCCTCTGTGGCGAAATGAGCAATATCGCCAGTCGAGTGTCGGATCGATCTGATCGGATTCATCCGATGATTCATAGGATGGATCTGATGATCCATCGGATTGATCCGATCGTTCGCGGGATTAATCCGTTGTCCAGTCGGATCAATCCGATCAATGGACGGATTCATCCCATCGATGATCGGATTAATCCGATCAAAGTGCACATCGACGCGATGGATGATCGGATCAATCCGATCGTTCATCGGATTGATCCTATGGGAGGCAGGGCTTCCGGTCCGGCCGCCTACTTCTTCTTGAGAGCCGCGCGCCGCTTCGCGAGCTTCTCGAGCTCTGCCTTCAATTGCTTCTCCCGCGCATCGATCTCTTCGGCAGTCTGCGGACCGATGGCTTTTTCCAGCTCGTCGAGCTGCTGGAGTTGATCGTGAAGTTGTTGTTTGAGCTGTGCGATCGCTTCGGCGGTGAGGCCGCTGCGCGAAGGCGGGCCGGTGGACGGCGTGCAGTTGCCCCACGTCGGTATGCACTGACCGGTCGACGGCGTGCAGTTGCCCCACGTCGGTATGCACGGGCCGGTCGACGGCGTACAGCCGCCCCACGTCGGTACGCACTGACCGGTCGACGGCGTGCAAGCCGCGCCGCCGCCGATCTCCAGCGGTCGCGCGGTTTCGGGAATCTTATTGATTCCCAGATCTCTGATCTTCGGCATCACTCCTCCTCTCTCTGCTGCGGATGAACCGGAAGCCCCCCTTAAAGGTGTGTCGCGGGAAGCCGAAAGTCTACTGTCGCTTCTTTTGGAAGTGCACCAGCCAGAGATCGCCTTGCTCGATCGTCTGGCGCACGTAGAGCGTCGAGCCGTCGGCCGACAGCCGCGGAAAGATTCCAAGGCTGTCCAGCTCCACACCCGGAACCGGCGTGAACGGAGTCATCGTCACGCCACGGCGCTCGAGATCGAGCATTCCGATTCGATCGCGCTCGAAGAACACGACGTGCTTCCCGTCGGGAAGCCACTGGGGCGAAACACCGTAGTCCGTGATCGTTTCGCCGCGGCGCGCGGAAAAGGAATAGACGGCGATGCCGCGGCGCGACGCGGCCGTGGGACTCAGGAGGGATCCGACCAGTTGCTTCCCGTCCGGCGACCATCGGGGCGACTCCAGCGGCACTGTGGTCACGATGGGCTCGAGCCGTTGTCCGAAGGGACGATCGAGATGCACCAGTGCATCCATGGTGTCGCTTTCCACCACGAGCGTTCGTCCATCCGGCGACGCCCTCGGCAGATAGAGATTCGCCGCGCCGATTCGCTCGAGGTCGGCGCGGGCGGTCACGCGTGCGAGGCTGCCGCCATCGGCACGAATGCTCCAGATGTGATTGGACTCTTCGCGGTCCGAATACATGTAGAGCGTCTTCGAATCGGGCGACCAGGCCGGACAGCGATCCTTCGCGGCATCATTCGTCAACTGCCGCAGGTGAGTGCCGTCGGCATTCACGAGGAACAGATCTTCCTGGGCGCCCGTGGTCGTGAACGCGATCGACTGGCCGTCCGGCGAAGGCTCGAAGCAGAGAATCTCCTGCGATCCTTCCAGCAGCGGCCGCGGCGCGCCGGTCCGGCCGTTCTCGAACGGAAATGCGAGCAGCCGGTACGCACGCGCGAGGCTGACGTATGCCAGATCGCCCTGCTGCGAAAACGCGAAGTTGCCGCTGATGGCCGCGGGCAGCGACAGCGGTTCCGGCGGTCCCGTCGCCTTCCCGTTGGCTTCGTCCATGGGAACCCGCCAGAGGTTCAACGTCCCGTCGCGGTTGCTGCCGAAGTAAAGATACTTGCCGTCGGGCGACCAGACCGGATTCCAGTCGAGCGCCGCGTCCGACGTCACGCTGACGACAGTCGATTTCGGTTGAGGAGCATCGGGGTCGACCGTCCAGAGGTCGCGACCGTAGGAAGCGGAAAGCCCCCAGAAGGCGATGCGCTTCCCGCTGGGCGACCAGCTCGGCTGCAGTGCGTCGCTGTCGCGGCCGAAATCGCGGCCGCCGACCCCTGCCTGAACGATCGCGCGGCTCTGCTCCGTACGCGTGTCGACGATCCACAGCGCGCCGGTTTCGGAGCGCACGTACGGTTGCAATCCGACGCGCCCGGTCGAGATCGCGATTCGCGTTCCATCCGGAGACCACGCCGGGTTGTACCCGAAATTCGTCAGACGGCGGACCGACTCCCCGGTCACGCCCATGACAAAAATGCCGCCTCCATCCCGTTCGGAACGAAATGCGATGCGGGATCCGTCCGGTGATAACGCCGGCTCGGAATCATCCTCCGGTGTGTCCCGTGTGAGGTTCGTCGCGGTTCTTCCGTCGACGCGCTGCATGTAGATGTCGCGATTTCCCGAGGCGGACGATACATACGCCACGGTTTGTCCATCGGACGAGAGCGTGGGAGACATCTCGACGCCCTCGGCGAACGTGAGTTGTTTGAACGTGCGCGCACTCGTGCTCGATGCGGCGCCGCGGCCGCGCCATAACGCGAATGCGACCGCGCCGGCCGCGAGCAGCGCGAGCACGGCGATCGCGATTCGATACGGTAGCAACTTCGGCCGCGGCGCCGGGAGCTTCCCCGTTTCGCTGCCCCGGCTGTCCGGCAGTGTCCGCAGCTGAAACGCGAGATCGCGCGCGGATTGAAACCGGTCGCGCGGATTCTTCTCCAGGCAATGCACGACGATCGCTTCGAGCGTCGCCGGGATTCTCGAATCGAGATCCGAGAGCGGCATCGGCTCGACGTTGAGCACCGCGTGCATCGTCTCGACCGCCGAGAAGTAGTCGAAGGCGGGACGGCCGGTGAGCATCTCATACAGCACCGCGCCGAACGAGAAAAGGTCGGTGCGATGATCGATCGGCTGCGCGCGCACCTGCTCGGGCGACATGTAGGCCGGCGTGCCGACGGCCATGCCGACCGAGGTGATGTGTTTCGCGGTCTTGTGCTTGCCGCTGTCGCTCACTTCCTGCGCGAGCTTGGCGAGGCCGAAGTCGAGGATCTTCACGCGTCCCTCGGACGTGATGAAGATGTTCTCCGGCTTGAGATCGCGGTGGAAGATCCCTTTGTCGTGCGCGACCGCGAGCGCGGACGCGATCTGCACCGCGTAGTCGATCGCTTTCCGCATCGGCAATGCCGTTGCCGCGTCGGCGCCGAGCGCATCGCGCAGCGTCTGCCCTTCCAGCAGCTCCATCACGATGTACGGCGAGCCGTTCATCGTGCCGACGTCGAAGATCGTGACAAGCCCGGGATGGTTCAGTGCGCCCGCGGCGCGCGCTTCCTGCTCGAAGCGCAACAACAGCTCATCGCCCTCGACGACCTCGGGGATCACTTTGATGGCGACGTCGCGTCCGATGCGCCGGTCGCGCGCACGCCAGACCTGACCCATCCCGCCCTCACCGATCCGGCTGAGGATCTCGTACGGCCCGAGCGACATCCCTTTCGAGATCATTCGAAGAACGGCATCTTCGCATGTTCCGCCGACGCGAGATCGGAGAGGAGCACGGCCACCCCGAGCTCTCCCTTCCAGAGCGAGTTCTTGCGCTGGGAGGTCGGCACCGCGACTTCGGCGGCGTGATTCGCGAGTTGGCGCGCACGGCTCAGCCACTCGGATTGGCCGGTGTGCTTGTAGAAGTTCAGGAGCGCGTACGCTCTCCCCGCGCTGCCGCAGCAGAGCGTCGCGACCCCGCGCGGCTGATCCCACGAGTCCCACGCGCAGAGCTCCGCGAGCTGCAGCCATTCGTCGCCGCCGAGCATGCGGTGCGCGAGCGTGAAGAGGAACACGGTTCCCGCGCTGCCGTTGCACCAGCCGGGCATCACGTCATCGGGCGACTCACCCACCGTCGTGCGCCAGAATGCGCCGCGGCCGAAAAGCGTCTTCAGGGCGGCGAATTCGTGAAGGCGTTCCACGAGACGCGGTGGCAGCGCGTCGCCGGAGGCATCGCACCAGCGCAGCGTCGCGTAGAAATATCCGGCCCAGCCGTGAGCCATGCCGAGGTACGTATTGTCCGGCGAGTCCGCGATCGGAGGACGCGTATCGAGCTCGCTCCAGATCGCGTTCATCGTCTCCGCGCCGAACTCGCGCAGCGACGCGGCCTCGGGAAGATCGTTGCTGATTGTGAGAAGCATCGATGCAGCAAGGAGACTGCCGGAACGGCCGAGAGTGAGATCGAGTTGCGCGCATGGCCGGCTCGATGCGTTCAGAAACTCGTCGAT
>Ga0207660_10003569_pt1 | contig 10134 bp, 9 predicted proteins | sample KBSC73BmetaG_FD_184335 | JGI IMG/M metagenome (GOLD analysis project Ga0207660, IMG submission 184335) | Corn rhizosphere microbial communities from Kellogg Biological Station, Michigan, USA - KBS C7-3B metaG (SPAdes) (version 2) | ecosystem: Host-associated > Plants > Roots > Rhizosphere ... | reverse complement strand
GCGGGCCCGCCGCCATAGGTGAATATAAAGTCATACTCCGGGATCAATCTCCAAAAGGGATCTGCAGGATCGTTTTCGACACGCGCGAGCGTGGCTGGAGCGTCCACATCCCAGAAGGCCACGCGGGTCATTCCGGTGCGGCAGTCCAGCACAGCTTCCTCCAGCAGTTCATCGAAAACGCCCACACCGCTATGCTTAATCACCAGATCACTGTGACAGGCGCGACGGATTAGATGCTGGAGTTCACTCTCTGTCTCATACACAATCGACTCCACGTAAGAGTAATCTCCCGGGTCGCGTTTCAATTGGCGGCCGTAGGCGTCCGGCTCGGCGAACGTGATGTGGTGCCCGCGGGCATGCAGTTGCTTGTAGATGCCGCGGTAATACGTAGCGGCCCCATTCCAGTAACAAGAGGTAATGCTGGAACCAAAGACAAAGATATTCATCGCGCGATTTCCTCGCATATGGAGATGAACTGCTGTGCCCGGTGAGCGCAGGTATGACGCTCACGAATGGTCTTGAGACCGCGTTCCCCAATCTGACGGCGCGCGGCCTCGTCGTTCAATAGAAACTCGATTGTAGCTTTCATTTCCCTGCCATTCCCGACAAGCAGGTAATCTTCTCCGGGATGAAAGAGGTGCTCCTCGTCACTCCAGGTTGAGCAGACCAGCGGGATACCGCACGCCAGCACCTCAAACACCCTGATGGTTGGAATACCGCTAAGCCCGTTCGTGTACTGGCGACGCGGGATGTGAACGGATAATGCGCTGGAGCCATATACATCCGGCGAACGCAGATTGGGAAGATAGCCACGGTATTCGATGCCTGCCTGCTTGAGCTGCTCCAGCGCATCCTGGGGATACCGAACTCCGTGCACGACGATCCGGCGTCCCTGCATCGCCCGCGCGGGAGCAATGAGGAATTCCTGCAACTCGCGCGTGCGCTCCTCGTCACCCCAATTTCCAATCCACACTGCATCAATGGCGCGCGACCGGGGCAGAGGCTTGAACTGCTCAATGTCTGCCGCTTCGTGAAAAGTCCACACTCGCTGCACACCGAATCCATCAGCATAGATGCGGCGAATCGCCTCGCCAAAGGCTAACACTCCGTCAACCAGGTGGAGGTGAAACTGAAGGATTTCGCCGGCACGAGTATATGCGCGATGGTGGCTGTCGTGGAAAAGAGCCGTGAATCCGAGCTTCTTCTTTAGCGCGAGTACATCGTTTACCACACGTGGTTCGTTCCACTCGTGAAGAAGGACCACGTCAGTTCCGCGTAGCTGAGCTTCAAGAAACTGCGAAAATCCGGGCTCTGAAGACCTGTAGAACCGTATATCCAGCTCGGGGTAGGCCGCGCGAAAACCGTCAATAGAATCGATGGCCCCGTCCCCCTCCTGCTGTACCAGATTAGTCAAAGACCAGCAGCCCAGCTCTTCATAACAGCGCACGGAGTGTCCCATGCGCACCAGTTCCCGCATCAGTCCGCGCAGAAAGTGCGCATTCCCATGGTTCCAGTCTGAGATCAGGGAATGGCAAAAAAGCGCGATTTTGAGCTGTTGCTTCATCGCGTGGCTACGCCAGCCGGCATCAGCGAATGATAGAGTTCCAGGTATTCGTCAATCATGCGGGCGGAAGTAAACTTGGCGCGCGCATGCCCGTAAGCAAGATTGGCATAATGCTGGCGCAGTCCGGAGTCACGCACCAGTTGATCCAATGCGCTGCGAAGGTCCCCGGCATCGTCACTGCGGAAGAACACGGCCGTATCATCCCAAAGCTCGCGAAAGGTTGGAATGTCACTGGCGACAATTGCGCAACGGGACAGCGCTGCCTCCAGAGGCGCGAGGCCAAAAGGCTCGTAGCGAGACGTGGCGGCATAGATTCCCGCTCGGGAAAATAATTGCGCCATCTGCTTCTCGTCCTGCTGCGGTTCCAAATGGATATTGCTCCTGAGCTCTTCCACCGTAAAGGCACTGCTCTGGAATTCCGGATGACGATCCGCGCCGACGATGTGCACGGGTGCAGGCATGTCTTCGCGCAGCAGCAATCCGGCGTTCTTCCCGATGTCCCAGAGCCGACCCACGCTTAGGATGGTGTCCTCCTTGCTCACGTGCGGGTTGAAGAACGTGGGAGTTCGTCCGTTGTAGATCACTGCTCCCTGTTGCGGCTTACCATAATGGATTTCAATCTGCTGGAGCATCCAACGCGATGGCGCAATCACGCTGGTGGCAGAGGCCAGCCCACGGGCAACGCTTTCCCGATACCAGCGCAGCCACGCCGATTCAGCAGGCGGGTGCTCATGCAGTGCAGACCACCAGCTCAGGACATCGCTGTGCGCGACAACTACGCGCGGCACATCCGCGGCTAGGGAACCGTAATAGTACTGACTGAGATGGAGCAGATCCGGCCTGGTTTCATCAATTACCTGCGCGAGGTAGTCAGATGAGGCCTCCATATCGCCCTCGGAATCCTGCATCCACTCGAGCTTGAATGCCGTAGGCCGAAAATCGACCTGCGGAAGCGCATCGAGCCATCGGGCCTGAGCAGCCGAGGGAATGTCGCCGAAGCTGACAAGCGTCACCTTTACGCCGCGGCACACCAACCCAGTCACCAGCTCTCGTGTATATGTCCAAACACCGCCCAGAGTATCAGCGGTGACTAAGATGTGCATTTTCCAGTTCCTCAAGTGGGGCTGGTTTCTGCTCCTGGATGTCGCTATACCCCTTTTCCGCAAACGTGGAAGTGTAATAGTGGTGCGCCCGCTCCCACGCCAGATCGTCCGGTGGTGCGGAAAACGTCTGCTGGTACAACGGACTCCCAGGGAACGGAAACATGGGGACCGGTTCGCTGACCCATACTCCCCTGCTTCTTAGATGCTCCTGAAAGGCTTGAATCTGCCCACGATCGTCGTGATCGGTAAGAATTAGGTTGGCCTGGACCCAGGGGATCCGGCTGCGGGCATAGATGAGCAGTTCGGAGATGCGGTCGGTATCGATGCGGCAATTCTTGTGCAGCTCTTCGCGGCCTTCCTGGGTAATGGATTCAATGCCGCACTCCATTGAAATGCAGTGAGCGCGCCCTAGCAAATCGACCGTTTCCTCACTCCACAAGTCAATCCGGGTCTGGAATCCAATTTTCACCCGCCGCTCCGCAATACCTTCCAGCAGGCGGCGCACGTTCTTCCCAACACCGAAGATCTCATCGATGAAGTAGATATATTCAACGCCCCTGGCGATCAGTGTATCCACTTCATTAAGCACGGCATCCACGCTGCGCTCGCGAAACTTGTTGCGGAACAAAGTTTTATTGCAGAAGGTGCACGCCCATGGGCATCCACGGGCAAACTCCAGTTCCGCGCCCAATCCCTGATCGTTGGTAAAAACGTGATGGCGATGTTGGTGCGCCTCCACGTGGTAATTGCGGAAGTCCAGCGCGCCGAGCGCGCTCATATCAGATACGCCGAATGAAGCGCTGATGTGTTCGCCGTCCGTGGTCCGGTAACAGCAGCCGGTGATCCGGTCCCATGGTTCACTCGCAAGAAGCGGAATGATCTGGTCCGGCTCTCCGCGAAGCGCCACATCGCAGCCTGTCTTGCGAAGCGTTGCTGCCGGCGTTGCTGACGAATGTGGGCCAATCGCCACCTTCACTGGATTGGCGCCCTCACCCAGAGCGCGAAACCACTCCATGGGAACACGCAGCTCGGGAGGCGGGCATCGCCAGAAGAGATACGACGGGGCGCTCGGAATAACAAGAAAATCGGGCGAGAAAGCCGCGATTACCGGCCTGACCTGCTCCACATCCAGTCCATCGGTCTGCGCGTCGATCAATAAAGCATCGTGTCCCGCCGCGCGAGCCTGGTCAAAAGCAAACATCAGTTCCAGCGGCACGTGCGGGTCACGACAACCGAAATACGTGGACCCAGTGAAATCCCAGTTCGGGTTGACGAATGCAAACTTCATGCAGCCCTCTCGGAATTGCCAGTCGCCGCAGCCAGCGTCTCCAGAGGCGCAGGTACGGCCTGCTCCGACAAGACCATCTGGTTCTCTTCCCAGAATTCGCGCAGCAGTTCCAGTGTCTGCCTCAGATTGAACTGCGGCTTCCATCCTGTGTGCCGCTGCAGCTTGCTGTAATCAGTGACATAGACCAACTGATCTCCCGGCCTGCGTTGATCTGGGACATGTTCCAGGCGGCCCCCGGTAAGCTCTTTTATCGTCCGCACCAGTTCCAGCAAGGAAGTGGTGTTCGCGACGCCTCCTCCAACGTTGTAGATTTGGCCGGCAGTGATGGGCAGATTTTCCCGGACTGCCGCAAAGGCACGCACCAGGTCCTTAACGCAGAGCACATCCCGCACCTGACAGCCATCGCCATAAATCACCACCGGCTTTTGCTGAAGGGCCGAGTACAGGAAATGGGCGACCCAGCCCTGGTCTTCCGTGCCGAACTGGCGTGGGCCGGCAATACAGGACATGCGGAAAACGACCGTGGGCAGCCCGTAAATACGGCTGAAATCGTGAACGTACTGGTCCGCCGCCCCTTTCGAACAGCCATAAGGAGAATGAAAGTCCAGAGGCTGAGATTCGGCAACGCCACGGTGCCCGGGATGAATGTAGCGCTCATTGCTGCGCACAGGCGTGCCGAGCCCCAGGTCGCCATAAACTTTGTTGGTGGAAGTAAACAGGATGAAAGGCTTGTTGCCTGACCTGCGAGCAGCATCCAGAACGTTGAAGGTGCCGCACAGGTTCACCTCGAAATCGAGGCGAGGATCCATGAGCGATGTCGTAACCGCCACTTGAGCGGCAAAGTGATAGATTTCGCCGGCATCTGCGACGGCCCGCATCACCAAAGCGGCGTCTCGTACATCGCCAAGAGTGATCTTCAGTCGGCCGGAAGTTCCCGCAGCTCTCCTAAGCCAATCAAGGTTGTGGCGCACACCGGCACGGCTGAGATTATCAAAAACATGAACCTTGGCATCTGTTCTGGTGAGCAGGTGGTGCGCCAGGTTCGATCCAATGAACCCGGCGCCGCCGAAGATCAGTACAGAGCGGGTCTTGTCTTTGGTCATTTCTACCTTCCCCCTTCGCCCGGCCTAGGCGGTCAGCCCGAAATTGCTGAGCTGAGCCACAGCTTCAACCGCACGATCCTCCGGCTGCTGAAGGCGCAGCCATCCGACTAATTCCCTGATTCCGTCCGCAAAACGGACCTGCGGCTCATAGCCAAGGTGCTTTTTTGCAGCGGAAATATCTGCAAAGCAGTGACGAATATCGCCGGCACGGTACTTCCCCGTGAGTTCAGGAAAGATGCCGGACCCAAGCGCTTCAATGAGAGCCGCAGCCACTTCACGAATTGAGACTGGCTCCCCAGAGCCAATGTTGAGCGCCATTCCATCACCACCCGAGCGCTCCATGGCCAGAATGTTCGCCCGGACAATGTCTTTTACGCTCACGAAATCGCGCATTTGTTTCCCATCCTCAAAGACCAGCGGTGGTTTTCCGTTCAGGAGGCGCGAAGCAAAGATCGCCGCCACACCTGTATAAGGATTGGAAAGGGCCTGCCTGTCGCCGTAGATATTGAAGAACCGCAAAGCCACCACTGGAAGTCCATAGGTGCGGCCGAACAGCAACGTCATTTCTTCCTGGTCCTTCTTGGACAAGGCATAAATCGAACTGCACTGCAGGGGCTTGGATTCGTCCGTGGGAATGGGAGTAAGAATCTCGCCACAGCCAGGGCATGGCATCTCCCAGTCTTTGGTCCTGAGCTGATCGTTGGAACGGAGCTGTGGCGCCATTTCTCCGCAGCGCGCACAGAGATACTTGCCCTCGCCGTAAATGGACATGGAAGAGGCGACTATCAGCTTCTCCACTTTGCTTCGGCGGGTGAGAAGTTCCTGCAACAGCACAGCAGTTCCCTGCGTGTTGGAACCCATGTAATGAGAAATCTCATACATGGATTGGCCTACACCCACGGCGGCTGCCATGTGGAACACAACTTCCACTCCGTCCAGGGCGCGATGCACGGCGGCGGCATCCTGCATCTCTCCCCCCATAAACTCTGCTTCAGGGGAAAGGTAAGCAGGGACTCCGTCCCCGTGAACCTGAGGCGTGAGATTGTCAAAGACGCGAACGTTGTGACCGGCCGCCAACAGCGCATCCACAAGATGCGAGCCTACAAACCCCGCTCCGCCGGTCACGAGAATATTCTTAGGCATTCTTATCTGCTCCTACAAGGAGGTCGTTTGCGGTGTGCGCTGCGGCGTACTTGCGTACAGCCCAGACCGCAAATTCGGCAAAATCTTCCGCCCGCTTCGGCGGACTGGTGTAGTGAGGCTGAATTCCCATGTGTTCAGGGGTAAAGCAGAGCGTAAGGGTGGTTGTAAAAGGCTCCAGCATCTGCATCTGCCGGTCAAACCACTCTTCAGAGTTCTCTCGAAACCAGTCAGCCCAACTAATGCCGGTCCGCAGATACTTCACGCCGAGCCGGTGCAGCCAATCCACCGCGAGTTCGAGCCGGTGATCCTCAAAGTGGAACCACTGGCAGATTCCCAGGCCTTCAGGGAAGCAGTCGGCGGCCGGTTTAGGCGAACCGTCTTCACGCAGCAAGCCCATGTAGTAGTGCCGGTAATAGGCGCTGCCTTCGGCCTCCTTGTGGCGTGTGGTTGCGGTCCAGGTGGCCGGCAGATCAAGCAGACTGTACCAGTGCACTCGATCCACGATGGGAAGCAGCAATTCCGCCGTTCGCTTGATGCCGAACACCTGTACCTCTTCTGCTCCAAAGGAAGAGACTCCCGCCTCCGAAACCCAGACCGGCTTACCTGTCACCGCTCGGATCTCATCAATCTTCTTCGGCCAGTCCTGGATCTTCCAGTGGTTCCAGTCCAGAGGGAAGCCATGAACCGCCACGATGTCAACGGCATCGAGCACACCGTGCGATCCCATCAGTTCGATAAAGTGGGGATCGATGGGAGAGATCCCGCCCAGAGCGATGGGGAGCCCTGGGCACTCCCGTCGAATCGCCTTGCTCGCGGTGGTAATCATCTCGGCAAACTTCTTCCAGTCGGGGTCAGCCTTAAAGTCCCAGTGGGAGAGGTTATTCGGTTCGTTCCACAGCATTACTGCTTCAACCATTGATTCAGCACCTTTGCAGAAAGCCGGGTGGACCTACAGCGTACCTGCGAGTTCGTGATCAAGAATGTACTTGTTCTCCTTCATTACCGTTGCAGGACGGCAGATCCATGTTTCCGGTTCGGGATGAGATTCAACTTCGAGGCCGGAGCTGCGCAGCATGGCCTCCATAGCGCCATGATTCGGGATCCACCAGTTGGTGGGATCTCCCGCATAGCTCTTCTCGATGAAATACATGCGCGGAAAATCGGGAGCGTCGAAGATTTCTTTATTCCAGAAGTGATAATCATCTTTCAGTTCGGGGCTGGTCAGGGAACCACGGATCATGGTCTGAAACACGAGCCTGCCCTTCACCTTTTTGATTACCTTGTCGAGCGCATAAAGGGGGTAACGCAGGTGATAGAAGACGCCCATAAACAGGACGTAATCGAATTGGCCGGGAATCTGGTCCACGTCATAGACGGAGCATTTTGCGAACTCGGTGTCGAGGCCGAGAACGTCAGCGACAAAGCGGGCCTGAGCCAGATAACGATCATCCACATCCACGCCGAGAACCCGGCCTGCTCCCCTTTTTTTCAGCTCCACGGAATAAAAGCCCGCGTTACACCCGATATCGAGCACCGAAGCGCCGTTCAACTCAGAAGGCAGGGCGGGAGCAATGCTCTTCCATTTGACACGGGGGAAATCTCCCAGAAAGTGCGCGGGCGCGGTGGGCACCCCTTTCAAGTCAATGTTGTGGAACCATTCGCCCATCTCGGAAATACGGCGAGCGAGCTCGGCCGCATCTTCTCCAACTGTGGCATTTGCCTGCTGTGGTGAAGAGGCATCAACTGCTTCGCGATGTATGACATTCGTTTGGGTGGTTGCCATCTCTCAAACCGTTTGCGGCCGTTATTGCACGGCGGATTGTGAATTTACCGGATTAGACACGTGCTAAGGAACATAGGATGGCCTTGCGCATGAACGTGTTCCTGCTCTGGCGCACCATGACGTTTGTACGTTTATTACAGATTCTTCATGTGACATGGCATGCGCGAGAACCACAAATTGCCGACCCGAAAACGCAGCGTTCTGGAAAAGTTCACGCGGCTGAGTAACGACCTCACGTTCGGCCGTCTTGAGAACACGCCAAACCATCTACTTACCTTGAGAAGCAGGTACTTACCTTGGAGTTGTCTGTAATTGCACTCGCGGGGTCATTGGGAGCGTGGGACTCGGAGCGGAGTTGTAACGGGATGGATGATTGCGTTCACGCGAACAGGGCGCACCTGCATCGGAGCCGTGAAGTCACAGAGTAACATTCGTTGATATAAAAAGCTGAGGATTTCTGAGCGCCTTGGCGTCGCTAGTTCGGCTTTTCTCTCTTCCTGCCACGCGCGATGCGCTCGTCGATCGGCTTTCGTCCCGCGAAACCCTCTTCCATTCCATGCCAGAATCGAATCTTCTCTTCTCCGTATTTCCAGCACAACAAGATGATGTCGTCTTCCACTTGACAGGGAAAATCGAGCAAGCCAATATCCAGGTCTTTGACCTGCACACCAATTGCATCGATCTCTGCCATGGCATCCTGAATGGCTTGCCGGAGCTTGTCGCGCTCAGCTCGGCGGCGAACGGCTTTGCCTATGTCCAGAAAAAGCCCGCCACTCAGGAAAACTCTATGCTTCAGGTCGAGAAACTCCTGGTCAATCTGCTCAATCGCCTGCTTTCCCTCCATGGCGCGCTTGAGCAGCGATTGGAGAACCGGAAGCAGCCTCTGCGCTTCTTGGAGTGTGAATGTCTTCGGCTTTGACATAGTTGTTTTATTTCAATCCCGAGCGGAGCGAGGGATCGCTACTACGAACCAGCAATCCGGTTTGTTCGTGCCCGACCCTCTCTCATACAAAAAATAGGACTTCCTCGCCTTCGGCTCGGGATCGCAAAAAAGTTACGCAACCTCCAGCATGCGATCCAGCGCCACGCGCGACCAGTGTTTCACCTCTTCGGGCACCCTGATCCGATTCACGACGGTTCCGTCCACCAGGTTCTCCAGTGCCCAGCAAAGATGCTGCGGCGAAATGCGGAACATAGTCGTGCACAGGCAACCGGAATCATCCAACGTGATCACCAGCTTATTGTCTTTCAGGAATTCCTTACCCATGCGGTTGACCAGGTGGATCTCCGTGCCCACGGCAAATTTGCTTCCGGCCGGGGCTTCAGCAATCATCTTAATCAGCTTTTCGGTTGAGCCGATGCCGTCGGCTTTCTGGCAGACCTCGAGGCGGCACTCGGGATGCACAATCACTTTGATTCCAGGATACCGCTCGCGAACTTTGTCCACGTGCTCGGGAAGAAACCGCTGATGCACAGAGCAGTGCCCCTTCCACAGAATCACCTTGGCCTGGCGCAACACAGCTTCAGTGAGGCCGCCCAAAGGCATGAACGGGTTCCACACTACGCATTGCTCTAAAGGGATCCCCATTGCGTACGCGGTGTTGCGGCCCAGATGCTGGTCGGGGAGAAAGAGAATCTTTGCATTGCGCTTGAAAGCCCATTCAAATGCTGCTCCTGCGTTCGATGATGTGCAGACCAATCCCCCGCGTTCGCCGACAAAGGCCTTGATGGCTGCCGTGGAGTTCATATAAGTGAGTGGCGTAAGGCCGTGGCCCTCTTCGTCGGTTAGGCCGAGCTCAACCAATTGTTCCCAACAGCTCTCCACTTGTCCGATTTCTGCCATGTCTGCCATGGAGCAGCCTGCATTCAGATCTGGCAGGATCACCTGCTGGCCATCGTGCGCCAGCACGTCAGCGCTTTCCGCCATGAAGTGAACACCGCAAAAGACAATGTATTCGGCGCTGGTGCGCGCGGCTTCCTGCGCGAGTTTGTACGAGTCGCCTCGAAAGTCCGCAAAGCGGATGACTTCATCGCGCTGGTAGTGGTGGCCAAGGATGACCGCGCGCCCGCCCAGTTTGCGTCGCGCGGCAGCAATGCGCGCATCCAGGCTGCGGTCTGGGAGTACAAGATAATTATCGAGCGAACAAGTC
>Ga0207660_10003565_pt1 | contig 10137 bp, 8 predicted proteins | sample KBSC73BmetaG_FD_184335 | JGI IMG/M metagenome (GOLD analysis project Ga0207660, IMG submission 184335) | Corn rhizosphere microbial communities from Kellogg Biological Station, Michigan, USA - KBS C7-3B metaG (SPAdes) (version 2) | ecosystem: Host-associated > Plants > Roots > Rhizosphere ... | reverse complement strand
GATCGGGCTCGGCTGCATGGGCATGAGCGAGTTCTACGTCGGCGGAAGCGAAACAGAGTCGATCGCGACCATCCACCATGCGCTCGACCGCGGAGTGACCTTCCTCGACACCGCCGACATGTACGGTTGGGGCGCGAACGAGGAGCTGGTCGGGCGGGCGATCGCGGACCGGCGCGACGAGGTGTTCCTAGCGACCAAGTTCGGCAATGTCCGCGGGCCCAACGGCGAGTTCCTCGGCGTGCGCGGAGATCCCGAATATGTGCGCTCGGCGTGCGAAGCGAGCCTCAAGCGGCTGAACGTCGCGACGATCGACCTTTATTACCAGCACCGGGTCGACACCAATGTGCCGATCGAGGACACGGTCGGTGCGATGGCGCGGCTGAAGGACGAGGGGAAGATCCGCTTCCTCGGGCTATCGGAGGCGGCGCCGCGCACGATCCGCGCCGCTTATGCGACCTCGCCGATCACGGCGGTGCAGACCGAGCTTTCGCTGTGGAGCCGCGACGCGGAAGCCGAGGTGCTTCCGACGGTGCGCGAGCTGGGGATCGGCTACGTCGCTTATTCGCCGCTCGGGCGCGGGTTTCTGACCGGCCAGTTCAAGTCGGAGGACGATTTCCCCGAAGGCGACTTCCGGAAGAACCACCCGCGCTTCCAGGGCGAGAATTTCCAGAAGAACCTCGATCTCGTGAGCGAAGTCGGGAAGATGGCCGAGGAGAAGGGCTGCACGACGGCGCAGCTCGCGCTCGCCTGGGTGCTCGCGCAGGGCGAGGACATCGTGCCGATCCCTGGCACGAAGCACGTCAAATATCTCGACCAGAACATCGGCGCGCTCGACGTCGAGCTGAGCGACGAGGACCTCAAGCGGCTCGACGCGATCCTTCCCCCCGGCGCGGCGGCCGGAGAGCGCTACCACGCGCGCGGGATGGAGGCGGTCAACCGCTAGCGCGGGGTCAGATCTGGAGCTGGCTTCCGAGCTCGACCACGCGATTGGTCGGCAGCTTGAAGAATTCCATCGCGCTCTCGGAGTTCTTGAGCATCCACGCGAACAGCTTTTCGCGCCACAGCGGCATTCCCGGCGCCTTTTTCGACGCGATCAGCTTCTGACGCCCGAGGAAGAAGCTGGTGCTCATCATGTTGAACGGCTCGCCGCAGGTCTTGATGCCGGCCAGGTCGCGCGGGATGTCGACCTCCTGCATGAAACCGTAATGGAGGATGACCCGGTAGAAGCCATGCCCGGCATCGTGCGCCTCGACGCGATTCTCCTGGGGGACATGCGGCACTTCCTCGACCTTCACGTGCAGGATGAGCACGCGTTCGTGCAGCACCTGGTTGTGCTTGAGGTTGTGCAGCAGCGCCGCCGGCACGACATCGGATGAAGCCGACAGGAACACCGACGTCCCACGTACGCGGTGCACCGACCTGGTTACGGATTTGATGAAGACGGGCAGCGGCAGCGCGGAGATCTGCAGCCGTTCGCGCATCAGCTGCCGGCCCTTGGCCCAGGTGGTGAGGATCGTGAAAGTCACCGCCGCGACCAGCAGCGGGAACCAGCCGCCGTCGGCCACCTTGGTAATGTTGGACGCAAAGAAGATGCTGTCGACGACCAGGAAAAGGCCGATCGTCGCGGTCGCGAGCAGCCGGTTCCAACGCCACACCTGGAACACGAGGAAGCCGAGCATGACCGTCGTGATCAGCATCGTGCCTGTGACGGCGATCCCATAGGCCGAAGCGAGCCTGGTGGATTCCCGGAAGCCCAGCACGAGCAGCACGATCATGATGAGCAAAGTCCAGTTCACGAACGGGATGTAGATCTGCCCGGCGGCCTTCTCGCTGGTGTGGAGCGTCCTGAGCCGCGGCAGGAAGCCGAGCTGCACCGCCTGGTGCGTGACCGAAAAGGCGCCGGAAATGACGGCCTGGCTGGCTATGACGCACGCCAGGGTTACGATCCCGACAAGCGGAAGCCGGCCCCAGTCGGGCGCCATCAAATAGAAGGGGTTGGCGACCGCCGCCGGGTTTTCGAGCAACAATGCGCCCTGGCCGAGATAATTGAGCATCAGGCACGGATAGACGATCGTGAGCCACGACCAGCCGATCGCTCGCCGGCCAAAATGGCCCATGTCGGCATAGAGCGCTTCGGCGCCGGTCACGGCGAGGAAGACCGAGCCGAGCGCGAGGAAGCTCAGCTTCGGATTGACGAGGAAGAACCGGACCGACCAGCCGGGGCTGAGCGCACCCAGGATTTCGGGCCGCTCCACGATCTTCGCGATTCCGAGCGCGGCGATCACGAGCAAATAGAGGAGAATCACAGGGCCGAACAATTTGCCGACACTTCCCGTCCCGCGTTGCTGGACGAGGAACAGCCCGACGAGGATCGCGATCGTGACGGGGATGATCAGCGGCTTGAACCCGGTCTCCACGATCGCCAGGCCCTCGATGGCTGGAAGCAAGGTCACGGCGGGGGTGATCATCGCGTCGCCGTAGAACAGGCAGGTGGCAAGCACGCCCATGACGATCAGGCCCTTGGTCCACCTCTTCCCTTCGAGATTTCGCGAGATTAGCGACAGCAGCGCGAACGAACCGCCCTCTCCACGATTGTCGGCCCGCATCGCGACCATCACATATTTGGCCGTCACGATCAGCATCAGCGACCAGAAGATCAGACTGAGCACCCCGAAGACGTGGAGCCGGTCCACGGCCATGGGATGCGGGCCGAGGAAGCTTTCCTTCATAGCGTAGAGCGGCGACGTGCCGATGTCCCCGTACACGACTCCGATCGCGCCGAGCATCAGCGCCGGAAGCGGTTCCCTGGGCTGGCGATGCACCGCGGCATCTTCGCCGGGCAGCAAATTGTCGGGAGCGATGTCGTTCACTGGCGCCGATGTGGTCGCGAGCCGCGTAAAGATTCTATGTGAATTTACGCGCCGCTCTTGGCGAGGCTGGCCTCGCGGCGCAAATTGGCCGCCATGACCGACGCACGGCCCAGCCAAGCCGTCCCTGATCCCTCGCGGTCCATCGGCGAGGGCATCCAGGCTTATGCGAGCGCCCTCGTGCTCGTTGCGCTTTCGACGGCCGTCGGGCTGTGGATGGCTCCGCGCTGGGGCACGGGCGCGGTCGACATGCTCTATCTGCCGGCGGTCCTAGCGGCGGCGGCGCTGTGGGGACTGGGGCCGGCGCTGGCCGCGGGCATTGCCGCCGCACTGGCCTACAATTTCTTCTTCACCGAGCCGATCCACACTTTGCGCATCGACCGGGTCACCGACGCCGTGACCGTGATCGTGCTGTTGATCGTGGCGCTGGTGACCAGCCGCCTCGCTGCCGGCATCCGCGCCAACGCTCGAATCGCCGAGGCCAATGCCGCGCGCAACGCCACCATTGCCGGCTTTGCAGGACGCCTGCTGTCGTCCAGCGGGGAAGAAGAAATCGCGCGGACGGCGTGCGAAGAGCTTCGTCCGGTGTTCGATTGCAACGCCGTGCTGGTGAGCGGCATTCCGGCGCCGCGCGTCCTTGGCGGCGCGCCGGAAGGGAATCGATTGACTCCGAGCGACGTCGCCGCGGCGGCGCTGACGATCGAAACCGGGGAATGCGCCGGGCGCGGGACATCGCGCGCTCAGCCCGCGGAATGGCTTTTTCACCCTGTTCGGTCGGGCGGTCAGGTGCTTGCCGCGGTAGGACTCGCCCGCGACGATGGAACGCCGCCTGTCGAGCCCGATCAGCTGCCCTTGCTGTCGGGGCTGCTCGACCAGGTCGCGCTGGCGCTGGAGCGCGCCCGGCTGGAGCGCGAGGCGCGGGAATTCGCCAGCGTTCGCGAACGGGACCGCGCCCGTGCGACTTTGCTCTCGTCCATCGCCGGCGACATTCGGCCCCACCTATCTGCCCTGAGCGAAGCTGCGCGTACGCAGCGCCGGGCCGGCTCGAGCGACAAGGCCTTCGTTTCCACGGTCGAATCCGAAGCCTCCAAGCTCGAGCGCTACGTCTCGAACCTGGTCGGGGCCGAGCCGGAATCGGATCGGCAGCCGGTCGAAGCCGGCGAAGTCAGCATCGACCTGTTCCGTCGAAAAGTGACGCGCAACGGCCAGAACGTCCATCTAACGCCAAAGGAATATGCGATCCTCGCCGAACTCGCGAAGCATCCGGGGCAGGTGCTCACCCACGCGCATTTGCTGCGCACCGCGTGGGGCCCCGCACAGGAAACCCAAACCGAGTATCTCCGCGTCGCGGTGCGCGCGCTCCGGCAGAAACTGGAGCGCGATCCGGCCCAGCCCACGCTGATCATCAATGAGCCTGCCGTCGGCTACCGACTGACGGGCTGATGCAAGGACGCGCTATCGCCGGTCGTCGATCAGGCTCATGCAGGTGACTCCGGACTCGGCCTTCTGGAGCTCCGACACGTCGACTTCCACGACATGGAAGCCGCGGTCCGTCAGGGGCTCGACGGTGCGAGGGTTGCCGGCGGGTAGGATCAGGCGGTCCCCGGCGCGGACGCAATTTGCCGCGGCAGGCTCGGCCACGGCGAACGGTTCGACGCCGGCGAACTGCGCGGGATCGACGGACTGTTCGCTGTAGAGGAGCACTTGCGCGCCGGATGCGTCGGCGCCGGCGAAGGTGGCTCCGGTCTTGAGGTGGAGGCAGTCGCGGAGCTCGGCCTGGACGACCTGGTAGCCGAGCGGTGCGGCTAGCCTCGATAGGCTGCCGATTCCCTCGGCGTCGGTGCGGGTCGACAATCCCACGTAGAGCGTGCGGCCGATCCGGAGCACGTCGCCGCCGTCCAGGAAGCCGCGTTCGATCCGGTGAAGCTCGAACTCTGCAGCAAGCCCGGCCGCGGTCGAGTCCGTCTCGCCGATGCGCGAGGCGGCGCCGGGGCGGGTGATGATCGCGTGCTCGCCGAGCAAGAGTGCGGTGTCTTCAACAAAGACTGCGTCGGGGTCGTCGACCAGCTCGGGAAGGCGGACTATTGCGAAGCCGGCATCGGAAAGCGCGCGTTCGTAGGCGGCGTGCTGCTCCGCGGCCTTTGCGGCGTCGATGGGAATACGGTCGAGGTGGGTCAGCTGGCATTCGGGCAGCCGCGGGCTGACCGCTCGGGTGAAGGCCCTCATTTCATCCGCCGTGCTTGCGGGCCCAGATCGCGAACAGGTCGGGCCAGAGCGAGCCGCTGTCGGCGGGCGGGAGATGGAGGCCGAAGCCGTGGCCGCCTTGCGCGAACAGATGCGCTTCGACCGACACTTTCGCTTTCTCGCAGGCACTGATCCAGGCGAGGCTGTCGGCGATCGGGACCGTGTCGTCGTCGAAGGCGTGGACGAGGAAGCAGGGCGGCGTTGAGGCGCTGACGTGCTGCAGCGGCGAGCGCGCCGCGATGAGCTGCGGCGAGGGGTTCGGCCCGAGGAGGCTGTCGCGCGAGCCGCCGTGGGTCAGGCCCGCCGCCATGGTCGTGACGGGGTAGATGAGTCCCGCAAAGGCGGGCCGAGCGGAAAGCGAGTCGGCTGCGTCGACAGGCTTGTAGACCGGCTCATCGAACGAGACGGCCAGGTCCGACGCGAGGTGGCCGCCGGCGGAAAAGCCGAGGACCCCGAGCCGCGCCGGATCGATTGCGAACTCGGCGGCGCGCGATCGGATCAGGCGCATTGCCCGCTGCGCGTCCTGAAGCGGAGCGACCGAGCGGTCGGCCCATCCTTCGCCGGGCAGGCGGTATGTCAGGACGAAGACGGTCGTCCGCTCGGCGTTGAAGCGCTCTGCGGGGTGCAGCCCTTCGTTCTGCACGGCGAGGAAGGCGTAGCCCCCGCCCGGGATGGCGAGGATCGCGGAACCGTCCGGAAGGGCAGGGCGAAAGACGCTGACCTCAGGGATGGCGATCCCCTTGATCCAGAGCTGCGGGTAGGCGGGATCGGGGAACATCACCCATTGCGGCCTGGGCAGCGCGTGGGGAGCTCCGGGAGGCGTCCCTGGCCACAGCGGGAAATGCTCCTTCGACGGCCACAAGGGCGCTCCCGGCTCGGCAGCCACCAGCGCGGGATCCTTATAGTCCTGCGCGGCGGCCGCGGCGGCGATCATCGCGAGGCCGCTGCCAAGGAAGGTGCGGCGGCCGAAGCCGGACTCATTGCTGGCGGACAATCTGGCCCCCCTTCATGACGAAGCGCACATGCTCGACCGCGGCGACGTCGCGGGTGGGATCGCCCTCGACCGCGACGAGGTCGGCGAGAAGGCCGGGCTTCACTGCGCCGCGGTCGCTGAGGTGGAGGATATGCGCGTTCCCCGAGGTTGCGGCGATCATCACCTGCGCCGCCGGCATTCCGGCTCGCTGCATCGCCTCCATCTCGAGCCAGTTCTTTCCGTGCGCGAACACGCCGACGTCGCCGCCCATGCAGATCGGGACGCCGGCCTGCATCGCGAGGCGGAAGGAGCGGCGGTTCTCCTGCACGCTCTCGGGCGCGGGCTCCTGGCCGTTCCAGTTCTGGAAATAGCGGGCGTAGGCTTCGGACGCGGCGATGGTCGGGCACAGCGCGATATGCTTCGCCGCCATCGCCTTGAAGATATCGGCTGTGCCGCCGTAGCCGTGCTCGATCGTGTCGACGCCGGCGGCGACGGCGCGGCGCATGCCTTCGGCTGTGGTGGCGTGAGCGGCGGCGAGCCGGCCTGCGTCGTGGGCGACGGCGACTCCGGCGGCCATCTCGGCTTCGGTCATTGTGGGCCGGCTCGGCTCGTGCGGGCGGTAATGATAGTCGGCGTACATCTTGATGACGTCCGCGCCCGCCGCGATCTGGTCGCGCGCGGCTTTGGTCATCTCGTCGGCGCCGCTGATTTCCTCGGCGCCCTGCGGGATTTTCACGCCGGGCTCGAAGCCTTTCGGGCCGTAGGCTCCGCGCGCCACGTTGGCTTTGGTCGCGACGAGCAGGCGGGGGCCGGGGACGATCCCCTCGTCGATCGCCTGCTTGAGCCCGACGTCGGCATAGCCCGCGCCCTCGGTGCCAAGGTCGCGCTCGGTCGTGAAGCCGGCGTCGAGGGTCTTTTCGGCATGGACCACGGCGCGCGCGGTGCGGAGCGCAAGCGGCTCGTGGAGGACTTGGTCGTCCCAGAGTGTCTCGTTGTACGGGTGGAGGAACAGGTGCGAATGGCCCTCGATCATTCCGGGGACGAGGGTCTCGCCGGGGAGGTCGATGACGCGGGCGCCGGGGGGAGCGGCGATGTTGGGCCCGACCGCAGTGATCCGGTCGCCGTCGACGAGGACGGACCAGCCGGGATGCGGCTGCGGGTTCATGCCGTCGAAGACCTGCGCGGGCCTGAGGAGGATCGGCTCGGCGAGCACCGGCGTTGCAAGACAGAGCGCCGCCAGCAAGCCTGCGCAGCCGCGAAACGCAGCGATTGCAGCGATCCCGCGCGTGCGCGTGCGGGCGAGTCGAACGAGGTTGCGACGAAGGACGGATGCGCGCTTACGGTTCATCCGCTCTGTGGAACACAGAAATGGGCCGGTAGGAAAGGGGCGAATTTGACGCGCCCCGAAAGTTGCTGACTGCGGAAATCATCTTGCCAACAGATCCCGCACGCAGGCCGAGTAGTTAGCGAAACGGAAGTCTTCGAGCTGGTCGGTATCGCGAAGAAAGTTGCAGACTTGCGCTGTGAATGCAGCCTCTGGCGCGCGGCTGAAGCCCAAGCAATCTGTCAGATTCGCGGGATACGCCGGAGCGGTCGCCAGTGCATAGCAGATTTCATGGCGGAGCCGGGTGGCCGGTGAGATGTCAATGTCCCCGGCCACAGCTGGTCCGGCGACAGCGGCCGTCACCGCAAATAGGATGAAATCAATCATGCTCACCCATCCGGTCCGGAGTTGCGGGGGAGGTGGCGAGGACGCGTTCGGCTGCGCCCTCGCGTCCACACGAACCGTCTATAGGCGCTCCGTCGGACTGCCCCCCAAATTCGGGTTGCAACCGACGCCGGGGAAGTTGCGCACGCTGCGGGCGGCAGGATCGCTCGGATTCGGGTAAGCGCCTGATTGCGACTTGAAGTAGCCGTACGACTGAATATCGCCACCCGGATCGACCTGCACGAGCGCGCCCCCGGGACCGATCGGCAGCCATAGCCCATCGGGCGTGTCATTCTGGCCGGAATAGGCGCAGAACGACTGACCATTGATGATCAGATCTTTGCCGTTGCCGGTAATTTCGCCCGCAACCGCGGGGCTCAAACCGGCGCATGCCGCCGCGATTGCCAGGACACCGGCATAAATACGGAGCGACGAACCTGTACTGTTCAACATGTTGGGTCTCCTTCGTCTGCGGCCAGATCGCCGCGTCCGCCGCTGACGCGCGACGTCCTGCCCCGCATCGCACTTCGATGCCGAGGGGCCCAACAGTGCGATTCTGATGAATTGCTGATGAAATTCTGATATTTGAGCTTGGCTCTTCAAATTGGGGGTACGGGATGGCGCATGATGCTGCAGAAGCGATCGCCATCCAGCTCAATCGCGAACCGCAATTCAATCTCGGCGAGATCGAGGTTCATCCCGCTACACGCCAGATCGTGCGCAACGGCCTCAGCGAAACGCTGGAGCCCAGGATCATGCAGGTACTCGTTGCCTTTGGGCAGGCGAATGGAAATATCCTCAGGCTCGACGAGCTTAATGACCGTTGCTGGGCCGGACGCATCGTTGGCGAGAACGCAGTTCATCGCGCCATTTCGAAAGTCCGTGAACTCGGTATCAATTTCGGCGGCGGCGCCTTCACGATCGAGACGATCACCAAGGTCGGCTACCGAATGCTCGTGCGGCCAGGCCGTGATGCAGGACCGCGGTGGAACGGCAACAGGGTTCCGTCCGCGAATGGTCGGATGATCCCGGACCGGCGGCTCGCACGCCGGGCTGTCATCGCAGGCGGTGCTTCCCTGCTCACCCTCTTTGGCGCCGGGCTGTGGCGCGCGCGTGGGCAAACCCGGCATGCCGAGGCACAGCGCTGGACCGACCGCGGTGACGTCCTGCTGCGCGACGCCGTTCCGCTCCAGGCCGGCGAGGCGGTGCCGCCGCTTCGGGCAGCGCTCCGAATCGACCCGACCGATGCGAGGGCGCTTGGGCTTCTCGCACTGACCGAAGAGATCAGCGCCAACAACGGCGGGTCGAGCAACGCGGGAGACACGATACGATTTGCGGAACGCGCTGCGCGGGCGGCGCTGCAGCGTGACCCGAGTGAACCGCATGCGCGCCTCGCAATGATCGACATCACGGCGGCCAGTCTCGATTGGTCTCAGGTGGAGGACCGGTTGGAGACTCTGCGCGCGTCGGCGCCGGTTAACCTGCATGTACTCGGCAGCCTGACATCGTTCCTTCAGGCCGCAGGGCGAACATCCAAGTCGTGGTTGTACAATGAACAAGCAGCGGCAGCCGCTCCGACCTCGCCCACGCCCCAATGGCGGCGGGCCCTCCGGCTTTGGACGGCGGGCCGCAACGAGGAGGCGGTAAATCTAAGCGAGCGGTTGCTGCCGCTGTGGCCCAGGCACGCACTGGTGTGGAACGCACGCTTCATGATCCTTGCGTTCACCGGTCGGACTCGCGCCGCCGCGGCGATGCTCAGGGACGCCGCGCCCGCGCCCGGTAACGCGCATCCCGTCCGGCTTGCTCAATGGCTGCCTACGCTCGACGCTTTCGCCGATCCGAGCCCCGCGCGCATCGCCAGAGCTAGAGAGGCGAACATGGCGGCGGCGCAGCTCAACCCCGGCCAGGCGACCTATGCTGCAATGGCGCTCAGCCAGCTTGGTGAAATCGATGCCGCGTTCGTCGTGATCGACGGGCTGTTGCTGAGCAAGGGGCCGTTGGTGGCGAACCGGCCGATCAGCCCGCGCAGCTTCGTCGCAAATTCGCCCAGCTGGTGCCGCACCCAGTGGCTGTTCATGCCTCCGCTCACGGCCGTCCGTGGCGACGCCCGCTTCGGGCCGTTGTGCGAGGAGATTGGATTAGCGCGCTACTGGCGGCAGCGGGGGGTCGGTCCGGATACACGGCTCCCCGGCTCTGACTTTGCAGGCTGAGCGAGAGCGGCGCGCGAAGACACTTCATTTTCGTCCCAGGACCCAATCGAGACCGCCGGCGAGCTGGTCCAGGAACCAAGGCTCGGAATAGTTCTCCGTGGTGTGGCCCATCGCGGTATAGAAGACGCGCCCGCC
>Ga0207660_10003553_pt1 | contig 10151 bp, 8 predicted proteins | sample KBSC73BmetaG_FD_184335 | JGI IMG/M metagenome (GOLD analysis project Ga0207660, IMG submission 184335) | Corn rhizosphere microbial communities from Kellogg Biological Station, Michigan, USA - KBS C7-3B metaG (SPAdes) (version 2) | ecosystem: Host-associated > Plants > Roots > Rhizosphere ... | reverse complement strand
ATGGCTGGCGATCTGCATGGTCTGCATCGAGGCACGATCGACACCCCGGCTCGCCGGCGTCTGGTGGTGGCCCGCACCGGGAACCGGCGGCATTCCGGCAAACACGGGACAGGCTGCCGTCGCAAGACACGCGGCGAGGAACACAGCGACCGCAGGATGCTTCATGACGTTCTCCTGGTGCGGATATGGATATGCCGAAACGGAAGTCACCCCTGACATCACCCTGTCCTGCCACATCACTGGCGCAGGCGTTCATCAGATCACGGATCGGTCCCTGTCACGGCCGCCTTGCTTCGCTCTGGATCTGCGGCGCGAGTATGGCCCTCGGCGCCCCGAAAAGGTGAAATGGTTCGATCGACCGATTGCCGGCTACGCCCACGGGACCGCGTGAGGATTGAACGCCGTGTCAGGACCGGAACGACCTTGCGCGGCACCAGCCTGCCTTCCCATCGGGTAACCTGGTCCAATGGGGGAACGGGCTGACCATACGATCGAGGGAGCAGCGTCACGCGAGCGTTGGGGCTACGGCGCTTCCATCGCTGAGTTCCTGACAGAAGATCCGAGACGCATCATCGGAGCGTTGACGACGTGGTACAGCTTTGCAGTTGATCCGTCCCAGAAAGTCGCGTGGCTGGAACAAATTTCAATTCTTCAAAGCATTCTCAGGCCTCACGCCACGTCCGACGGAGCGTTGTTTTTCGAGTACGACATTCCACGCCTCGGCCTGCGTGTCGATACCGTGCTCATCCTTGAACAGGTCTTGTTCGTGCTGGAATTCAAGGTGGGTGCCCGCGACTACTCCCGCGATGGGATCGATCAGGTATGGGACTACGCCCTCGATCTGAAAAACTTCCACGAAGCTAGCCATCAGATTCCTGTTGTTCCGATCCTTGTCGCCACATCGGCAAGTAGTACGTCGCTGCACATTGAAACAGGGAAACACACGGATGATGTTCCGATTCCGCTCCGCTGCAATGCCACGAACTTGGCCGACGCCATCCGTATTGGGCTCGAACACTTTGAACCAAAACGTATTGATCCGGCGGTTTGGCAACGCGGCCGCTACCACCCGACGCCCACAATTGTCGAAGCCGCACGTGCCCTGTATGCGGGCCATTCCGTCGAGGAAATTTCCCGCAGCGACGCAGGCGCCGCCAACCTGACCGTCACTTCGAACCGACTGGCCGAGCTGATCGCGAATGTACGCCAGCGTGGTGGGAAGGCCATCTTTTTCGTGACTGGCGTGCCGGGAGCTGGCAAGACGTTGGTCGGCCTGGATATCGCCAACCGGCACACCGACGCGGACGACAGCCTTTACAGCGTGTATCTGTCGGGCAACGGTCCGCTGGTAGAAGTGCTGCATGAGGCTCTGGCGCGCGATCAGGTCGCACGCGCGAATCGTTCGGGCAAGAAGCTGCGCATTGGCGAAGCGCGGAGCTCGGTCAAGCAATTCATCCAAAACGTCCACCACTTCCGTGACGACTGCCTGGCCGAGCCTGCCGCTCCCATCGAACACATCGCGTTATTCGACGAAGCCCAGCGTGCGTGGGATTTGCATCAGACCTCCAGCTTCATGAGCCGCAAGAAGGGTATCGCAGGCTTCAATCAATCCGAGCCCGAGTTCCTCATTTCCTGCCTTGACCGACATGAAGACTGGGCCGTCGTGGTCTGTCTCGTCGGCAGCGGGCAAGAGATCAACACTGGCGAAGCCGGCATCAGCGAATGGCTTTCCGCCATCCGAAGGCGCTTCAACGACTGGCAGATTTACCTGTCACCACGACTGCGCGAAATCGAATACCACGCCGATGAGGAACCGGCAGCTCTGCAAGCCAACCCGCGCGCGCGTTGGGACGAGGCGCTCCATCTCGCAACATCCATGCGTTCGTTCCGTTCGGAGCGCGTTTCAGAATTCGTGAACCTGTTGTTGGCGCTGGAAGTGGAATCGGCACGCGTCACACTTGCGCAAGTTTTGCCGACCTTCCCCATTCGTCTGACTCGCTACCTGGACCATGCCAAGGCATGGCTACGCCAGCAGGCACGCGGCAGCGAACGCTATGGCATCGTCGTTTCGTCGCAGGCCCAACGGCTCAAGCCACACGCCATCGATGTCCGCGTCAAGGTCGATCCGGTTCAATGGTTCCTCGAAAGCAAGGAAGACGTACGATCGTCCTATTACCTCGAGGATGTCGCCACGGAATTCCAGGTGCAGGGACTGGAACTCGACTGGACGTGCGTCGTATGGGATGGCGACCTGAGGCTCAACCGCGATCAGTGGGAGCACTTCAGCTTCAAAGGCAAACGCTGGCAGCGCGTACTCAAGGACGTACGACAGCGGTATCTACTCAACGCATACCGCGTGCTGCTCACCCGCGCCCGGCAAGGCATGGTCATTGTGGTGCCGGAAGGCAGCGCCGACGATCCAAGCCGCGCGCCGGCCTATTACGACCCCGCATTCAAGTTGCTTGCCAGTCTTGGCATCCCCGAGTTGTAGCCAGGGTAAGATTCGGAGCAACGTTCCTGCGGATCACAAACATGCCGTCTGATGACGACCTCATTTCGGAACGCGAGTTCGATGAGGTATGGGGTGCGTACCTCAAGCCATCCGGCGATCTTTTCGCATTTGAAGATGTCCGCGACCAGTCACCCAACCACGTCTGGACTGTCGTCGACTCCGGCGACGACAGCGATGGCAATTGGTATGCCCTGCCGGGTTTTCACGTCGTAAACAAGCTTGGTTACGTGATGACCCGCGAGGCTTGGTCCGACTCAACGCCTGACGCCATTTACTTTCTTGATGACTTCGAGCACGAGCCAGATGCGTAGCTACCGCGTCAAGCAGCTCTAGGCTCGTAGCATTCCTCGATGGCGGTCATGATCCGGCGCCGCTGCGGCTCGGATATCGGCGTGCCCTTGGCATCCGCCATGAAATTGCACATCTTCGGATTGATGACTCGGACGCTCGGCGACGGTACCGAACACGTCACGTACCACCCAGGCAACGCCAGCACAGCTCTTACGGGCACTCGCTCCCCGGTCTTGCGATACAAGTAATCGCTCAACCAGCGCGTCTGTGCGCTTGTCTGGTTTAGCATCTTCGCGTCGCGCCAGTCGGGGAACTCGAGAACCTCGCCATTGAACTTGACCGTTGCACTTGTCTTTCCGCGTGCGGCAGGCTTTCGCCTCGACTTGGTCTCGACCATGAAAACGGCGTCCGGCCCGATCACAACATGGTCTAAGTTGAACTTGTCGGCGGGGATGTCGTGGTAAATCGCGCAGCCCTTGGACGTAAGCGGAGCCAGCGCCTGAGCCGTCGCGCGCTCCGCCGCGATTCCATCCAGATAGTTCCACCGATCGCGCAGCCTCTTTCCGACCGACCAAATGGCCCAGCAGGCCACAGCTACAACTATTATGAGCAGCACGATTTCTGCCGGGCCAAACCGCAGCAGATGCTTGTCTACCTTTTGAAGCGCCCAGCCGGCCAGCACGAGCGGACCCACCAACACGGCGATCATCAACCGATCACCTGCTGATTCCACCAATCGCTCCGCTTCCCGTCGAGCCTGTTCACCAGGAAGATTGTGCAACTCGGTAGTCAATGGAGAGCGACGGCGATCGGTGCGACGGCGCCACCAGACCCACAGGACAAGTATCCCGATGGGCAACAATCCGACCGCCATAGCAGCCAATACCAATAGTTCCGAAAGCAGCATCCGACCGACCCCTCCCCTGCAATCCGCGGCCTTACTACTCCGACTGAACTACTTCCGCCGCCGATTCTGTCCCAACCCCGAAACCGACGACGCCCGAAAAAGCTGGCTCTGGCCCCTGCTTTCTATTCTCGCAGATCCTGTCGATGGCGCGGTCCAATGGCATTCCCGCCACCAACGTGTACTGGTTCGACGCCTCGCGCCAGAGCAAGCGCATCAGTGCCAACGTCAGCGGCATGTTCGGCACCACCCGCATCAGCCTCAACGACAACCTGCTCAAGCGCAGTTCGCCCGATGAGGTCAAGGCCGTGCTCGGCCACGAGATGGGCCACTACGTGCTGAACCACGTCTACAAGGGCATCGTGTTCTTCGGCTTCATCATCGTGCTCGCCTTCGCGTTCGTGCGCTGGGGCTTCGGGTGGGCCGAACGCCGCTGGGGCGAACGCTGGGGATTGCGCGGTGTCGGCGACGTGGCCGGGCTGCCATTGCTCGCGGCATTGCTCGCCATCTTCATGTTCTTCATGACGCCGGTGACCAACACCATCACCCACAGCATGGAAGCCGAGGCCGACGCGTTCGGCCTGAATGCCGCACGCCAACCCGACGGTTTTGCCCAGGCGGCCGTGCAGCTGTCCGAATACCGCAAGATGCATCCCGGCCCGGTCGAGGAATTCCTGTTCTTCGACCATCCCAGCGGGTGGAATCGCATCCATCGCTCGATGATCTGGAAGGCCGAGAACCTGGACGATCCAATGGTGCGAAGCAGCGAGGCCATCACGCCGGCGGCGCGCAGTGAGCGATCGGCTCAAAGTGGACCCGATCTTGTTTCTGCGGAACATGAAATCATTCACCTGCGTGTTCGGCTTCATGGCCATCTTCGCATTGGCCGCCAGCAGATGCATCGCGGTATGATGGAGTATGCGGCGGTGAAGAAGTCGGCTCTGACCCCTATCTTTTCCTTCCGCGCAGCAGGCTACACCTTTACACCAACAAAATCAAAAATCGATCGAATCGCACTGAAGGTTGGCAAAAATCCATCAAAATTCATATTTGAAAATGGTTCGGCTCCAACCGAAACCATTTTTGCAAAATCCATTTTCGAAAGCAAACACGACATACCATCGTGCAAGCGTGTAACCGAGTCAGAAACTACGATTTCTCTCTTTTTAGGAAACTTTCTCTGATACCGTCCATCATGATCAAGCCCAGTGAGCGGATCAAACTCATCCCCAAAAAATAGTCGACGCCCATCCACGGTAACCCGCGTCGCCTCGCTCCTATCATAAAGTGACTCTATACAGAAACTCGCGGCACCCGCCCTAGGCTCCGCCAAAAACAGTGCAAAAACACGCGCGCCTAGCCGAATCATGGTACCTGGGCTAGCAGCATGTTTCTTCATAAATGCATCATTGTCGCAATCAAAAATACCAATCACATATTCATAAACATTAACATTCGCAAGGCGGCGCAGTGTTTCCCATAAATCTTTATCTCCTTGTGATTCCGAATAATTTTCATATCTCGGAACTAGTTCTTGAAATTTCCCACGAGACTGAACTGCCTCTAAAGCGGACCTAAGATGCAATAGGTCGCTATCTCCTTCCGACATTATTTTAAACGTTATCCCGTGAGACAACCTTGGAAGAATTTTTACTAGCTGCGGATAAGATCGATGCAAACTACTCAAGTATTCGGTACCACATTCCCTATCCAGCCACTTTCCATACTGAGCTTTACCTCGGATCAGGTTCTCTAACTTTTTAACAGTTCGATTCCTCAATCCCTTAGTATTCCAGCCACTAACTACTTCAAGTCCACGCTCCTCACCATACTTACGATACAGATGCATTATGACCCTTAGCTGCCGCTTCCAAAAACGAGGCGCAGCTACGTTTCGATTAACCACCAGCCCAGTCACCATCTGACGTTGATGCGACGTCCGTACTTTAAATTTGCGCAAATTCAAATTGAATCCGCTGCATCGCACCGCAGCTTCCAGTCCCGGAGCCGGAACATACTCTCCACTCGACAAAACCGAGACGATCGCCGACGGAAGCTTCTGTTCATTTGTGGAAAAACAGAGATCGTCGCAATAGCGGCTAACGGAAACACGTGATGCCTTCGCAAGCTGCACAAGTTTTCTATCTAGCGATCGGCAGATGAGGTTCGAAATGGCAGGCGATGTCGGCGCACCTTGAGGCAGCGCCCCATTGTGGCAACACAGCTGAGTGAGGCAAATGGCAACGTCTCTGGGTAACTGAAAAGGCCGCGACTGAAACGCACCGAGAACACGCCCGAAATTAATCGACGGAAAGAAATCGGCCAGATCAGCGACTACAACCCAACGCTTTCCACGATGAAGCCTGGCGTGGTCGAGAATGCTGCGCCCCTTTACGAATCCCTTGGCGATTCCAGTGGGGGGAGCGATTTCAGTAATCGCGCTATTGATACGGTGTTGAATTCGCTTCAGGTATGTCTTGGGCGCCTCGATTTTTCGATCACCACCATTCCTCTTTTTTATGTAGAAAGTGGCATATCGATCATCGGGCGACAATCGGTATAGCAAATATCTGAGCTTTCGGTCCGTCGTGCCTAACCAAACGGCTAGGTCCTCTCTGCTTTCTATGCACAAAAAGCTCTTGCTATGATCTGAAAGGATGCGCGACCCCATAAGGACATCAACTTACCGCATCATCGACAGTGTAGACGGAAAGTAGCCCCGTAACGTCATCATCAGCATTGAAGGCGCACGTAGGCGAGCTCTTGGACGAACAAGTCCACTACAACGCCGGCGAGTTCGCCGGCACACAAAATGCCCTTAGGGGTCGCAGGCGAAAGTATATAACCCGACGCGGCATCTTGCCTAAGCAATCACGGCACACAGCGGTTTACACATTCCGCCGATACTCCCTACCCACATCGTACAACGCATGGCTAATCTGCCCCAGCGAGTGGGTCTTGACCGCCTCCATCAACGCTTCGAACACGTTGCGGCGTTCACGAGCGGTGTCCTGCAGGTAGCGCTGGCCGTGGCCGTCGTGGACTTGTTTGACGGGTGCGTCGGCGGACTCGACTTCATACGTGTAAACGGCTCCGCCTGAAACCGCCAGCGGATTGTGAGCTGTGTGGAACACCCGCACGTCCGCGATCTACCGTGCGTTTTCTCCCTCGGTCGAGCGGATCAGCTGACGGTGGTGGCGATCTCAAAAGTCGACTCTGACCCCCTGTTTTCCGATCACCCGCAGCATAGAAGCCGAGGCCGACGCGTTCGGCCTGAATGCTGCACGCCAACCCGACGGTTCTGCCCAGGCGGCCGTGCAGTTGTCCGAATACCGCAAGATGCATCCCGGCTTGGTCGAAGAATTTCTGTTCTTCGACCATCCCAGCGGCTGGCAGCGCATCCATCGCGCGATGATCTGGAAGGCCGAGAACCTGGACGATCCAATGGTGCGAAGCGGCGAGGCCATCACGCCGGCGGACGCGCGGTGAACGACCGGCTCGATATGGAACCCACCTTAGTTTCTGCGGAACATGAAGTCACTCGCCTGCGCATGCGGTTTCTTGGCCATTTTGGCGTTGGTCACCAGCAGATGTATCACACCGCGATGGAGTACACACCGATGGAAAGGTCGACTCTGACCCGTGTTTTCCTGTGTTTTCTTGTCTTATTTTCCATTTCTATTTATTTCACATTTTTGTAGCTCGCCAAGGGCTCCGTGGTGCAGGCGGCCGCGAAACTCCACCCTCCCAAGTTCCTTTTGACTCCACCAATTCGATCATTTTGGATAGCCGCTCGCACACGCTCTTGTATGCTTGGCCACTAAAACCATTCAGCCTATCACGCAAATGCCGCAAAGTAATCAAACCGCTCCTTTGCGCATTCTGATTCCTTCCGCCAAACAGCACTATGTAACAGTCTTCGACAAGCTCAGAAAGTTCTGCACCCTCTTCAATACCAGCCACAACAAACTGCTCCAGAATTGAATTCTCGATTAAAGCTATGACACGCAAACCTTCATACAGAAATATCCGAGATAGCGAAAACGCTAGTCGCTCAACATGAACAAAATTCGTAGGAATGCTAATGCTTAACGCATTAGCGATCTTAAGCCACAACATAAGCCATCTATCTCGCCGTGAATCGCAAGCGGAACGGATATTTTCCAAGACCAACCTTCGGCTATCGTCATTCAACATAAACATGGGAACCAAGCTACTTGGCAGGTCTGGAACATGATCTGGATCAATCCTGACGAGAAGGTCGCAAACCAGCCTATGAGCATCATCTTTCGCTAGCTCAGAGAGGGAACTAGCGAGGAGCTTGCTGACTTGAAGATTACCAGTTTCCACCACTTCACGAATCATCGCCTCCAACAATAGGAACCTAAATGAAGATTGGCGTATATAAACCAAAATTAATTCACTATACTCAGGATCTCGCAATCGACTAATTAAAGCGTCAACCCCCTCCTTGTTGTTAAAATAAGATATAGCTAAAGTCTCTCTAAATCTGCGATGCGGAAAATCGAAGTAATCGATTCCGTTACGTCGGTCCACCAAATTAAAAATTCCTGAAAGGATAATCTGTTCCAATACATTAGTAGTTGGATCAGTATCGTGAAGGCCACTTAGTATTTTATCAACATCATTATTATTAGCGAAATCAGACGACTGAAAAAAACTAAATGCTATATCTCTGAGGTTATCGCGATCAAACAGGCTTATTGACCGCTCATATAGCTGAACAGAAAAATATCTTAGAAATGCAATTTTTTCATTTGGGAAAGAAGACCTTCGATTCATTAACGCTTGTCGCTGTGCATCACTCAAATCTCGAGCTTTCGCGGCGTCCAACTCCGAGACCAGCAATGAAATACACTCCAACGTAATCTCATACGCGCCTTGCATGAAAACAGAGGAGGCACCCTTACGTCTGATGTCAGACGCATACACATATGAAATAACGGTCAAAAATAGAGGGCTCCTACTTAACGCTAGAAGTTCTGAATCTTTGGACATTTCTAGCTCTTGCATAAACAGCTCGGCGTCCAAATCTATACCAATGCAAACTGTCCTAGCGTATTTCTCGAAAAGATTCCTAACTAGTTCAATCCTCCTACTATCGAGACCATTGATTACCCATCTCACCACATCCCCGGATACATGCAATGGCTTGAAATAGAAGTACTCCTGTCGAGTTGAAAGATAGACACGACACTTCTGAATTGCTTTATATATTTCTTTGTGTTCACACGCTTCAAAAAAGGTTGGCGCATTCGAATTATACGTGCCGAAGAATGTACTAAGTTCCTCTTGCACGTGATTCGTTCCACCAACGTATGGCATTTCATCGTAGCCATCGAGAAATACTAAGAGCCTGCGCGTGCGGGCCAGCCGCCGCAGTCGTCGTAAGCCTGAGCCACCTCGGAAATAATCATCACTCTGACGAATTGCGTCTAATACCGGATAGTCGGATGCCTTGACCGTTTTTAGCGCAATAAATATCGGCACAAGCCGTTTTCCATCTAAAATTGGGCTCCGCCACTTCTGTTGAAGACATCGAATAGCGAGATGGCGAAAAAAACTGGTTTTTCCATACCCTCCTCCGCCAAAAAATAACGCACGCCTACTTTCTTGTACGCGCTGAAATGGGGTACGAAAATCGAGGTCAGCGTTGCCAGTTGTTCTGTTCAGACCGTCTAAAGCAGTTGCAATTTGCAGTTGAACATAGTCGTCGCGCGCACTAAGTTTTATATCTTTATACAAAAATGGCATTTCTGCCAAACGGTCTAGCAGTCGACTTCGATAAGCAGATATTGCAAATACTGCTGTAATCCTTATCCGACGCCAAATCGATATTATTAGCTTTACAAATATTTCCGATGTAATTCCCTGTACAATACCGGCGAAAGACGAGATCGACATGAGATTTGCCCCCCTCTCTGCAGCCAAGTCTGTACAACCCAAGCCGTTAATCGCTTCCGCTCGCCCCTTTTCCTTGGCAAGCTCAAGTCTTAATACGTAAACATATCGCCGATGTTCGCTCCGGCATCCTGCCTGCGCAATCCGGCCTTCGCCAGAACGACGAGCAACTACATATTCCGTCTGTATTCCCCACCCACATCGTACAACGCATGGCTGATCTGCCCCAGCGAGTGCGTCTTTACCGCTTCCATCAGCGCTTCGAACACGTTGCGGCGCTCGCGCGCGGTGTCCTGCAGGTAGCGGAGGCCGTGGCCGTCGTGGACTTGCTTGACGGGCGCGTCGGCGGAATCGACTTCGTGCGCGTGGCCGGTTTCGCCTGAAGGCGCGAACTCGTTGCGGGCTTTCTGGAAGGCCTGCACGTTGGTGATCTGCTGGCCCTTCTCTTCCTCGGTCGAGCGGATCAGTTCGATGGTGGTGGCGGTTTCGCCGGCGTGTTCCTTGGGCAGGAAGGTGTTGACG
>Ga0207660_10003552_pt1 | contig 10152 bp, 8 predicted proteins | sample KBSC73BmetaG_FD_184335 | JGI IMG/M metagenome (GOLD analysis project Ga0207660, IMG submission 184335) | Corn rhizosphere microbial communities from Kellogg Biological Station, Michigan, USA - KBS C7-3B metaG (SPAdes) (version 2) | ecosystem: Host-associated > Plants > Roots > Rhizosphere ... | reverse complement strand
CACGCGCGAAACCGCGGTTTACGGCGGCCTTTCGAACAACATGCCGGGCTACGCCTTGCTGTTCATGCTGTTCACGATGGCGAGCGTCGGCCTTCCCGGCACGAGCGGTTTCGTGGGCGAGTTCCTGAGCCTCATGGGCACCTATCATGCGTCGAGCTGGGCCGCGATCGCCGGCACGACCGGAATCATCCTCGGCGCCTGCTACATGCTGTGGCTCTATTGGCGCATCTGTTTCGGCGCCGCTCGCACGCCCGAAGCGGCGGTGATGCCGGACCTTAGCGTCCGCGAATGGTGGTGTCTCGCCCCGATCGCGCTCGCCGTCTTGTGGATGGGCGTCTATCCGGAGAGCTTCATCCGGCCGATCCGCAACGACGTCGGCAGGATCGTGACCCGGCTCGACAGTGTCGCGCCGGCCGGCGACTCCCACCTGACCTTGCCGCCGATGCGCATGCCGATGGGAGCGACGCACTGATGGGCCGCTTCGCACCCCTCCTTCCCGAGCTGATCCTGTCGATCGGCGGCACGATCATGATGATCGTTGCGGCCTTTGCTCCGCGTCGCGCTTCGGGCGTGGTGAACTGGCTGTGCGTTGCGCTGCTCCTTGCAGCGACTGTCGCGCTGATCGGCCCGCCGTCACACGCCGGGCCGGTGTTCGACGGGCTAGTCACGGAGGATTTGTTCGCAAGCTTCGGCCGGGCGATCATGTACCCGTCCGCCGCGATTGCGATCATTGCCGCACATGGCTGGTTCCAGCGGGGCGAGGAACACGCGTCGGAATATGGCGTGCTGATCGTGTTCGCCGCGGTCGGCATGGGCGTGATGGTCTCGGCGACGAGCCTCATCGCACTCTATGTCGGGCTCGAGCTGAACAGCCTCGCCGGCTATGTGCTTGCCTCCTATCGCCGCACCGACGAGCGGTCCGCCGAGGCCGGTCTCAAATATTTCGTGCTCGGTGCGCTTGCTAGCGGGATCCTGCTTTACGGCATTTCGCTCCTCTACGGCTTCACCGGGACGACCAGCTTCACCGGGGTGGCCGCCGCCTTCGGTCGCGGAACGCCGTCGCTCGGACTGTTGTTCGGCCTAGTCTTCCTGCTCGCCGGCCTCGCCTTCAAGGCCAGCGTGGTGCCGTTCCACATGTGGACGCCCGACGTCTACGAAGGCGCGCCGACTCCGGTGACGACCTTCTTCGCCTCCGCGCCGAAGGTAGCGGCGGTGCTGCTGGCGACCCGGGTCTGCATTGTTGCACTCGCGCCGGCGACCGACGCATGGCGGCAGATCGTGATCTTCGCCGCGCTCGCGTCGATCTTCCTCGGCGCGGTCGCGGCCTACGGCCAGATGAACATCAAGCGGCTGCTGGCTTACTCGTCGATCAACAACGTCGGCTTCGCGCTCGTCGGCCTCGCCGCCGCGGGCCCGCGCGGCACGTCCGCCGTCCTATTCTACATGGCCGTCTATGTGGTCATGACCGTCGGCGCCTTCCTCTGCGTCCTGTGGATGCGCGATGCGGACGGGCAGCCGGTCGAGAGCATCGCCAGCCTGTCCGGCCTCTCGCAACGGCAGCCGGGCTTCGCCTTCGCAATGTTCATCTTCATGTTCAGCCTCGCCGGGATCCCGCCGATGTTCGGTTTCTGGCCCAAACTGCTGGTGTTCACCGCCGCAGTGGAGGCTGGCTATGTTGCCCTAGCGGTCGCCGCGATCCTCGGCACCGTCATCGGCGCTTATTATTATCTGAAGATCGTCAAGATCATGTACCTCGACGCGCCCGCCGAGCCCTACGCGCCAGTGCGCGCACCGGTTCAGGGGCTGCTCGTCCTACTTGCAGCACTCATTGTTTCGCCGCTGGGCTATCTGCTCATCGGTCCGCTGGGTTCGCTCACCGACCGCGCCGCGGGATCGCTCTTCTGAGCCGCATCCGCATCGTCGGGAGCACCGGCTCGACCAACGCCGACCTGATTGCCGACCCCGACGCGTGCGAGGGCGACTGGCTCGTCGCGCTCGAGCAGCTCTGGGGGAGGGGGCGCCAGGGCCGCTCGTGGGTGTCGTCGAAAGGCAATTTCTATGGCAGCACCCTGGTCGAGCTGAAGCCAGGCGATCCACCCGGCCAGACGCTCTCGCTCATTGCCGGCCTCGCATTGATCGAAGCCCTCGACCTCGCGGTGCCGGGCGAGGCGCTGATGCTGAAGTGGCCCAACGACCTGCTTCTCCTCGGACGCAAGCTCTCCGGAATCCTGCTCGAGCGGAGCGGGGACCGGGTCGTCGTCGGCTTCGGCGTGAACCTCGCCTCCGCGCCGGAGCTTGCCGGCCGCCAATGTGCGTCGCTTTCGGCGCGCGTGACGCCAGAGGCGTTCGCGCCGCTGCTCGCAGCCTCATTCGACCGCCTGCTGCAGCTGTGGCGGCAAAGCGAGCCGCGCTTGATCGCGCAGGCATGGCTTGCCCGCGCCCACCCGGTCGGAACGCCGCTCAGGGTCCATTCGAGCAGCGACGAACTGGTCAGTGGCCGCTTCGAGGGCATCGAAGCCGACGGCGCGCTGCGCCTGAGGAGCGACGATGGGCACCTCGAGATCGTCCGCGCTGGCGACGTCGAGTTGTGAACATGGCCGAGCGCCGGTAGGACCGCGGCCATGCTGCTCGCCATCGACGCCGGCAACACCAACCTCGTCTTCGCGCTGGTCGACGGGGGCACGATCAAGGCGCGCTGGCGCATCGCCACGGACGCTCGCCGGACCGCCGACCAATATGCGGTGTGGCTTCACCAATTGCTCGAGCTCGAAGGCTTTTCGAAAGACTCGGTCGACGCCGTGATCATCGGCACTGTCGTGCCCCGCGCGCTCCACAACCTCGAAGTTCTGGCCAGCAAATATTTTCATTGCGAGCCGCTGGTCGCCGGGCAGGGCAAGGCGGCCTGGCCGATCGCCTTCGACGTCGACGAGCCGCAGAATGTCGGCGCCGACCGGGCGCTCAACGCGATGGCCGCACACGCCAAATATCCCGGCGAACTGATCGTCATCGACTTCGGCACGGCGACCACGTTCGACCTGGTCGACGCAAACGGAGCCTACAAGGGCGGGATCATCGCACCTGGCATCAACCTCTCGCTCGACGCGCTGGTCAGCGCCGCGGCCAAGCTCCCGCGGATCGCGATCGAGGCGCCAAGCGACAATCTCTCGGTGATCGGTCGAACGACGCAGGACCAGATGCTGGTCGGCATCTACTGGGGCTATGTCGCAATGCTCGAAGGCCTGACCCAGCGCATGAAGCAGGAGCTGGGGCGGCCCGCGACGGTGGTCGCGACCGGCGGCCTCGCGGACCTGTTCGACAAGCACACCCGGGTGTTCGACGCGATTGAACCCGACCTCACCGTCCAGGGGTTGAGCCTGTTGTACGGCGCGGCGGTCCGCGGCACGAAATGATCCCCGGAGAAGAGCTCCTGTTCGTCGCTCTGGGCGGCTCCGGCGAGATCGGCATGAACGTCAATCTCTACGGCTGCCGGGGCCAGTGGATCATGGTCGACCTCGGCCTGAATTTCGCGGGCCCCGATTACCCCGGGATCGAGCTCATCCTGCCCGACCTCGAGTTCATCGAGGATCAGCAGGAGCGGCTCGCGGGGATCATCCTGACCCACGGCCACGAGGATCACATCGGCGCGCTCCCCTATCTCGCCGACGAGCTCAAGGCCACGCTGTTCGCAACGCCGTTCACGGCCGGGCTGATCGCCGGCAAGCTCGAGGAGGAAGGGCTGACCGGCCAGGTCAAGCTTAACGTGATCGAGCGTGGCGGGACGGTTGAGCTGGGGCCCTTCAGGATCAGCTTCGTCGCGCTGTCGCATTCGATCCCTGAGGGCAACGGCCTGCTGATCGAAACCCCGTTCGGGAATGTCTTCCACACCGGCGACTGGAAGATCGACGAGACGCCTGTGATCGGCATTGCGCCCGATACTGACATCCTGACACAGATCGGTGACACCGGGGTGCTCGCTTTGGTGTGCGATTCGACCAACGTCTTCCAGGACAAGCCGTCGGGATCGGAGGAGAGTGTCCACGAGGGCCTCCTCGCGCAGGTCATGATGGCCAACGGCCGGGTCCTGGTGACGACGTTCGCGTCCAACGCCGCTCGGCTTCAGACCATCGGCGGGGTGGCGCGAGAGGCGGGGCGTCAGGTGTGCATCGCCGGACGCTCGCTCGAACGGATCCTGCGCGTCGCCCAGGCGACTGGCTACCTCAAGGACTTCCCGCCGCCGATCGGCTTCGACGAAGCGATGCGGCTGCCGAAGAGCGAAGTGCTGATCATCGCCACCGGAGGCCAGGGCGAGCCGCGCGCCGCGCTGGGGCGGATCGCCGCCGGAACGCACGAGCTGAAGCTCGGCGAGGACGACACCGTGATCTTCTCTTCGCGGATCATCCCCGGAAACGAAGTCGCGATCGGGCGAATCATGAATCAGCTGTCCGACCTCGGGATCCATATCGTGACCGAAAAACAGGCGCATGTGCACGTGTCCGGCCATCCCGGCCGTCCCGAACTTATCCAGATGTACAAATGGGTGCGCCCGGGGATCGTCGTTCCGGTCCACGGCGAACCGCGCCACCTCGCCGAGCACGCCCGTGTCGCGCTCGATCACGGAGTCGGGCACGCGATCGTCCAGAAGAACGGCGATGTGATCCGGCTCGCGCCGGGCGAGCCGAAGAAGGTCGACGAGGCCCGAGTCGGCCGGCTGGTGCTCGACGGCGACGTCATTCTGCCGGCGGACGGCGCAACAGTGAACGAGCGGCGGAAGATCGGCTACGGCGGACTGATTACCGTGGCGCTGCCGGTCGGCAGCGACGGCCGGCTTGCCGGAACGCCCATGATCCGCCCCTTCGGCGTACCCGTCGAAGAAGATCGCGACGACTTTATCGCCGACGCAACCGACGCCGCGACCCGTGCCTATAGCGCCGACGGCGACGAGGAACGGGTGCGCGAAGCCGTGCGGCTGGCTGTACGCCGTTGCGCAACCCTGTGGACCGGCAAGAAGCCGCTCGTCGAAGTCATGCGTCTCCATCTCGCCGAATGAAGCTCACTTCGATCATCGCGATCTATTTCCTTTGCTTCGTCGCGAGCGCCTTCGTGCTGCTCCCGTTCGGCGTGAAAACGACCGACGAGGTCGGCGGGGAGAAGGTGCCGGGACAGGCCGAAAGCGCGCCCCACCGTTTCGATCTCAAGCGGCATTTCCTGAAAGCCGCGATCGTCGCCGCAATATTTTTCGCGATTTACTATGCGAACTGGACGTTCGGCTGGGTCACGCCGGACGATCTCGACTTCTATAACCCGCCGGCAAGCCAGCAGACGAACAGCTAGCGCCGCCGCTCGATCGCCTGGTTGAGCGCGCCGTAGAGCTTGCCCATGTCCGACGACATAAGGGTAACTGCGATCATCCCGCCGTCCCGCTCGGCGATGACCCGCCGGAGCATCGCTTCGAAATCGTGGACGTAACGGTTGACCGAGCGCTGGAACTCTAGATCGCTCTCGTAATGGGCACGGATCGCGCGAGTCTCGCTGCCGCCGATCAGTCGCACCGCGCGGCTGGTGAACACGCCGCGATTGCCCTTCAGATAGGCGCCCCAGGCCTTGTCGTCGATTTCGTCGGACAGGATCTTGCCGACGTCGATCGCCGCAGAATGCATCGAATCGATGAGCAGCGAGACCCGGCGCGCGAAGGCCTCGCTGTCCTTCTCTCGCTGCTCCTTGTTCGTCTCTTCCATGTGCTGCTCGAGCGCGGCGGCGCTCTGGCCGAGAGTCACCAACTGCTGGGTCAGGCGATCCGATGCGTTGCGCGCCGCTTCGACCGCGCGGGCAGCAACGGATTCGACCTCGCGGAGCCGGTCTTCGACGCTCTCCCGGATCACGCGCTCTAGCGCGGCGCGGGTCTCGTCGGAAAGTTTTCCGGCGCTTGCCGGGATCACGCCTTCGATCGCCTCTCGAGCGCGTTCGGCGGCGTGGGCCGCTGCGTCCTTGACCTGGACCAATGCGGAAACCAGCGCGGGCCCGGTTTCGGCGCTGAGGTCCGCCGCTTCACGTTCGACCTGCGCGAGCATCGAGGCCAACTCGGTCAGCTTGGACTGGGCCTCCCCGACGCCCTCGTCGACCTGGCCGAGGAGCGCGGCGAACCGGTCCTGCTGCTCGGCAATGGACGCGCCCGTGGCGGAAAGCCGTTGCTCGGTCTCGAGCGCCGCGTCGCGGATCCAGCCGATCTCCGGCCGGACCGCGGCGGCGGTCTCGACCAGCCGGTCGGCGCCGCCTTGTGCCTCGCCCACGGCGGCGCCGAGGCTGTCGCGGATCTCCCCGGTCAAGCGGTCGATGCTCTGGTGGAGCGCGGCGGTGCGCTCGGCAATGGAGCCGATCGCCGTGTCTTGCGAGATCGCCTGCGCGGCGAGCGAATCAAGCTCGGTCCGGGCGCGGGTCAGCGATTCGAGGAAGCGGTTGGCGCGCTCGTCGCCATGCGCCGCGAGCTCGGCAAAGCGCTCGTCAATCATCGCGAGACCGCGGTCGATCTCGGCGATCATCCGCTGCGACGAGCGGTCCTGCTCGGCAACCCGCTGCGATAGCGACTCCAGCGAGCTGTTCGCGTGGTCGACATTGGCGGCGAGCGATTCTGACGCTTCGGCGCCTGCCTTGCCGATACCAGCCGAGGCCTGCTCGACCAGCGCCGCCACCGCGGCCGACTGGACATCGATCCCCGTCCGGATTTCCTCGAGCGTCACGGACGTGCGTTCGAGTAACGCATCGAGCGCGCCGCCAAAGCTCGCTTCGGCCTCGCCGACTCGAGTCGCTGCCGTGGTGCCGGCGATGTCGATCTCGGCGAGCCGGGCGGCGAGCCGGTCGGTCGCTTCGGCGACCAACTGGTCGGCCTCGCGCGTGCGGTCGGCAAGCTCGCCGACCTGGCGGGCGAAGGCCGCGGCTTTCTCGGCCGAATGGCTGCCGATCGAACGCAGCTGCTCGGCAAGCCCGCGAGTCATTTCCTCGGCCCGCGGCAGGTCGTCGAGCAGCACGCCGATGTCGTTCCGGGCCGATTCGGCGGCGCGGTCGAGCGCTTCGCCATGCCGCTTCAGCTTCTCGCTGCTGCTGTCGAATTGCTGGGTGATTCCACCGAGCTTTCCGGTGGCGTCGTCCCCGAGCTGCATCAGGTGCTGCGCCATCATCGAAAGCTCCGTCCGGCTATCGGTGATCCGCTGCGAGAGGACTTCGAGCAGCGCTTCGAGCGACTGTGCTTCGCCGCGCATCGCGATGACCGAACGGGTGAAGCGCTCTGTCTCTTTGCGCCGGGTACGGCCGAAGATCAGCCACCCAAGGCCGAGTAGCGCAAGTGGGCCGGCGGCGATGGCGAGCCATTGCGCTACCAGCGGCGATGACAGCGGCTGTCCGGCAAGCGTCCGCCCTGCGGACCAGGCCGAGTAGCCGATCCACAGCGCGGCAAGCAGGGCGAGCGCGATTCCGAGCACCTGCCGTCCCCCCGCTCCCGGTTCTCGAACCACCGACTCGGTCGGCTGGAGCCATTGTTCTTCCTCGGCCGGATCGTGGAACGCGATGTCGGCGCTGGTCAGCTCGAGTGGCTCGGCCGCATGGGTCGCCGGCGGCGGAGATTCGGCGCGCTTGGGTGTGGGTGTCATCGTGAATGGCAGTTTACCATCTTTGAAGCGGTGAGAAAGCGATTAGAGAGGGCACGGGGGCGAGGCTCGGGGAGGGATCAGCAGGAAATGGCCGTCGGCGCGCTGATCGGCGCCTATCAGGAGGACGACAATGGCGCCCTTCGCGCGCTGCTGCCGCTCGCCGGACGAAGCCTGCTCGAATATCAGGTGCGTTGCGCCGCCGCCGCCGGGGCCGCGCCGATCGTCGTGGTGGTCCAGCACGTGCCGCAGGCGCTCCAGGATGCTTTCGAACGGCTCCGCCTCGATGGAGTCGGAGTCTTTCCCGTCAGCGACGTCAATGAAGCGGTCAGCCGTTTCGAAGCAGGGTCGATGATCCTCCTTATTGGCGACGGCGTGGCCCCTTCGGCCGAGCTGATCGCGGCAATTGCCGGGGAGCCCGAGCCGGCGGTTGCGACGGTCCCCGACGATGAGGCGCACGAAATGTTCGAGCGCATCGACGCCGAATCCCGCTGGGCTGGAGTCGCCGTGGTCGACGCCCATCTGCTCGGATCGACCGCGGCGATGCTCGGCGACTGGGATTTGCAGTCGACCTTGCTTCGCCGGACCTTGCAGGAAGGCGCGATTCGAGTTCCTGCGGTCGACAGCGGCGGCGACCCGCTGCTCGCCGAGAGCGCAGACGATCTCGCCGATTTCCAGCGCAAGCTCCTCGTCGGCTCCCGTGGGCTGAGGCCCGACTGGGTAAGTCGCTACCTGCTCCCGCCGGTCGAGGAATTCGCGACCGAGCAGTTGATGGAGACCGCGCTGCGACCCGCATGGCTGATGTGGGGGGCGCTCGGCCTCACGATCGGGGGCGGTTTGTGTTTCACCCGCGGATGGCTTGGGGCGGGTATCATCCTGCTTCTCCTCTCGATGCCCCTCGACCTCATCGCCAGCCGACTCGCGAGCCTGCGTCTCAAGCCGCTGCCGGTGCGAATGCTGAGCCGTCTCGCGCTGTGGCCGGCGGCCGGGCTGGCGCTTATGGCGCTCGGCTGGTGGGAGGCGCGCCACGTCAGCGACTGGGGCGCGTTCATCTCCGCGGTGGCAGCGACCGCGTTCGCCGAGGCCGCCCGGGTCGAGCGTTCGGGGATGCCGGAGGGCGAATTGTGGCTCCTCTCGCGCCGAAGCGCGATCGTTCTCGCCATTCCCTTCGCGCTCGCCGGGGCCTGGACCAGCTATGTCGTCGCGATCATGGTCTACGCCGCCGTCTCTTTTTTCATCGTTCAGCACGTGCGGCATCAACCTTCGAGTTGACGCGAAGTTAACGGAAATCGGATAGTGCCGGCGGACAATGATGCCGGAAGAGTGGCCGATCGCCGCCGGAGAGGCGGAACGGAACGCGCCCGCACGCGCTGCGGGACGCGGCCGGCTGGCCACTGTCCGGCTGGATTTCTTCCTCAATCCGGCCGAGCGACTGACGGAGCAGGAGCGGGCGCTGATGACGGCGATGCTCCATTGCCTGGTCGGCGACATCGCTTCGGAGCTTTGCGCGGTGCTTCCTGCCGGCTGGGCCGGGGCGAATGATGACGATTCCGCAATCGTCGAGGCGCTGACCGGCGCAGGCCTTCTCGACGACGCCGAGCTGATGGCGCTGCTTCTCCGCCGCGCCGACGAGGAACGGATCGGCACCGCAGCGCGAGCGCGCAACGGGCACCGCGATGCGCGCGTGCTTCAGGGCCTCGTCAGTCACGAGAACGGCCCCGTCTCAGCCGCGGCAATGGCCCTGATCCTCGCGAAGGGGCGTCGCCGCGATCGCTTCGGCCAGTGCCTCGCCGGTTTCGACGATCTTCCGCACGCGACCGCGGACCGGCTGGTGCACGCAATCGCCGCCGCGCTGCGCCGCGACATCGCCGTCGTACACGGTCCGGCGGCTTCCGACAGCGAGCTTTCGGGCGCTGCCGCGCGGCTCCTTGCGAACCACAATCCCTCGCGCAGCATCGAGGCACTGACCGCTGCACTGGTCGCCTTGCTCGACAGTGCGGCGGGGCTCACCGACGAGCTCTTGCTGGCCTGCGCCAACGAAGGCGAGATCGGCTTTATCGCCGAGGTCATCGGCCGCCGCGGCGGAATCAGGGGCACGGTTGCTTTCGATCAGCTCCTCTCGGGCAAACCGCGGCAGGTTATGGCGCTCCTTCGAATTGCCGGTTTCACCCGCAAGCTCAGCGCTGGAATACTCGCCAGCGTCGGCGACCTGCTGGGGATCGCAGATCCCGGCGCCGCGATCGGTGTTTTCGATACGATGAGCCCCGACGAGGTCCAGGCCGCGGCCATCTGGCTGACCGCATCGGCGGCCTATCGGGGCGCGCTCGACTCCCTTGGAACCCGCAATGGCTAGCGTGCCTTCGGAACCGCGCGCGGTGCTCGGCCGCCTCGACCGCGACGGACGGCTCGTCGCGGCCGACCCGGAGCTCGACACCCTCCAGCGCGAGGCCGGGTCGGAGATCGGGCAATTGCTCGCGCTTCCGCAGATCGCCGCCGTTGCTGAGCTTGCGCGCAA
>Ga0207660_10003551_pt1 | contig 10154 bp, 10 predicted proteins | sample KBSC73BmetaG_FD_184335 | JGI IMG/M metagenome (GOLD analysis project Ga0207660, IMG submission 184335) | Corn rhizosphere microbial communities from Kellogg Biological Station, Michigan, USA - KBS C7-3B metaG (SPAdes) (version 2) | ecosystem: Host-associated > Plants > Roots > Rhizosphere ... | reverse complement strand
CTGCGCCTCGACGAGCCGGCCGGCGCGATCGACGAGCAGCCGCTCGGCGGTGTTGGTGGCGCCGGACAGCACGATGATGTAGGCGGCGCCCGAGATCAGGGCCAGGGACACGAAGGCAAGCGCCAGTGCCGCGATCAGCGGCAGGCGCCACATGCGTCGCGGCACGACCGGCGGAGTGGCCGGGCCGGGCGCGGCTACGGAAGGAGTTGCGTCAGGAAGCGTGCTCAAGCCGGGACATCATATGGCGTCCCGGCCGGCATTGCGAAAGGTCCTGCCGGCGAAAGGCCCGGCTCAGGCGGCCGCGCGAATCGCCGCCTGGTTCACCTTTCCGTCAACATGGCTCTCGAACTGCTGGAAGTTCTTCTCGAAGCGCTGGGTGAGGTCGCGGGCGGCGCTGTCGTACGCCTTCTTGTCCTTCCAGGTGTTCTTCGGGTTGAGCACGTCGCCCGGCACGTCGGGGCAGGCGCTCGGCACCTGCATGCCGAAGTGCGGGTCGGTCGACGACGCGGCGCGGCCAGGGTGCCGTCGAGCGCGGCGCGCACCATCGCCCGGGTGTGCCGGATCGCCATGCGCTGGCCGACGCCGTAGCCGCCGCCCGACCAGCCGGTATTGACCAGCCAGCACTTCACGCTCTGGCGGGCCATCTTCTCGCCCAGCATCCTGGCGTAGACAGTCGGATGACGCGGCATGAACGGCGCGCCGAAGCAGGTCGAGAAGGTCGCCTGCGGCTCGGTGACGCCCTTTTCCGTGCCGGCCACGCGCGCGGTGTAGCCCGACAGGAAGTGGTACATCGCCTGCTCCGGCGACAGCCGCGAGATCGGCGGCAGCACGCCGAAGGCGTCGGCGGTCAGCATCACGATGTTGGTCGGTGTGCCGGCGATGCCAGTGGCGCTGGCATTGGGAATGAAGTCGAGCGGATAGCAGGCGCGCGTGTTCTCGGTGTAGCGGCCGTCGTCGAGGTCGAGCGCGCCGGTCAGCGGATCGACCACCACGTTCTCCAGCACCGTGCCGAAGCGCGCCGTGGTGGCATAGATCTCGGGCTCGGCCTCGCGGCTGAGCTTGATCACCTTGGCGTAGCAGCCGCCCTCGAAATTGAAGAGGCTGTTCTCGCCCCAGCCGTGCTCGTCGTCGCCCAGCAGCGTGCGCGACGGGTCGGCCGAGAGCGTCGTCTTGCCGGTGCCGGAGAGGCCGAAGAAGATCGCGACGTCGTTCCGGGGACCAACGTTGGCCGAGGCATGCATGGGCAGCACGTTCTTGTCGGGCAGCAGGTAGTTCAGGATCGAGAACACCGACTTCTTGATCTCGCCGGCGTACCAGGTGCCGCAGATGGCCACGACGCGCTCGGTGAAGTTCACCAGGATGGCGCAGTCGGAGGCGACGCCGTCGTTCTTCCCGTCGGCCTGGAAGCCCGGCAGGTTCAGGATGGTGAAATCGGGCTTGAAGCCCTCGAGTTCCTCGGTCCTGGGCCGCAGGAACATGTTGCGGGCGAACAAATTGTGCCACGCCGTCTCGTTGATGACGCGCACGCCGACGCGGTGCGCGGGATCGGCGCCGCCCCAGCAGTCGCGCACGAACAGCTCGCGGCGCTGGGCGTAGGCGATCATGCGGCTGTAGAGCGCGCGGTATTGCGCGGGTGAGATCGGCTTGTTGGTCTTGCCCCAGTCGACGCGGCCCTTGCTCTCGGAATCCTCGACGATGAACTTGTCGTTGGGCGAGCGGCCGGTGTGCACGCCGGTGCGCACGACGAGCGCGCCGCCCTGCCCGATCAGGCCCTCGCGGCGACGGATGGCCTCCTCGTAGAGCGCCGGCACGGACAGGTTCCAGTGCACGGTGCCGGTGTTCTTGAGGCCAAGGTAATCGAGACCGAATTTGGGAACGATGAAGCCCGCCTGTGTCACGGCGTTTTCTCCTGTTTCATTAAGAACGCGTTGGTCCCTAGAGAATGGGGCGGCGGGCGCGTTGGCAAGAGCGTTGCCTGTGAGTTTTTCGCGACTGTGGACAGGCCTTCGCAGTCGCGAAGCGGAACGCCCGTCGACCTTCCCGAAGGGCGTTCAGACCGCGCGGGCCTTGGCCACCAGTGCGATCAGCGCCTGGCGCGCCTCGTCTGGCCCCGCGACCGGCGCGGGCAGCGCCAGCCGGGCGACGGTGCCGCCGGCCCGCAGGTCGATGCCCTCGTGGTCGATGCCGGTCATGCGCCAACCACTGCCCGGCAGGCCCAGCAGCCGCGCGGCATAGAGGCCGACGGCCTCGGCATGGTCCTCGTTCATGTGCGACACGATGGCGGTCTCGGCGTCGACCAGCGCGGGCGGCGGCGGCGCCGGCATCAGCTCGGTCCTCGAGAGCCAGCGGATCTTGCCGAAGCCCGCCACCAGGTGTGCCCGCTCGGGCGTCACCTTGAAGAAGTGGAAATCCTTGAAGCCCGCGTACATCGCCGCGTCGGGATGACGGGCGAGGAAGCGGCGCTTCACGCGCTCGTCGTCGGTCGGAACGGCGCGGCCCACCAGCGACACGCGCGCGCCGGTGAGCGGCTGGTCGAGGCCCACTGTGCCGTCAAACAGCAGGGACACGCGGTTGTCGGCCCGGATCGCCCGGGTGTGCTCGGCCAGGTCGCTGATCAGCAGGATCGGCGACAGGTCATGATCGACCGCCACCAGGACCAGGGACACATACGGCCACGTTCCGTTCTCCCCTGTGTCGTTTTGGACCGGCAAGGCCGTCGCCAGGGCCGCCCGGTCGAGCCGTCGAACGAGGTCGCGCACGCCGCAGGAAGTATCTTCGCTCATGTCGGGAACCAAAAAAGCCGCAATTCGTCGTGTATCGGTGGCAGATCGGGTCAGCGGCAGCAAACGCCCGGTCTCTGGTGCCCCCGTCACAGGGGTGCCATTGTAAGCCGAGCTGCAGGAGAGACTGACATCGTGCGCAAGAACATCGCCCTCGTCGACGACGATCGCAACATCCTGACCTCCGTGTCGATGCTGCTCGAAGCCGAGGGCTTCCAGATCAAGACCTATTCCGACGGCGCCTCGGCGCTCGAGGGTCTGAACCAGTCCCCGCCGGACATGGCCATCTTCGACATCAAGATGCCGCGCATGGACGGCATGGAGCTGTTGAACAAGATCCGCAAGACGCAGCAGTTCCCGGTGATCTTCCTGACGTCCAAGGACGAGGAGATCGACGAGGTGCTGGGCCTGCGCATGGGCGCCGACGACTTCATCCGCAAGCCGTTCTCGCAGCGTCTGCTGCTCGAGCGCATCCGCGCCGTGCTGCGCCGCGCCGACGGCGGCGGAGCCAAGGGCGAGGCCCAGGCCGAGCGCATCGTGCGCGGCGAGCTGGTGCTCGACCCGTCCCGCCACCAGTGCACCTGGAAGGGCAAGGAAGTGCATCTCACGGTCACCGAGTTCCTGCTGCTCAAGTCGCTCGCCGAGCGGCCCGGGCACGTCAAGAACCGCGACCAGCTGATGGATGCCGCCTACGGCGAGACGATCTACGTCGACGACCGCACGATCGACAGCCACATCAAGCGGGTCCGCCGCAAGTTCCGCGAGGTCGACGGCGAGTTCGAGCAGATCGAAACGCTCTATGGCATCGGATATCGATACCGCGACGCCTGAACCGCGCCGCTCTCTCCTCACGACGCTGAAACGCCTGCTCCCGACGTTGCGCCGCCGGGCGCGCGCGACCGCGCCCAGCGAGTCGCCGTCGCTGCTGCGTCGCCGGCGCAGCCAGAGCCGGCGTCATTCGCCGCTCACCCGCCGCATCCTGCTGCTCAACATCGTGCCGGTCGCCCTGCTGGCGCTGGGCGCGGTCTACCTCAGCGACTACGAGGACGAGCTGATCGACACCGAGCTCGCCTCGCTGCTGGTGCAGGGCGAGATGGTGGCGGCCGGCATCGGCGAGGTCGCGGTGGTCGGCGGCGAGACCACGGTCAACCGGCTCGACGCCGATGCCGCGCGCCAGCTGCTCACGCGCCTGGTGCGGCCGACCGGCGTGCGCGCGCGCCTGTTCAGCGAGACCGGCGAATTGCTGGGCGACTCGGCGCTGCTCAACGAGGCCGGCCGCATCCACGTCACGCCCCTGCCGCCGCCCGAAATGCCGCGGGATGCGCCGCCACCGCGCCGGCTCGGCGAGGAGATCGGCGACTGGATCACCCGCCAGTTCTCGCACACCACGCACTATCCGCCCTATGTCGAACGGGCGGTGCCGACGGTGCGCGACTTCCCGGAGGCTGCGAGCGCGCTGCGCGGCTTCAACGCCTCGACGGTGCGCGTCATGCCGGACGGCAGGCTGCTGCTCAGCGCCGCGGTGCCGGTGCTGCGCTACAAGCAGGTGCTGGGAGCGCTGATCGTGACGCGCGACAACCGCGCGATCGCGGCATCGCTGCGCGAGGTGCGCTACGACATGCTGACCATCGCGGTGGCGGCGCTCGGCATCACCGTGCTGCTATCGCTCTATCTGGCCGGCACCATCACCCAGCCGATCGTGCGGCTGGCCCGCGCCGCCGACGACGTGCGGCTGGCGCGCGAGAGCCGGCCCGAGATCCCCGACCTCGGCAAGCGCGGCGACGAGATCGGCGACCTCAACGACTCGCTGCGCTCGATGACCGACGCGCTGTGGCAGCGCCTGAACGCCATCGAGAGCTTCGCCGCCGACGTGGCGCACGAGCTCAAGAACCCGCTGACCTCGCTGCGCTCGGCGATCGAGGTCGCGGCCCGTCCCGATCTCGAGCCGACGCGCCGCGAGAAGCTGATGGGTATCGTGCTGAACGACATCAACCGCCTGAACCGGCTGATCTCCGACATCTCCGACGCCTCGCGCCTCGACGCCGAGCTGATGCGCGGCGAGGTCAAGCCGGTCGACGTCAAGGGCCTGCTCGACGACATGGTCCATCACTACGCCATGTCGGCCGCGACCAAGGCCGGCGTCGGCGTCGAACTGCGCATCTCGGCCAACCCGCCCTTCGCCGCGCACGGCCACGACGGCCGCTACGGCCAGGTCGTGCGCAACGTGATCGACAACGCCTTGTCGTTCAGTCCGCGCGGCTCGAAGCTCGTGATCGAGCTCACGCGCGAGCCGCGCAACGGGCCATTCGTCCTCACCATCGACGACGAGGGTCCGGGCATTCCCGAGGGCAATCTGGAATCGATCTTCCAGCGCTTCTATTCGGAACGCCCGCCCGAGCATTTCGGCCAGAACTCGGGCCTCGGCCTGTCGATCTGCCGGCAGATCATGGAGACCTATGGCGGCTCGATCACCGCCAGCAACCGGCGCTCCACCGACAACCGTGTGCTGGGTGCGCGCTTCACCTTGCGCATTCCCTCGGCCCATCGGAAATAGATGCTGGTCCATGCGACCTGTGTGGCGCTGAAGCACGGCCGACGCTGGCGTGCGCTGTTGCTGCGCGGCCCGTCGGGCGTGGGCAAGTCCGACGTGGCACTGCGCCTGATCGAGGCGGGCGGCCGTCTCGTCGCCGACGACCAGACACACCTGGCGAAAGTCGGCCGCACGCTGGTCGCGACGCCGCCCCGGACGCTGGCCGGGCTGATCGAAGTGCGCGGCGTCGGCATCGTGACGCTGCGCCGCACGCAGCTTCTGGCCCACGCGCCGGTGGCACTGCTGGTCGACCTCGTGGCGTCCGACCGGGTCGAGCGCCTGCCCGAGCCGGCGCGCGAAACCATCCTCGGCGTGGCCTTGCCGCGGGTGGCCCTGGCGCCGTTCGAGGCGTCGATTGTCACAAAGTTGCGCCTTGCCTTGGCGCGACCCTCCGCCGCATGATTGCAGTCTCTGTGGCCCGCCCATGCCCGACAGTCCCGCACCCGCCATGACCTCCGCCCCGACGCAAGCGCGCCGGCCGTTCGTGCTGATCACCGGCCTGTCCGGCGCCGGCCGCGCCACGGCGCTGCACGCGCTCGAGGACCTGGGCTACGTCGCCATCGACAACGTGCCGCTGGCGCTGCTCGGCGACCTGATGCGCTCGACGGCGGGCAGCCCGGGCGAGTTGGCGGCGCCGCTGGTCTTCGGCATCGACACGCGCACCTTCGGCTTCGACCCGCACGACCTCGCCCGCCGCTTCCGCGAGCTGCGGGTGCGCGCCGACCTGGCGCCGCGCCTGCTGTTCCTCGACTGCGACACCGAGACCCTGCGGCGACGCTACACCGAGACGCGGCGGCCCCATCCGCTCGCGCCCGACCGGCCGGTGAACGACGGCATCGCCGACGAGCGCCGGCTGATCGGCTGGCTGCGAGACTCGGCGGACGTCTCGATCGACACCTCGGCACTCTCGCCGCACCAGTTCAAGAAACTGCTGGCCGGCCACTTCGCGCTCGACACCAAGGCCGGCATGACCATCGCCGTGACGTCGTTCTCGTTCCGTCGCGGCCTGCCGCGCGAGGCCGACCTGGTGTTCGACGTGCGGTTCCTGAAGAACCCGCACTACGACCCGGCGCTGAAGCCGAAGACCGGCGTCGATCCCGAAGTGGTGGCCTTCATCGCCACCGACCCGGACTACGAGCCCTTCATGACCCGGCTCGAGGGCATGATCGGGCCGCTGCTGCCGCGCTTCGACGCGGAGGGCAAGAGCTATCTGACCATCGCCGTGGGCTGTACCGGGGGCCGCCACCGCTCCGTGGCCGTCGCCGAACGGCTGGCAGGCTGGTTGCGCGGCGCGAGCCGCTCGGTCACTCTATCGCACCGCGATGTCGACGTCCGGGGGGGACCGACGGCGGAGCGTAATTCGGGTTTGGGTGGATGATTGGCATCGTACTCGTGACCCACGGCAATCTGGCGCTCGAATTCCTCGCAGCGCTCGAGCATGTCGTCGGTCCACAGCAGTGCACGTCGGCGGTCTGCATCGGCGCCGACGACGACATGGAGAAGCGACGCGCGGAGATCCTGGAACGGGCGCGCGCCTGCGACTCCGGCGACGGCGTCATCGTGCTGACCGACATGTTCGGCGGCACGCCGTCCAACCTCGCGATCTCGATCATCGACCAGGCCCGCATCGAGGTGCTGGCCGGCGTCAACCTGCCGATGCTGGTGAAGCTCGCCAGCGTCCGCAACCGGCCGATCGCCGAGGCGGTCCGCATGGCCCAGGAAGCCGGCCGCAAGTACATCACCGTGGCCTCCCGCTTGCTCGCCAAGGAAGCCTCGTGAGCGGACCTGCGGCGGAGGCGGCCGTCGGCGCCGTCAAGCGAACCCTCGCCATCGCCAACAAGCGCGGCCTGCACGCGCGCGCCGCCGCCAAGTTCGTACGCACGGCCGGCCAGTTCGACGCCGCCATCAAGGTGAGCTTCAAGGGCCAGGAAGTCTCCGGCCTGTCGATCATGGGCCTGATGATGCTGGCCGCCGGCATCGGCAAGTCCATCGAGGTGAGTTGCTCGGGCCGCCAGGCCGTGGAGGCGCTGGCCGCCCTTTCCGCCCTCGTCGACGGCAAATTCGGCGAGGATTGACGGCCGCGCGGCCGGCCTCATAAAGCCTGCGTAATATCGGCATAAATTATTGCTTATATGTTGATCCCGCGCGTTGAGGCAGGGCCGGACCGCTGTTATGACACGGCCGCTTTTCCTTCACCGACACCCGCCGGGAGCGCCACATGGCCGCAAAGACCGAAGACTACATCGTCAAGGATATCGGCCTCGCCGACTGGGGCCGCAAGGAACTCGACATGGCCGAGACCGAGATGCCCGGCCTCATGTCGATCCGCAAGGAATACGGCCCCAAGAAGCCGCTCAAGGGCGCGCGCATCGCGGGCTCGCTGCACATGACGATCCAGACCGGCGTGCTGATCGAGACCTTGAAGGCGCTGGGCGCCGACGTGCGCTGGGCCTCGTGCAACATCTACTCGACGCAGGACCATGCCGCCGCTGCGATCGCCAAGGCCGGCACGCCGGTGTTCGCGATCAAGGGCGAGAGCCTCGAGGAATACTGGGACTACACCCACAAGATTTTCGAGTGGGGCGACGGCGGCGAGCCGAACATGATCCTCGACGACGGCGGCGACGCCACCCTGCTGGTCCATCTCGGCGCGCGCGCGGAGAAGGATCCGACGCTGATCTCCAAGCCGACCAACGAGGAAGAAGAAGTCCTCTACAAGGTGATCGCCAAGACCAACAAGGCGAAGCCCGGCTGGTACGCCAAGCTCGGCGCCTCGATCAAGGGCGTCACCGAGGAGACGACCACCGGCGTGCACCGCCTCTACAACATGGCGAAGGAAGGCAAGCTCCTGTGGCCGGCCATCAACGTCAACGACTCGGTCACCAAGTCGAAGTTCGACAACCTCTACGGCTGCCGCGAGTCGCTGGTCGACGGCATCCGCCGCGGCACCGACGTCATGATGTCGGGCAAGGTGGCGATGGTCGCGGGCTTCGGCGACGTCGGCAAGGGCTCGGCCGCCTCGCTGCGCCAGGCCGGCTGCCGCGTCATGGTCTCGGAAGTCGACCCGATCTGCGCGCTGCAGGCGGCGATGGAAGGCTATGAGGTCGTGACGATGGAAGACGCCGCCCCGCGCGCCGACATCTTCGTGACCGCCACCGGCAACGTCGACGTGCTGACGCTCGACCACATGAAGGCGATGAAGCACCGCGCCATCATCTGCAACATCGGCCACTTCGACTCGGAGATCCAGATCGCCTCCTTGCGTAATTTCAAGTGGCACAACGTGAAGCCGCAGGTCGACGAGGTCGAGTTCCCCGACGGCAAGCGCATCATCGTGCTGTCCGAGGGCCGCCTGGTGAACCTGGGCAACGCCACCGGCCATCCGAGCTTCGTGATGTCGGCCTCGTTCTCAAACCAGACGCTGGCCCAGATCGAGATCTGGACCAACCCGGGCAAGTACCAGAAGCAGGTCTACACCCTGCCGAAGTTCCTCGACGAGAAAGTCGCCGCGCTCCACCTCGAAAAGGTCGGCGCCAAGCTGACCAAGCTCCGTCCGGACCAGGCCAGGTATATCGGCGTGCCCGAGGCCGGCCCGTTCAAGGGCGACCTCTACCGCTACTAGTCCCAACCGCCCCTCAGTCGCCCACAGGGCAAGAGAGGGCGCGCGCGTGCTAAAAAGCCGGCATTGCAAGATGCCGGCTTTTCCTTTGCCCCTCGCCGACGAGACCGCGACCGAGCACCTCGGCGCCACCCTGGCCGCGCGCCTGAAACCCGGCGACGTGGTCGGGCTGAAGGGCGCCCTGGGCGCCGGCAAGACGACGCTGGCCCGCGCCATCCTGCGCGCCGCCACGGACGATCCCGCCCTGATCGTGCCCAGTCCCACCTTCACCCTGGTGGAGGTCTACGAAACCCCGGGGGGCACCTACTGGCACTTCGATCTCTACCGGCTGGAGACGCCGGAGCAGGTCTTCGAGCTGGGCTGGGAGGAAGCGCGCGCCGACGGCATCGTGCTGATCGAATGGCCCGAACGCCTGGGACCGCTGCTGCCCAAACACCTCAGCGTCACCCTCGAAATCGACGGCGACGGCCGCCGGGCGCTCCTCGATGTCTGAGCGTATTTCTCCCCGGGCCGCTCTCCGCGCCGAATTCGTGCGCCGCGCCGGCTGGGGCGACGCAGGCGAGCGTCTGCTCGCGGGCGACGCCTCGTTCCGCAAGTACTTCCGTTTGACGCGTCCCCGCGGCTCCGCCGTGGTCATGGACTCGCCTGCGGCGCACGAACCCGTCGAGCCCTTCGTGCGCATCGGCCGGCACCTGCTGTCGCTCGGCCTCAGTGCCCCGGAAATTCTTGCCGAGGACACCGCCAACGGCTTCCTGCTGCTCGAAGACCTGGGCGACGACACCTTTGCGCGCGTCCTCGAAAAAGGCGGCGACGAAGGCGAGCTCTATGCCCGGGCGACCGACGTGCTGGTGGCGCTGCGCCAGGCGCCCGACCACGCCATGCTGCCGGGATTGGGCGCCTACACCGGCGAGGCGCTGATCGACGCCGCGATGCTGTTGCCAGAATGGTATTTGCCCGAGGCGAGCGGCAGGCCGACGTCGGAGGAAGACACGGCTGCCTATCGCGCGGCGTGGCGCGCGTGCCTCGCCCAGTTGCCGCCGACCTCGGCGAGCCTGCTGCTGCGGGACTACCACAAAGACAATCTCCTGTGGCTGCCGGCGCGGCCCGGCGTGAAGGCGTGCGGCCTGCTCGACTTCCAGGATGCCCAGCAGGGCCACCCTTCCTA
>Ga0207660_10003546_pt1 | contig 10168 bp, 13 predicted proteins | sample KBSC73BmetaG_FD_184335 | JGI IMG/M metagenome (GOLD analysis project Ga0207660, IMG submission 184335) | Corn rhizosphere microbial communities from Kellogg Biological Station, Michigan, USA - KBS C7-3B metaG (SPAdes) (version 2) | ecosystem: Host-associated > Plants > Roots > Rhizosphere ... | reverse complement strand
GCTTCGGCCCAGCACTAATCGCCGTTCTGCGCCGGCGCGACCGGCGCGATTTGCGGCGCGAGCTTCAGTTCCACCCGAAGCCTGATGTCGTCGAGCCGGGCGTCGATCGCGAGATCGTCGTCCGACAGCGATGAGGCAGCGCTCCATTGCCGGCCAGTCACCGCCAGCGGCGCGAACGGCCCTTCGTCGCGCAGCGGATCGCGGTCTTCGAGGCCGATCACCGCATCGTCGAATGCCGCGCATCGGTCGAGCAGCGCCGTCCCCGGATTGTCGCGGAAGCGCCCCTGGCAATTGCGGCTGGCGTTGGCGAGTGCGATCTCGTCCCTGGTGCGGAACATCGCCAGCGCCTCGCCCACCGCGGCGTCGATCGCTTTCAGGTGCAATGGCTCATCCATCGGTTCGTGCATTGCCGACAGCTTTGCTGGATGGTGCCGCGGCAGCTGCGCGCTGGCGGCCCATAATCTGCGGGTAAGCGGAACGCTCGGCCCGACCACCATCAGCGCAGCGCCCAGGCAGGCAACGCCAATGGCAGCGGCAAGCGGCCAGCGACGGCGTCGATTCCGAGCGCCAAAATCCTCGTTGAACTGAAGCGGGTCGATCAACGCCTTGCCGCCGCGCAAGGCGCGGTAGGCGTGGATGATTTCCGCCGCCCGCGTGCCGTCGCCGCCTTCGCGGTCCGGATGGTGCTGCTTGATCAGCCGCTTATAAGCTTGCTCGATCGCCGCGGAATCGGCGCCGGGCTCGAGGCCAAGAACGGCAAGAGCGGAGACGCGACCGGCCATGGCCAACCGGTCTAATCCAAGTGCGGGCAGGCTGAAAAGTGGCGCGAGTGACGGGACTTGAACCCGCGACCTCCGGCGTGACAGGCCGGCGCTCTAACCAACTGAGCTACACCCGCGTTTTTGGCGTGCGGCGCGACTAGGAGAGGGCCTTGGGAGTGTCAACCATCGCGGGCTCCATTTCCTGCCGCTCTTCGACCTCCTCCTCATCTTCCTCGCCGATATGGGTCAAGGTGCCGTGTTCAAACAGGAATCCGGCGATGTCGGGCGTCCCGGCAGCGGAGAAAACGGTCTTCATGATGATCAGCAGCGGGACGGCGAGCAAGGCGCCCGTCGTCCCCCAGATCCAGGCCCAGAAGGACAATGAGACGAGGATCGACAGCGGGCTGATCGTCAGCCGGTGTCCGACCACCATCGGCGTGAAGAAATTCGCCTCGACGAGGTGGAAGCAGATGAAGATCATCGGCGGCCACAGCGCGCCCCAGATGTCGGGATAGGTCATCAACCCGCCAGCAAACAGCAGCAGGGCCGAGACGATCGGACCCAGGTAAGGGATATAGTTCGCCACGGCGACGATTCCGCCCCACATCACCGGAGACGGCATCCCAAGCAGCCACAGCGCGCCGGCGGTCAGCGCGCCGAGCCCGATGTTGATGAGCGTGATCGTCCCGAGATAGGTCGAGGTCGCATCGACCACCTGCTGGATCACCCGGGCGGTGGTGAGCGCGCCTTCGAAGCTTCCGCGGCTGACGATCGTGCGCTTGCGCATCGACGTCCAGCCGGCGAGGAAGAAGAAGATTACGAGCAGCGCGAAGAACAGCTGGATGAGCAGGTGCGGCGCCGACGTCGCGAGCAGGCTCACGAACGAGGTCGGCTGCTCGACCGTCACCGTTCGCGCATGGCTTGCGTGGCTGACCTCGATCTGGTTGGCGATTCGGCCGACGAACCGGTCGAGGTTCTTGTAGAGGTCGAACACGGGCTCGAGCGCCGAGCGAATCTTCGGGATCTTGGACGGGATCTGGGCGACCCAGTCGCTAGCCGGAACGACGATCGATCCGATGGCGAAAATGGCGATCAGAAGGAACAGGACGACGCACAGGCCGGCGGCGGCTTTGGAGGGGATCCGGCGGCGCTCGAACCATTCGAGCAGCGGCACCAGCGCGATGGCGACGACGAGCGCGGCCGTGACCGGCATGAAGAACTCCGCGCCGGCGCGCAGTGCGAATGGCAGCATCACGACCAGCCCGATGCCGGCGACCAGGGTGAGCGAGGCGAGAAGCCGGTCGCGCTTGGCGCTGATCGTCTCGGCGAGCGCGCGCGCTTCGTCCGAAATCTCTTCTTCCGGCTCGTGCCGCTTGCGGGTCCGCGCATCCATGGGGCGAGCATACCCCGGCCGATTTCATGCGGCTAGCGGATTAGCGCCGCGCGATCACCATGCTCGCCAGTCCCCCGGACTGGCTGCGCGTGGTGATGGTGCCCCTGGTCCGACTCGAACGGACACTCCGGTGAAGGAACTCGATTTTGAGTCGAGCGCGTCTACCATTCCGCCACAGGGGCACGCGGCGGCGCCTAGCTAGCGGCGGCCGCGGGGGGCGGCAACCTCAGGCGAAGACTTCCTCGAGGTCGGTGCGACCGTAGGGATCGGGCCCGTAGCGGTTCGAGCCCTTGTCGCCTTGCGCGAGCAGCAGGATGAAAAAGATGATCGCCAGCGAACACCACAAGGCCATGCCGCCAATTGCTGCAAGCGACTCCAATGTCGATAAGGATTGCAGATGCCAAAGCCCCAACGGCCGCACCCCGTAAGAAAATATGTAGCCGCTGACGGACATCATGCACCACCATCCGGTTCGTCCGCTGTCGTGCATTCGCCGGACAACCACAGCCAGGCCGGGAATGAGCAAGACAGCCGCGAATGTGAGCCCTAGCGGACCATGATTGCCGACAATCGGATGATTGAGCTTGATGTCGATGAATCGAAGGCCCGTGCCGACGATCGCAGTGGCGAGCACGTACCACCAATATTCGGCGCGAGGCGCCCGACCGCGGAAATCGGCATAGCGTTTGAGCGGCCGAAGCGCCCAGTCAGCCGGACTCATACGACCCTCAGCCATCAGGCGAAGACTTCGGCCACGCTCTCCCCATAGGGATCGTCGCCGAAGCGGTTCGGTCCCTCGGTGCCGCGCAGGCAGAAGAAGACAAGAAGCACAATCGATAGGCAGAACATCGCTAATGCGAAGATCGCGGCCGCTATCGCAATTCCGACGCCCTGGGTGGGGCCCTCGGCTCCTCTCGTAACGGTCGTCCCGACGAGGAGCATCATATAGATCGGATAGAGCAGCCAGAAAGCGCCCAGCCACCAGCCGGAGCGGTTGGTGTCGTGGAGGCGCCGGACCTGGACGGCCAGCATGGGAATGAAGAGACCGATCCAGAACAGGCCGATGAAGCCGAACAGCAGGCCGACTCCGCCATTCATGGACAGCGATGGGGCCGGCGCCGACCGGATGAAAGTAGCCAGGCTCGCTCCAAGCGCGAATAATGCGCCGGCGTAGGCGACCATCACGAACAGGAAGAACCACCAGAACTCTGCGCGCGATGCGCGGCCGGAAAATTTGGCGTAATTCTTCAGTGGGCGGATGGCCCACCCGATCGGCGACAATTTCTCCATTATCTCGCCCTTCGATCCCCTCCCGACAGCCTAAGCATCTCTAGTCGCGTGGCAATCCCTTCAATTCCGCGGCGCCTGGCGGCGGTAGCTTAGGGCTTCGGCGACGTGGATCCGGCCGACCTGCTCGGCGCCTGCGAGGTCCGCGATAGTCCTTGCGACGCGGAGCACCCGGTGGAAGCCACGCGCCGACAGGCGCATTGCCGCGGCGGCGTCGGCGAGCAGCTTGCGGCCGGGCTCGTCGGGAGTCGCGACCTTGTCGAGAAGCTCGCCGTCGGCCTCGGCATTCGTGCGCGGACCGTGACCATTGTAGCGATCCGCCTGCACCTGGCGTGCCGCGGCGACGCGCTTCGCCACCTCGGCGCTTCCTTCGCTCGGCTGCGGCAGCGTCAGGTCGGCGGCCGAAACACCGGGCACCTCAACGTGAAGGTCGATGCGGTCGAGCAAGGGCCCGCTCACGCGCGCCTGGTAATCGGCGGCGCAGCGCGGGGCGCGGCTGCAGGCGAGCGCCGGATCGCCAAGATGCCCACAGCGGCACGGATTCATCGCCGCGACCAACTGGACCCGCGCTGGAAAGGTGACGTGCGTATTGGCGCGCGCGACGCTGACCGAGCCTGTCTCTAGGGGCTGGCGGAGCGAATCCAGCACCGGCCGCTGGAACTCGGGAAGCTCGTCGAGGAACAGGACTCCTAGATGCGCGAGACTGATCTCGCCCGGGCGGACGCGCAGCCCGCCGCCGACCAGTGCCGGCATCGACGCGCTATGATGCGGCGAGCGGAAGGGACGCTTGCGGCGGATGCGGCCGCCCCCAAGCTCACCCGCGACGGACGCGACCATCGACACTTCGAGTGCCTCGCTCGGCTGCAGCGGCGGAAGAATGCCCGGAAGACAGGCGGCGAGCAGCGACTTGCCCGCGCCGGGAGGCCCGCTCATCAGAAGGTTGTGGCCGCCCGCGGCCGCGATCTCGAGCGCTCGCTTGGCGACTTCCTGGCCTTTCACCTGCGCGAGGTCGGGACCGCCCTCGGGAGCTTCGGCTTCGGCCGGCGGCGGCGGCGAGACCAGGCTGGTGCCCTTCAGGTGCGCCAGCAGCGCGAGCAGGTCCGGCGCGGCGATCACGTCGAGCTCGCCCGCCCAGCTCGCCTCGCTACCCTGCACGGCGGGGCAGATCAGGCCCTTGTCCTGCGAGGAAGCGTGGATCGCCGCGAGCAGCACGCCCGGAGACGCCGCGATCCGTCCGTCGAGACACAGCTCGCCGACCGCGACATAGTGCGACAGGGTCTCCGCGTCGGTCGCGCCGATCGCGGCGAGCAGGCAAAGCGCGATCGGCAGGTCGTAATGCGAACCTTCCTTCGGCAAGTCTGCCGGCGAGAGATTGACGGTGATGACCTTGGGCGGGAGCGCAAGGCCGATCGCCGCAAGCGCCGCGCGCACCCGCTCGCGGCTCTCCGCGACCGCCTTGTCGGGCAGCCCGACGATGGTGAATTTCGGAACCCCGGACGTCAGCTGGACCTGCACTTCGACAGAGCGCGCTTCCAGGCCGAGATAGGCGACAGTGGCGACGGTCGCGGCCATCAGGCCCCGCCCCCCGAACACGCAACGCTGGTCAGACTTCCCCCTAGCTCGGCGGATGGAAACTAATCAGTTCCGAAGCTTTCCCGCAAGCACTTGCCGCGACGCCAGTGTATCACCAAATCAATACACATGCGCATCAAGGCACAGTGGCGGCGGTTTATCGACAACCCCGTGGTCGAATGGGCGTTGTTCGTGCTGGGTCTGCTCTTGCTGATAATTTCGCCTCTCGTCGGCATTATTCCCGGCCCCGGCGGCATCCTCGTCGCCGGCATCGGCCTTGCGCTGGTCTTAAAGACCAGCATGTGGGCCAAGCGGCGCTACGTCAGGTTCAAGAGGGTGGCGTTCACTATCCGAGGGCGCCGGCTAGGAGATCTGACAGACCTGGCGCTTCGGCGGCGCAGCGCTCGGCGGCGCGAGGCGCTCCGAAAGGCCGCCGAAAGCGGCTCCGGCAATTGACTTGGCCGCCCGCCTCCACTATCGGCGCGCACGACAGCGGCTGCCTCTTCGGCGGCCCTTTTTCTTTCGAATTTAGAGGCATGAGCGATGAAGCGCACCTTCCAGCCGAGCAACCTGGTCCGCAAGCGGCGTCACGGGTTCCGCAGCCGCATGGCGACGGTCGGCGGACGCAAGGTGCTGAACGCGCGCCGCGCCCGCGGCCGCAAGAAGCTCAGCGCCTAAGCACGATCAAGAAGCGCTCGGACTTCCTTGCCGCCAATTCAGGGCTGCGTACGAGCACGCCCGGATTCGTTCTGCTCGTCCGAGATCGCCAGGATGCCGATCCGCGGATGCGCGTCGGCTTCACCGTCACCAAGAAAATCGGCGGCGCGGTCATCCGCAACCGCATGAAGCGCCGCTTCCGTGCGCTCGCCCGCGAAATCGTGCCGGGCAAAGGCTTCCCTGGCGCCGACCATGTGATGATCGGCCGCGCGAACGGCATCGAACGCGACTTCGGCTTGCTTCGAAACGAGCTTGCGAGCGCCCTCGACAGGCTGCGCAAGCGGTGATCGCCAGGCTCATGATCCTGATCGCCCGGGCGTGGCAGAAGGGCCCGTCGCAAGTGCTTCCGCCGAGCTGCCGCTATCAGCCGAGCTGCTCGGCCTATGCGATCACCGCGATCCAACGCTATGGGGCGGCGCGAGGCGGGTGGATGGCGTTGAAGCGCATCCTGCGCTGCAACCCGTGGGGCGGCCAGGGCCACGACCCGGTACCCGAGAGGATCGAGCACAAGTGAACGACAGCAAGAACCTGATCCTCGCGGTTGCGCTAAGCGTGCTGGTGCTGATCGGCTGGAGCTTCGTGGCCGACCGCTATTTCCCCGCGGCCAACCCGCCGAGCAGCAAGATCGTGAACGGCAAGCAGCAGCCGGTACAGCAACCTGAATCGCAGCCGAGCGCTCCGACTACGCCGAGGGCGATACGGAGCGTCGCCGCGGCGCTGCAGTCGACCCCGCGCGTCGCGATTCGAACGCCCTCGCTGTCCGGCTCGATCGATCTCAAGGGCGCCCAGATCGACGACCTGCTCCTGCTCGACCACAAGCAGACGATCGCGCCCAACTCGCCTCCGGTTCGGCTGTTGTCTCCGCTCGGAACGCCCGGCGCCTATATCGCCGAGTTCGGCTGGAGCGCGCAGGGTTCCCAGGTGCCGACGCTCGACACCATGTGGACGGCGGACAGCCAGCAGCTCTCGCCGGGCCATCCGGTGACGCTTGCCACGCAAATGCCCGACGGCACGCGCTACCAGATCAAGATCGCGGTCGACGACGGCTATCTGTTCACGGTCGCGCAAAGCGTTTTCAACGCTTCGGGCCAGCCGGTGACGGTGCGGCCGATCGGGCTGGTCAGCCGCGCCGGAGAATCGCCCGACAAGTCCAGCTGGACCAACCATGTGGGGCCGATGGGCGTGTTCGACGGCAAGGCGGATTACGACGTCAACTGGAAGGACCTCGACAAGAAAGGCGCCGTCGATTTCAGCAACACGCACGGCTGGCTCGGCTTCACCGACAAATATTGGCTGACCGCGCTGGTCCCGTCGGGAAATGTGTCGGCGGCGTTCGCGCGGAGCCCGACGGGCGCGTACCAGGCCGATTTTTCGGCAGCGCCGGCCGTGGTCCAGCCGGGACAGACGGTAACCACGCAGGCGCGGCTGTTCGCGGGCGCCAAGGAGAAGAGCTGGCTCGACCGCTACGAGGACGCGGGCATTCCCAAGCTGTCGAAGTCCATCGACTGGGGCTGGTTCGAATGGTTCATGCGCCCGATCTTCGACCTTCTGCTGAAGCTGTTCCAGCTGACCGGGAATTTCGGCGTGGCGATCATGTGCCTGACCCTGATCGTACGCGGAATCCTGTTCCCGATCGCCCAGAAGCAGTTCCAGTCGATGGCCGCGATGCGCAAGCTTCAGCCGAAGATGAAAGCGATCCAGGAGCGCTTCAAGGACGACAAGCCGGAGCAGCAGAAGCAGATCCTGAAGCTGTACCAGGAAGAGAAGGTAAACCCGGCGGCGGGCTGCCTCCCCATCGTGCTCCAGATCCCGATCTTCTTCGCTCTCTACAAGGTGCTCGTGATCAGCGTGGAGATGCGCCACCAGCCCTTCATCCTGTGGATCAGAGACCTGTCCGCGCCCGACCCGCTGACCCCGGTCAACCTGTTCGGCCTGCTTCACTTCACGCCGCCGGCTTTCCTGGCGATCGGAGTCCTGCCGATCCTGGTCGGCGCCACGCAGTGGGCGACAATGAAGCTCAACCCGCAGCCGATGGACCCGACCCAGGCGCAGATGTTCGCGATCATGCCGTGGGTGATGGTGTTCTTCTTCGCCCCGCTCGCGGCGGGCATCCAGCTGTACTACGTGACGAGCGGCGTGCTCACGATCCTCCAGCAATGGTGGCTGTACCGCAAATACGGTCTTCACTTCAGCGACACGCATCCGGTCGCGACATGACAACGCAAGCGGACGAGGAGCTGGCGGAGCGCGCGCGCAAACTGTTCGCGGGGCCGATCGAGTTCCTGAAGTCCGCGCCGGAACTCAAGTTCCTGCCCGACCCCGTCGTGCCGGAGATCGCGTTCGCCGGCCGTTCGAATGTCGGCAAGAGCTCGCTCCTCAACGCGCTCACGAACCGCAACGGCCTCGCACGAACGTCGAACACGCCGGGCCGGACTCAGGAGCTCAATTTGTTCGACGTCGGCAAGCCGCTGCAGTTCAGGCTGGTCGACATGCCCGGATACGGCTTTGCCGAGGCGCCGAAGGACCTGGTCAGGCGCTGGCGCAACCTGGTGAACGATTATCTGCGCGGCCGGTCGGTGCTGAAACGCGCGCTGGTTCTGGTCGATTCGCGTCACGGCCTCAAGGAGGTCGACCGCGAGATGATGCGGATGCTCGACGAGGCGGCGGTCAGCTATCATCTCGTGCTCACCAAAGGCGACAAGGTGAAGCCGGCGGCGCTCGGCGCCCTTTACGAAACGACCGCGCTCGAAGCCGCGAAGCATCCCGCGGCGCACCCGTCGATCTTCACGACGTCGAGCGAAACCGGTACCGGCATCGCCGAGTTACGGACTGCAATCCTCGAAGCGGCGATCGGGCACTAGCGTCATGCTGAACTTGTTTCAGCATCCATTCTGGAGACCAACGGTGCGGTTAGAAAAATGGACCCTGAAACAAGTTCAGGGTGACAGGAAAACAAAATGTTCAAGCTGATCATCGGCAACCGAGCTTATTCCAGCTGGTCGATGCGCGGCTGGCTGGCGTGCAAGCAGTCGGGCGAGGAGTTCGAGGAATATGTCGTCCCGCTGTTCGACGAGAATTGGGAGAAGCGCCGCGAGGGGGACGAATTCGCCCCGTCGCTCGGCAAGGTCCCGATCCTGTGGGACGGCGACATCGTCGTCTGGGACAGCATGGCGATCATCGAGTTCCTCGCCGACCGTTATGGGCCGGACCTCTACTGGCCCGAGGACGAGGGCGCCCGGGCGGTCGCGCGGTCGATGGCCGCGGAAATGCACTCCGGTTTCGCCAACCTGAGGCGCGAGCTGCCCATGAATGTGCGCAAGAGCTTTCCACCCAAGCAGCTGAGCGAGCCTGTGAAGGAGGAGATCGACCGGATCCTCCAGCTTTGGGCGCAGGCGCGGGCGCGGTTCGGCGGCACCGGCGATTTCCTGTTCGGCGATTGGTGCGCCGCGGACATGATGTACGCGCCGGTCGTCACGCGGCTGATCACATACGGCGTGCAGGTCCCGTCGTTCGCGGGCGTCTATATGAAGAACGTGCTGTCGCACCCGCATGTCGCCGAATGGATCGACAAGGCGCAGGACGAACCGTGGGTCATCGACCAGTATGAGAAGGGCAAGGCCGCCTAGTAGGGGGTTCCATCCTTGTGCCGATAGCCGGAGCCCTTGGCCGGATCGATCATCATGTCGATGTCAGAATAGAAGACGGGCGCGCTGACCCCTGCTTTTCCGAGCGCGATGAGGCGGCACGGCGCACCTGACCGGTTGACCAGGTGATGGCCGTCGGCCACTCCCTTCGGGAACACCGCGACGTCGCCGGGCCGCATCACCGTCTCGTTAGAATCTTCGACGAGCACGGCTTCACCTTCGAGCATCACGACCAGCTCATCCTCGCCTTCGTGCCAGTGACGCTGGCTCGACCAGGCGCCGGGTTCGAGGGTCGTCACCGTGGCGCCGAAATCGGTGAGGCCGAACAAAGGTCCGAGCTTTTGCGTCCAGCGGCCCGACACTTCGCTGTCGAAGGGCGGCGGATAGCCGGTGCGGTTGGTTTGCTCGATGGAGTCGAGATCGATCCTGGGCATGGCCGTTCTTTAGACGCCGCCGCCGCGGCTTAAAAGTTCCCCTTCACCGACAAGCTGAAGATGGGGCCGACAATTTCCCTGTGGTTCTCGAAGAAGGCGACCGGCGCGGTGTCGCGGAAGCCCGTGAACACTCTGCGGAACTCAAAGTGGCGGCCGTTGAAGACATTGTCGACGGTGAAACGGACGGTCGTTCCCATCACATCCTTGTCCTCGACGTAGAAGCCGACGAGCCAGGGGATGTCGAGCGTCTGGTCGATCTCGGTCAGAAGGTAATTGCTGACGAAATGGCGGTGCTGGACATAGGCGCTCCAGGCAAAGGGCGTATGGGGAATATCGTCAGCAATTACCTTCTGACCGAGA
>Ga0207660_10003544_pt1 | contig 10173 bp, 10 predicted proteins | sample KBSC73BmetaG_FD_184335 | JGI IMG/M metagenome (GOLD analysis project Ga0207660, IMG submission 184335) | Corn rhizosphere microbial communities from Kellogg Biological Station, Michigan, USA - KBS C7-3B metaG (SPAdes) (version 2) | ecosystem: Host-associated > Plants > Roots > Rhizosphere ... | reverse complement strand
GCATCTCGATGCCCGCCTCCGCCGCGAGGTGATGCTCCGCCGTGACCATCCCGTCGCGAGCCACGGGCTCGCTCTTGGAGTGGTGCCACTGGCTGCGGACGTCGGTCATGCGCGCGGATACTAGGCGTGAGATGCGGTATGCCGCCGTGGGCTTCGATCTCCTCACCGCGCTGCTCGACTCGTGGTCACTGTTCGCGAACGTCGCGGGCGGGCGCGAGCTGGGTATGCGCTGGCACGCCGCATCGCAGTCGTTGCTGCGTGGCAAGGCCTACCGTCCGTTCGAGGACATCGTGCGCGACGCCGGGGCGACCGTCGGCATCGATCGGCCAAAGGCGGACGAGCTCCTACGACGCTGGGGCGAATCCGCGCCATGGCCGGACGTGCCCGAGGTGCTTTCGCATCTCGACTCATACACGCGCTTCATCGTTACCAACTGCTCCGAGCGACTCGGCACTCTGGCGGCCGCCCGCGCAGGCACGTTCGACCTCGTGATGACCGCGGAGCGCGCAGGCGCGTACAAGCCCGATCCGCGCCCGTATCAGGCCGCGCTGGACCTGCTCACCTTGCAGGGACGGCGGGTGCTCTTCGTCGCGGGATCGGCGCACGACGTCGGCGGCGCGTCGCGCGCGGGGATGGACGTGTACTGGGCGAACCGCGGTCGCGTGCCTGCACCGGTCGACGCGAAGGCGATGCGCGAGGAGGAGGACCTGCGCGGCCTCATCGAAGTGCTGGAGGGCTAGCGATACCGATCGGCCGCGACGCCATCGTGCTGCGCGACGACGGCCTGCCGTGCGATCCGCGAACGGACCTCGAATGGCTCGACTGGGTCGCTGCCGGCGAGCTGCGCAACTGGTGCCGGAACGATCTGCTGATCGACTGGCTCGAGGAGTACCCGACGATCCACGGCTTCGCCCCGGACGAGCAGCTCACCGGTTACGACGAGACCTTCGATCTCGGACGCTTCCTGATGCAGCAGGGCCGCGCGTTCGAAAAGGCTGTCCTCGCTGACCTCGCGCAGCGCTGGCAGCTGGTCCACATCACGCACCGGCCGGATGAGGCGCGACTCCTTTCGGCCGCGATCGCGACACAGGAGGCAATGGAAGCGGGCGTCGCGATCATCGCGGGCGGTGTGTTGCGGGATCCGCAGCTGCGGATGTTCGGCGTCGCGGACCTGCTGGTGCGCTCCGACGTGCTCGGACAGCTGTGTCCCGCAGCGTTCGTCGGCGATCCCCTCGAGCTGGCTGCCATCGGCCTCTCACACGGCCGTCACTACCGCGTGGTCGACGTGAAATTCAAGACGCTGAACATCCTGAAGACGACCGGCGGCCTATCGACGTCGCCGAGCGACCTCGACACGCTCGCGCAGGCCTGGATCTACAACGAAGCGCTCGGCCGCATGCAGGGCTACACGCCGCCGGCGTCGTATGTCGTGGGACGCGCGTGGAAACAGGGAGACGAGCGCGGCGACCGCACCTGGGAGCGCATCGCTCGCGTGCCCCACGACACCGTCGTGCGCGGCCGCGGAGCGGACCTGCGCGATGTCGTGCAGGAGGCGGCTGCGTGGATCCGTCGCGTGCGGACCGAGGGCGCGGAGTGGCGCGCGCTTCCGATCCCATCCGTTGCTGAGCTCTGGCCGAACATGAAGGCGGATTCGGGCAGCCGCTGGCACGACGCGAAAGCGACCATCGCTGCCGCACTCGCGGAGATCACGCTGCTGCCGCGCGTGAACACCGTGCATCGAGCGCGCGCGCATGACGCCGGTGTGACGCGCTGGGACGACGAGCGCGTGTCGTCGGCGCTGCTCGGGATCAGCAACGAGCGTGAGGCGGCGCTCGTGGACGCGGTCCTCTCCGTGAACCGGCCCGGCGGCGAGCCCGTGCTGCCGGCGCGGATGGTCGCGGCAACGCAGGTGTGGCGGCAGCACGCGCCGATCGAGATATTCGTCGACTTCGAGTTCGTGCCCGACCTCGACGACGACTTTGCCGCGTTCCCACGCAAGGGCGGCCAGTCGCTGATCTTCCAGATCGGCTCGGGCACCTACAAGGATGGCGCGTGGCGGTTCGAGCAGTTCACGGCCGACGAGCTCTCGCTCGCCGCGGAGGGGCGGATGATCGATGCCTGGCTCGAACACCTGCGCGCCGCCGCGACCGAGGCCGGCTCCCGGGTCGAGGCCGCGCGCCTCATCCACTGGTCGCCCGCGGAAACGAGCAACTTCGAGCGCGCATACGACAACGCGAGGGCCCGGCATCCCGATCGCGACTGGCCCGTGCTCACATGGTTCGATCTCCTCCATGAGGTCGTACAGGCCGAGCCGCTCGTCGTGCGCGGCGCGTTCTCGTTCTCACTCAAGCCGATCGCGCGATCGCTGCATGCGCTCGGTCACATCCAAACGCTCTGGGGCGAAGGGCTGGCCGACGGCGCCGGCGCGATGGCGGGAGCGTGGAACGCCGCGGTCGAGGCCGAACGCAAAGGCATCACGCTCGGCTCGACCGAGGTCATGCGCGAGATCGCGCGCTACAACGAGGTCGACTGCCGCGTGATGGCGGAGATCCTCGATTACCTCAGGCGCGAGCGCTAGACCGCCACCGCCGCGTTGTTCAGGACTTTGCGCAGCGTCGCCGCGAAAGCGTCCGGGTCGCCCTGTTGACCGTACTCGCCGCCAAGGAAACCGCCGTGGTTGCTCGGGAACGTGACCGCGGTCTTACCCAACCGAGAGGCGACAGCGACGCCTGCGCGGTTGGCCAGCGTTCCGGCGCCTTCGGCTCCTACGGCGATCACGATGCGCGTCGACGCAGCCTTCAGCGCCTTGAAGTCGAATTGGTAATGCGTACACGAGATCATGTTCTGCATGAGGAGCGGATCGTTCCGCGAGCCATCGTCCTGCGTCGGCGGGCCGAACATCGCGGGATCGGGGGCCGGCCTGCCCGCGTAGTCGGGACCGATCGGACCGTCGTAGCTCACGATCGCGATGAACTTCGCCATCGCCGGACCCATGCCGGCGCGCAGATACGTGTCGTGGATATCGACACACGCGGCCAGCGCCAGCTCGCGATCGGGTAGGACCTGCGCAGCGGGCGGTTCGTGCGCGACTAAGGTCCTGACCTGCTCGGGATGCTTTGCGACCAGGGCAAGCGCGTTCACGGCACCGCCGCTGCTGGCGAACAGGTCGACCGGTCCCCCGCCAAGCTTCGTTATCAGGCGGTGCACATCGTCCGCGTGCTGATCGGGCGTCGACTCGGTGGCGTCGTCGGCCTTCTTGCTGCGCTCCACTCCGCGTGGGTCGTACGTCACGACCGTCCGGTCGGTGAAGTGGCCCGCTAGGGTGCCGAATCCGCCGGCACCCATCGGCGAACCGATGAGGACCAGGATCGGCGCTGTGGTCGAGTCGCTCGGCCGCACGTCATAGGTCAGCAGCGCACCGGGCACTTCCAGCGTGTGGGTCGTCGGATCGGTCATGTTGCCTCCTGCGGTGTCTTCTTGACCCTCTGCCACTTAGACGCCGCGGGCACACGAAACTCATCGGTCGGTCTAGACCCCGGCGAGAGCTCCGTCGAGGTCCGCGACGATGTCGTCGGCGTCCTCGATGCCGACCGAGAACCGGAGTGTTCCCTCGTTGATGCCGAGTCGGGCACGCTCTTCGGGCGCGACGCGGCGGTGCGACGAGATCGCCGGGTACAGCACCTCGCTGAACAGGTCGCCCAGCGTCGTCGCGGAAGCGGCGAGCGTGAGCGCGTCGAGGAAGCGGAACGCCGCGGGCTTCGTCGCGTCCTTTAGATCGAACGTCACGACGCCACCGAAAAGCCCGCCGAACTGTCGTTTCGCGAGCTCGTGCTGCGGGTGATCGGGCAGTCCCGGGTAGCGGACGCGCGCGATCTTCGGATGACGCGCGAGATGCTGCGCGACGCGAAGCGCGCTCTCGCATTGCCGGCGTACGCGCAGGTCGAGTGTGCGCATGCCACGGATGCAGAGCCACGCCTCGTGCGGAGGCAGGTAAGCGCCGTCGAGGATCGTGCGGTCGCGCATCGCTTTCGCGACCTCAGCGCTGCCGGCCACGCTGCCGGCCATGACGTCGCCGTGCCCGTTCACGTACTTCGTGAGCGAATGGATGACCACGTCGGCGCCAAGTTCCGCGGGCCGGAGCAGGACCGGTGACGCGAACGTCGCATCCACCGCGAGCGTCGCTCCGCTGCTGTGCGCGAGCTTCGCCAGCGCGCCGATATCGGAGATGCGCAGGAGTGGGTTCGCCATAGCCTCGATGTAAAGGAGCGCCGTCGGGGACTCCTTAAGAGCCGCCTCGACTTTCCGGTGGTCGGTCGCGTCAACGAAGACGATCTTCGCGCCGCGCTCTCGGATCCAGCGCTCGAACAGCGCGCGGACCTGTCCGTAGATGTCCTCCTGAGCGACGATTCGGCCGCCGCTCGCGACGGCACAGGCGTCGACGAACGCGGCGATCGCCGCCATGCCGGAGACAAAGCATGTCGCGGCGGCGGTGCCTTCGAGCTCGGCGAGCGCGAGCTCGAGCGCGGCGGTTGTCGGAGTCCCGTAGCGGCCATACACATAGCCCGCGCGGTCGCTCGCGAAGACCTCGTCCTGCGCCGCGGCGGAGCGGTAATCGAACGCGACGCTCTGCACGAGGGGCGGCGCCACGGGTATGCCCTCGCCCGAAGGAAGAGAACGCGCCGACCGAACGACGCGCGTGCCCAGCCGAACCGCCTTCCCCATCGCCGCGAGTCTAGGTGCGCCGGCTAGCGGCTGGCCTCTTCTTCGACGGGCTCTTCTACGACCTCGCGCACGACCGGCTGCGGCTTCTCCGCGACGTCCATCGCCTTCGCACGCTCGATCAGGTCCGCGACCCTCTGTCCACCCTTGCGGCCGATCCGCTCGAAGTGGCCCGGACCGTACTTCGCGGTGACGGCCTTGCCGCCCTTCTTGCCGATGCGGCCGAAGAACTCAGGGCCGTACTTCGTCGCGGTACTCGAGCCGCCCTTCTTGCCGATCTTCTCGTAGAACTCAGGACCGTACTTTTCACTCACAAGGCGACCACCCATGCGGCCCGCCTCGGCCACAGTCATGCCGCCACCAGTTCTGCGCGCCATGGCCCGCTCCTTTCAGTCGCGGCCAAGCTGACGGGCAGGATGGATGCCGCACGCGTGTCGGCCATGCCGACAAGAGGTAACAACTCCGCAACGATTGCCCTACGCGGTGCCCAGATCGACCTCGAGCGGGTCTTCTCTCACAAATGCGAGCACGATGACGCACGAGAGCAGAGCGGCACCCATGCAGAAGACGCCGATCGCGCCGAAGCCGAGCGTGTCGACGAAGAAGCCGCCGATAGCGGCACCGACGACGATCGCGAGCGAAGCGGTCGACGAGGAGAACGCGAAGAGCGTTCCTCGCGCCTCCGGGACCTGCTCCGTGAGCAGCGTGGTGTTCGTCGCGAAACGCGCGCCGATCACCGCGGAGAGCACGAGGTTCATCGCTGCGGCGGCGAGAAGCGGCGGTGGTGCGTTCGTCAGCGTGAGCAGGATGAGGCCCGAGGCGACGATCGTCCCAGCAACGACACGGCGGTGGCCGATGCGGTCCCCGACGCGGCCGCCGATCTGGCTTCCGATGAGGACGCCCAGGCCGAGCGTGAGCGAATACGTCGAGGCGGTGCCTTCACTGAGGCCGTATGTGGTCTGAAAGAAGACGACGAGGTACGTGATCCAGGTGAACCAGTAGAGCGAGCCAAGGAAGCTCGAGATGATCGCCGCGACCGCGGACGGATTGCTGAGGATCAGGCGATACATCCCCCAGATCCGATCCTCATTGAGGTTCGTCTTCGTCGGACGGAGGAATACCGCGAGGCCGAGTCCGGCCACGATCGCGATCACGCCGACCAGCCCCACAGACGCCCGCCAGCTCGTGGCCTCGGCCACGACTCCCGCGACCGGCACTCCGATGACGCTGGCCATGGTGTTGAAGCCGATGACCGTCGACATCGCGCGGCCGCGCTCGCGATACGCGAACAGATCGCCGACGAGCGCATTCGCGTTCGGGAAGATCAGCGATCCACCTATTCCGGCGATCGCGCGCGCCGCCACGAGCGTCTCGAAGTTGGGTGCGAGCGCGGACAGGATCGTGAATGCACCCATGACGAGCGCGCCCGCAACGAGGAACCGCTTCCGGCCGAAGCGATCCGAATAGGGCCCGACGAGGAGTCCGGTGATAACGCCTGGGCCGCCATACGCCGCTGCGACGAGACCAGCCGTCCCGGTGCTGACGTTGAATTCCTCGGAGATCAGGGTCAGGACGGGCGCCATGACAAGCGTCGCGTACACCGACGCGAAGGTGAGCGCTCCGATGACGCTGAGGAGGAGCCGCTTCTCGCCGCTGGTCAATCCAGGGGCAGGCCCGCAAATGCGTGGAGGAACCGACCGAAGGCGCGGATGTGATCGACATAGTCGACGACCGCGATGTTCTCGTTCGGTGCGTGGTTCGCGGAAGATGCATTTCCGGAGCCGAAACCGACAACGGGGATGCCAAGCTGATCGCACACCTGCGCCATCGGTCCGCTGCCGACCATGAGCGGATAGACGACCGGCTCCGTCCCGTATGTCGCGCGGCACGCGGCGACCGCGGCACGCGCGGGCTCGGAGTCGGCCGGCCAGCGCGACGGACGCTCGCCGTGCATCGCGACGATCTCGATGTCGCCGAAGCCGCGCCGCTCGAGATGCGCGCGCAGCAGGCGCTCGACGAGCTCCGGCGTGAGGTCGGGCACGAGACGGAAGTCGAGCTTTGCGCTCGCGACAGCGGGCAGGACCGTCTTGGAACCCGGGCCGGAGTAGCCGGACGTGAGCCCGCAGATCGTGCACGTCGGCTCGAAGAAGTGCTTGAGCTTCAGTGGTGTTCCGGTCAGGCCGCGTATGAAGCGAGGCACGTCGTGGATCCGCTTCGTGCCGTCCTCGTCGTACGGCAGCGCCTCGAGCGCGCGGACCTCGTCCGGCGTCGGCTTGCGCACCGCGTCCATGAGACCGTCGATGACGATCTCGTCCTTGTGGTTCTTCATCGTCGCGAGCGCCCAGACCAGGCGCCACGCGGCGTTCGGGATGATCGTCGCGACCGACGAGTGCGCGTCCTGCTTCGCGCCGCGAACGCGCAGCTCGAAGTACGCGATGCCCTTCAGACCCAGCGAGACGGTCGGCCGTCCCGCGGCATCCTTGTATCCGGCCTCCCAGATGCAGCCGTCGGCACGCAGCCGGTCCGCGTTCCGTTGCACGAACTCGGCGAGATGCTCGGAGCCGATCTCCTCTTCGCCCTCATAGAGGACGCGGACGCGCAGCGGCAGCTCGCCCATAGTCGCGCGGTACGCCTCGATCGCCTGGAGTCGCGCCATGAGGTTTCCCTTGTTGTCGGACACGCCGCGCGCGAAGATGTGGCCGTCTCTTTCGGTCGGCTCGAAGGGTGGCGTCTTCCACTCGTCGAGCGGATCGGGCGGCTGCACGTCGTAGTGGTCATACACGAGCAGGGTTTTCGCGCCACGACCGGTCTCGCCGACGATCGTCGGCGGCCCGCCGTCGACGCGGAGGCTCTCGGCAGGGATCCCGGCGCGGCGCGTGCGTTCGAGGACGGCACGCGCGGTCTCGTCGATCGAGGTCTTCTGAGCGGACACCGTTGGAAGGCGCACGAGGTCCTTGAGCTCTTCGACGTACTGGCGCTGGTGGGCGCGCACGTATGCATCGAAGGCATCGAAGGAGGTCACGTCGCGTAGGCTACGAGGTCTCGACCCCCTACGCTTCACCGCCGATGGACGCGGACGTCATCGTCGTAGGCGCGGGCCTCGCGGGTCTTGTCGCCGCGGCGGAGGCAGCCGACGCGGGCAGGCGCGTCATCGTTCTGGAACAGGAGCCGGAAGCGTCGCTCGGCGGTCAGGCGTTCTGGTCGTTCGGCGGACTCCTCTTTGTGGACAGCCCAGAGCAGCGGCGCCTCGGCATCAAGGATTCACCCGACCTCGCGCTCCGGGACTGGCTTGCGTACGCCGGCTTCGACCGTCACGACGATGCCTGGCCGCGGAAGTGGGCCGAGGCGTACGTCGACTTCGCCGCCGGCGAGATGCGGCCGTGGCTTCACGCGCAGGGCATGCGCTGGTTCCCGCTCGTGCAGTGGGCTGAGCGCCGCGGAAGCAGCGTGCCGCGCTTCCACATCACATGGGGCACCGGCCCTGGTGTCATCGAACCCTTCGTGCGCCGCGTCCGTGCTCACGTTGCGAGTGGCCGCGTGAGGCTGCGCTTCCGTCACCGCATGACCGGCCTCGTGGTCACGAACGGCACTGCGGAGGGCGTCACCGGCGACGTGCTCGCAGCAAGCGTCACGGCACGCGGCGCTCCGAGCACGCGCGACGTTGTCGGCGAGTTCGCGCTTGGCTCGTCCGCGGTCGTCATCACCTCAGGCGGGATCGGTGGGAATCACGACCTCGTTCGCCGGTACTGGCCGGCGCGTCTCGGAGTCCCGCCGCGGCGGATGCTCTCGGGTGTTCCAGATCACGTCGACGGTCGCGTGCTCGAGGTCGTCCGCGAGGCCGGCGGGCGCGCGATCAATCTCGATCGGATGTGGAACTACCCGGAGGGCGTTGAGAACTTCGCGCCGATCTGGTCGCGTCACGGCATCCGCATCCTCGCCGGCCCTTCTGCTCTGTGGCTCGACGCGAATGGTCACCGATTGCCGGCGCCGCTCTTCCCGGGCTTCGATGCGCTCGGGGCGCTCGAGCACGTCGCGCGCTCCGGACACGATCACTCGTGGTTCGTCCTCGATTCGAAGGTATTCGGCCGTGAGCTCGCGCTATCAGGGTCCGAGCAGAACCCCGACCTCACGGGGAAGAGCATCCGGATGGTCCTCCAACGCGCGATGCCTCGCGCGGTGAAGCCGGTGGAGGAATTTGGTAGACGGGGATCCGACTTCGTCTTCGCTTCCGGCGTGCGGGATCTCGCGGGCAAGATGAACGAGCTTGCCGGCGTTGCGGGGATCGACGCGGTCTCGCTAGAGCGCGAGCTTCGGGAGCACGACGAGCAGGCCATGGCAGCTTCGCCCACCGATCCACAGCAGATCGCGATCCGCGCAGCCCGCCGCTACATCGGCGACAGGCTGATCCGCGTCGCTCGGCCGCATCCGTTCCTCGATCCGAAGAGCGGTCCGCTGGTCGCGGTGCGCCTCTGGATCCTCACGCGCAAAACACTGGGTGGTCTGGAGACCGATCTGGCCGGGCGTGTCATCGGTGCGTCGGGCGAGCCGATCCGCGGTCTCTACGCGGCCGGTGAGGTCGCGGGTTTTGGCGGCGGCGGCATCCACGGATATCGCGCGCTCGAAGGTACCTTCCTCGGCGGCTGCATCTTCTCGGGCCGGGTGGCCGGTCGCGCTGCGAGTCGCGCGGTCGCCTGAGCGCTAGCCCGACGTGACCGGCGATGCCGTGCGGGTCTTGCTCCGTCCGAGATCGCAGCGCGGCGAGTACGGTGTGATCTCGATCCAGCGTTTCTCGCACAGGTAGTGGATCAGTCCGTCGGCGTCCTCGATCGTCTCGCGTCGGTAGACCTTCGCGCGCGGGACCATGAAGACGCAGTCGCCACAGTTGAGCGGTAGCGCCGGACGAGGCCGGCTCGCATTGCGCGCGACAACGATGGCGAAGCCCAGCGCCCCGAGGCAGACCACGACGAACACGACGAAGACCGCAAAGATGGCCAGAGGACCCATATCCGTTCGGGCCTCCTCCCCGTATGAAAGGTATCAGGAGGTGAGCGCCATGCGATCAGCACTGCTCGCCGCATCCGCCGCGCTGCTGCTTGCGACCACCGCATGTGCTGCCGCGGGCTCGGGCGGGACCGGCGCTCCGAAAGGCGCGCCCACGAATGCGACCGCCGCGCCGTCCTCGATGCCGACCCCGACCGGCGACATGCCCGCTGACCCATACGGGTATTAGTCTCGCGGCATCAGGTTCGGCATCCACGTTGGTCACCTCGGCGGGCCGCTTGACGAGCTGCGGCGGCTCTGGCGGTTCGCCGACGAGCGCGGGTTCGATTGGTTTTCGGTCTCGGATCACTTCCAAGAGACGCCGCACCAGGGCGGCGACGGTGACTGCTTCGAGTCCATCGCGACGCTGACCACGGCTGCGGCCGAAACCAAACGAGTTCGGGTTGGCTGTCT
>Ga0207660_10003542_pt1 | contig 10176 bp, 9 predicted proteins | sample KBSC73BmetaG_FD_184335 | JGI IMG/M metagenome (GOLD analysis project Ga0207660, IMG submission 184335) | Corn rhizosphere microbial communities from Kellogg Biological Station, Michigan, USA - KBS C7-3B metaG (SPAdes) (version 2) | ecosystem: Host-associated > Plants > Roots > Rhizosphere ... | reverse complement strand
GCGGCCTCGTCGGCCACGATCGGCAGCGCCGAACGCTCGCGCACGTATCGCAGTCCATCGATGTCATCGGTCGGTGTGGGCTGTTCCACGAACTCGATGTCGAAGGGCGTGAGGCGCTCGATGCGCGCCGGCGCCTCAGCTGGCATCCACGCCGCGTTCGGATCCACCCGGATCGTTCCCGTGAAACGTTCCCGGATCAGCGAAAGGATCTCCGCGTCGTCGTCACCGTGCCCGAGCTTCACTTTGAGGACGGTGAACCCTTTCGCCGCCGCCGCTGCGGCGCGATCGGCCATCACGCTCGGCTCCGCGATGCCGATGGTGAACGAGGTGGGCGGCGCGTCGCGCCCGCCCAGGCCGAGGAAATCGCGCAGCGGCACGCCGGCGGCCTGCGCCGCGCGGTCGTGCGCGAGGATGTCGAGGGCGCACGCGGCCGCGCCGCCGTGCGGGAAGCGCTCGTCGAGGCGCTGCTTGAGCGTCGCGAGGTCGGCCGGATCCTCGGGCACGAGGTCGAGCGCGCCGCGCACATCCGCTTCGAGGGACTCCGTCGTCTCCTTGAAGAACGGATCCGGCGAAGCTTCGCCGCGCGAGATCCGGCCACCTTGGTCCAGCTCGACGAGCACGACGCGCTTCTCGGTCCGCACGGCGCGCGAGATCTGGAACGGCACCTCGAGGTGCACGTCGACAGTGCGGACGGTGAACTTCACGATGTGCTGGTGAGCGCACCGCGACCGCGCGCATCGATGAGAGCGCGCGCGAGACGGTCGCCGCCCGCGGTGCCCTCGCGGATCGGGTCGGCCGCCGGAAGCTTCGTCACAACTGACGCGTCCTTGATCCACGTGAGTGGGAGGTCCGGCGGGTCCGAGGACATGAGATCCCCGGTATTGAGGGCGACCGCGACGACGCGCGCGGGCGGATAGCCCGGCGGTCTTCGCCACGCCGCGGCATCCTCGTAGATCTTCACGAGCTCGCGGAGCGACCGCAGCGGTAGGCCAGTGTCGTCATACCCTTTCATCGTTTCGCGCATCGCGTTGTGGCATAGCACCATCAGATCGGGCCCCGCGCCGTGGAGCAGACCAAGCGTTACGCCGGAGAACCCAGGATGCGTAAGTGAGCCCTGGCCCTCCACGATGACCCAGTCCGCGTGTTCGGCGGCGTCGCAGACCATCTTCTCGGCGGCGCCGGCGATGAAGTCCGCGACGACCGCATCGACGGAGATGCCGTCGCCCGCGATCGCTATCCCGGTCTGCCCCGTGGCGACGAACGCCGCCCTCTCACCCATGCGGCGCAGCGCGGCGACGATCTCGAGCGACGCGGTCATCTTGCCCACCGCGGCATCCGAGCCCACCGTGAGCACGACGGTCGCGCCCTCGCGTGGGCGGCGATGCCCGCCGATCGGCAATTCGTCCGGCGGCTCCCGCAGTTCGCGCACCGACGCGCTCCCCCGCTTCGCGGCCTCCGCGAGGCGCGGGTCGCTCAGCACTCGCTCGTGCAGCCCGTTCCAGACGGACAGCCCGCGCTCGAGCGCGCGGGACAGGAGTGGTCGATAGCTGTCGGGGATCTGTCCGCCCGCGGCCGCCGTGCCGATGAGCAGGACGTCGGCGCCGCGCGCGATCGCCTCATCGACCGTCGCGACGACCGGCACGCCGCGGCCGACGCCAACGTGGTCCGCGGCGTCGGTGCCCGCACGTGTCGAATCGACGACCGCGACGATCTGGTAGCGCGCGTACCGCAGCACACCGATCGCCGTCTTCGCCGTCATCCGCGTGAACAGGCCCTCCGCGAGGATCGCGACGCGCGGTGTGTCGCTCACGCGCCGCCCAGGTCTCGGCCGTGCCGGAGGAAACGCCCGCTGCGGCCCGGCGCGGTCTCGCTGGCCTCGAGCGCCACCTCTCCATTCACGACGACGTGCTCGATGCCCTCGGGATAGCGGTGCGGGTCGTCGTAGGTCGCGGTGTCCGTCACGCGCTGCGGGTCGAACACGACGAGATCCGCCCACGCGCCGATCCGTATCTCGCCGCGGTCGGTGAGCCGAAGATGCGTTGCCGTCAGCGACGTCATCTTGCGCACCGCGTCCTCGAGCGTGAGGACGTGCTCGTCACGCGCATATCGCCCGAGCACGCGTGGGAAGGTCCCGTACGAGCGTGGGTGCGGCTTGCCGAAGGACAGCGGTCCGTACGGCGCGTTCGCCGACGAGTCGCTCCCGATCGCGATGTAGGGCTTCGCCATGACGTACCGCACGTCGTCCTCGTTCATCGAGTGGTGCACGATCGCGACATCGCCTTCGTGCTCGATGAGCGCGTCACACGTCCATTCGAGCGGATCCTTACCGGCCTCGCGCGCCAATTCCGCGACCGTGCGTCCGCTCCACTCAGGGCGCCGTCGCGCGCGCGCGATGACGATGCGGTCCCAGTTGCGACCCGTCTCAACGTACTCATCCCGGATGCGCGCGCGGACCGCCGGATCCTTGAGGCGCTCGCACATCGCCAGACGTCCACCCTCGTGCGCCCAGTTCGGGATCGTGACCGCGAGGCCGGTCGATGACGCCGTATATGGATATTGGTCGGCCTGGACCTCGAGGCCGGCGCCGCGCGCCGCTTCGATCTTCGCGGTCGACTCCTTGACCAAGCCCCAGTTCTTCGGACCCGACGCCTTGTGGTGCGACAGCTGCACCCGCACCCGCGAGCGCCGTCCGATCTCGAGGTTCTCCTCGACCGCCTCGAGAAGGTGCTCCCCTTCATTCCGGATGTGGCTGGCGTACAGGCCGCCCTTCTCCTGAACGACGGAACAAAGGGAGGCGAGCTCGTCGGTGGTGCCGTACGCGCTCGGTGGGTAGATGAGGCCGGACGCGAGACCGATGGCGCCCTCTTCCATCGACCGCGCGAGAAGCGTGCGCATCGCGTCGAGCTCGCCGTGGCTGGGCTCGCGTGCCGCGGCGCCCATCACGCACTTCCGCAGCGTCCCGTGGCCGACGAACGAGCAGAGGTTGATCGCGGGCCGCGCATCGTCGCAAGCATCCGCGTACTCGGCGAACGTCGACCAGGTCCGCCGCACCTCCAGCGCGGCGAGCGCGCGGTCGAGCTCCTCAGCGGCGAGGCCGCTCACCGGCGCCGACGAGCCGCCGCAGTTCCCGCACACGACGAGGGTCACGCCCATGTGCAGCGCGCTCTCGAACGCGTCGTTGACGAAGACCGTGTTGTCCGAATGCGAGTGGATGTCGATGAAGCCGGGCGCGACGACGCGGTCGCGCGCGTCGATCATCCGCGTCGCGCGCCGGCCCGCTACATCGCCGACATCCGTGATGCGGCCGTCGGTCACGGCGACATCGGCACGCATCCCCGGCGCGCCGGTCCCATCGATCACCAGGCCACCGCGAATGAGGAGGTCGGTCACCCCCTTCGCTCGCGGCCGGCGCCACGCTCGCGCCGGCGCGCGACCACGAGCAGCTTGGGTGACGTGCTGCCCGCCGGGGAACCGTCGTAGTCGCCATGCAGCGCCTCGAGCTCGAAGCCAGCGGCAGAGAACATGAGCTCGGCCTCGCGTCGATACATGTAGTGCAGCGTTGTCGCGCGCTGCCAGCGCGTGAGGTGGCCGTCGTCATCAAGCTCTTCGAACCACCACCGCAGATCGACCCGATCCACGTTCGCGCGCGAGCTCGAGAACTTCGTCACATCGCGACCACTCTCAGGATCGTGTCGCGTCCACTCTTCGCGGACCGTGCCGTCGTGACCCACGATGAGCTCCGGGTCTGGCTGGAAGCAGTCCACCGCGAGGAGGCCGGTCGGAGCAAGGTGTTCGCGCACACGTGCCAGACACGCCCAGCGGTCGCTGGGTTCGAGCATCAGGAACGTGTTGAACGGGATCGCGATGAGCGGGAACGCTTCAGAGAACGAGAACGAACGCATGTCAGCTTCGACCAACCGGAGTGTCACGCCTTCCCGCCGCGAATGCCGCTCGGCACGCGCGAGCATGGCCGGCGACCGATCCAGACCGACCACGTCGTGGCCGTCCTGTGCCAGCGGGATCGCGACGCGTCCGGTGCCGCAGCCGAGCTCGAGGACCGGACCACCGGTGCGACGGGCGATCGCGCGGAACCAGTCGATCGCGGCCGCCGGCCCATGTGGAGCGTCGAGGTCGTAGAGCGCGGCGAGCCGCTCGGCTTGCTCGGCGTTCACCTCGCCGCCGAACCAGTCAACGGCGCTGTTGATGCCCATCGAACGCCTCCCTCGCGCGAATGCGCAGCTTGTCGTCGCGCAGCACGTCGACAGCGGTCATGGCGAGCGCCTTCGCTGCGACGTGCATCGTCTCGAGCGCCTCCGGTGTGCGCGCGGCCGCCGCGAATTCGATGGAATGCCCCGCAACGGGACCGTCCGTGATCGACAGAAAGGGATGGATGCCCGGCACGATGCTCGTGACATTCCCCATGTCGGTCGAGCCGTGCGTGTCCCCCGGCCGCCGCGGCTTCATCTCGCGTCCCAGCGCCTTCGCATTCGCGGCGAATGCCTCCGCGAGAGGACGGTTCGTGCTCACCATCTCGCAGACGTCGCTCCAAGACGCGTGAAGCTCGCAGCCGGTCGCGGCCGCAGCGCCTTCAAAGCACGCGAGGACGCGACGGCGGAGGTCCTGCAGATAGGTGTTGTCCGGTGAGCGGACCATGAACGTCGCCGCGGCGCGGTCGGGAATGATGTTCGCCGCCTTGCCGCCGTCGGTGATGATCCCGTGGAAACGCGAGTCGCTGCGGACCGTGAGGCGGAGCGCCGAGAGCGCCGTCCACGCGAGCATCACTGCGTCGAGCGCGTTGCGGCCCTGATCCGGCTCGGCCGCGGCATGCGCCGCCTTCCCGATGAATTCGATGTCGAGCGTGACCATCGCGAGCATGAGCGGGTCGAGCTCGTCGCGGTCGCCGGGGTGGTACATGAGCGCGGCGTCAACGTCGGAGAACACGCCGGCGCGGATCAGCTTGACCTTGCCGTTGCCACGCTCCTCGGCCGGGCACCCGACGACGCGCACACGACCGCGCAGATCAGGCGCGATGTCGCGGAGCGCGAGGAACGCGAGGCTGGCGGCGGTGCCCATGAGGTTGTGACCGCAGGCGTGGCCGACCCCCGGCAGCGCGTCGTACTCGCCGAGGATCGCGACCACCGGCGCCCCTGCCCCGAATTCGGCGGCGAATGCGGTCTCCACCCCGCCCGCACGGCGCGTGACCGAGGCGCCCTCGCGGATCAGCTGCTCGGCGAGCGCGCTCGATGCGAATCGTTCTTCGTACGCGAGCTCAGGGCGTTCGTGGATACGGAGAGCGAGCTCGTCGAGCGCACCCGCGCGTGCGTCGACGCGCTCGGCCACGCGGGCCTTGAGCTCGGCGGTGTCCATCGGTGAGGCGAGGTTAGCGCGAAGCGCGGCTGGGACGCGCTGAGAGGATGGCCTCGGCGACGAGGAAGCCCGCCACGATGAAACCGCCGGTGATCACCGTGAGCCCGTCGACGACGCGCAGGAGCAGCAGCAGGCCCACGATCGCGGTGACCTCGATGCCACGCCGCAGCGCCGGTGCGGCTGGCCGCTGACGGCGGCGGGACTCACCCAGCGGGATCGAGAGCATCAGCACGGCAGCGATCGCTCCGGCGGATACGGCGACAGCAGCGATGACGACGCCGATCGCGAACGGGACGTCCGGATCGACAGCGACGATCGATCCGGCGGCGATGAGCGCGCCCGCGATAGCGACGAGCGCCAAGCTGCGCCGGATGGCTAGTCCTCGTCTCCGAGTGGCAGCACGGCCTGTTCCCCACCCGCGGCGATCGGGACCTGCGCAAGGCCCTCGATCGCGCCAGAAGCGCGCGCGAGTGCGCGCTCGGTCTCGTCGAACTTCTTCATCGCGTGATCGAGGTGCGTTCCGAGCTGGTCGTGCAGGCCGACGAATCGCTCGAATTCGCGGCGTACTTGGGCGATGCTCTGCTGCAGCTCGCGCGTGCGCTCCTGCATCGCAAGACCGCGGATCCCGAGCGCGACGACCTGCAGGTACGCGAGCAGCGTGTTCGGCGACGCGGGGATCACATGGCGCTCTTGGCAATACGTGCCGAGGTCGGCTTCGTCGACGCCTTCTCGGGTCATCACCTCGTAGTAGATCGCCTCAGACGGCAGGTACATGAACGCGTAGTCGATCGTTCCGTCTTGCGGCGAGACATAGCGCGCGACCGCGTCGATGTGGCGGCGGACCTGCTGAAGGAAGGCGCGGCGACGGCGCGTCCGGTCGGCCTCATCCGTTGCTGCGGCGATCTGCGTGTACGACTCGTTCGGGAACTTCGCGTCGATCGCTACGAGACGGTTCGCGCAGCGCACGACGGCGTCGACGCGCGAGCCATCGCGATACGTGTACTGGATCTCGTACGCGCTCACCGGCAGGCAGTCCTGGAGAAGGCGCTCGAGCATGAGCTCGCCGAACCCACCGCGCGGCTTCGGGGCGCGCAGCAGGTCCTGGAGGGACCCGATGTCCTTCGCGAGCTCGCTGACCCGTGCGCTCTGCTCGCTCATCACGCCGAGCTGCCGCGAAAGATCGTGGAGAGACCGCTGCGTGGCACCGGTCTGCGTCATCACCTGCTGCTCGGTCGCGCCGAGCGTCCGCTGCATCTCGGTGCGCAGCTCGCCCATCGCGATCATGTTCGACGCGCGCAGCTCCGCGATACCCGCGGAGAGCAGCTCGTACGCGGGACCAGTCCCCGCGTCCGTCGTCGGGGCGCGTCGCGCCAGCACCGCGACGAGCGCAGCGAGCGAGACCACGAGCGCACCGCCGGCGAGAATGACGGTCAGATCCATTCGAGGCCCTCCATGCGCTGATTCTCCCATGTTTTTCGCGCGAAGTAAAACATTTGTTCTATCACGCGCTGGCCTTCGTGCATCCAATTATAGTCGCACTTAGGCTCCTGCCCGATGGCGATCAGCCTCAGGACGATGCTGATCTACTCCGCGGGCTCGATCGGCTCGGGAGCGTTCTTCGCGTTCAACAACTTCATCCTCCCGTTGGCCCTGAAGGGCCTCGGCGCGCCCGATCTCGTGCTCGGTCTCCTGTCGAACACCCGGAGCATCGAAGGCGTGGTCATCCAGCCGACCATCGGCGCGCTCTCCGACCGCGTCTGGACTCGCTTCGGGCGGCGCCGCCCATTCATCGCGGCCGGCATCCTCTTGTCAGCTCTGTTCTTTCTCGTCGGCTCGGCCTCGACGACGTCCCTCATCGCGCTCGCCGTTTCGATCTTCCTCTTCTCGATCTTCTTTAACGCCGCGATCGATCCCTACGCCGCGCTCCTGGCCGACATCACGCCCGTTCATCAACGGAGCTTTCTGTCCGGTCTGTCGCAAGGCATCCAGCTCCTTGGTCAGGTCGGCTTCCTCTTGCTCTTGGTCGCCCTCACCGACAACAAGACCGGCCCGCCCTGGACGTACTGGGTCGTCGCTGGGTTGCTGGTGGGCACGTTCGCGATCACGGTCACAGGCATCCGCGAGCGTCGCGAGGTCGCGGAGCGTGCGGAGCATGTCGAACTTCGGACATACCTAAAGGTCGCGCTGAGTCACGCTCAGGCGCTGCGCTTCCTTGGTGCGCTCTTCGCATTCAACTTCGGCTTCGCGGCAGTGATCCCCTTTCTCACGCCGTTCTTGACCACCGACATCCACCTGACCGACCAGGTAGCCATCGCGCTCGCGGCGCTCACCCTCCTGGTCACGGCGGGGACCGCGATCGCGTGGGGTCGCGTTGCCGATAGCTGGAGTCCAAAGCGGGTCCTCGCCATCGGTTGGTTCCTTCTGGTCGTGGCCGCGTTCGGCGGCACGATCATCCGCGAACTGCCCGAGACGATCGTCGTGGTGGTGATCGCCGGGATCGGCAACGGCGCCCAGACCGCCGTGGCCTGGCCGCTGCTGACCACGTTGATCGACCCCGACGAGTCGGGGATCTTCGCTGGCCTGAAGGCGGCGGCCGAGTCCGTCGCGATCCCACTGTCTGTCTTCGTTGCCGCCGAGCTCTTCCTCAATCCAGCGGCGCTCGACCTCGGCTACCGCGGGATCTTCTTCATGCTCGCGATCAACATGCTGATCGCTCTCGCCATTCTCCTGCTCTTCGTTCATCCGTCGAGACGCGCAGCCGAGGTGCCTGCCCACTAGCTCGAGTGTCTTTGCGCAGGTACAACCCGACGCGCACCAGTGCCCCGGGAACCGGACGCCCGCCCGGTTGTATGGCCTCTAGGTGGCGTGGGCCGCGTCGCCAATCCGCGTAATGACGGAGGTCACATGCGCTCCATCACGATGCTCGCAGCGGTCCTCGCGCTATCGCTCGGAGTCTTCTCTTCTCCCGCGCTCGCCGGAGGCTGGGCTGTCACGACGTTCGATGACATGCCGGGGCAGTTCGTCGCCGGTCAAGAGTTCAAGCTCGGATACACGATCCGCCAGCACGGCGTGACGGCGATCAACGTCGACAAGACCGAGATCCTCGCCGTCGCGACATCCGGTCGCTCGCTTTCGTTCCCGGGTAGCTCGCAGGGCGACGTTGGTCATTACGTCGCCACCGTGTACTTCCCGACCGGTGGCACGTACACGTGGAGAGTCACGCAGGGAATCTTCGAGGCACAGGATCTGGGCACGCTCACCGTTCTGGCAGCCGCAGGGACATCGACCGCCGACAAGGACAAGACGGCGACCGACAAGGCTGGAGCAGACAAGGCGGCCGCTGGCGACAAAGCCGCAGCCGCGGACAAGGCAGCCGCCGCCGATAAGGCCGCAGCTGCGGACAAGGCGGCCGCGTCAGACAAAGCCGCTGCTGCAGCGAAGGCCGCTTCTGCCGAGAAAGGCATCAGCGTGATCACGCCGGCAACAGCGCCCGCCACTCAGAGCAACGACCCGCTGCGAACCGCGCTGCCGTTCGCAGCCGCGGGTGCCGCCGCGATGTTCATCTGGCGACTGGCGACCATGGTGCGTAGTTCGCGTCGCAGTCGAGCGACCGTCTGACCTCGATGCTGAGGTCGATCGCGGAGCTTGCCGCCTACGGGACCTTCGCCGTCCTCTTAACAGCGGCGAACCTGGCTCCCCAGCCGGGGAGTGCGGCAAGCTCCGCGACGACTGTCGCCAACGGCTCTCGCGGCGCGCTCCTGTTTGCCACGATGGGGTGCACGGGTTGTCACACCCACTCCTCCTTCCCCAACGCCCACATGCAGGTCGGCCCCGATCTCACCTCCGTCGCAGAACGTGCGGGTACGCGCGTGTCCGGTCTCGACGCTCGTGCGTACATCCGACAGTCGCTGCGCGAACCCGGCGCGTACCGCGTCTCTGGCTACAGCGCGCTGATGCCAGACCTCAGGCTCACCGACGAACAGATCGACTCCCTCACCGCGTTCCTGCTCTCGGCTCGCTGATACCATATTTGGATGCTGTCTCTGCGCAGAGACGGGAGCACTAGCGGACGGTCAGCGAGCTCGGGCAGATCTGGTGATACGCGCATTGCTGGCAGGTCTTCACACCCTTGATGGGCGCCGCCGCGAAGTTCTTCTCGCGGATCTTCCCCGCAGTGCTGCTGATCAGTGCGCGTACAACGCCCATGTCAGCGTCGGTCGGCTTGATGACTCCGCGCTCCCCTGTCTCGAGGAAGTGGAGCGCTGCCTCCGCCGGTCGGGTGCCGTACATCTTCTCGTGTGCGAGGGCGTAGAGGCGCAGCTGTAGGTCCTGATTAGCGGCCTGCTGCGGCTTATCGCTCCCCTCGTCGATCGCAGTGGACTTGTAGTCGACGACGCTAGCGCCATCGCTCTTCTGATCGACGCGGTCCCACTGGCCCACGACCCGGTCATGACCGAGCATGAACGAGAATCGCTGCTCGACCAGGTCTGGTGCCGGTTGATCGCGCTCGCCCTCGTGAAAGCGCCGAAGTGCATCTAACCCGGCTTGGAATCGTTCGGTCTCGTGCTCGGGGCTGATGAATCCTTCGGCGAGCCATGACGCGCGGAAGGTCGCCTGAAGCTCGGCGAGCGTCGGCTCCTGTCCCTCGCGCTTCCGCCGGAGGTAATCGCGGATCGCTTGATGGAGGGCCTTTCCGTAGATCATTCGGGGCGAGTCGAGCACCGGGATCCCGAGCACGTGCTTGAAGCGATACAGGAGCGGGCAGCGGCGGTAGTCGTCGATCTCCGTATAGGAGACCGTGAGGACGTC
>Ga0207660_10003538_pt1 | contig 10179 bp, 5 predicted proteins | sample KBSC73BmetaG_FD_184335 | JGI IMG/M metagenome (GOLD analysis project Ga0207660, IMG submission 184335) | Corn rhizosphere microbial communities from Kellogg Biological Station, Michigan, USA - KBS C7-3B metaG (SPAdes) (version 2) | ecosystem: Host-associated > Plants > Roots > Rhizosphere ... | reverse complement strand
GAAGGAGCCCAAGGAGCGGATACCCCTGGCGGTACGCCAGATACGCTCCTTCCTCCGGGCGCATCTTCCCGCCTAGACGACAGTGTCCCTGCGGCGGGGCGACAATCCGCTTTGCTGAATCATGTGCGCGTATCCCATGGCCTCGTGGTTCGAGATGCGCGGCGTTGCCGCACTCCCCACCATTAAGACCTCATCCTGAGGAGCGCGCCCTTGCGCGCGTCTCGAAGGATGGCCGCGAGTCGGTGCGTTGCGTCCATCCTTCGAGACGCTTGCTTCGCAAGCTCCTCAGGATGAGGGTCAGTCTCCTTCACACACTCTGAGGAGCCATGCGCAGCAAGCGTCTCGAAGGATGAAGCCACCGAATCGGAAAATGCGCCAAGCTTCGAGGAAGCGGTTTTTCGGCCGGGGCAGGCCGAGATTTTCCCGCAAGGTCTTGCCTTCATACCCGCGGCCGTGATGGTCATTCGGGCAGCCCGGCTTGCCGCAATCCTTCTTCGTATCGCGAGAAGTCTTCGGCACGCCAAGGGCCCAGCACGTCTTTGAGATTGGAAACACGTAGCGCGGGATTGAGTTGCCGCAGCCGAGCCACTGCCTTATGTGCTTGCTCCGGCCGTCCGGCCATTGCGCTGCTTGCGGCGTCGATACGTAATGCAGATTGATGGTCCGGATTTTCCTGCAATGCCATTGCCGCCCATGATGCCGCTTCGTCATAGCGGCCCAGGAAGAAATGCGCATGCGCGGTCCCGCTTCGCATTCTTACCACCAACGGATCAACAGGGCTCAGGCGCATGGCACGCGCGAAGCGCTCGATCGCCAGTCCCGGCTCGCCGAGCCAGTTTTTTACCCAGCCTCCGTAATTCCAAGCCTCGGCCAAATTGGAATTGAGCACAAGCGCGCGATCGATCAAGGCGGCGCCTACCCCGAGATCGCGAACAATATGCGCTAATGCAAATCCGCTGGCGGCAAGCGCGATCGCGTCATCCTTGCCCAACTCGACCGCCCGCTGGGCGAGCCTTTTCACTTCGGCAATCTCGTTCGCTGTGTCTGAAATCCAGCCATTGACCTTGGCACGGGCGTAGCAAGAGGCGGCGCGACCGTAGGCGGAGGCAAAATCCGGGTCGAGCTCGATCGCGCTGTTGAACAGGCGCAACGCCTCGACGTTCGCTTGGCGGCTACCATGCTGATAATAACTGGCCAAACCGCGTAAATAGAGCGCATAGGCGTCGAGACTCTCGGTCGGCTTGCGCTTGGCGCGCTCGATCTCGGCTTTTTCCACCGCTGGCGCGATCGCCCCGACAACGCTCTCAGTCACCTGGTCCTGCAGATCGAAGATGTCGCCGAGCCCACCATCAAACCGTTCTGCCCAAAGATGCGCCCCAGTGGCGGTATCGACGAGCTGTCCCGTGATGCGCACCCGGTTGGCCGCCTTGCGAACGCTGCCTTCCAACACGTAGCGCACCCCCAGCTCGCGCCCGACCTGCTTCACGTCGACGGCGCGCCCCTTGTAGGTGAAGCACGAGTTACGGGCGATGACGAACAGCGCCTTGAAATGAGACAGCGCCGTGGTGATGTCGTCCACCATTCCATCGGCGAAGTAGTCCTGTTCCGGATCACCGCTCATGTTGGTGAATGGCAGAACGGCAATGGAGGGCTTATCAGGAAGGGCAAGGGCGGGCTTCGATTCTGGCAAAACTGTCGTTTTCGATTCCTTCGCGCCAGAAACCGCGAAGACTTGCACCGGTCGCGCGATGTTCTTCAGCGCGATCTCGCCCTTGTCGTCGAAACACACATTGATCCGGTCACGGACCTGATCGTGAACAGCACGAGAGATCGAAATGCCTCCCGGCACAGCGATGCTTTCGAGCCGCGCTGCAATATTGACGCCATCGCCGAAGATATCGTTGTCGTCGATGATGATGTCTCCCAGATGGATGCCGATGCGGAACTCGATCCGCTTGGCCTGGGGTATCTCCGTGTTCTCCCCAGCCATGCCGCCCTGAACTTCGATGGCGCATCGCGCTGCATCGACGGCACTGGCAAATTCGACCAGCATACCGTCACCAGCGGTCTTGACGATGCGGCCGCGATGTTTGGCGATTGTGGGGTCGACAAGCGTTTTTCTGAAAGCCTTCAGTTGCGCCAGCGTGCCTTCCTCATCGGCACCAATCAAGCGGCTATAACCGGCGACATCCGCCGCCAGGATAGCCGTGAGCCGGCGCTGAACGGGTTCCGAAGCCAAGTTACCCTCTTGATTGCCAAGAGGCACCATAGCCCCGTCCGCTTTTGATCGCCATGGTCGATCGGCCCTTCGGCGAGGGCGCGGCATCTTGACGGTCGGAGGAAACAGCCCGCTCCGGAGCCTCTATTTCGTCCTGACGACATCGAGAAGAATGTCCGCAACGGGGGTCGGTCGCAAAACCGGTGCTCACTTTTGCGGAATGCGCGCTAGGCTTCAAAGAAGCGGTTTTTCGGCCGCGGCAGGCCGAGATTTTCCCGCAAGGTCCTGCCTTCATACTGCGTGCGGAAAATCCCGCGCTTCTGCAGTTCCGGCACCACCTTGTCGACGAAGTCGTCGAGGCCGGCAGGCAGGAACGGGAACATGATGTTAAAGCCGTCGCTGCCGTAACTGGTGAGCCATTCCTCCATCTGATCGGCGATGGTTTTGGGCGTTCCGACAAACGAGAGCCCGCCATAGCCGCCGACGCGCTGCGCAAGCTGGCGGACCGTGAGCTTGTCGCGCGCGGCGAGGTCGACGAGCCGTTGACGGCCGCTCTTGCTCGCATTGGTCTCGGGGATGTCAGGCAGCTGCCCGTCGGGATCGAAGCCGGATGCATCGGTGCCGAGGATCACCGAGAGCGAAGCGATGGCGCTGTCGTAATGCACCTTGCTGTCGAGCAGGGCGCGCTTTTCTTTTGCTTCCTCGACGCTGTCGCCGACCACGACGAAGGCGCCCGGCAAAATCTTCAAGCTGTCGCGGTCGCGGCCGAGCTTGTCCATGCGGCCCTTGATGTCGGCATAGAGCTTTTGCCCGTCGGCGAGGCTGCCGCCGCCGGTGAACACGGCCTCCGCGGTCTCCGCCGCCAACTGCTTGCCGTCTTCCGAGGCGCCGGCCTGCACGATCACCGGCCAGCCCTGCACCGGGCGGGCGATATTGAGCGGGCCGCGCACGGAAAGATATTTTCCCTTGTGATTGAGCACGTGCATCCTGGCGGGATCGAAATACAGGCCGGCTTCGACGTCACGCACGAAGGCGTCGTCGGCGAAGGAATCCCACAGGCCCGTGACCACGTCGTAGAATTCGCGCGCGCGCCTGTAGCGCTCGGCGTGCTCCATGTGATCCGCGAGCCCGAAATTCAGCGCCGCGTCGGGATTGGAGGTGGTGACGATGTTCCAGCCTGCGCGGCCGCCACTGATGTGATCCAGCGAAGCAAAGCGGCGGGCGACATGATAGGGCTCATCAAAAGTGGTCGAACCCGTCGCGATCAGTCCGATATGATCGGTGACGGCTGATAGCGCCGACAACAGCGTGAACGGCTCGAACGAAGTGACGGTGTGGCTGCGCTTTAACGCAGAGATCGGCATGTTCAGCACGGCCAGATGGTCTGCCATGAAGAAGGCGTCGAACTTTCCGGCTTCCAGTTTCTGGATCAGGCGCTTGATATGCGCGAAATTGAAATTGGCGTCCGGCCATGCGCCGGGATAGCGCCATGCGCCGGTATGAATACTGACCGGCCGCATGAACGCGCCAAGCCGCAACTGACGTTTTGCCATTTTTTGGAGTCCGCGTTGTTAGTCGTTAAGGAGAGATAGGGAGGCGCAACGACATCGCGAAGGAAGAATTTTGCGATTTAAGCACTATCGATGGACGATATTTCCGCACAACCGTCATTGCGAGGAGCGAAGCGGACGAAGCAATCCAGTCTTCTTGCTCAATCAATGGATTGCTTCGCGGAGCCTGTCATCGGGCGCGCATTCGCGCGACCCGTTGGCTCGCAATGACGGAAAAGCACTGTCCGTATTCGCCGCGGGCGTCCAAACCCGCTCATGTCCCCAACACATCCCTGTGCATCCTGCCGCCGTAGAAATGGAAAAACGGCACCGCCGCATCGTGGCTTAACGGTCCGGTGGCGAGGCGCTTTTCGAGTTCGCCCAGCACATTTCTGGTCATGGCATGCAGGTCGGCCAGCGGCTTCGATCCGATCTCGACCCAGACCAATTCCACCAGTTCGGCTTCGGCATGGATCACGCCCTCGACGCGATGGGCGATGGTGGAAGCGTCGGCGGTGAAGAATCTGGTATCGAACCGGCGCACCCGGCCGGGCGGGGTGATGGCGCGGGCAATCAAGAACAGTCCGGACGGGTCGGGCAACAGGCCAGCCTCGGCAAACGGTTTCCACGCGCCGTCGAGCGCCGGCGTAGGGCCGTTGCTCTTGCGCCCCAGGCAGAGGCCGGTTTCTTCGCAGGCCTCGCGGATCGCGGCGATCGCCAATGCGTGCGCGCGCGACGGCGTGATCTTGGGACTGCCCTTCAGGAGATTGGTTTCAAGTTCTTTCGGAATTGGCGCTGCCACCGGGACGCGATTGTCTGATTTGTCGACCCGGCCGCCGGGAAAGACGAATTTGCCGGGCATGAACACCACCTTGTCGTGGCGTTTGCCGACCAGAACTTTCGGGATGGTGGCGGTACGATCGACCAGGATCAGCGTGGCGGCATCCTTGGGCCGATAGTAAGGGTGGTGGTCGGCCTCTTTTTCTTCTTTTCCGGCACGGGCAGCTTCGGTCATTCCATCCCCACTGTTTGGTTTTTTGTTAGCTAGCCCGGCGAAATCTCGTCGGGGGAATTCTCGTCAAATCCGTGCATGCGCAGCGCCCATTGCACCCCGACCACCGCACCTTTCACCGGCTGCAGCAACAGCAATGACAGGATCAGCGTGAACGGCAGATAGATCGAGAGCTGCAGCGGCACCGAAGGCGAATAGTCGGTTTCGATCCACAGGATGGTCGGCACCACGATGTGGCCGACGATGACGATGACGAGATAGGCCGGCAGATCGTCGGCGCGATGCGGTGTGAAATCCTGGCCGCAAACCGAGCAGTGATCGGCCACTTTAAGGAATGCGCGAAACAGTCTGCCTTCGCCGCAGCGGGGGCAGCGGCCGCGCAGGCCGCGTTTCAACGCGGTCCAGACGTCGCGCTTGGCCGCCGGCGCCGACTCAGGAGGCCAGACTTTGGCCGGTGGGTTCGCGGTTCCCAAGCCTTGTCCGGTCATGACTTGCCCCTCTTCGATTTGCCGGGCTTGCTTTTGGCTGGCCTGCGGTCGCCCTTGCGCGGACTGCGGCCCGGATGCGCTTTCGCCTGCACCCTCGAATCTTGTTCGCGTTTGCGACCGCGCGGCGCGGCGCGGCCTTCCGACAACAGCTCGAACCGCAACGCGCCGGCGACAGGTGCTGCCTCTACCAGACGAACGTCGACAACGTCACCCAGCCGGTGCATGGCACCGCTGCGCGATCCGACCAGCGCATGGCGTGCCTCGTCGTAATTGAAATACTCGCTTCCCAGCGTGCGGATCGGGATCAGGCCATCGGCGCCGGTATCGTTGAGTTTGACGAACAGTCCGGCGCGGGTGACGCCGGAGATGCGCCCTTGAAAGGTGGCGCCGATGCGGTCGGCGAGAAAATGCGCGATCAATCGGTCGGCGGTTTCGCGCTCGGCCTTCATGGCACGGCGCTCGGTGACGGAGATCTGCGCTGCGACTTCGCTCAGGCTTTCCGGCGTCTCTGCCTCCGGCAGTGCGCCTTCGCCGAGGCCGAGGCCGCGGATCAAGGCGCGGTGCACCACGAGATCGGCGTAGCGGCGGATCGGCGAGGTGAAATGCGCGTAGCGCCGCAAGTTGAGGCCGAAGTGACCGTAATTCTCGGCGGCGTATTCGGCCTGGGCCTGCGAGCGCAACACCACTTCATTCACCAGCGGTTCGGAATCGTGTCCCTTGACCTGCGCCAGCACGCGATTGAACAGCGAGGGGCGCAACGCGCCGCTTTTGGCGAACGGCAGATCGAGGGTTTTCAGGAATTCCTGCAAGGCATGAACCTTCTCGAGCGTCGGCTCATCATGCACCCGGTAGATAAGCGGCAGTGCCTTCTTTTCAAGCATTTCGGCCGCGGCGACATTGGCAAGGATCATGAATTCTTCAATCAGTTTATGCGCGTCCAGCCGCTCGGGCACGATCACGCGATCCACCGTGCCGTCGGGCTTCAGCAGGATCTTGCGCTCGGGAATGTCGAGATCGAGCGGATCGCGCTCGTCGCGCGCGCGCTTTACGACCGAGTAGGCGTCGTAAAGCGGTTTCAGGATCGAATCGAGCAGGGGACCGGTGGTATCGTCCGGCCGGCCGTCGATCGCGGCCTGCGCCTGCGCATAATTCAATTTCGCGGCCGAGCGCATCAGCACACGATGAAAGCTGTGCGAGCGCTTGCGGCCGTCGGCGCCAATCACCATCCGCACCGCGAGTGCGCCGCGCGGCTGGCCCGGCACCAGCGAGCACAGATCGTTGGAGATGCGTTCGGGAAGCATCGGCACCACGCGGTCGGGGAAATACACGGAATTGCCGCGCGTCAGCGCGTCGCGATCGAGCGCCGATCCCGGCCGCACGTAGAACGCGACATCGGCGATCGCGACATTGACGATGTAACCGCCTTTATTGTTCGGATGTGGATCGGGCTCGGCGTGAACTGCGTCGTCGTGGTCCTTGGCATCGGGCGGATCGATCGTCACCAGCGGCAGGCCGCGCCAGTCCTCGCGCCCCGCCAATGTCGCGGGCTTCGCCTCTTCGGCTTCACGCAACGCGGCAGGCGCGAAGGCCTGCGGAATTTCGTGGGCATGAATCGCGATCAGGCTGACCGCCTTCTCCGAGGCCAGCGAGCCCAACCGCTCCTTGACCTTGCCGGAGGCGAGCCCGAAGCCGCGCGAGCGCACCAGATCGACGCTGACGAGATCGCCATCCTCGGCGCCGTTGCGGTCGGCCTTGGCAATGTTCAATTCACGGCCGGCCTGTTTCTTGTCGACGGGAATGAGCCGTCCGCCGCCGTCGGGCAGGCTGCGGAAGATTCCGAGCACCCGGGTCTTGGCGTGATCGACCACCTTGATGACGCGCCCGCGATAGGCGCCGGCTTCGCTTTCGTCGAGTTTCTCGATGCGCAGCAGCGCGCGGTCGCCGACACCTGCCGCGGTGCCTGGTTGCGGCCGTCTGGGAACATGGATGCGGATTTTCGGCGGTTCGCCGCTTTCCACCTCGTCCCATTCGGTCGGGGTCGCGATCAATTCGCCGTCGCTGTCGCGCCCGGTGATATCAGCCATCACCGTCGCAGGCAGCACGGCGGGCTCGCTTATTTTCTTGCCGCGCTTTTCGATCGCGCCTTCGTCGGCCAGCTCACGCAGCATGCGTTTCAGCTCGGCGCGGTCGGCGTTCTTCAGGCCGAATTCCCGTGCGATCTCGCGGGTGCCGACTTCTCCTGGATGGGCGCGGACGAAGGCTATGATGGCGTCCCGGCCCGGAAAGCCGCGCTCGCGCTGTTTCGCCACGTTACCCGCGGGCCTTGCCGGCGCTTTTCTTCGCAGGCGTTTTGGACGCTGACGCGGGCTTCGCGGGAGACGTCTTGGCGCTCGCCGTCACCGGAGCGCGCGCCTTGTTGATCGCATCGGATTTCGGCTTTGCCGCGGATTTCTTCGCGACCGCCTTTTTGATCGGCTTCGGCGCCTTCGCATCCGCTTCCACCTTGGCTGGTTTCGCCGCCTTGGCTTTCCTGGCGCCCCGCTTCGGCTTGCCGCCACCCTTCGCCACGCGCTCGTCGATCAATGCGATGGCTTCTTCGAGCGTGATGGTTTCCTGCGTCTTGTCGCTCGGGATCGTGGCGTTGACGCCGCCTGATGTGACATAGGCGCCGTAGCGTCCGCTCTTGACCGCGACGCCGCCAAGGGTCGGATGATCGCCCAGCGGTTTTCCCGGATCGGCGCCGAAACGGCGGCCGCTCGGGCCTTTTGCAATTTTTTCGGCAATCAGCGTGACGGCCCGATTCAATCCGATATCGAACACCTCGTCGCCGGCCTCCAGGCTGGCATAGGTTTTCTCGTGGCGCACGAACGGGCCGAAACGGCCGAGACCCGCGGTGATCGGCTCGCCGGTCTCCGGATGCCTGCCGATCTCGCGCGGCAGCGACAGCAGTTTTAGGGCCAGATCGAGGTCGATGTCGGCGGCAGAGATGTTCTTCGGAATACCCGCGCGCTTCGGCTTCTCGCCTTCGGCATAGTCTTTGGGCTCGCCGAGCTGAATGTAGGGACCGAACCGCCCGGCCTTGACCACGACGTCGAGATCCGACACCGGGTCCTTGCCCAGGTTGCGATCGGCGCTGGCTTCGCTGTCGGCCGCGAGCGGACGGGTGTAGCGGCATTCCGGATAATTGGTGCAGCCGACGAAGGCGCCGAATTTTCCAGCCTTGAGATTGAGCTTGCCGGTACCGCAGGTCGGGCACTGCCGCGGATCGCCGCCATCCTCGCGCGGCGCATAGATGTGCGGCCCCAGCATGTTGTCGAGCGCATCCAGCACCTCGGTGACGCGGAGATCCTTGATCTCGTTGACAGCGCCGATGAAGTCGCCCCAGAAATCCCGCAGCACCTGCTGCCAGGAGATTTCGTTGTTGGAGATGCGGTCGAGCTGTTCTTCCAGATCGGCGGTGAAATCATATTCGACGTAGCGCGCGAAGAAGTTCTCCAGGAACGCGACCACGACGCGGCCCTTGTCCTCGCCATGCAGGCGCTTCTTCTCGAGCTTGACGTAGCCGCGGTCTTTCAGCACCTGCAGGATCGAGGCATAGGTCGAGGGACGGCCGATGCCGAGCTCTTCCATGCGCTTGACCAATGAGGCTTCGGAAAAGCGCGGCGGCGGTTCGGTAAAATGCTGGGTGACGGCGAGATCCTTGCGCTTGAGCGCCTCGCCTTCGCTCATGGCGGGGAGGCGGCGCGAGTCCTCGTCGTCGCCGTCGTCGTCGCGGCCTTCCTGATAGAGCGCAAGGAAGCCATCGAATTTGATCACCTGGCCGGTGGCGCGCAGTTCCAGCACGCGCGAGCCGGCCCTGGCGGCGATATCAACGGTGGTGCGCTCCAGCTCGGCCGATTCCATCTGGCTTGCGATGGTGCGGATCCAGATCAATTCATAAAGCCGGGCCTGGTCGGTATCGAGGCGCCGGCGCATCGCGGCCGGGCGGCGCGACAAATCGGTTGGACGGATGGCTTCGTGCGCTTCCTGCGCGTTCTTGGCCTTGGCCTGGTACTGGCGCGGCGCGTCCGGTACATAGGCGTTGCCGTAATCCTCGCCGATCACCTTGCGGGCCTGCGTGATCGCCGAATTGTCGATCTGCACACCGTCGGTTCGCATATAGGTAATGAGACCGGTGGTCTCGCCACCGATATCGATGCCTTCATAGAGCCGCTGCGCGATCCGCATGGTGTGCGCCGGCGCAAAGCCGAGCTTGCGGCTGGCCTCCTGCTGTAGCGTGGAGGTGGTGAACGGCGCCTGCGGGTTGCGGCGGGCGGGTTTTGCCTCGACCGTGGAGACCGTGAAGCTGGCGGCCTCGATCGCCTTTTTGAAATCTTCGGCTTCGGCCCCGGTGCCGATGTCGAGCCGCTGGATCTTCTTGCCGTCGGCGCCGACCAGCCGCGCCTCGAATACCTCGCCGCGCGGCGTCGTCAATGTCGCGACCAGCGACCAGTATTCGCGGGGGACGAATTTCTCGATCTCGAGTTCGCGGTCGCAGACCAGCCGCAGCGCCACCGACTGCACTCTCCCTGCGGAACGCGCGCCCGGCAATTTGCGCCATAACACCGGCGAGAGCGTGAAGCCGACCAGATAGTCCAGCGCGCGGCGCGCCATGTAGGCGTCCACCAGCGCGCCGTCGATCTGGCGCGGATGCTTCATCGCCTCCGAGACCGCCTGCTTGGTGATGGCGTTGAACACCACGCGTTCGATCTTGTGATCCTTGATCGCGCGCTTTTCTTTCAGGATCTCGAGCACGTGCCAGGAAATCGCTTCGCCCTCGCGATCGGGGTCGGTCGCCAGGATCAGCCGGTCGGCCCCCTTGAGCGCCCGGGCGATGTCGTTGAGCCGTCCGGCCGCCTTGGGGTCGACCTC
>Ga0207660_10003530_pt1 | contig 10190 bp, 6 predicted proteins | sample KBSC73BmetaG_FD_184335 | JGI IMG/M metagenome (GOLD analysis project Ga0207660, IMG submission 184335) | Corn rhizosphere microbial communities from Kellogg Biological Station, Michigan, USA - KBS C7-3B metaG (SPAdes) (version 2) | ecosystem: Host-associated > Plants > Roots > Rhizosphere ... | reverse complement strand
TGTAGCGGCGGCGGCATCGTGCGGCGGAGATGTCGGACCGACGTCGTTTCTTGGTGAATACAATCTGCACAGCGTCAACGGGCTCCTTCCGTTCCGAATCGTGCACAACGACACCGATGGGCAGTGGCTGTTCGACGTAGTGTCGGGTACGCTCGTCCTGAACGCGGACAAGACCTTCGAGGAAATCCTCGTTTACCAGGTGACGCCACCGCCGACGGCGCAGGCACCCTTCCAGACGGAGACGCCGACCGACGGTACCTACACAGTCGAGGGAACTACGATCACCTTCACTTACGCGCCCGACAACCGCCCGCCCTACTCGTGGCGTGGGACGATCTCGGACGGGACCGTGACTTACACCGACCCGTTATTCACCGATGTCGATGGCGGCGTGACCGCTGTTTATTTCAGATAGCGAGGTTTTTCACCGACATCTTCGTTCAGGAGCACGAGCAATGGCCGGCAGTCGCACCACAGCGTACCGCAGCTCACTGTCACTCAGCGCGGTCGCCGCGCTCTTCCTCGGCGCCTGCACAGTCGCGCCCCAAACGGGTGCGCCGGCGCCAACGACCGGAGCAGTCTCCACGCAATTCGGGACTTTGCCAAATGGGCAGAGCACCCAGCTCTTCACGCTCAGAAATGCGCACGGCATCGAGATTCAGCTTACGAACTACGGCGGGATCATTACCTCGCTCAAAACGCCGGACCGCGCCGGCCGCTTCGCGGACATCGTGCTCGGCTACGACAATCTCGCGGCGTACGTCGCCAATTCACCTTACTTCGGTGCCATCGTCGGGCGTTACGCCAATCGCATTGCCCGCGGACATTTCACGCTCGATGGCGCGACCTACACCCTGGCCGTCAACAACGGCCCCAACAGTCTGCACGGTGGATTGCGCGGCTTCGACAAGGTCATCTGGAACGCGCGGCCGTTCCAGAATCAGGATGGCCAGGGCGTCGCGCTCGACTACACCAGTGCGAACGGCGAGGAAGGTTATCCGGGAACGCTGCACGCGACCGTCACCTACACTTTGACGCCCGACGATCGCCTGATCGTCGATTACGCGGCGACGACCGACAAGGCGACGCCGCTCAATCTGTCACAGCATTCCTACTGGAATCTCGCCGGCAACGCATCCCGCGACATCCTTGGCCACGTGCTGACGATCAATGCCGATGGGATCACGCCCGTTGATTCGACACTTATACCGACCGGTGAGATAATGCCCGTGCAGGGCACGCCGTTCGATTTCCGGACGCCGCACGCGATCGGTGAAAGAGTAGATCAACGGCAGAACACCCAGATCCGCTACGGCAACGGCTACGATCACAACTGGGTGCTGAATCGCGGCGGCGCAGCCGCGGACGCGCTGGTGCTCGCGGCGCGCGTCGTCGAGCCTTCGAGTGGTCGCACGATGGAGATCTCGACGACCCAGCCGGGCCTCCAGTTTTACTCGGGCAACTTTCTCGACGGCAGCAACATCGGCAAAGGCGGGGTGGTCTATCACTTCCGCTATGGTCTGGCGCTCGAGACCCAGCATTTTCCCGATTCGCCGAACCACTCGAACTTTCCCTCGACGATCCTGCATCCGGGAGAGCAGTTTCACTCGCGTACCGTCTTCAAGTTTGGGGTGACGCAATGAACGCAATGACGCGACAAAGGCTTGCTGCGCTGTTTCTCATTCCGCTCACCCTGGCCGGCGCGTCACAGCTACCGGCGCAGTCGGGGCGAATCACTCTCCCGTCGTCAGGCCAAGGTCGAGGAGTGTGGACGCAGCAGTACGCCCGGGCGTGGGGTCAGTCAGCAGGGTGGCTGGTGGGAAGCAACTTCGCGCCGAGCACCGCCATCAATCAGCTGGAGATGTGGCAGGCGGCGACTTTCGATCCCCGGACGATCGACCGCGAGCTCGGCTGGGCGGAAGGGCTCGGCTTCAACACCATGCGCGTCTTCCTGCACAATCTGCTCTGGCAGCAGGACTCGGCTGGATTTCTCAGGCGGATGGATCAGTTCCTGACGATTGCGCAGCGGCATCATATCAAGCCGATGTTCGTGCTGTTCGATGCGGTGTGGGATCCGATGCCGCACCTCGGCAGACAGCGCGAGCCGATCCCGCATCTGCACAACTCGGGTTGGGTGCAGGCGCCGGGCGCGGCGATTCTGTCTGATGAGGCGCGCTACGACGACCAGCTCCGCGGATACGTGCAGGGTGTCGTCGGGAGATTCGCCCGCGATCCGCGCGTCATTGCGTGGGACATCTTCAACGAGCCCGACAACACCAATCGACCGGCGTACATCGCCTACGAGCCGATCAACAAGCAAGCGCTGACGCTGGCCCTGATGCGGAAGGCATTCACGTGGGCGCGGCAGATGAATCCGTCGCAGCCTCTCACCGCTGCGCCGTGGCTCGGCGACTATGTGAATCCGCAGCGGATGCGGCCGGCGACGAAATTCATGCTCGAGAATTCGGACGTCATCAGCTTCCACAGCTACGACGACAGCGCGACGGTGGAGAGATTGATCACTGCGCTCGAGCGCTATGGACGGCCGATCATCTGCACGGAATACATGGCTCGCCCGCGCGGCAGCACGTTCCAGGCGATTCTTCCCATCTTCGCGCGCCGCCACGTCGGCGCGATCAACTGGGGATTCGTTTCAGGAAAGACGCAGACGATCTATCCGTGGGATTCGTGGAACAACGAATACACTGCGGAGCCCAAAGTTTGGTTCCACGACATTTTCCGGCCGAACGGACAGCCGTATGATCAGGCGGAAGTGCAGCTGATACGGCAGATCACCACCAGCGTGCGTGGTCGCTTGAGGACCAATGGACTGCGTCCGGTCGGTGACTGAGGTCCGAGGATCCGCCTCCAGGACTACTTCTTCCGCAAGTCCATGATCCAAATGTCCGCGAGGTGCTGGCCGATGGTGAAATAGAAGTTCCTGCCATCGGTCGAGAAGTCAGACCGGTATGGGACACGGTCGGCGCGGTCGAACCGAATGAGGACGCGAGGATTGCTGCCGTCGACGCCGACCTGGGCGATGTCGTAATTGCCGTCCGGACTCAGAATCCGAAAATAGATCGTCTTGCTGTCAGCGCTCCATCCGCCAACGGAAGTGATCTTGCCCAGCACGTCTTCGGGCATTATCCGCCGTGTCTGGGTGCCGTCGGGCGTGACCACTTCGAGAGAGGAGCCGGCGCCGGCGCTTCCCGCACTGGCGAACCGCGCTCCGATGTAGGCGATCCACTTGCCGTCGGGCGACCACCGTGGGCCGGATCCATCGGTTTTGCTGAGCTCTCGCGGCGTTCCACCCACGGTGGATGCAGCCCAAACGTGAAGGCTGCCGCCACGATCCGACGTGAACGCTATCTGCTTTCCATCCGGCGACCATGTCTCAGCCCACTCATGATTGGGTCCACCGACCAGCAATCTTTCGCCCGACCCATCCGCGCCCATCACATATAGATCGCGATTGCCACTCCGCCAGGACTGAAACTGGATTTGCCGGCCGTCCGGCGACCATACCGGGCGAAATTCGTCGGCGGAGTTCGTCGTCAGCTGCTGCAGTCCCGAGCCATCCACGTTCATGCGGTAGATGTCCATGTTGCCGGAGCGATCCGAGTCGAAAGCGAGAGTCTTCCCATCGGGGCTCGCCCGCACCGCCTCGATGCGTTCGGCGGCGCCGGTAAGTTGCCGCGCGGACGAGATCGAAACGGGCGCCGCGCCGAACGTCGTCAGCGACCAGATGCCGACGCCGCTGTTGAACACCGAATAGACGAGACTGCCCCTGGCCACCGACATCGCGTGAATGCGAAGACCGTTGGTGAGACGACGCGGCTCTCCGGTTGGCCGCCCACGTTTGACTTCCTGATAGTAGACATCCCTGCCGCCACGGACGTTGGATACGTAATAGATGCCGTCACCGTCTTCGCTCCACACCGGATTCAGACTTTGATGCACGTTGTCGGTAAGTGCGATGGGCTCGCCGGTTCCCAGCCCGTCGGCTCCAAGATCGAGTATCACCACCGACGACGGCGCGACGTTGTCGAATTCCTGGACGCCGTAGAAGAAGGTGACGTTTCCCTGAGTGAACGCGAGTCTGGAATCGTCCGGCGACCACGTGATCTCGTGCGCTTCGGGGTGGTCGTAGATCTTACGCGGGTTCGAGCCGTCGGCGTTGGCGACGAACATCGCGAGCGGGGTGGAGTACGCGAGGCGCTTTCCGTCGTGCGACAGTGCCGGGCTGCGTAGTGGGACGTCGCCCGCGGTCACGATCCGCTGTGGAACTCCGCCCAGCGCCGGAACGGCCGCGATTCCTGCTGAATCGACGTAGATGATTCTCGAGCCGTCGGGGGACCACTGCGGCGCCCGGCCTTCGGCAAGGCGAATCGCGGGACCGCCGCCCTTTGCCTGCCGCACGAAGATTTCCATTCGGGCGGGGACTCCGCCGGCATAGGCAACCAGCTGTCCGTCGGGTGAGATCGCGGGCATCACCTCGATGCCCGGGTCGTTGGTGATTTGTCTCGTTTCACCGAACTCGAATTGGTCGCGTGATCCGCCCAGATATCGGCTGGCGACGAGGCTGGCAAGCAGGATGGTTGCAGCAATGCCGGTGAGGGCGAGCGCAATCCGCCGGCGACTCCTGCTCGCGCGCGCCGAAGCGCGGGTTGTCGCCCGTGCACTGCCACTGTCGAGCGCGGCGACCTCCAGCTGCTCGCGCAATTCCCGCGCGCTCTGCGGGCGGTCGGCGGGCCTTTTCTCGAGACAGCGCTCGATTACCTCGGCGAGCTCCGGCGGGACATGGCCGCGATGACCGGCGATTGGCGGCGGATCCGTCGTCGCTTGAGCGGCCAGCAGCTGCGGCAGATTGAGTCCTGTAAAAGGTGGGCGACCGCAAAGCATCTCGTAGCCGACAATGCCGAGCGAATACAAATCGGTGCGGTGATCGGTGGCCGGATCGCCGGTCGCCTGCTCGGGCGACATGTATGTCGGCGTGCCGAGTGCGATCCCCGCCGAAGTCAGATTGACTTCGCCCGTGGCGACGCTCAGCGCCTTTGCAACGCCGAAGTCGGTTACGAACGCGTGATGCCCGGAGAGAAGAATGTTCTCAGGTTTGATATCGCGGTGCGCCACTCCGCGCGCGTGCGCGTACTCGAGGGCGTCGGCGACGTCGCGCAGGAGGCGAACCGTCTCGCCGATCGGCAGCTCCCCGGAGCGGGTAAGGCGCGCGCGGAGCGATTCACCCTCGATGAGGGGCATTGTGTAGAACAGCAGCCCCTCGCTGGCGCCGGCGGTGAGAACCGGAACGATGTGCGGATGCTGGAGCCTGGCGGCGAGCTGGATCTCGCGGCGGAATCGCTCGACGTTGATGCCCGCGCCGAGGTCAGGAGGCAGAACCTTGACGACGACGTCGCGCCCGAGCGCGTTCTCCCTGGCGACGAACACCCTCGCCATTCCTCCGGCAGGGAGCTCACTGGTGATGGTGTATGCTGCGCCGAGGGCGGAAGAGAGAAGAGACCCCAGATCCGACATGGGGCAATTTTAAGGGGGAGACGGAGAGGGGGTAAGCTGCTACCGAGGATCGAGGACCAACGGCTAGGTCATCGAGGGCCGAGGACCAACGGCATTGCTGATTGCTGATTAATTGAGACCGCGGACAAAGGCCAAAACTTCAGCTGTCGAGTGCAGTTGGCGCTTAATCAAATGAGTATCGCCCTCCTCTGCGTGGGCAGACGGCACTTGTGATGTACATTCGCCACAAAGCTCTCCCCTCCTCCGGTTTTGAGTCGTCGATTTGGGCCACTAGGGAAGCACGCAGCTTGCGTTCGCGCGCCCGTCACCACTCTTCGGAGACCCCCCATGCTGCGCCCGTCTCACCTGAAGCTCGCGACGATCGCCGTCGTTGCGGGCGCGTTCATCGTTAGCGCCTGTAGCGAGAACAGCTCTTTCCCCACCGGTCTCAAGGCCCCCCGAACTATCTCGGCGATTATCGACCCGACCAACACGGTCTTTGACTTCTCGGCGATGGCCGGCGGTCCGGATCGCGAGATCGGCACCTCCTTCACTTTCACCGACCCCGTCGCGGGCTCGATCGTTGCCTCGGCCGAGCAAACGCTGCCGAGCCCCGGCACCGTCCAGGTCTACGCCAAGGGTACGGCGGAAGCGCTGGGCGACGAAGAGAAAGGGCTTGGCTACTGCTTCCAGCCTGCAGGGCTGGGCGATGAATGCACCACCACCGGAGAGGACGAAATCGGCGATGGCGACGGCCGCGGACATTTTCCCTCCGTCCTTCTGAGCTTCACCGGGCTGTCGGCGGGAACCGTCGTCACCAGCGTGATGGTCTCGTCGGTGCAAAGCCTCGAATCCTACAAGGTTTCTTCGTCGACCGACGGCAGCGTCTTTACGCCGTTTGCGTCGGGCGTGGGATCCGACGCCCAGCCGGTCATCACCATTCCCGTCAACGATCCGAACATCAAGTACCTGCGGTTCGAGGTCGGTACTGGTGGCGCGGGCAACAATTACCTGATTGCCGCCGTGACCACCACCACCACGCCCCCGCCAGAGGAGACGCCCTGTCCCGCCGGCTCATTCTCGTTCACCTACGACGCGGCGGGACTCCACATCAAGTACGATCAGTTCCCCGCACCGAACGACAACAGCTACGGCATCAACGCTGTGGGTTGGGGCTCGCACGGACACAAGTTCAGCGATCTCGTCGGCAGTGACCATGCCGGCGTTCAGCTGCGCGATGGGAACGGCGTCGTCAGGCTTTCCTTCAACGTCGATTATCTCACCGCCAATGTCGCGGCGCCGTCAGGATATGCGTCGCTCGGCGTCAACGGTGGCGACGGCAAGATGCTCGTCGGCACAGCGGACGGCATTACCGCAACGACGTCGCTTGCCAACAATCTGAACAACATCAACATCCCCGGGCTGTTCGACGCCTCGCACACGCAACAGTTCGGAAGCGTGAACGTGCTGATCAACTCGCCGCCGACCGATGCGGCGCATACGACGTACGTGATCTCCGATCCGACGCTCGCCGGTTGGGACTTCCACGATACCTATTACGTGGATATCTCCCCCGCCAAGCTTGCCAGCATCGGCTTCGATCCGGCGACCTGGAAGGTGGAACCGAATCTTGACCAGCTCCACAATTCACCTGCCAAGGCCTGCCCTGCCGGCCCCGGCGGCATCGCGACGACGAAGTACGAGGTGAAGGACAAGCAGGTGAAGATTACCATCGCCAACACTGGCGGTGCCAACGTGTTCCTCGAGGCGCTGACTCTCAACTGGCCGGCCATCAACGGGAAACTGCTCCAGGTCAAGCTCGACGGTGACGTGGAGTACAACGTCGCAACGGCTTCCGGGCCGATCAGCCTGACGACTGCGCAGCTCCCGACCGATCCGAACAAGCGGAAGATCGACCACGGCAGCAGCGACGTTTACACGCTGATATTCGAGAAGAACGCGGATACAAATCTGGGCAACTACAGTGGGACCGTGACGTTCAGCGGAACAACGCTGACGGTTTTGCCACACTGATTCAAAGCAGGGGATTGTCAAAAAGGACCGAGGGGATGCCAATCCCCTCGGTCCTTTCTGTTAGTTAACCACAACTGCTTAGGCATCGAGGGCCGAGGACCAACGGCATTGCTGATTGCTGATTAATTGAGGACGCGGACAACGGCCAAAAGATCAGCTGTCAGTGTCCTCAACTAGTTCGCACTTGTCGATGCCGTTGGTCCCCGGACCCCGGTGACATAGGCCGCTAGTCACGGTCCTCAATGGCACGCCACAATCAAGCCGCGAGCAGAGAGTTATTCCCTTTCCAATCCGATGCGGTGCTCTCTGCTTTCGGTTGCTTCTCCTTCCGCGCTGTGCAATGGACGCTCCTTTGCGCGACGGCCGAAGAACAGCATCAGGACGCCGAAGATGACCATGATCAATCCCCACCAAAGATTGATAACGATGTTCTCTGATCGCGCATACAGCTGCGCATCCGATTTGGTCATCACGCCGTAGACGGTGAGGACTACGCCGAGCAAAGAGAACAAAGTGCCGATCGGAAGCCGGATATCGAATCGCCCTGCAGCGCTCATTGGCTGGATCTCCTAGAAAAAGACGATGTTGAGCACCAGCGCGATCGCCAGCACAATCACCGCGAGTACCGTCGGTCGCTCGTACCACACGACATTGCCCTCGGACGGCTTAGGCGTGAGGCTATAGACGAGCCCGCGCAATTCCTCGTCGGGTCGGGGACGGGTCACGAGGCTGACGATGATGGTGACGACGAAGCACGTCACCCATGCCGCGATCGCCGTCCAGAAAGTCTGCCCCAGCTCACTGCGGTAGATGATGTGCGCACCGAAGTAGCCGCCTTTGACGCCCGGCACTGCGCCTGCCGCCAGCGAGATACCGTGATGGATCGCGGCGGCGACGGTTCCCGCGAGAAGTCCGATGAAGGCGCCGTGGCCCGTCGTCCGCTTCCAGAACATCCCCAGCGCGAAGGTCGCGAACAGCGGCGCATTCACGAATGCGAAGACGAGCTGCAGCAGGTCGAGGATGTTGTTGAACGACACCGCGACGTACGCAGCGGCAATCGAGAGCGCGATGCCGAACACTGTTGCCGCGCGCCCCATCCACAGATAGTGCTGATCGCTCGCGCCCTTTTTGATATGGCTCTGGTAGATGTCGTAAGTCCACACCGTATTGAAAGCGGTGACGTTGCCCGCCATTCCCGACATGAACGACGCCATCAGCGCGGTGAGGCCGAGCCCGAGCATTCCCGACGGGAAGAATCGGATCAGCATCATCGGCACCGACAGATCGTAGTCGAGCACGACGTGCCCCGCCTGATCGAGCAACGCCGCTCCCGTCGCGGGATCGATCTTGGGGGGAACGATTCCCTGCCCTCCCGCGATCGCCAGCGAGCCGCCTCCGCCCGTCGAATGCCAATCGACGGCGAGGGCAATCATTCCGGGCAGGATCACCAGGAATGGAAAAAAGACTTTCGGGATTGCAGCGATCAACGGCGTGCGGCGCGCGGCGGCCATGTTCTCCGACGCCATCGCACGCTGCACCACGAGGAAGTCAGTGCACCAATATCCGAACGACAGCACGAACCCGAGCCCCATCGCCAGGCCGAACCACTCGACACCGATCGGATTCTGCGACGAGTTCCCCATGTACTGCCAGGCGTGGGTCATCGCGCCTGCCTCGAAGCCGCGTCCAACCGCTACTTCGGCCAGCTTGGTCTTGAGCCCCGCCCATCCCCCCGCAGAGCGCAATCCGAGAAACACCAGCGGCGCAAATCCGAATACGATCAGGAAGAACTGGAGCACCTCATTGTAGATCGCGCTGGTGAGTCCGCCGAGTAAGATGTAGGCGAGCACGATCAGCGCGGCGACGAACATGCTGAGGTCGAAGCTCCAGCCGAGCAGGAGATTGAGCAGCTTCCCCATCGCATACATCGAGATACCGGACGACATGATCGTCATCACGGCGAAGGAGATTGCGTTCAGGCTGCGGGTTTTTTCGTCGAAGCGGAGCTTGAGGTATTCCGGCACCGACCGCGCGCGGGAGCCGTAGTAGAACGGCATCATGAACAATCCGACGAAGACCATCGCCGGTATCGCGCCGATCCAGTAGAAGTGGGCGGTGCTGATTCCGTACTTCGCACCGGACGCTCCCATCCCGATGACTTCCTGGGCGCCGAGGTTGGCGGAGATGAAGGCGAGCCCTGCCACCCACGACGGTATCGACCGCCCTGACAGAAAGAAGTCGGTGCTGGTCTTCGTCGAGCGTCGCAGCATCCAGCCAACCACGAGGACAACTGCGAAGTACACGAGCATCAATACATAGTCGATGGTCGTGAGATGGGTCATCTAATCGCTCCTCGGATCGGTGGTGGATTGCGTAAAAGTGGGGGAGAAAAGGCGGGAGCGCGAGTGTAGCGCTGACAGAGGACCGAGGACCAACGGCGTTGCTGATTGCTGATTAATTGAGGGGTGAGGACCAACGGCGTTGCTGATTGCTGATTAATTGAGGGGTGAGGACCAACGGCGTTGCTGATTGCTGATTAATAGAGGACACGGAGAACCGCGAAAAGCGGGGGGTTCGTGTACTCAGCACGCAGCACGCAGCACGCAGCCCTCAGCCCTCAGCCCTCAGCCCTCAGCCTCAGCCCT
>Ga0207660_10003525_pt1 | contig 10195 bp, 8 predicted proteins | sample KBSC73BmetaG_FD_184335 | JGI IMG/M metagenome (GOLD analysis project Ga0207660, IMG submission 184335) | Corn rhizosphere microbial communities from Kellogg Biological Station, Michigan, USA - KBS C7-3B metaG (SPAdes) (version 2) | ecosystem: Host-associated > Plants > Roots > Rhizosphere ... | reverse complement strand
CACGCCGCAGCGACCACACAGCCGAAAGCGCGCCGCTTTTGAGCCTTGACTGTAGGAAACGAGGGCGTCTGGCTCTGCAACCGTAATACAAAGACGGCCTGATGGATCGGACACATACGCTGCACCGTGCTTTTGGCAGAAACTACAATCGCACGCCCGAGGTGTCGTACTTGCAAGCACCGCACTCGTAGTGAATTCGACCTGCACACGACCGCAGTGACAACCGCCGTGCAATGCTGTTGATTGGCTGGCTTGCGTCATATTCACACCTGGTGCCTAACGCCGGAAATCAGCGGCGTGAACCCGCGTAGCGGGTGAGCGTCCGCTGGATTGACCTGTTAGACCACAGGCTCACCGCTTCTTGCCTGGACGCTGTGTAAGCGTGCTAGCCGCGGCCGATTTGGAAGCGCGGCTCGTGCGGCCGTCCCGAAGGACTTGCGATGCGGCCTTGGCGGCTGCAACGGATGAAACCTTGCCGGGCTGCCGCTGCGATAAAGCACTGCCGCCGCCAGCCTTAGAGCTTTTACCGGTATTTGAGCTGCGCAAGACCGACGATGCCTTTGAGCCGACCGTGCGGGAAGTTGTTTCGCCTTTCTTCGCCATAACGTTCCTCCTGTGGTCTAACGCTTGAATTTAGCGGCGCGCGCAGCGCGTCCGCCGGAATGAATTGTTAGACGTTGCAGCCGATATGTTTGCAGCGCCCATCACTTGAGGAGTCTGGCGATGAAGCGGAACAGCTTTGCTCCCTCAGACTCCCAACCTATAGCGCGTTTTGCGCGGCGCTTGGCATTCTTTGGAGCATTCAGAATGCGAGTGACGTTGTAGATGCCAAGATCGCGCTTGATCTGCTTCTTTGCTGCCGTGAGCCCGAGGATCGTCTTGAGGCTTGGTTTGCGATACCTGATGCGCATTGGCTGCTCCCCAGCAACGCCTAACGCTTGAATTTAGCGGCGCGCGCAGCGCGTCCGCTGGAATGAGTAGTTAGCCATTTGGTTGGGAGAACCAAGAAGCTTGCGCTTGGAGCGACTTTAAGTAAGCCTCGTTGAGGGCAACTTGGCAGCTGAGACGCATATCACCGGCTCCATTGCCGCCAGCAGCCGCCGATGCCTCGTAGTCGCACTGTGCCTGACGATAGTGCGCGAATGTTGATGCTGCCTTATTGAAGAAGGTCAGTGCACTTGACCTAAACGTTGCCTCTTGGTCCCAGTGCTTGATGCGTTGCCGTTGTAGTTCCTGAGCAGCATGGACACGTGCATCTGAGTTTTTTGCCGCCTTGATCCAACAGGCACGTTCCGAAGCATGATCTGGCGCATTGCCACACGGTGGCGCTGAGAGTGCTGCCGCAGACCAAGTGGTGATGAGTAGGAAGAAGAGGCTGCGTAGGAACATGGCTAACGCCCGAGGTAACCGGCGCGAACCCGCACAGCGGGTTTGCGCCCGGTTGACCGAGATGTTAGGCGACAGTGACGCGCGCACCTAACACGAACCACACCTGATGACGCCGGCATGGCCCACGACACGAATTGCCCGCTATGTGCGCGGGCCTCGCTGCAATTGCGCATAGACAAGGCCGCCTGAGCTCAGGAGAAACCCGACTGCCGATACAAAATAAGCCGCCGCGCCTACCGCAGCGGGCACAACGAGGCTGAGCAGGAGTAGAAAGCAAATTGCCGAGCCACCGCAGGTGAGTGTAAGTATGCGTCGTTGCGATTGTTTCACCAACTCGCCCCATTCTGCCTGGCGCCTAACGCCCGAGGTAACCGGTGCGAGCCCGCGCAGCGGGTGAGCGTCCGGTTGACCGAGATGTTAGGCCGCTGCTGCCCATGTACGGAACCTACCACTCGTAGTAATGCACGCCGTTACTTATTGATGTGGGTTGCTTGATATAGCCGCGCCCCTCAAGACGAATCGCACCCGTGCCAGACTGCGCGCCACCAAAAACTCCACGCACTACAAGAAGCCCGTAGTTCGCCAGTGATCCAGCGAGCTTGCCAGAAGCCTCAATAATTACGGTCGCGCCGCTTTCAATGCTTGTTGTTCCCTCAATCGCGCCTTGCACTGTAACGATTGCTCCAGCGGCAACGGCCACTGTGCCTTGTTGTGTACCTGAAATTAAAACTGTTGCGCCGGGTTGCACGCTCAGCGTGCCTTGCAACGTGCCGTGCAACATGAGGTTGCCACCTGCCTCTACACGAACGGTGCCACGATGAGTGCCTTGCAACGTGTGCGAGTTTGTTACGACTAGCGGCGGCGCTTCATGGAACGGACGAATGTTGTTGTTCATATGTCTCACGAGTGTAGAACGGTTATGTTTGCGGCCTAACGCCCGAATTTAGCGGCGCGCGCAGCGCGTCCGCTGGAATGAGTTGTTATGCGCTAACGACACGCCACACTCCCATGGCAGGCGACGTGTGCGAGTGCAAAAGAAATTAACAACATGACTGGGCCGACGAGAGAAAGGCCTGTATACGCCGTAAGTTTCAATGCCTTCACACGTTGATATCCTTGCCAGAAGTATTTGTTGCCGGCAACTACCGGCAGCGGATAGATGAGAATTGTAAGAGCTATCGCCTGTGCGCCTTGATTTGACTGGGATCCGGGGGCATCAAACAACATCGGGAGCACCAACAAAGCTGGGAACCAAGCCAGTAGTGTCGTTGCGACAACAATGTTCACTGTGGCCAAAAGTAGCTTCATGTCATTAGCGCATAACGCTTGAATTAAGCCGTCGGCAGCCCGCGTAGCGGGATGACGGTCGGCTTGAATGAATTGTTAGAGTGCAACACGACCATGCAACAAGTCGTGGCAAAAGTTGCACACTGCCATTAGGTCTGTGTCCAATTCTTGCCCGATGCGCTCGTAAATTTTGTGATGTACTTGCGTTGCCGAATAGTACTCGCAGCACTCACAGATACTACGCGCACGCGCCAGGACAATAGAGCGGCGCGCCCCCCAAGCGTCGGAAGCCAAGTAAGCGTCGTACTCGGCGCGCAGACTAGGCTCGATTTTTTGGTAAGTCGCAATATACTCCGCGCTTTTCTTGGCATGCCATTGATGCTCAAGCTCATCATCGAAGAATGGGATCGCACCGCTTTGAAACTCAGCCCTCCCGGTCTTGGTAGAGATTGCGTTGCCGGCATGACCACACCGAATGCACTGGCGGTAGTAGGCCGGACGACCATCTGCGATTCTGCGCAGGCGCAGCTCACGAGTTTTATGTGCGCAACGGTACTTTGCCTCAATGGCCGCATATGCTTCTTGCTTTATCGAAAAGTGCGACAAGGCTCACCTGCACTCTAACGCCTGAATTTAGCGGCGCGCGCAGCGCGTCCGCTGGAATGAATAGTTAGATCATCTAGCACAATAGGTCTCCGATTTGTCTTTCTATGCTCACGATGTGGTGATTTGAAGCAATTGAAAGATCAAGTAGAAGATTTTTCGCTTTCGCTTCGTCTCTCTCATGGCTATCCATATAGTCGTAGTAGAGCTTGCGAAACTCCGGAGATGCGTGAACGCTGATAGCCCCCATCATGGTGATGGGATAGGCACGCTCGGCGAGTGCTGCAGGGAGGAGCTGAAATACCTCGGCATACATTCGTTCGAGGCCTTCCCTTTTGGCGCGCAAGACTTCTACACGCTTTTCTACACGCCACTGTGCGTGGGCCGTGCGTAAAGTGACCAGTGGTACGACGCTCGCGATAGCTGCCCCGAGGAGAACACCCCACAGTTGATCGTCCATATGCCCCTACTCATTTTTTGCGCAGCACCCACCAGATTCCCCAACAGAGGGCAATTGGCAGTATTCCGTACGTTAAGAGGTGCATCCCAAACATCACGAACCTCGGGCCGCTGACAGCGTAGCTGGTGCCTAGGTACGAAAATGCATACTCGGATGAATTAACTACAACCAAGATAAGCCACACGACTGAAACTACTAGACCTACGCGTGCCTTCCGGCTCAAGCCGGACATCCACTCTGATGCGCTCATATCTTCCCCTTTGATCTAACGCTTGAGGTAACCGGCGCTAACCCGCGCAGCGGGTGAGCGTCCGGTTGACCGAGTTGTTAGCCTTCCGCGCACTTTTGGCTTGGCCCAAGAAGCCTTCTCACGACAGTAACCTGCCCTCCGGAGATCTCGACATCACAGTAGCCTTCCGGCAGAAGGTTCTTACGACCAAAGGCAGCTGAATACCCGTTGTCTATTGCGGCCGCATTCAAGTAGTGCGTGCCCTTAAACAAACTGAAAGCGTACTTGTGAATGTGGCCAAACACATGTAACAGTGGAACTATACCTTCGTCGCTTATTCTGAACATCCGTTCATGTGTAATGATGATCAATCTATCCTGTGGAAAATTCGATGCTCTTATCAAATCAAACAGCGCATTACGGTTACACAACAAAGTGTCGTCCGTGATCGCTAACTCATCGCTTTGATATGCTGAGTAGGCTCTTGATCCGTAAATCTTGGTGACGCCAATCTGTGCGGTCGATATATCACTGCGTTTTCTTTCCTCTATTTTAGCTACACGCCGTTTGTACGATTTTCTTCGCCTGTCTTTCGTCGCCTTTGATAATTCTTCCAGCTCGATGGCGTACCTAGCAACTATTTCTTGTGTTTGTTCTTCTAAACGCTGGCTAGCACGCTCGATGCGAGACAAAACCCCGCGATGCTTGTGCGAAAGTGCCTTTTTCTTTGCGAGATGGATCGGATTACGCCCCCAGCTGGTTGGACAGCCACTAAATCCTGTAATAAAGAAACCCTTGACGCGCTCCACAGATTGGTGCAACAAAATGCAGTTCTTAGAAAGCTTTCTTTTGTACGGAAGATCGTTGTCCCAGTTGCCGTAAACGCAGAAAACAGGACAGTTGAAGCTGTCTAGCACAGCGTAAAACTCTTCTGCGATTTCGTTGCCGATGTCCCCGGCAACAATGATCGCATCATATACATCGCTCTCGCATTCCCGCATGCGTCTTACGCTTACGATGTTCTCGTGAATGTCTGACAGTACAAGTGTTCGCATGTTCGGAAGGCTAACGCTATTTCTGCCCCAATTCGGGCGTGTAACGCGGATCGTCGCGCCGGTCGCTTCTCGTGTCAATCCGAGAAAACCCATACACGATCAGTTGAGTGGCACTCGCCGCCGCTATCGGGCGCGCGTAGCGGTCCAGCGTTATGCGGCAGATCAGGGGCGGTATCGATTATCACGGACGATCGGGGGCGGTAACAACCTCACAACTCCCGCAACGCCGTCGTCACCGGCAACCGCGCGGCGCGCACGGCGGGGAACAGCCCGCCGACGAAGCCAATCGCCAGCGCCCACTTCAGGCCCGTCCAGATCAGGTCGGGACCGACCTTGAACTGGAACATCAACTGGGTGAAGCCGCTCAACGTGGACGCGTGATAGCCGTTGAAGATGAGCCACACGATCAGTGCGCCCAGCACGCCGCCGGCCAGCGCCAACAGCATCGTTTCCAGCATCACTGATACCACCACCGGCGTGCCGCGGAAACCGATCGCGCGCAGCGTGGCGATCTCGCGCGCACGTGATGCGACCGCCGCGAACATGCAGTTGAGCGCGCCGAACAAGGCGCCGATCGCCATGATGATGCCGACCGTCAGCCCCACCACGCGGATGATCTTGCTCAAGCCTTCCGATTGCTTGGCGAAATAATCGTGGGTGGTGCTGGCCTCGACCTTCAGGCGCGGATCGGCGGCGAGCGTGGCCTTGAACTTGCCGAACGCAGACGGGCTGGTCAGCTTCACCAGCACCGATTCGGCGCTGTTGCCGCGCCGATACGCGGAAGCCACCGTCTGGCGATCGGACCACAGTTCGGAATTCCAGGCACCGTCGCTCTGGAACACGCCGACCACCTTCCAGACCTGGGTGCCGAGCTTGATTTCCTTGCCGACATCCAGCCCCGCAAATTGCCGCCGGGCGGCTTCGCCCACCACCAGTTCGCGCATGCCGGGCGTGAACTTCCGGCCCTCCAATATCTTGAGGTCCGGGCGCAGTGCCCACGCGGACGCGTCCACGCCGCGCAATTGCGCAGCGGCTTCGTCCTGCGAGTTGCGCAGGGGCAAATTGGCCGCCACCACCAATTCCGCCGACGCCATCGGTTTGCCCGAAGCATCGCGCGCGACACCCGCGGCCTGTTCGATCACATCCACGTCGTCGCGCACCAGCACCGATTGCGATTCGGAAACCGACCCGCCGCGCAACACGATCGCGGTGTCGTTGCGGCCGCCACTGTTGAGCGTGGCCTGCAGGCCCTCGCCCATCGCCAGCAGCGCGACCAGCACGCCGACCACGCCGGCGATGCCGATCACGATCACCAGCGAGGAACCGAGTCGATCCTGCAGCGTGCCGATGCCAACTTTCGTCACTGAGGCGGCCTGCCGCCCGCTGCGCGTCAGTGCCATCCACAGCGCGAACAGCACCACGAGGATCAGCGCGCCGATCCAGGGCAATTTCACCCAGATCGCCAGCGCGACCACCGCCAGCACCACCAGTCCGAAATTGATCAGGAATCTTTTCATGGTCGTTCCTTCAGCGCCCGCTCAGTGCGTCGACGATGTTCAGGCGCATCGCCCGCCACGCGGGCACGAGGCCCACGATCAGGCCGATCACGATCATCAGGCTGATCCCGAGCGCCCAAGTCTGGCCGGCGACGCCATGGATGGGCACCATGCCGCCGCTGGCCGCGGCCATGCCGGGCACGATCAGCGCCACCAGGCCCATGCCGATCAGGCCGCCGAACAACAGCATCAGCACGCCCTCGGCCAGCACCATCGCCAGCACGCTGCGTCCGGAAAAACCGATCGTCTTCAGCACGGCGAGTTCCGATGTGCGTTCGCGTACCGCCTGCATCATGGTGTTGCCGGTCAGCAGCAGCAGCGTGAAGAACACCGCGCCCATGATTGCGGCGACCACGAAGCCGATGTTGATCAATTGCTTGATGAAGGATGCCTGGAACGCCTGCTCGGTTTGCGTGCGGGTTTCGTGATCGGAATTGGCGGACAGTGCATCGATGGCCTTGGCCACCGAGTCCGCGCGCGACGGATCGGCCACCTTCACCACGTACCAGTGCACCTCGCCGGAACCAAAGCGGTTGTTTTCGTCGAAATACTTCCAGTGGAACATCAGCATCTGTTCGTTGCCCGCGTCCTTCTTGTCCTTGGCGTGGAAGATCCCGGTGATGTCGAACGTCCAGGTGTTGTTGCCACTGGATTTGGACGGCCAGATCGTCGACTGCAGCGGAATCTTGTCGCCGATCTTCCAGCCGAAGCGCTTGGCCAGCGCGGCGCCCACGATCGCGCCGGTGCGGGTGCGATCCCACGCTGCGCGCTGGTCGGCCGGCAATGAAAGTTCCGGATACAAGTCCAGGTAATTCGGGCTGACCGCAAAACTGAAAATCTGGTTCTTCGGATCCTGGTACACGCCCGAAAACCAGTTGGCGTACGCCACCGAACTGACGCCCTGTACGTTGGCGATGCGCGCACCGAGGTTCTCCGGCAGTGCCTGCTGCATCGACATGCGCGAGGTCACCACCAGGCGCCCCGCGCCGGCCACGTTGTTGCCCGCGGTGAAAGCCACGCGCACCGAGTCGAGCAACCCGAACAGCAGGAACGCAGCGACGATCGATACCAGCGTCAGGATCGTGCGGGTCTTGCGCCGGAACAGCGCACTCCAGACCAGATGGAAATATTTCATTTGTGTGTCCTCACGATTCCATCGCTGTCCCCTTCTCCCTCCGGGAGAAGGTGGCGCGAAGCGCCGGACGAGGGTTCGGGTTCGCGCAAGCTCGAATACCACGCGGGACCCGGACCCTCACCCCTGCCCCTCTCCCGAGGGAGAGGGGTTCAAACCCGCACCGCATCACACCGATGCGCCCTGTTCCACCAGCGTGCCCTTGTCGAGATGCAGGGTGTGACTTGCATACTCGGCGGCCTTGGGATCGTGCGTGACCATCACGATGGTCTTGCCGTGTTCGCGATTGAGGCGCTGCAGCAGTGTCAGCACTTCTTCCGCGGATTGACGATCGAGATCACCCGTCGGCTCGTCGCACACCAGCAAGGTCGGGTCCGATACGATCGCGCGCGCGATCGCGACGCGCTGCTGCTGGCCGCCCGACAGCTCATTTGGCTTGTGCGAGGCGCGGTCGGCAAGTCCAACGAGCTGCAGCGCGATGCCCGCATTCTTCTTGCGTTGCGAAGCGGAAAGCTTGGTGAGCAATAGCGGCAGCTCGACGTTCTTCTGCGCGGTCAGCGCCGGCATCAGGTTGTAGAACTGGAACACGAAGCCGACGTTGCCGGCGCGCCAGCGCGCGAGCTGATTCTCGCCCATCTTGTCGATGCGCTTGCCGTCGACTGTCAGGCTGCCGTCCGACGGTGAATCGAGTCCGCCGATCAGGTTCAGCAACGTGGTCTTGCCGGAACCCGACGGCCCCATCAGGGCGAAGAAATCGCCGCGCGCGATGTCGAGATCGATATGGTGCAGCACCTCGAGCTTCTGCTTGCCGCGCGTGTAGGTCTTGGACAGGCCGCGGATCTGGACCAGCGTCTGCCTGTCACCCGCGGTCTGGTTGCCGTCCTGCATTGCCGCAACTGCTGCGTTCATCGTTGATACCTCGCGAAGAGTTTTGTTGCATTCGTCATTCCGGGAGCCGCCTTCACGCCCGTCGTCATTCTGCGCCCGCCCGCATGCCCGTTCGTCATTCCGGGGCGCCGGCCAACAAGCATCATCGTCATTCCGGGGCGACCCGAAGGGTCGAACCCGGAATCGGTTTCCGGGCAGCGAAGACCGATTCCGGGTTCGGCCTGCGATGAAGCCGCAGTCCGCCCCGGAATGACGAAAGCAATTGACGGTATCCAATCACGGCGAGCTTCCGGTCTTCACCTGCACCTTCTCGCCATCCTTCAAATTCGCGGGCGGCGTGGTGACCACTTCCGCGCCCGCGCCCAAACCTTGCGTGACCTGCTTCATGTCGGAGAAATCCGCACCCGCGGTGACGGACGTTCGTTGTGCGTGACCGTCCGTCACCACGAACACCACATCCTTGCCGTCACGCTTCACCACCGCCGATTTCGGCACCAGCACGCCGGGCAACGGCTGGTGGTTCTCGCCGCTCTTTTCGAGGAACGACACCCGCACGCCCATCTCGGGCAGGATGCGCGGATCCTTCCTGTCCAGTGCGATGCGCACCTTCACCGTGGCCTTGCTGCGGTCGGCACTGGGAATGATCGCGATCACGTGCGCGGGAATCCTCCAGTCGGGGTAGGCGTCCAGGATCGCCTCGACCGGCATGCCGGGTTTCACGCGGCTGATGTACGACTCGTTGACGTCCACATCTACTTCCAGTGAGTTCATGTCCACGATGGTGGCAAGCCCGCCCGCGATGCCGCCGCCACCCGCGGTGTACGGCGACACGATTTCGCCGACCTCCGCGCCCTTGGCGGTCACCACGCCTGCAAACGGCGCTCGGATCACGGTGAAATCAAGATTGACCCGGGCAGCCCGCATCTGGTCCTTGGCCGCCTTGGCTTGCGTGATCGCGACGTCGAGTCCAGCCGCGTCGGTCGCGACCTGGGTGTTGGCCTGCTCGGCGGCCTGCTTCGACACGTAGCCGCGATCGACCACGTCATTCATGCGCGCGGCATTCGCGCGATCCTGCTTCAGCACCGCACGCGCCTTCACGACCGACGCCTGCGCGGCGGCGTACTGCGCCCTGGTCGAATCGAGCTGGGCCTGGTAGGCCGTGGGATCGAGCCGCGCCAGAACCTGCCCCTGCCTGACGTGCGCGCCCTCGTCGACCGAAACCTGCGTCAAGGTGCCGATGATCTGCGCCGAAATCGTGGCCTGCCGGCGCGCGACCACGTAGCCGGTTGCCTGCAGTACCGCCGTGTCGCCGCTGGATGCCGCCGTCACCGCCGTCGATGTCTCGACCGTCGTGGCCTGCCCACGCAGCGCGAACGCCGCGGCCACGCCCGCGATGACCAGGACCACGACGACGGCGCCGACGATCCACGGCCAGCGCGAACGCGACTCGTCGTCGTCGCGTTGCGCGCGATCGATGCGCAGTTGGTGCAGAAGATCGTCGCCGGATCGTTCGTCGCTCACCCTTGTCCCCGTACGCGCAGCGGTCGCGCAAGTCTGCCACAGCTTGGCAGGCGATTCGCAGCCGGACCACTCGCC
>Ga0207660_10003518_pt1 | contig 10203 bp, 9 predicted proteins | sample KBSC73BmetaG_FD_184335 | JGI IMG/M metagenome (GOLD analysis project Ga0207660, IMG submission 184335) | Corn rhizosphere microbial communities from Kellogg Biological Station, Michigan, USA - KBS C7-3B metaG (SPAdes) (version 2) | ecosystem: Host-associated > Plants > Roots > Rhizosphere ... | reverse complement strand
GCACGCATGCCAGCCGTCGTAAGCGGTCCTCAACTCCATGACGCCGTCGTGAAATCGAAACTGGTAGCATTTGTTCGGGTAGTTATTCGCGCCCGTATATTGGGCTTGGCTTCTGCGGTAGCCAGCAAGATTAGCCATCAAGTGGGCCCGCATCGCTGCTCGAGATGATCGCTCGGCAACCGCGCAGCAGAAGTGCTGCCTTCGTCGCCCTCTTCCACGACACCGTGGCGTGCCCCGCGAGCGGACAACGCGGCGAAACCTGAATCGAAACCGCGTTTGAATGCTGGAAATGCTCCGTACGACGAGCGGTTGTGATCTACTCGCATCGGGCTCTCCTGCGCGCACGTAGCCAACAGGACTGCCGGTGAATGGAAGCGCAGTGGCATGGATGAGCACACCGATTTCATTTTGTTCAAGCCACATTGGCTCGATCCGCGGGTCCCGGTTGCGAGCATCGCCACCACCGCCATTGTCCAGTGGCACTGTCCGCGCTGTCTGACTCCAAGTCCATCGGGAACCCTTGGAAGTGCGGGATGGCCAGTGCGGATCGCTCGTCGATGACCCCCGAATTCGCCAAGCGCGCAGCCATCGTGGCTGTGATCGCGGTGCTGGTGGCGGGCGTGGCGGCGTTTGCTTGGGTGGTCAGCCAAGCATTGCTGGTGCTGTTCGTCGCGATCCTATTTGCGGTCCTGCTGGATGGCATGACCCGGCTGGCGAGGCGCTGGCTGCGCCTGCAGCGTCCGTTGGCATTGACGCTCGCCATCCTGGTCATCATTGCGTGCATCGGCGGCATTTTCGCCTTCGGCGGCCTTCGTGTCGCGAGCGAGGCACCTGCGTTGCGCAGCAGCCTGCAGAAGTCGGTCCAACGCATCCAGCAAGAGCTGCGCGGCATGGACGTCGAGCACAGGCTGCACGACATCGGTATCGGCTCGGGCAAGGCCGGTTCCGAACAACTGTCGAAAGGCGCGGGCCCTGTTTTTTCCGCCATCTTCAGCCGTGTCCAAGGCTATCTCTCGAATTCGGTCGAGATGATGGCCGATCTGTTCATCGTCATCGTTGCCGGCATCTACTTCGCGGCGACCCCGCGTTTCTACGTCGACACATTCCTCAAGCTGATGCCCCAGCGCCGACGCGAACGCCTCGCCGTGGTTGCACGGGAAGTGGGTCACGGACTGAGGCGCTGGCTCCTTGGTGTTTTCATTTCCATGCTCGCCGTGGGCATGGCGACGGGCATCGGCCTGACGTTGCTGCACGTTCCGCTGGCCGGATTGCTCGCGATCATCGCGGCCGTCATGACCTTCATTCCGTACATCGGCACGATCATCTCGATGATGCCCGCGTTGCTCGTTGCGCTGTTGGTCAGCCCGATCACCGTCGTGTACGTATTGTTGCTTTACCTGTTTGCGCACGCGCTGGAAGGCTACTTGATCACGCCGCTGGTCCAATCGCGGACGGTGCGGCTGGCACCCGGCTGGTTGATTCTGTCCGAGTTGGTCGGCGGCCTGGCTGCCGGTGTATTCGGGGTGCTAATTGCGGCGCCGCTGCTGGTGACGAGCACGATCGTCGTGCAGTTGCTCTACGTGGAAGACGTCCTGGGCGACAGCGCGCGGGTCTTGGGCGAATCCAGCGAGAAGTTCCGGGTGCGCCGGCTCGTTGCGGTGCTACGTGAGCGCGCTCGGCGGCGCCACGGTGGTGATTCGGGAAAGGAGGGCGAGCGCAATTGAGCAGCGCCGGTATCAGATACGAAAATCAGCCGTTGATCGTTGGCCGATACCGGCGAACGACACCGATAACCAAGAATCATTCATAGATCCCCATAGCTCGTGTTGATGCCTCGGCGTTGCCGGCACATGACATAACAGACGTACGCGTCCTTGCGGCAGTTGGGTTATCCCGTTGCTGATCCCAGCAGATGTCATGGGGCTCCGCCGCGGTGCATGTGCTGGTACTGGTCGCGCGCTGGCCTTCACGCCTCGGTCGTAGCCGCGGGCCCCGTCAGCGGGAAGTTGACGATGAACTGGCTGCCGCGATGCTTGCCGGCGCTGGTGGCGCTGACAGTACCCCCGTGCGCCTGCACCAGATCGCGCACCACCGCGAGACCGATGCCCAGGCCACCATTGGACAGCGCGTGGTCATGCGTATCCTGCACGAACATGTCGAAGACGGTCGGCAACACCTCGGGTGCGATGCCCACGCCGTTGTCGGCGACCGTGATAGTGACGGTCTGTTCCTGCACCGCCATGGTCAGGGAAATCGCCCCGCCATTGCCGGTGTATTTCGAGGCATTGTCCAGCAGGTTGTTGACGATCTGCCTCAGCCTCACTGGATCACCGCGCAAATTCACGGGGTCGGCCGGCAGCGCGAGGGTGAGCTGTTGCTGCTTGGACTCCATCAGCGGCCGGCAGGCTTCCACCGCCTGCGCGAGAACTTCCTTCAGGTCGACCTGGCCCAATTCCAGCCGCAGTTTGCCGGTGCTGACGCGCGAGCCCTCGAGCAGGTCGTCGATCAGCCGGGCCATGCGCTTGACCTCGGTTTCAACGACCGCGCCCAAGCGCGTCAGCGCCTCCCCTGCCGGCCGAGCGCTGCCGGTCAGCATGCCGGCGGCGAGCCGGATCGGCGCCAGCGGATTGCGTAGTTCATGCGCTACCAACCCCATGAAGCGAACCTGCTGGCTGTGCGCCGCGGTGGCTTTCGCGGCCGACGCCTGTGCACCCAAGGCGGAAATCACCAACTGCTCATTGACGCGGCGAAGGTCGGGATGCTCCGACGCTCCCGTGGCGTGGCTTGCCGGCACCGGCTGCAATTCATGGCTTTCCGGAAGCGTTATGAGTTCGCCTGCAACGCAATCGGCATAGAACGCGAAGCCGCCCCGCGAACGCCGCTTGGAGTAATACATGGCGACGTCGGCGCGCTTCGTGAGCACCGCGGCGTCGGTGCCATCTTGTGGATACACCGCAATGCCGAGACTCGCATTCAATTGCAACGCGTGGCTGCCGACCTGTGCTGGCTCCGCGACCGCTGCCAGCAACTTGGTGGCAATCAGCGCCGCGTCCGCGGCATGGGCGATCTGCGGCAGCAGGATCAGGAACTCGTCGCCGCCATGCCGGCTGACCGTATCCGAATCGCGAACGGTTGCGACCAGGCGTTTGGCCAACAACTGCAACATCACGTCGCCATGGCCATGGCCGAGGGCATCATTGATCGACTTGAAATCATCCAGGTCGAGAAACAGCAGCGCCAGTTGCCCGCCCCGTCGCCGGGCGGCGGCAATCGCGGTGTCCAGCCTGTCGCGCATCAGCGCGCGGTTTGGCGTACCGGTGAGCGGATCGTGCTGGGTCGCGCGGGTGAGTTCGCCGAGACTACTCACCGCCATCGCGGCGATGGCATCGGCTTTCAGGACCGCCAATACCAGCTTTTCATTGGCTTCCCGCAACTCGTTCGCGCGGGCCGCACCCAGGTCTCTTTGGGCATCCACCAAATCCTGTCGCAACTTGGCAAGATGCACGCGCAGGACATCCGCCTGGGCGTCGAGCATCGCGAGCATGTCCGTCGCGGCGACGAGCTTGCGATGCTGGCCGGAGTCGCTCACGCCGACACCTGCACCCGGCGGCATGTCCGTCCAATAACGAACAGCGCGCGCTCAGTCATCGCGGGGGCCATGGGTTCCATTCGCGACCTCCGCGACCTCCGGGCGACGGCTCGGGCGGCCACCCAACAGGCCTTCCTGATCCACCAGCATGTCGCCGATCTGGATGCCGTCGTCGTCGATGTGGTAAAGCCGCAGTTCGTTGGAGTGCATGCTTGCGCGCACCTTCACCACGGCCATCATTCGTTGCAGACGGCTGTCGAGTTCGATGTAGCGCTGCATGATGATCGCGTCGGTCATGAAGGCGTTGCCGTACGTGCTGAAGCGCAGCTCGTCGTAACGGTCTTCCAGTTCCGAGGTCATCAGCATGGTCACGCCGGTGGCAGCCAGTGCCGACACCATGCGCGACAACGCTTCGCGGAACGTGTCGCGGAAGGTCGGCGCAAGCAGCACCTCGAACCCTGAGAGTGAGTCGAGCACCACCCGGGTAGCCTTGCGGCGCTTGATTTCGGCAATCAGCATCATCGAGATTTCGTCCACCGACAGCGTGGCTGCCTGGGTATCGATGACGCCGATCTTCCCGCTTTCGATCAGGTCGGCCAGCAGTTTGCCGCGCGAGCGATTGGGGCGCTGCTCGAAGGCGGCGATGATCCCGATCTCGCCGTTGCGCGCGCCTTCGGCCAGAAACTCGCCCGCCAGGATGCTCTTGCCCGAACCGGTCGGCCCGGCGATCAATAGCGAATACCCGCTCGGCAGGCCGCCACCCAACATCTCATCCAGTCTGGGATTGCCCAAAGATACCCGATGCTTCAACGGTTCTTCCGGGCCGCTGGCGTCGGGCGCGCTGAGCCGCGGCGGCGCGAACACATTGATGCCGGCGTTGCTGATCCGGAACGAGTGCAGCCCCGGCGAGGTCGGCTGCCCGCGCATCTTCATGACCTCGATTTTCCGCACAATGGAATTGTCCTGCACGCTCTGCCGCATCCAGATCAGTCCATCGGCGACGGTGAAAATCGGGCTCGGGTCACGTTCGTGGAAGTATTCGCCGACCAGAAAAGTGGTGGCCTGCCAACTGGTCATCAACATTCCCAACTGCTGCACGAACTGCTGCAGGCTGACGAACGCGTTGCCGTTGCCTTGCGCGGCCAGAATCACCGAGCGAAACGAGTCCACGAACACCAGCGCCGGTGCATGCGCTTTCACCATGGCGACGATCCGCGCCAACACCTTGCCGAGGTCGCCGGTGGCAGTGTCGTCGGCCAGGTTGATGAAGCGGATGGAATGATTGATTTTTTCACTGTCGAAGAAGTCGAACTGCTGCTGGTAGCGCAGCATCTTCAACGGCGGCTCGCCCAACACTGTGAAATAGAGAGCGGGGCGCTCGGGTGTGGCCAGTGCGAACATCAACTGGTGCGCGAGCGTGGTCTTGCCGCTTCCTGGTGGCCCTGCGAGGATATTGAAAGAGAACTCAGGCAGGCCGCCGCCGAGCACCTCGTCCAGCCCGGGCACGCCGGTTTGCAGTCGGTTGATGGTTGCTTTGTTCATGACAAGGTGTCCTTGGTTTCGACACTTGATGGCTCGTTGTCCCAGACGGAACGCAGCAACCGCTCGGTGAGCGCGGGGCCGATGAGGCTTGTCAACAGGTCGATGAAAGTCTTGAGCAAGCCCGCCTGCGCGGCCGCCGCAACTTCCGCGCTCGATTGTTGCGCCAGGGTCTCGTGCAGCAAGGCGAAATTGCCCGGCGCGATCTCGGCCTCCACCAGCGCGGTCAGAGCGGGCTGATCCACCCGCGCCAGATACAAGCTGCGTTTGAAAAGCGCGGCCATGCCCGCATGGCCGATGATCGGCCACAGTGCGTCATCGATCTTGCGCCAGGTCGCGACCGCAAGATCCGCCGTCTGTGCGCAATCTATTGCTTCGCCTGGTTGTGCAGCCATGAATTCAGAGATGGATTCGGTGGCGGGGGCTGGTCATCGCGTTCCAGTTGCTGCTGCCGTGGCAAACATTCCCCATGTTAGCGGCCACTCTGGACTTATGCTGTATCGGCGTACCGCGCGAGCGAAGGTGCGCGATGATCCCGTGCTCCAGTGCGAGGTACTACCCCTGTCGCTGTGCCGGATGTAATACTTACCGAAAAATGTCTCGCAGTCTTCAGGGCTGCCAAGCTCAGCGATCATCTTCGAGCGCTTCGGCTCGGTGGTATTGTGGCAAAAGAAATCCTGCCAGCATCCAAGCAGGCCTCGATGGCGGCGTTAGGTCGGCGGTTTGTCGTGAGCGAGATCTTGCCAACGTGCGCCTGGTCGAGCGTCTTGCAGGCATCGAGCGCTGCACGTGAAGAACCTGAAAGCCCATCGACGGACCCGCAGCCGAAGCAGGCTCGGGATCTGCCAGTTGCGCGTGCTTCGGAGATTCCGACCGGAGCCGAACCAGCTCCGCGCGCCCTCACCCGAGCAGCAAGCCCATCCTATGTGGCGATCCGGCGCTCTCCGGCTGACGGCCCGGATACTCATAGACAGGCAACGACGCGGTCGGGTGCGCCGGAACCAGCATGGGTTCCGCCGACATACGTATCGATCAGGCTGTCGATGTAGTCGTCGAATCGCCGCCGGGGCAGCGACGTAGTGCGCGCGCCCGTGCGCGCCATGTCGCGCCTAACCCTCGAAATGGCCGTAGCCTCGCAACGCGCGTGATGCGCGTATTGCGCGCGGTCTTCGGGATTCAAGGACAATAATGCTGCAACTTGGTGGAAACGCCGCTCGCCATCGATGATGGCGATCAGATTCAGCAATGTGGTCTTTTCCATTTGCATCTACTTTCCCGTGAAGTCAATTGCATCCGAAACGCGTGAAGCCAGAACAAACGATCAAGGGGCTTGCGGCAACCCCCCGCGAAGTTAATCCGCAGTCTAGACAGACAGGCATCCGGATCGTCTGCACCCGCATCATGGCGGCAAGGTTATCGATGCTCCTGTCCGCATACTCGATGTCGCGAAGGTGGCACTTGATGCGATCCCGCAACCCCGGGTCTGGGGTACATCTCCCCGCGATACGGAAGCCGCGCCGCAACCGAGCCTCACGTTTTCTTGCTTCCATGGCATAACCGGTTTCAGCGTCGTGGCTAATCCGGATCCGCCACGCGGCCCAGCGCAAGTGCAGCGCCGTCATGCAGCTGCCATCGCGCGCAACACTGCCACCCATTCCATCAATCCGGTCAGCCAGATCGTCGGCGATGGTGAAATGGGTGTGGATGATCCGTTCAAAACACTGCTTGAGGTGGGAATTCGTCACGTTGCTAACCGCATCCGAATAGAACATCCGCGCCTCGTCCAGTGACATGACCAGACTTTTCAACATGGAGATTTGTGCACTCATCACTCGCCACCTTGGCTCTGTTATTCGTTCTGGCTCGATCCATGAATCGATGGATGTGGGGCATTCGTGCCTCGGCTGATCCCTGAAACATGTTTCTTGACGAACATCATCCTCCATGGTTGAGGTGTCCATGTCTGTGCGATAGCGAACCGAAGGGTCCCCGGAACCGATTGGTCGTGACGAAGGTCCCGCGTCTCCACCTCCTCTTCGACCGCGCGCTCGCGCTCGTTTTTATCCGTGCGCTAGCGAACGGACCGGAGCACCAGGAAAATGTCTACTTGCACGTAGGGACTTGGTCAGTCCCGCGTTGGCTGCTTCGGGTGATCCTGTTCAGTGGTGCGCGCAGCACGACAAAGTTGGATCGACCTTTGCCGTTCGCCGGGCATTGCCAAGCTCCTCGATTCATCATTTTGCCGAGGCCAGTCGCCGAATTGTCCAGTGTCCATGACAAGCCGCTTAAATTCAGCGGCGACAACGCGTTCCATCACGAATTGCGACGACGGGTCGACGCCGAGTTCAGACGCACGGGTCATGGCCAGCGCGATAGCGCGCGGATGTATCTGAAAGCCGCCATCATTCTCGGCGCGTTCGCGCTCACCTATGCGACGCTGGTGTTCTTTGCCCCCAGCGGATGGCAGGCTTTGCTACTCAGCATTGTGCTTGGGGCGGCGACGGCGGGGATTGGTTTCAACATCATGCACGATGGCGGGCACCAGGCCTGTTCAAAGCACCGTTGGATCAACGGGCTGATGGCGATGACGCTGGATATGGTCGGCGGCAGTTCGTACATTTGGCAATGGCAGCATGGGCGCTTTCACCATACCTGGGTCAATATCGACGGCCACGACAGCGATATTGACCTCGGTGCACTTGCTCGCCTGTCGCCACGGCAGCCGTGGCGACCGTGGCATCGCTGGCAGCACTTTTACCTGTGGCTGCTGTACGGTGCCACCGCGATTCGTTGGCACCTGTACGGCGATTTTCGCGACATCATCACCGGCACCATCGGCGAGCGTCCGTTTACGCGGCCGCGTGGCGCGGATCTGACCGCATTCGTGCTCGGCAAGCTGGCGTTTTTCACCCTCGCCTTCGGATTACCGCTGGTCTTTCACTCGATCGGCGCGGTAGTGCTTTTCTACACAGTGACTGCGGCCGTCGCTGGCCTGTTGCTGGCACTCGTATTCCAAATGGCACACCTGGTGGAAGAGGCCGCTTTTCCAGTGCCACATGAAGGCAGCATGCGGATCGACACACCGTGGGCGATCCATCAGTTGGAAACTACCGTGGATTTCGCCCGCGGCAATCGGGCACTTGGCTGGTTGATTGGTGGCATGAATTTTCAGGTGGAACACCATCTGTTCCCGCGCATCTCGCATGTGCACTATCCGACGGTTTCACGCGTGGTGGAGAGCACCTGTCGCGAGTTCGGCGTTACCTACCTTGAGCACCGCACGTTCGCTGCCGCCATTGCTTCGCACTACCGTCTGCTGCGACAGCTTGGCAAGCCCGCGGTCACTGCGCCGACGGCGCCGGCACGGGTGGCAGAGCTGCTGCCGTAGGCATGCAGACCGAGTGGCCGGCGTTGGCCGCTCAGCGACGAAGCTGTGACCTGCCCTGTCACACACCCACCAGCCGACGAACCGGCGAACGGCGACCATCGGTCGCTGGCCGGCATAACCAGCCGACCATACACATGCTGTCAGCCAGCGTCCGCTCTCTGTTCAGCGGCAGCAAGGGAACAGGTCGACGAATTGCAATTTTGTCCCCCGTGGCGGCGACAACCAAGTTGAAACCACAGGCCAACGACCGGCAGCACGGTTTTCGCTTGAGAGGCAACCCGATCCCGTTCCGGTTCCATCATCGGTACCGCGATTCCAGCAAGTCGATTTCGTGTACCAGCTTGCGTGACGTTTCATCGCTTATCTCATGGTGGCGCAGCAGGTTGATGATTTCAGCGCGTTCGCCCCGCAGGGCTGCCAGACGGAGGGCCCGTTCTGCGGCGTCCGCCTTGCGCAATCGTCGGGCTTCGGTTTCTTCACGCGTGCGTTCGTGTATGTGGGGTTGGTAAATCGCGATGACACGGCTGGCAGCGTTCGCGTAAACCTCGATATCGGCAAGGCCTGCGCTTTCCAAAAGGCTACCTTGGGCCGTCTTGATCGACTCGATTGCGGCACGAGCTGCGGCGGCGCGGGCTCGATCTTCTTCCTGCTCGGCCGCGGGTTCCTGCGGTACGTCTAGGCCACGCAGGAGTGGTGGGAGGCTGACACTGGCGCCGATGAGTGACAACACGATCACGGCGGCGGCGAGAAACACCGCCAAGTCCCGCGCGGGAAACGGGCTGCCATCTGGCATCAGCAAGGGCAACGTGAGGATGCCCGCCAGCGTAATGGCCCCGCGAACGCCGGCAAGTGAGGTTGCAAGAACCAGTCGCCAACTTACTTTTTTTGCGGCGGCGTCTGTCCTGCGGCGGCGATACAGATTGGCCCTGAGCGACACCCACACCCATAGCAGGCGCAGCAATGCCAAACCGGCAGTGACGCCGACTGCGTACATGCCGAGCCACCACGGACCGTGGCCGCCACCTGTGTACATCGACGCGACTGCACGACGCACGATGCCCGGCAGCTGTTCACCCAGCACCACGAACACGATGCCATTCAATGCGAACTGGATGGTGCTCCACACAGCGCGCCGCTGCAGGCGGGTGGTGGCCATGCTGGTAACGGTGCGCTCGACATAGCTCATGGTGATGCCGGCTGCAACGGCTGCAAGGATCCCGGACGCATGGAGTGCCTCGCTCAGCAGGTAAGCGCCAAATGGAATCAGCAGGCTGATCAGGATTGGTGAGCCGCCCTCTTCGCCGAACTGGCGAGACAACCATTGCTGCGCGGCAGCGATCGCAACGGTGAAAGCCACGCCGCATGCCACGCCAACCAGCGCGACCCACAAAAGCGTCAGCGCCGCCGATCCCAGCGAGAAACGACCGGTCATCGCTGCAGCCACGGCGAACTCGAAGCACACCAGACCGGATGCGTCGTTGAGCAGCGACTCGCCTTCAAGGAGGTGCATCAACCGCTTTGGCACTGGGGTGCGTGCGGCGATTGTGGAGATCGCCACCGGATCAGTCGGGGACACGATAGCCGCCAGCGCGAACGCGACGGCAAGCGGCATTACCGGAATCAGCCAATGGATCAAATACCCTGCGGTAAGGACCGTAAATACCACCAGCCCCAGCGCCAGTTGCAG
>Ga0207660_10003517_pt1 | contig 10203 bp, 7 predicted proteins | sample KBSC73BmetaG_FD_184335 | JGI IMG/M metagenome (GOLD analysis project Ga0207660, IMG submission 184335) | Corn rhizosphere microbial communities from Kellogg Biological Station, Michigan, USA - KBS C7-3B metaG (SPAdes) (version 2) | ecosystem: Host-associated > Plants > Roots > Rhizosphere ... | reverse complement strand
GCCGGCGGACGAGGGACAGTGATGGCCGACGCTGTCGCCCCGACCGAGCTGTCCGACCTGCTCGCGCTCTGGCTGCCGGCCCAGCGCTGGTTCGCCGGCAAGGGCAGGGACTTCGTCGTGGAGGCGGTCAGCGCGCTCGGCATCCTCACCGTGCGGCCGTGGCGCAGCGACCTGTGGCTGGTCCGGGTCCGCTACGACGACGGCGGCATTGAGACCTACCAGGTCCCGCTGGTACGCCGGCCGGAGCCGGCCGACCAGGTCTCGCACGTGCTGGTCGGCGAGACGCCCGACCCGGACTACGGCGGCCGGTCCTGGTGGTACGACGGGCTGCACGACAAGGAGGTCACCGGCGCCTGGCTGGCCGGGATCGCCGAGGGTCGCAAGGACGGCCTGCTCACCTTCGTGCCCGGGCCGCACCCGGAGGACCTGCCGCTGGAGGCGACCAGCCTGGTCAACACCGGCGAGCAGTCGAACACGTCGCTGATCTTCGACGACGCGGCGATCCTCAAGGTGTTCCGCCGGGTCTACCCCGGCCGCAACCCGGACATCGAGGTGCACCGGGCGCTGTCCGAGATCGACGGCGGGGCCCGGCACGTGGCCAGGCTGCTCGGCCACGTCGAGGCCCGCTGGGCCGGCCCGGACGGCAGCCTGACCGAGGCCGACCTGGCCATGCTGCAGGAATACTTCCGGACCGCGACCGACGGCTGGGAGCTGGCCAAGATCAGCGTCCGCGACCTGTACGCCGAGGCCGACCTGCACGCCTCCGAGGTCGGCGGCGACTTCGCCGGCGAGGCGTACCGGCTCGGCCAGGCCACCGCCGAGGTGCACGCCGACCTGGCCCGGGCGCTCCCGACCGGCGTGCTCGACGCGGACGGGCTGGCGGCGATGGCCGCACAGATGCGGCAGCGGCTGGACGCCGCGCTGGCGGTCGTGCCGGCGCTGGAGGACTACGTCGCCGGGCTGCGCGAGGCGTTCGGCGCGCTCGGTGCGCACCAGCCCGGCGTGCCGGTGCAGCGCGTGCACGGCGACTACCACCTCGGCCAGGTGCTGCGCACCTCGCACCGCTGGGTGGTGCTCGACTTCGAGGGCGAGCCGGCCAAGCCGCTGTCCGAACGGACCGGGCTCGACTCGCCGGTGCGTGACCTGGCCGGGATGCTGCGGTCGTTCGACTACGCCGCCCGGCACCTGCTCGCCGACCACCCGTTCGAGCCGCACCTTGCCTACCGCGCGGACGAGTGGGCGACCCGCAACCGGGACGCCTTCCTCGACGGCTACACCGACGCCGGTGGCCCCGACCCGCGCGAGGAGCCCGTGCTGCTGCGCGCGTACGAGGCGGACAAGGCCGTGTACGAAGCGGTGTACGAGGCACGTAACCGCCCGTCCTGGTTGCCGATCCCGTTGGCCTCGCTGGCCCGACTCACCGAAGGAGCACGGTCGTGACGTCCACGCAGCTTGTCGCGGACCCTGCCGGCCTGTCCCGGGAGGAGCTCGACCGGGTCGTCGGCGGAGTGCACCACGATCCGCACTCGGTGCTCGGCCTGCATCCGGTCCGGACCGAGCTTGCGCCGCCGGCACCGGTGTCGACGGCCGCACCGGGGCAGAACGTGATCGACCAGGTGGACGCGGTCGCCCAGCCGCTGACGCCGGCCACCAACGGCAGCGCGCTGGAGGCCGGCGCCGACCCGGTCAAGGCCGACGCCGGCCGGCTGGTCGTCCGCGCGCTGCGGCCGGACGCGAGCCGGGTCGCCGCCGTGTTCGGTGACCGCCGCCACGACCTGAGCCGGGTGCACCCCGGCGGCGTGTTCGCCGGCCTCGCGCCGGGGCCGGCGTCCGACTACCAGCTCGAGGTGACCTACCCGGTCGAGGGCGGCGCCGAGGAGACCCACCTGGTCGACGACCCGTACCGGTGGCTGCCGACGCTCGGCGAGATCGACCTGCACCTGATCAGCGAGGGCCGGCACGAGCGGCTGTGGGAGGCGCTCGGCGCGCACGTGCGCACGTACGAGACGCCGCACGGGCCGGTGTCCGGCACCTCGTTCGCGGTCTGGGCGCCCAACGCCCGCGGCGTGCGGGTCACCGGCGACTTCGACTACTGGCAGCGGCGGGCCTATCCGCTGCGCTCGCTCGGCCGCAGCGGCGTCTGGGAGATCTTCGTGCCGGGCGTGGTCCCGGGCGCGAAGTACAAGTTCTCCATCCTCGGGTCGGACGGCCAGTGGCGGGACAAGGCCGACCCGATGGCCTTCGGCACCGAGCGCACCCCGGCGACCGCGTCGGTGGTGCACACCACCCGGTTCGCCTGGAACGACGACGAGTGGCTGGCGAAGCGCACGGCGACCCGCTGGCACGCGGCGCCGATGAGCATCTACGAGGTGCACCTCGGCTCCTGGCGGAAGGGCCTCGGCTACCGGGAGGCGGCCGACCAGCTCGCCGACTACCTGACCGAGACCGGGTTCACCCACGTCGAGCTGCTCCCGGTGGCCGAGCACCCGTACGACGGGTCCTGGGGCTACCAGGTCACCTCCTACTTCGCGCCGACCGCGCGGTTCGGCGACCCGGACGACTTCCGCTACTTCGTCGACCGGCTGCACCGGGCCGGCATCGGCGTGATCGTCGACTGGGTGCCGGGGCACTTCCCGAAGGACGGCTGGGCGCTGGCCCGGTTCGACGGCACCCCGCTCTACGAGCACCCCGACCCGCGCCGCGGCGAGCAGCCGGACTGGGGCACGTACGTGTTCGACTTCGGCCGGCGCGAGGTGCGCAACTTCCTCGTCGCGAACGCGCTGTTCTGGCTGGAGGAGTACCACATCGACGGGCTGCGGGTGGACGCGGTCGCCTCGATGCTCTACCTCGACTACTCCCGGGCCGAGGGCCAGTGGCTGCCCAACCAGTACGGCGGGCGGGAGAACCTGGACGCGGTCGCGTTCCTGCAGGAGATGAACGCCACCGTCTACCGGCGCGTGCCGGGCGCGGTGACGATCGCCGAGGAGTCGACCGCCTGGCCGGGCGTGACCCGGCCGACCCACCTGGGCGGGCTCGGCTTCGGGTTCAAGTGGAACATGGGGTGGATGCACGACACCCTGGACTACGTCTCCCGGGACCCGGTGTACCGGCAGTATCACCACCACCAGATGACGTTCTCGCTCATGTACGCCTTCAGCGAGAACTACATCCTCCCGCTCTCCCACGACGAGGTCGTGCACGGCAAGGGCTCGCTGCTCGGCAAGATGCCGGGCGACCACTGGCAGCAGGCCGCCACCCTGCGCGCGCTGCTCGCCTACATGTGGGCGCACCCGGGCAAGCAGATGCTGTTCATGGGCGGCGAGTTCGGCCAGGGCACCGAGTGGGCCGACGCCCGATCGCTGGACTGGTGGCTGCTGGAGGACCCGCTGCACAGCGGGCTGCAGCGGCTGACCGGCGACCTCAACCGGGTCTACCGGGCCACCCCGGCGCTCTACACCCAGGACACCTCGCCGTCCGGGTTCTCCTGGATCGACGCCAACGACGCGGCGAACAACACGTTCTCGTTCCTGCGCTGGGGCGCCGACGACTCGGTGCTCGCCTGCGTGGCCAACTTCGCCGGCGGGCCGCACGAGGGCTACCGGCTCGGCCTGCCCCGGGTCGGGCGCTGGCAGGAGATCATCAACACCGACTCGGAGGCGTACGGGGGGTCCGGGGTGGGCAACCTCGGCTCGGTGCAGGCCCGGCCGCAGCCCTGGCACGGCCAGCCCGCCTCGGTGACCCTGCGGGTGCCTCCGCTCGGCGCGCTGTGGCTGCGCTACACCGGCGACCGCACCGAGGCTTGACGCCCGTCACACCGCACGGCTGGCAGGGTGACGGGTAGCCGGCGGGGCCGCGCGGCCGGGCAGGATGGCACCGGCGGTGCGGCGACGAGGGGTGGACGACAGTGACGTCGAGGTGGCGGCGGCTCGCGACGGCGACAGCGGTGCTCGCCGTGCTGGCCACCGGCTGCGTGCAGCAGATCCCCGGCCTCGGCTCGTACGGCGCCGCCCCGACCAGGGCGCCGGACGCCGAGATCGAGATCCGCAACACCGACCACGGCCCCGTCGACACGCTGGCCGGCAACGCGATCTTCGACATCCAGCAGTTCTGGACCAAGGAGATGGCCGACGACTTCCACCGGCCCTACCGGCCGGTCTCGGCGTTCTACTCGATCGACCCGGACGGCACGGTCGCCGCGCCGTGCACCGACGAGCCGGCGGACATCCGCGGCAACGCCTTCTACTGCCCGTCCCGGGACATCGTCGCCTGGGACCGCAAGGTCCTGCTGCCCCAGCTGCGGGAGCGCTTCGGCGACTTCCTGGTCGCGATGGTGCTCGCACACGAGTGGGGACACGCGATCCAGAAGCGCACCTCGCTGCCCAGCGACCACACGATCGTGGTGGAGACCCAGGCCGACTGCTACGCCGGGGCGTTCACCGCCTGGGCGCTGCACGGCAACGCGCCGCACTTCCAGATCACCCGGCCCGACCTCGACCGGGCGCTGTCGGGTTTCCTGCTGTTCAGCGACCCGGTGGGCGCCAACGCCGCCGACCGGCAGGCGCACGGCAGCGGGTTCGACCGCGTCTCCGCGTTCCAGGACGGGTACGAGCAGGGCGTGCCGTTCTGCGCCAAGTTCGACGACAACCGCACCTTCACCCAGATCGGCTTCCAGAGCGAGCGGGACCAGGACCAGGGCGGCAACCTCCCGCTCCCGCAGACCCTCGACCAGGGACCGAAGGACGTCGACGCGTACTGGAAGTCCTCCTACCAGAAGCTGTACGGGCAGCCGTGGAAGCCGCTGGCCGGGGTGAAGCCGTTCACCGACGCCGATCGGCCGCAGTGCGACGGCCAGCCGGTGCTCGACGCGCAATACTGCGCGGCGGACGACACGATCTACTACGACACCGACGCGCTGGGCAAGGTCTACAAGCAGGTCAACGGCGACTTCGGGGCGATCTCGCTGGTCGGCATCGCGTACGGGCAGGCGGTCCGGGACCGGCGCGGTGAGTCGACCTCGACCGACAGCGAGTCGTCGCTGCTGTCGGCGATCTGCGCGACCGGCGGCTACGCCCGGGACGCGTTCGGCCAGACGGACAGGAACCGGCTGTCGCTGTCGCCCGGCGACCTCGACGAGGCGATCCGTGCGCTGCTCGAGGCGGCCGGCTCCAGCCAGTTCACCAACGTCCGCACCACGACCGGCTTCGACCGCGTCCAGGCCTTCCGCGACGGCTTCAACAACGCCAAGTCCTGCAAGTAACCCGCCCAGGGCGGCCCTGCCGGCCGGGGCGGCACCGGCCGGGCTCCGCTGGCTGGGCTGCGCCTCTTGGGGTTACGCGGGCTGTGGTCCTGCCGGCTTGGTCTGCGCTGGCTCGCCTTGCGCCGCCGGAGTGCGGGCGGCGGCGGGTTGTGCGGCCGGAGCCGGGACGGTGGCGGTGGTCTTCGCCGCTCCCGACACCTGGGGGCCGGAGACGTGGCCGGCGGACGCCTGGCCGCCGTCCCGGGCCGGGGAGGCCGGAGCTGCGCCGGTCTGGGCTGCGCCGGTCTGGGCTGCGCCGGTCTGGGCTGCGCCGGTCTGAGCGGGGGCCTGGGCTGCGTTCCGGGCTGCGCTGGTCTGGGCTGCGCTGGTCTGAGCGGGGGCCTGGGCCGCGTTCCGGGCTGCGGCCGCCTGGGCGGCGGCGGCGTGGCCTGCGGGGGCGTGGACGGCGGGGGGTGCGGGGGCCGGGGTGGTGGCGGGGTCTGAGGTGATGGGCCGGGAGATGTCGCCGTCGACGTGGGGTTCGTCGACCCAGAGGGCACGCAGTTGGGCCTGCATGAAGGTGAGCAGCCGGGACCGGTAGTCCCGGTCGAACTCCTGCAGGGACTCGATCTGCTGCTGCAGCCCCTCCCGCTTCGCGGCGAGGTTGCCGACCTCCTCGTCGTACCGCTGCCGGGCCAGGCGCTCGAGCCCGTCCGCCTTCGCCCGCGCCTCCTTGACGATCTCGGTCGCCTGGGCCCGCGCGTCGGTGACGATCTTCTCCCCGCTCTGTCGGGCGGTCTGCGCGTGCGCCTGGATCTCCTTGACCGACTGCTCCGCCTGCGCTCTCGCGTCGGTGAGCACCTTGTCGGCCTCCCGCCGCACGGCCTCGGCCTGGGTCTGCGCCTCCCCGACGATCCGCTCGGCCATCCCGCGCGCATCGGCCAGGATCTTGTCGGCCTGGCGGTGCGCGGTGGCGACGTGCTCCTCCGCCGTCCGCTGAGCGAGGGTCAGCATCTGCAGGGCCTGCTGGACGTCGCCGCCAGGCTGCGCGTCGAGCGGGCCCGGCGGTCCGGGTGGCGGGGCCTGCATGCCGGGCAGCGCGGTCACCCGGGCGTCGTCCGGCTCCGGCTCGCGGTGCTGCCCCTTGGTGCGGGCCTTCATCCAGCCATCGGTCAAGGGAGGACCTCCCTGAGGGCGGTGGGACGCCGAAAAGTACCAAACCGCGTCCGATTGTTCGACGCCGGAGGCCCACCGTGACCGTCGCGCTACCGGAGGTGTCCCGCCGGGTCAGCAGCCGGTCCCCCAGGGGCCGGAACCGGCCCGTGGCGATCGGTCCCCAGCCCTCCGGTCCGCGACTAGTACAGCGCCTTGGTCAGTTCCTTGCGGGCGGCGGTGACCCGCGGGTCCTCGTTGCCGATCACGTTGAACAGCTCGACCAGCCGCAGCCGCACCTGCTCCCGCTGCGGACCGCTGCTGCCCCGGACCGCTGCCAGCAGCCGGGCGAACGCGTTCGAGACCTCGCCGCGGGCGAGCTGCACGTCGGCCGCCTCCAGCGCGAGGTCGACGTCGTCCGGTGCCGCGTCGGCCTTCGCCACCGCGTCCGGTGCGGCGGCGCCCACCCGGCGCAGCAGCTCGACCTCGCGGATCGCTGCCGCCGCGCGGGCATGCCCCGGCTCGGCCGCGAGGATCGCCGCGTACTGACCGATCGCGTCGTCGTAGTCGCCCCGCTCGGTGGCCTCCTCGGCCGCGATCACCCGCGGGTCCTCCGGCTCGACCGGCTCCGGGATCGAGCCGTCCTCCGCCGGCGCCGCCGCGCCGGTCACCTCGACGACCTGGTCGAGGAACGTCCGCACCTGGTCCTCCGGCAGCGCCCCGGCGAACTCGCCGAGCAGCTGGCCCTGGAAGACCGCCTTCACCGCCGGGATCCCCTGCACCCGCAGCGCCTGCGCGATCGCCGGGTTGGCGTCGACGTCGATCTTGGCCAGCACCCAGGCCCCGTGCGCCTCGGCGGCGAGCTTCTCCAGCACCGGGGAGAGCTGCTTGCACGGCCCGCACCACTCGGCCCACAGGTCGAGGATCACCGGCGTCCGGAACGACCGGTCGAGCACCTCGGCCTGGAAGGTCGCCTCGGTGACGTCGACGACGGTGACCGGCTCGGCCGGGCCGTCACCGTCGGCCGCCGCCCGGGCCTGCGCGTCGGCCCGCTCCCGGGCCTCGTTGCGGGCCTGCAGGGCGGACAGGTCGACGGCACCGGCCAGCGCGGCGGACAGGGCGGGAGACGGCGCCGGGGCGGCACCACGCGAAGGACGACCAGGTTGCATGCAACCAGCGTAGTCGCGCGGCGGGGCCGCCGGCCGCCGTGCACCGGCGATCCCCGCGTTTTGGGGATCTACCCCCTCAGAACCGGGCGGGCTCGGTGTAGGCGCCCCACTCGTCCCGCAGCGCCCCGCAGATCTCGCCCAGCGTGGCCTCCACCCTGGCCGCCGCGAGCATCGGCGGGACCAGGTTGGCCTCGCCCCGGGCGGCGTCCACCAGCGCCGCCAGCGCGGCCCGCACCTCGCCCTCGTCCCGGCCGGCCTTGCGCCCGGCCAGCACCCGCACCTGCTCCTTCTCCACCTCACCGGAGATCCGCAGGATCTCGAGCTCCGGCTCGTCGCTGGCCAGGTTGGTGTTGACGCCGACGACCTTCTTGTCGCCCTTCTCCAGCTTCTGCTGGTAGCGGAAGGCGGCCTCGGCGATCTCCCCGGTGAACCAGCCGTCCTCGATGCCGCGCAGGATCCCGGCGGTCATCGTCCCGTCGCCGCCCATCTCCCGGATCCGGGCGAAGATCGCTTCGGCCTGCCGTTCGAGCTCGTCGGTGAGCGCCTCGACATACCAGGAGCCACCGAGCGGGTCGGCCACGTTGCCGACGCCGGTCTCCTCGGCGATGACCTGCTGGGTACGCAGCGCGATCCGGGCGGCCCGCTCCGAGGGCAGCGCGAGCACCTCGTCGAGCGCGTTGGTGTGCAGCGAGTTGGTGCCGCCGAGCACGGCCGAGAGCGCCTCGAGCGCGGTCCGGACGATGTTGTTGTCCGGCTGCTGCGCGGTCAGCGAGACCCCCGCCGTCTGGGTGTGGAACCGCAGCCACTGCGCCCGCTCGGTCTTGGCGCCGTAGACGTCGCGCATCCAGCGAGCCCAGATCCGCCGCGCCGCCCGGAACTTGGCGATCTCCTCGAAGAAGTCGATGTGCGCGTCGAAGAAGAACGACAGCCCCGGCGCGAACGTCTCGACGTCCAGCCCGCGGGACAGCCCGAGCTCCACGTAGCCGAACCCGTCGGCGAGGGTGAACGCGAGCTCCTGCGCGGCGGTCGAGCCGGCCTCCCTGATGTGGTAGCCCGACACCGACAGCGGCTTGTACGCCGGGATCTCGGCCGCGCAGAACTCCATCAGGTCGCCGATCAGCCGCAGGTGCGGCTCGGGCTCGAACAGCCACTCCTTCTGGGCGATGTACTCCTTGAAGATGTCGGTCTGCAGCGTCCCGTCGAGGCTGCCGATCGGGACGCCCTGCCGCTCGGCTGCCACCAGGTACATGCAGAAGATCGGTACGGCCGGGCCGCTGATCGTCATCGACGTGGTGACGTCGCCGAGCGGGATGCCGTCGAAGAGCACGTCCACGTCCGCGGCCGAGTCGATCGCGACGCCGCAGTGGCCGACCTCGCCGAGCGAGCGCGGGTCGTCGGAGTCGCGGCCCATCAGCGTCGGCATGTCGAAGGCGACCGACAGGCCGCCGCCGCCCTCCGCGAGGATCAGCTTGTAGCGCTCGTTGGTCTGCTGGGCGTTGCCGAAGCCGGCGAACTGCCGGATCGTCCACGGCCGGCCCCGGTAGCCCCCCGGGTAGAGCCCGCGGGTGAACGGGAACTCACCCGGCCAGCCGATCCGCTCGAAGTCCGGGACGGGTCCGGCCGGGCCGTAGACCGGCTGCACCTCGACGCCGGAGAGCGTCGTGAAGTCGGCGTCCCGCTTCCGGGAGGCGTCGTACCGCTCCTGCCAGCGCCGGCGTCCGGCCTCGATGTCGTCCACGGAAAAATACTAGGACGTCCAACTAACCGCGGCCACCCGAACGGGACGGCGCGTCCTACTCGACCGTCTCGGCCGGCGGCTTCTCCTGGAAGTCACCGGCCTCGGCGCGCACCTTCCGCAGCGCCGCGAACGTGCTCTCCCGGGTCCGCTCGTCGAGCGCGCCGAGGCCGAAGTCGATGGCCATGAGGTCGCGGGTGCCGGCCTCGGCCACCTCGCGGCCGTGCGGCGTGATCGAGGCCAGCGCACCGCGCCGGTCCCGCGGGTTGGCCAGCCGCTCGACCAGCCCGGCCGCGACCAGCCGGGTGATCGCGTTGGTGACGCTGGTCGGGTGCACCATCAGCCGGCTGCCGATGACCTTGAGCGGCAGCGCGCCGGTCCGGCTGAAGTGCAGCAGCACCAGCACCTCATACCGGGCGAACGTGAGCCCGTGCGGACGCAGCACCTCGTCGTACCGGCCCAGCAGGATCTGCTGGACCCGCATCACCGAGGTCGCGACCCGCATGGCGGACGCCGGCCCCCAGGTGTCGGCCCAGATCTCGCCGGCACGCTCGATCGGGTCGAACGGGAGATCCAGCGGCTTCGCCACGTGCTGACGGTAGCCGAACACTCGGGGGACGGACCCCGAGCACCGGCCGGTCATCCGGGTGGCCTGGGTGCCCAGCGCTGGCCTCCCGCCACGCCGGCAACCGGGTCGACCGACAACGTCGGCGTCACCGGCTACGACGTGTTCCGCGACGGCACGCTGGCCGCGACGGTGACCGGCACCTCCGCGACGGTGGCCGGGCTCACCGCCGGCACGGCGTACTCGTTCGCCGTCGCGGCCAGGGACGGCGCCGGCAACTCGTCCGCCCGCAGCGCCGCGGTCAGCGTGACCACCGCCGCCGGCGGCCCCCCGCCGCCGCCACCGC
>Ga0207660_10003514_pt1 | contig 10205 bp, 10 predicted proteins | sample KBSC73BmetaG_FD_184335 | JGI IMG/M metagenome (GOLD analysis project Ga0207660, IMG submission 184335) | Corn rhizosphere microbial communities from Kellogg Biological Station, Michigan, USA - KBS C7-3B metaG (SPAdes) (version 2) | ecosystem: Host-associated > Plants > Roots > Rhizosphere ... | reverse complement strand
TCTGTTGATCAACGTCACGAGCTTCTTTCGTGATCGCGCCGTGTTCGGCTATCTCGAGCGCGAAGTGATTCCCGCGTTCTTCGAAGCAAAGGGGCCCGGCAGCCACGTGCGCGTCTGGTCGGTCGGCTCGGCTACCGGCGAGGAAGCGTACAGTCTCGGCATGCTGTTCCTCGAGGAGGCCGCGCGCCGGGAGCACCCGCCGCAGATCCAGATCTTCGCCTCAGATCTGCACGAGCGTTCCCTGCGCCAGGCCCGCGAAGGACTGTATCCCGAGACGATCGCGAGCGATGTCACGCCGGAACGGCTCGAGCGATTCTTCCAGCAAGAGAACGGCGGCTATCGCGTGCGCAAGGAGCTGCGCGAGAGGATCGTGTTCGCGCCGCACAACCTCCTGCGCGACCCGCCGTTCTCGCACATCGACTTCGTTGCCTGCCGCAACGTGCTCATCTACCTGCAACGCGATGTGCAGGACGAAGTGCTGGACGTGTTTCACTATTCGCTGCACGGCGAGGGCTATCTCCTGCTTGGCACGGCCGAAATGGTCGACCGTCCCGATCTGTTCCGCGTTCAGAGCAAGGAGCACCACCTCTACCGTCGGCGCAATGTTGCCGGCGGCCACGCGCACGTACCGCATCTTCCACTTGCAGCCAGGACCACGCCGCCGACGTTGACCGACGTCCGGCCTCCGCATGCGGAAACGGTGGCGGGGTACGGAGCGCTCCATCAGGAGCTGGTGGAGCGGTACGCGCCGCCGAGCGTGCTCCTCGACGCCGCGCATAACGTGCTGCACGTGTCGGAGCGCGCCGGACGGTATCTCCAAGTTCCGGGCGGCCTCCTGTCGACCGACGTGTTCAAGCTGCTCCGCGAGGAGCTGCGCACCGAGCTTCGCGCCGCGCTTCTGCTGGCTCACGAGCGCCAGACGACCTCCCGGTCGAAGCCGATTCCCGTGCGCATCGATGGCGAGATTCGAAACGTGGTGCTGCGCGTGAGTCCGGTGGGCGTGCAGGAAGCTCAAGGTCTTGCGCTCGTCATCTTCGACGAGGCCGGCGAGACGGCTCCGCTGGACGAGGGAGCGCATCCGCACGGCGACGAGACGGTGCGGGAGCTCGAAGCCGAGTTGGAGATGACGCGGGCTCGCCTGCAGGCGCTCGTCGAGGAGTTCGAATCCAGCCAGGAGGAGATGCGCGCATCGAACGAGGAGCTGCAGAGCTCGAACGAGGAATTGCGCTCGACCATGGAGGAGCTGGAGACGAGCCGCGAGGAGCTGCAGTCGATCAACGAAGAGCTGCAGACCGTCAACCAGGAGAACCGCCACAAGGTCGAAGAGCTCGCGCAGATCTCGAGCGACTTGCAGAATCTGTTCAAGGTGACCGACATCGCCACGCTGTTTCTCGACCGGGCGTTGCGGATCAATCGCTCCACGCCGCGCGTAGCGGAGCTGTTCAACATTCGGCATTCGGATCGCGGCCGCCCGCTCTCGGACCTCACGCACCGGCTCGGATACGATGGACTGCTCGACGACGCGCGGGCGGTGCTGGACACGCTGATTCCGGTCGAGCGCGAAGTCGAAGCCGAAGATGGCCGCTGGTTTCTGATTCGAGTCATGCCCTACCGGACGGTGGACGACCGCATCGAAGGGATCGTGATCACGCTGGTGGACGTGTCCGCGCTCAAGATGATCGAGAATCAGTTGCGCGAGAACGAGGCGCGGCTCGAGGCACGAGTCGCGGCGCGCACGTCCGAGCGCGACGAGCTTCGGCGCGCTCTCACCCTTGCGGAAGAAGCGGAGCGCCGCCGGCTGGCGCGCGAGCTTCACGACGAGGCGGGGCAGCGACTCACCGCGCTCGGACTGGGACTCCAGGCGCTCTCCGACGTGGTGCCGCCGAATTCCGAGGCCGACCGTCGCGCAACGCAGCTACGATCGCTCGCCGACAGTCTCGCGCGCGAGCTCCACGGCTTGGCCGTCCGACTTCGGCCGAAGGCGCTGGACGACTTCGGCCTCGAGGCGGCGCTTGCCGCATTCGCCGCGGACTGGTCGAACCAGTCTGGAATCATCGTCGACGTGCATGCCGACAACACGCCAAAGCGCCTGTCGTCGGAGGTCGAAAGCGCTGTGTATCGAATCGTGCAGGAAGCGCTCGCGAACGTTGCAAAGCACAGCGGCGCGCAGCGCGCCAGCGTGGTCGTCGAGCGGCGGGATGGGCATGTCGTCGCCATCGTAGAAGATGACGGCGCAGGGTTCGACGTTGCCGCGGTCACGGGGCGCGGAGCCGCTACGCAGTCCGATGGGCGCACGATGCTCGGCTTGCTCGGCGTGCGCGAGCGGGCGGCGCTGCTCGGCGGGAGCGTCGAGATCGAAAGCACGCCGGGAAGAGGCACCACGCTGTTCGTCCGCATCCCGGTCGCCAGTGCGCCACGCGCTTCGAGCGAAGGCACAGAGGCAAGGGCTGCCAATGCCTGACGCCACCGCGCCCGCAAACGGCGGCGAGATGTTGCGAGTCGTCCTGGCGGACGACCACGCCGTGGTGCGCGAGGGACTCAAGGCGCTGGTGAACGCGCAGCCGGACATGCGCGTCATCGGCGAGGCGGCGGACGGCGAAGCGGCATGGCGAGTGGCCACCGAGCTGTCCCCCGACGTGCTGATCATGGATCTCTCGATGCCAGTACTCGGCGGCGCCGATGCGACCATTCGTGTGAAGCGGGACTGTCCGCGGGTGAAGATCCTCGCGCTCACCGTGCACGAGGAGCGCGTGTATCTCACGCAGTTGCTTCGGGCGGGGGCGTCCGGGTATGTGCTCAAGCGCGCGGCGCCGGCGGAGTTGGTGCGCGCCGTCCGTACCGTGGCGGCGGGCGGCACCTACATCGATCCCTCCATCGCCGCGACGCTGGTCGAAGGGTATCTCGACGCGGAGGTTGCCGCGGAACAGCCCGCACACGACACGCTCAGCGATCGGGAGCGCCAGGTGCTCATCGGCATCGCGCGTGGATTCAGCAACAAGGAGCTTGCGGCGGCACTCGCGCTGAGTGTGAAGACGGTGGAGACCTACAAGGCGCGATTCGCCGAAAAGCTCGGCCTTCGGAGCCGGGTCGAGATCGTGCGATATGCCGCGAGACAGGGGTGGCTGACGGAGAGGGAATGAACGATGGAGCGGTTGAACGGTCGAACGGTCGAACGGTCGAACGGTTGAACGGTTGAACGGTTGAACGGTTGAACGGCGGAGCGACGGAGGGGTGGAACGCCGCTCCAGCGCAGCGGCGCGGCGCCCCATCCTGACAGCGCGCGTCAGGACAGCGACCGACATCCCTTCTCCGACAGTCCTGCTAGAGCGATGTGGCGGCGTTGTTGTAAGCTGCCAACATGCGCAAACAGACGGTCAGTGCTCCGTTCTACACGGCGAGTCGTCCCGGGCAGTCCGCAACGGCGATCGTTGATGCAGGCGCGCCGCTGCGGAACCTCCTGCTCTCCTCGCTGCCCGAGCGGGACCTGGTCGGAGTCCGGCCGCACCTGGAGAGCGTGTATCTGACACCGCGCGAACCGCTGTTCGCGGCGGACATGCCGATCCGCCACGTCTACTTTCCGGAAACCGCAGTCATCTCGGTCGTCAAGAGCCTCTCGAACGGCGCAACCGTGGAAATCGGCTCGGCGGGCTGCGAGGGGATGGTCGGCCTGACGCACTTCCTGGCGGGGGGAGCCTCGCCCGTTGTCGCGTTTGCGCAGATTCCCGGCATCGTCAACCGGATGCGCGCGGACGCGTTCACGATTCTGGCAAGCGCACCAGGCGCCTTGCACGAGGTCCTCCTTCGCTACTCGCAAGCGTTCCTGTTGCAGGTGGCGCAGACCGCCGCGTGCAATGCACGGCATCTGGTGCAGGAGCGGTGCGCGCGCTGGCTCCTCATGACCCACGATCGTGTGGACGGCGACACGTTTCCGCTCACGCACGAATTTCTGGCGCTGATGCTCGGCGTGCGTCGCGCGGGCGTGTCCGTTGCCATGCACGACCTCCAGGAGGAGAGGATCGTCCAGCACAGCCGCGGCGAGGTCCAGGTGGTCGATCGCGCAAAGCTCGAAAGTGCCTCGTGCGAGTGCTACCGCGCGGTGCGCGCGCAATTCGAGCGGCTGTTGCCGCGGCCGATGGCAGCCAACGCCGGGATGAATCCATGACCGCGACGCCCGGAAGTCGCGATGACGGATCGAGCGCAGATCAACAGACCCAGCGCGCGAGTCAGTCGGATGGGCTGCCAGACCTGCTGCGACAGAGCCTGCGCCGCGTCGTGACAGAGCGGCGCAACGGCGACTCGGACGAGGCGATGCTCAGAGCCGCATTGCGGGATGTGTGCGAGCGAGCACGGTGCGACAGCGTCCGTGTCGAGCACCTGCTGGTCGTGCTCAAGGACTGCTGGCGGGCGCTCCCGGAGCGAGCCGTGCTGCCGCGACATCACGCGGATCAAACTCTGGCGAACCTGGTGAGCGCCTGCATCGAGGAGTATTACAAGGATCAGAAACGTTCGGAAGCCGTCACGATCTTGCGACGCATTCACGGAGCCGGGCGCAGCCAGGGGCGGCCGCCGGCTGGTGAAGTCCAGTAGCCGCCTGATAGCCGGAGGCCAAGGGCGTTTCGCGGAGCGCTTGTTGCACTTCTCCAATGAACGAATCGCAATCAAGCGGCGACCTGGACCGCGCAGCCGACCTGGAGAACTCCGACGATGGCCATGAAACTTCACGAACTTCATCCCTCGCTCGTTCACTTTCCCCTCGCGTTGCTGCCGCTGTCGATCGGCGCCGATCTGGTCGGCCGGGTGACTGGAAACCAGAGCCTGCTCGACCTTGGCCGCCGCACGATGCCGCTCGCCGCGGCGAGTGGTCTGGTCGCCGGCGTCGCGGGGTTGATGGCCCAGACCGAGGTGAAAGCCAAGGGCGCATCGATGGACATGCTCCAGACGCACCGGACGATCAACCTCGGACTGGTCGCGATCGCCGGTGCCATGGCAGTTCGGCGTTCGCGCAACGAAAAGCCGAGCGCCGCATACCTGGGACTTGGCCTCATGGGCATTGCGGCGATGACGTTCTCCGCCTACCTCGGCGGCGCGATGGTGTACCACGACGGCGTTGGCGTCGAGGCCGCCGACGGAGTTCGCTTGCGGCCCAAAGTGCCGGAGCTCTCGCGCAAGACTGCCGGCAAGGCGCTGCGCACTGCTGCCTCCGACACAGTGAAGGGCATCCAGCTCACCGTCGAGGAAAGCGCGAAGGGCGAGCTGGTTCCGTCGCTCGCCCACCACGGCGAGGATCGCGCCTCGGCTGGTTGATCCGCCGAGGCGCCGCGTTCAGTCGGAGCTCAAATCGTTGGCGTCGCGAGAGTACGGCGCCGACGCAGCGTTTCGACTGCGTCGAACAACTGGTCGAACGAATCGACGACGAACAACACGTCCTGGAAGCGATCGATCTCGAACGGCTGCGCGAGCACGGCATCGAGGGAGAACGGCCGCCGATCGCAGTTCGGACCGAGCGCGTTCGCCGCGTCGCCGTGCGATGAAATGAGCCCGCTGCCGTACACCTTCACGCGTCCGCTCTCGCGCACGAGCCCGAATTCCACCGTGAACCAGAACAGGCGCGCCATCGCCGTGGTCTCGGCTTCGCTCTCCGCGTCCGCCGCCAGCGCGCCGAATTGCTGCAGGAAGTCGGCGAACACGGGATCGGAGTGGAGCGGCACGTGTCCGAACACATCGTGGAAGATGTCCGGCTCTGGCAGATAGTCGAGCTGACTGCGCGGCCGCACGAACAGCGTCGTGGGAAACCGACGTTGCGCGAGGCAGCGAAAGAACTGGGCGGCGGGAATGAACCCCTCAACGCCCACGGCCGCCCACCCGGTGCGCGCCGCGAGTCGTGCGTTCACATCGGCGAGGTCGGGAACGCGGTCGGGCTCGAGCCCGATGCGCTCCGCACCTTCGAGATAGACGTGGCTCGCGGTATCGCGAAGCGTCGCCATGCGGCGCTCGAACAGGATGCGCCAGACGTCGTGCGCTTCGGCGCCGTAAGTCGCGTAATCCTGTTCGATGAATGTCGGAAGAACGTCGGCCGCGTTGGAGTTGGCAGTCGAGGGAGTCGTCATCGATTGCGTGGATTCTTCTGAGGTTCGGCAGCGTGTGGACGAGGCACGCGCAGGAGTGCTCACTGGCTATCCCCGAATGCGACCAAAAGTTCATCCGGGACCTCGATCGCGGGCGGCCGCGCGGCAACGCGAGTCATCGATTAGATTACAATGTAGCTGGCGAGCAGCCTCTGGCTGCCCCCTTTCGGCGCTCCTCGTCGCGCTCCATGCGCGCGGTCCGCCTCGAGCCATTCCTGGTCAGCCTGCTCCCGAAGTATCGGAGGCTCCATGGATCGGCCGTCAACGCCACGTGCTCCCACGCGCACCCTCGCTCAGGTCGAGGATACCCAGGACCTGCAGTCGGTCATCTGCGCCGCGCTCGCTGCCCGGCCGGTCGACGAATCGATGCTTCGCCGCGGCGTGTGGACGTACGTCAGGGAGGAGCATCAGGCCGGAACGTCGCCTGGGCGGGTCATTCTGACGCTCACGGAATTGATCGAGAACGCGAAGGCGACATCGCGGATGGAGCAGCAGGCTGTCATCCGGCGCGTGATCCTCTGGTGTGTCGAAGCGTACTTCGGCCACCTCGGCGGGGCGATGGAGGAGGGCGCATGCAGCACGAGGCCGGCCGACCGGTGATCCTCATCGCGGAACGCGATCGGAACGTTCGAGAATTGCAACTATTCTTTTTGAATAACGCCGGCTTCGCCGTGGAGTTTGCCGACGACGGTCAGTGCGCGCTCGATCGCGTGCGGCTCGAGGCCCCGGCGCTGCTGATCACCGAAATTCTGATTCCAAAGATCGACGGGCTGACGTTGTGCCGGATGGTTCGGAACGACGCCTCCGTGGGTGACGTGCCCGTCATCGTCTTCAGTATTCTCGCCGCCGCGGCGCGCGCACACGACGCCGGCGCCGCCGCGTTTCTGCGCAAACCGCTGGTGGAGTCGACCTTTCTTGCCGCGATCAACGGAGTGAAGATGAACGCCAACGCCATGCTGGCTGCGCGATGACGACGCCGACGACGACCTTGACGCCCGTGGTGACGAACCGCCGGGCGCACACGCGCCCGCCCGTGGTGGACACCACCGAGCGGCTGACTTCCGGCAACCCCGAAGCCGACTACATCCTCGGTGGCGGCTTTCCGGCGAATTCCATCAATATCATCATGGGGCATCCGGGCTCGGGCAAGACGATCTTCGCCGAGCAGTTGATCTTCGAGAACGCGACCGACGATCGGCCGATCCTGTATTTCACGACGCTCTCCGAGCCGCTCGCCAAGGTCGTCCGCTACCTGCAGGGATTCCAGTTCTTTGATGAAGACAAGCTCGGAACCCAGGTCGTCTTCGAGGATGTCGGCGGCGAGCTGGCCAAGAGCGGCCCCGACGCGCTGATCCCGCTGCTGAAGCAGGCGATCACGACGCTGTCGCCCAAGGTCATCGTAATCGATTCGTTCAAGGCCGTGCACGATCTCGCACAGTCCGTCGCCGACCGGCGCCGGATGGTCTATGAGATGACCGCACTGCTCACGGCGTACGGCACGACCGCGTTCCTCCTCGGCGAGTACACCGAAGAAGACATCCTGCTCTATCCCGAATTCGCCGTTGCCGACGGCATTGTCGAGATGTCGCGCCGCCGCCTCGGCAACCGCGACGAGCGATACTTCCGCGTCTACAAGCTCCGTGGCAGCCGATATCTCGAGGGTGCACACGCCTTCCGCATCACCAGCGCGGGGCTCGACATCTATCCGCGATTGGTCAGTCCGCGGCTGCCGGAAGGTTACGAGCCGGCGACCGAACGCATCTCGACCGGCGTGACCGGTCTCGACGCGATGCTCGACGGCGGAGTCTGGCGCGGAACCACGACGCTGCTCGCCGGTCCTTCTGGCGCTGGCAAGACCACAATCGGCTTGCAGTTCGCGCTCGAAGGCGCGCGGCAGGGCGAGCCGAGTCTGTACATGAACTTTCAGGAGAACCCGTCCCAGCTCATGCGAACGATTCGAAACCTTGGCGCGGATCCCGACATCGCCCAGGCACAGGGACTTGATCTCGTGTACGCGTCGCCGGTCGAGCTGCAGATCGACAGCATCATCGTCGACATGTTTCGCCGAATTCAGCAGGGACAGATTCGCCGCCTCGTCATCGATGCGCTCGGCGATCTCGCGAGCGCCGCTACCGATCCGCAACGCCTGCACGACTACCTGTACGCGCTCGTGCAGCACTTCGCCGTCAGCGGCATCACCAGCATTCTGAACTTCGAGACGATCGGCAGCACCATTGCGGGGAACGGGATGCAGAATGCCGTGAGCTATCTGTCGGACAACGTGCTGCTGCTCGCGGTCGACGGCGATGAGCGAACCCGCCGCACGGTCCGGGTGCTGAAAACACGTGGGAGTGCGCACGACAGGCGGGTACGCGAAGTGGAGATCAGCGCCGCCGGCCTCGCTGTGCTGGAATGAGCGCGATTGCCGCGTTCGACCTGGCCGACGGAAAATTCGAACAGCTTCGAAAGCTGTCGGACATCAACCGGGCGTTCACGTACACGACATCCTTCGACGAGGTCGCACGCCTCACGGCCACGCGCGGCGCCGATCTGCTCGGCGCGAGTGGGACGGTCGTGATGCTCAATGACGGAGACGGGCAGCTGCAGGTTCGGGCGGCGCACGGCATCGACGAAGAGCGCGTGACGCGGTTTCGCGCGCCGTTGAGCGACGAGATCATTGGCCGGCTTCAAGGGCTGTTCGCCGTTCCGGACGATTGCTTCATCGCCGTTCCGTTGGTCGTCGGTGGAACGGTGACCGGGCTGCTTGCCGCCGCGCTTGGCCGCCTGTCTACCGATTCCGACGAATGGCTGTTCTCGGCGCTGGCCGACCAGGCCGCCGTGGCGCTCGAGAACGCGCGCGTGAGCGAGGAAGTGCGGCCGGAGCTCGAGAGCCGTTTGCGGGCCAGCGAAGGTGCGACGAATGCCAAGGATCGCGCGCTGTCGACGCTCGCCCACGACATTCGGAGCCCGCTCGGCGCGATCGACGGCTACTGCACGATTCTCGAAGACGGCCTCTATGGGCCGGTCAACGACAAGCAGCGCGGAGCACTGGCGCGGGTGCGGATGAGCGGACAGCACCTGCTGTCGCTGCTCGACAACGTGATGGACATGGCGCGACTCAGCGCCGGCGTCATGCGGGTTCGCGACGAGCCCCTCGACCTCCGCGAGGTTGCGTGCGCAGCGGTGGACATGCTGACACCGGCTTCCTACGCCAAGCAGCAGACGCTGCGCCTCGCACCCGGCCGCGGCGTGACCGCGCGCGGGGACGCCGCTCGCACCCGGCAAGTGCTCGTCAATCTGATCGGCAACGCGGTCAAGTTCACGCCCGTCGACGGCACGATCACCGTGTCCACTCGGACGTTCCGCGCCGACGACATGGAGTGGGGCGAGATTCGCGTCACCGACAGCGGACCAGGGATTGCCGCCGCCGAACGCGACTCCATCTTCGAGGCGTATTATCGCAGCGAGGGCACCGCGGCCTTGCCGGGCATCGGGCTGGGCTTAGCGATCTCTCATGCACTGGTCGCACAGATGGGCGGCCGGCTCGGGGTCCAGAGTGAAGTGGGGGCCGGATCGTCGTTCACGATTCAACTGCGGCTATCGGACTCCAGCGCGCGCCCGGCAGACGTCGCCGCGGGGTGAGCGCCGAGATCGTCCTGTCGGTTGCCGGACCGGCACTGACTACCGCGGGCGCCGCGCTCCTGGCCTACGACGTCCTGCGCGGCCCCGCTCGGGTGCTTCGGAACGTGCGGCTCGCCACCCGCCTCGAAGTTGCCGACGAGCATCGCGAGGCGAACGCGCAATTGCTCGTCGATGCCGGGAGTGAACGATCGACGGGCGAGCACAGCGCCGACCTTGCCCGCATCGACGCTGATCACGCGCACGCCGTACATCGGGCGGAATCCCTGCACGCCGACGCGGATGCAGTGGATCGCGCTCGCGCATTTCGGCTCGGGATCTGGGGCTTGTGCCTCGTGACAATTGGCGGAGCCGCAGAGACAATCGCCGCCGTCATGGCGGCGACCCACGTCGGACGTTGACGGCGACCAGCTAGGCTGAGCTCACGCGAGTGGAGCTGGT
>Ga0207660_10003508_pt1 | contig 10215 bp, 3 predicted proteins | sample KBSC73BmetaG_FD_184335 | JGI IMG/M metagenome (GOLD analysis project Ga0207660, IMG submission 184335) | Corn rhizosphere microbial communities from Kellogg Biological Station, Michigan, USA - KBS C7-3B metaG (SPAdes) (version 2) | ecosystem: Host-associated > Plants > Roots > Rhizosphere ... | reverse complement strand
TGGGCACGCAGCAGGTCGACGAGGCCCACCGTCTGCGCGAAGGAGACGTTGCGATCGTCGTCGCCCTGCTCGAGGTAGACCGGGGACTTCCACGTGTCGATGTGCGCGGCGGCCGACGACTGGTACCCGAGATTCGTCGAATCGAGCGAGCTGCCGTAGAGATGCACGCCCGCGAGATCGACGCCGGCGACGAAGATGTCCGAGTTGCGCGCCAGCGCCTGCGCGGTGAGCAGCCCGCCGTACGACAGCCCCCAGATACCGATGCGCGTCGGGTCGACGTCGGGACGCGACTGCAGATAGCGCCCACCGGCCAGCACGTCCTGATACTCGGAGTTGCCGCGCGCCTCCGTGTTCTTGGCGCGCTGGAACGAGCGACCGTACCCGATGCCGCTTCGATAGTTGATCGACATCACGATGTAGCCCTGCGTCTGCAGCCACTGATTGAACGCGTAGGCCATGTGGTAGAACTGCATGTAGTGGTACGCCGGCATCATCTCGCGCGACGGGCCACCGTGCACGAAGATGATCGCCGGCCGCTTCTCGCCCGGCTTGAGATCGGCGGGCAGGAAGAGCTGATTATGGATCTCTAAACCGTCGGCCGCGTGGGTGATGACGATCTGCGGCACGACGTGCGCTGCCTGCGGGAAACTCGCCGGCAGCTTCGGGTAGATCAGCTTCGTCGAGCCGCCGCTCGCGGGCACGAGCCCGACCGAAGCCGGCTGCTTCGCGTTGAAGTAGAGCACCGCCAGCCGCTTGCCGGACGGCAGCGGCTCCGGCGACACCTCGACGCCGTCGTCCGTCGAGACCTGGCGCGGCGTGCCGCCGGCCGTCGGCACCGCCCAGATGTGCCGCTTCTCGATGTCGTTGGCGTTCGTGCAGTAGTAGAGCGTCGAGCCGTCGGGCGACAGCGCCGTCGTCACGAACGAGCGGCCGTCGACGCCGTCGTTGATCAGGCCGTTCGTCGTCGTGAGCAGCACCGGCTGCGCTTCCGGATGATCGACGCTGATCGAGAAGAACCGATCCCATTCGTCGTTCGGCATCTGCGCGGTGAAGATCACGCGGTCGCTGCCCCAGTCGATCGAGCGAATGTTGTCGAACTTTGCGTCGTTCGGCTGATTGTGCCAGAACTCGTGTGCATCGCCGGTGGCCACGTCGGCGACCATGAGGCTCAGCGTGTATCCGCCCGGGAACGCGGCGTGATACAAACCGTCGATCGGCTCGGCGACGGTGTCCTGCCCGAATCGACCGCCGCGCGCCGCGCCACGGCCCGCGGCGCCGCGGCCGCCGCGCGTGCCCGGTCCCGCCGGGTTGCCGATGCCGCCGCTGCCCTGTTGCGTCTGCATTCCGAACGGCGTGCCGGGCCGGCGAATGAACGCGATGCGCTTTCCATCGGGCGACCACGTGGGACTCGCGTCGAAGTCCGTGCTCGGCGACAGGTATTTCACGCTGCGCGTCGCCATGTCATAGACCATGATCAACGAGTGATTGTCGCGCGTGCTGACGAAGGCGAGCTTCGACCCGTCCGGCGACCAGACCGGATCGCCCTGCTCTCCCCACTCCTCGATGAACGGCGTGCCGCCCGTATCGATCGACGCCGTCACACCGCGCGCGATGCGTGCGCGATAGAGCTGGCCGTCGCGCGAGAACACGACGAACCGGCCATCCGGCGATACCTGCGGAATGCCTCCACGACCTCTGAAGCCCGTGGACGGTTCCTTGTTCTCGATGTTCGCCAGGCGCCACGCGCCCGTACCGTCGGTGCGCGCTGCCCAAACGGCGCGATCGGGTCCGTTCGGGTCGTGCGACGGATTGGCCACCCACCCTTCTCGATTCTGCGCCGAGCCGCGGATGAACGTCGCGATCCTGCCGTCGTCCGAGAGCTGCACGTACGTGAGATCGATGCCGTTGTCGCCCGTGAAGCTCGTGATCTTCACCGGCTTGAAATCCGGCGCCGCCGCCGTGAACACGTTGCGCACGCCCTGGTCGTAGGTAATCCAGGCGATGCGATCGGCTTTCTTCGCCACCGTGATCTCGAGCGGAGATGCCGGCGAGAGAAAATCGGCGATCGTGTACTTGCTGCCGTTATTGGACACGGGGTGTGCGAGCGTCGTGCGCTGCGCGGGCCGTAGCTGCGCTCCGGCCGGCACGGCCGCGAACGAAGCGGCAGCAATCGCGACGCCGGTCAGGGACCGGCGAGCTCGATTTTGCAACATGGAAAAACCCTCGGAGTGGAGGCGGGGATGGAGTGAGGCCGCGGGAGGCGTGGCGCCGCGGGCACCCTTTGATTCTGCGGAACGGATGGCCGCAGCGCCAGTCCATCCCTGCCTTGTGCCGGGCCGCAGACTGCTGGGCCGCAGATCACGCAGATGAACGGTGATTGGCTTCTGGACGCGCTTCAGGATCCCGGCGGCCGACCAACCTTTCTTCTTGTTGGTGCGCCGCGTACGGCACCGGAAATTCCCGAGCGGCTCTCAACAAGAAGTTCGAGCCGCGGCGGATGAAACTCAATGCAAATCTGCGTTCATCTGCGCAATCTGCGGCCGCTTCCAGGCCGCGGCGCACCGAGTACACGCGATCAGCGGCCCGGTGTCGACGGCGGCGCCGAGGTGATGCGGTACATCAGGATGGCGGCGCGCTTGGTGAGCACCGGCAGCATCCACAGATCGCCGGTCTCCTGCGCGGAGTGATCGTCGTGTCCCGACAGACCGATGCCATCCATGATCATGGGAACGTTGCTCGCGACGAACGATACGTCGGCGGCGCCGGCACGCGATGGGTCGACGGCCGCCACCGATCCGTAACCGAGATCGCGGCTCGCCTGGTCGTACATCGCGAGCAGCTTGCGATTCCCGTTGGTGGGCGCCATTGGCGGATAGCCTTCGCCGAACGAGATCGCGGCGGTGGTGTTGGGCAGATGCTTGCCGACGATGGCGCGCATCGTCGCTTCCGCGTGCGACAACTGCTCGGGCGACAGCGTGCGCAGATCGCCGGTCACGTCCATCTGTTCGGCGACGACGTTGTCCTTTCCGCTCGCCGAGCCGACGGTGCCGGTCGAGTCGAGCGACACCTGCGTTCCGCCGAGCGCGACGCCGGGATTGAAGGTGAGATACCGCTCACCGGAGAGTTGCGTGTAGAAGGAATTCAGAATACGCGAGGCTTCGTACACGGCGCCGGCCCCGACTTCGGACGTGAAGATCTGCGACGAATGCGCGGGATGTCCGGTCGTGTGCAGATGCCAATCGAGATCGCCGCGGCGAGCGATTACCGCCGTTTTCGGATCGGCCGCGCCGTCCTCGAACCCGAGTGCGACGGCCGCGCCGCGCGACGCATCGATGAGCGCCTTGCGCGCAGCGGAGAGTGGCGCGCCCGGCTCCTCCTCGTCGCCGTCGTAGACGATGGTCACGTTCATGCGGTCGAGCTGGCCGGCGTCGCGCAGCGCGCGCAATGCGTAGAGCAGAATGATGTCGCCGCCCTTCATGTCGATGATGCCCGGCCCGCGCGCCGTCGAGTCGTTGATCATCGTGAGGTGCTGGAACGGATTCGTCGGCTCGAACACGGTGTCGAGGTGGCCGATCAACAGCAGCTTCGGCCCCGCTCCGGGATGCTCCGCGACGAGGTGCCCCGCGCGGTGGAAGCTGCTTCCGTCCACCCAGCGCGTCTTGAATCCGAGTGCGTCGAGTCGGACGCGCAGGCTGTCGCCGATCCGTCGCACGCCGGCAAAGTTCATCGTGCCGCTGTTGATGTTCACCAATCGCTCGAGCAGGCCGAGCGCTTCAGCATTGTGTGAATCGACGGCGCGAACGACGCGCTGTTCGGTGGGCGACAAGCGACCGGCCGATTGCGCGAGCGCGACCGAGGATCCGGCGCCGAGCAGCGCCGTCGCGCCGGCAAGCAGGCGCGCTCCGGTGAGAAATGAGTTGGCCATGGTGGACAATCTATTCCCGAGCGCTCGACGATGGCGATCGCACCCGTCATCGATCGGTCGAACGCTGGCGCGCGGGGTTGGCCAAAAACATTTCGGCTTAGATCGGTTCAATCCGCGCCATCCGTGTCATCGCTGTCCAACCTGTTGGCCCTGGGTCAGCATCATTGCCGGTGAGAAAATCGCGAAGCTGTGGAGAACTGCAGAGAACCGCGGAGAACGACTGAACGGACTTCTCTCGTGAGGCTCGAACCAGCTATCCTCGACAAAGGAAAACTTCCGAAAACACGCCGGGAATCTCGAGCTTCAGACGCGGTGCAGTGGTTCACCATTCCTCAAGCCTCCGGCAACGCTTCTCCGCGCCTGTCCGCAGTTCTCCGCAGTTCTCCGTAGCCCCTTCGCTATCCTTGCGATGTAGCCGGTGCAGCCGCCGGGGCAGTCCACCCCGATTCGCCGCGACACACTCGCCGGCGCACCGCCGTTGCCTCGTCACGATGGCGCATCAGGCGGCAGTCGTCTCGGAAAATGCACCGCCACCGGCGAGCCGTCGGCGACGAATGCCGAGTCGGGCGGTTCGCGCAGCACCTCGGCGAAGCGCGCGCCATACAGTGTCTCGAGGCCGACCGCGTCGAGCGTAACTTGCGCGTGCCAGACGTTCCAACGCGGGTGCGTTACGCGATACTCGACGGTTCCCCCATCGCGCTGTCGCGTGTAGCCCCAGTAATGCTCGGTAATGAACTCCTCGTGCGAGCCGGATGCGATCGGCACCGGCGGACCTTGAGCGTCGGCGCGAACGGCGCACCAGCCGGCCGACGTTTGCCATCGATACTCGAGCTGCATGCCGCCACGGGCGTCGGGCGCGATGTCGTGCGTCATCGGCAACGTGACGTACGGTTCGTTGTACGCCGCTCGAGCCAGGAGCGCGATCGCCCGGCGCGGCACGAGTTCGCGGACGAACACGACGCCGCGCCGCACCTCGCCGGCCGCACTTCGGCGCCGCACGTAGAATCGAAGGTTTACTTCCTCGAACGTGCGGTGCAGCGGAATCCCCGCGCCGAGCACGCGTGTATTCGAGAACATGAATGCGACGAGGGTCATATATGTCGCGCCGCCGAACGTGTCGAGGGTCGTCCCGGCCGGCACGAGCGGCGCCAGCAGCTCCGGCGGCACGCGATAGTTGAGCATCGCGAGGTATCGCCACTCGGCCGTGAGGAAGGGTCGCACGCGGGGAAGATCGGCGTCCACCTCGCCACCCGCCAGCCGCCTGGTGTATGTTGGCGCAGAGTCTCGTGCTCGTCTCCTTCACTCTCCGCTCTCCGTCCATCGTGCGCATCGCCATTCTCCTCGCGCTGATCTCATCGGCCGCGCTCGGCCAGACGCAGCCGTCCGCGCCGCTGGCGCCCGCCGCAACCGCCGCGGGCCGGCGGCCGGTGCCCGGTCCCGTGTACGAAATTCCCGGCTACACCCGCGCGGTCGCGCGCGGAACGCGAACGCGCACTGGCGTGCCGGGCGCGGCGTACTGGGTGCAGCACGCGCGATACTCGATCGACGCTTCGCTCGACGTGCCGACGAATCGCATCTCGGGCAGCGAGCGCGTCGTGTATCTCAACAACTCGCCGGACACGCTGCGACGCCTCGCGGTGTATCTGCGGCAGAACGCGTTCAAGGCGGGCAATCCGCGCCGCGATCCCGCGCCGATCACCGGCGGCGTCACGCTGACCCGCGTCGTCGTCAACGGCCGGGTGATGCCGCCGGCGTCGACCAAAGTGGCGGCAGTGCCGATCACCGACGTGTCGCACGAGCGGCACGCGCCGCCGGCGGCGTACACTGTCGATGGTACCGTGATGTGGATTCCGCTCGCCACGCCGCTGCTGCCGCACGACAGCACGCGCCTCGAGTTCGCCTGGTCGTACTCGCCACCGCTCGCGCCATCCGACGGACGCGAAGGCAGGGAGGAGCACCTCTACTTCATGGGCTACTGGTACCCGCAGGTGGCGGTGTACGACGACGTGAACGGCTGGGTGGCGGATCCGTATCTGCTCGAGGCGGAGTTCTACATGGATCCCGCCGACTACGATGTTCGCGTGACGGTGCCGCACGGCTGGGTCGTCGGCGCGACGGGAATGCTGGCGAACGCGGCGCAGGTGCTGTCGCCGGCGGCCCGGGCGCGACTGGCGGACGCGCGGCGCACCGGCGCGGTCGTGCACGTCGTCGAGCCGGGCCCTCAGGCGCGCGCAGCGTTCGCTGGTGGCGGCGCAACCGCCACGTGGCATTTCGTGGCGCCGGACGTTCGAGATTTCTCATGGGGTACGAGCGACCGCTACGTGTGGGATGCCACGCGCGCGCTCGTGGCCGGTGACGACGGTCGCCGCGACACCGTGGACATCAACAGCTTCTACCGGCGAACCGCGGCGGCGGCGGCGTGGGCGCTGGGCGGTGCGCGCTTCACGCGCGACGCGGTCGAGCAGCACTCGAACTATCTCTGGAAATATCCGTGGCGGCAGATGACGTCGATGGAAGGCGTGCTCGATGGCGGCGGCATGGAGTACCCGATGATGACGCTCATGCAGCCATGGGCCGATACGCTGTCGCTCGCCGGCGACTTGATGCATGAAACGGGACACATGTGGTTCCCGATGCAGGTCGGGTCGAGCGAGACGCGCTATCCGTGGATGGACGAAGGCTTCACGCAGTACGACGTCGCGCAGGGCATGCGCGCGATCTACGGCGAGCCGCGCGCCGGCGGCCGAGCGGGCGACTCGGAGCCCGGGCAGCGCGCGCTGTATCTCCAGCAGGCGCGCGCCGGCGAGGACATGCCGCTCATGTGGCCCGGCGACCTGTTCCCGCAGGAGCTCTACTTCATCATGTATTACGACAAGACCGCGCAGGTGCTCGCTGCATTGCGCGGCGTGATGGGTGAGCCCGCGTTCCACCGTGCGTTCCGCGAGTACGGGAAACGGTGGATCGACAAGCATCCCTATCCATACGACTTCTTCAATACGATGTCGGCGGCCGCCGGCCAGGATCTCTCCTGGTTCTTCATGACGTGGTTCTACCAGCCGTGGCCGCTGGACCAGGCGATCGCGTCGGTGGACACACGCGGCGACTCGACGGCGATCACGCTCGAGGATCGCGGCCTCGCGCCGATGCCGGTGAATCTCGCGATCACGCGGTCCGATGGACGCGTCGAGCGGGTCGACGTGCCCGTCGATGTCTGGCTCTCCGGCGCAAGGCGGACGACACTGCGCGTGCCGTCCGCGCCGGCCATCACGAAAGTCGAAATCGATCCGGACGCGTTGTTCCCGGACATGGACCGCACGAATCAGGTGTGGACGCGACGTTGAGATGCCGCCCGGCGTGGGCGCCGGAATGATATTGAAATTCTGATGGCAGGCCTCAAACGAACGTGGCCTGGTCCGATCACTCGGACCAGGCCACGTTCGTTTGAGGACTACGACTACTTCGCCGGAGGCAGCGCGATGGCGGACTGACCAGCGGCGCGCCGCTTGGCGTTCAGCGCGGCCAGCCCGGTTGTCGACAACGTGTGCCAGCGGGCCATCACACCCGCGGCCTGCGTGCGTGCGCGATTCACCGCTGCAACCTCACTTGCCGTCGGCGTCACATCGGCGCTTTGCATGGCCATGGCCGCCGCCAGCTCCGCGGCGCTCGCGCTCTCGAGCGTGGCGGGACCGCTCGCTGCGCCGCCGCGCCGGAAGCCGCCGAATGCCCCGCGTCCACCGCGGCCGGCGGCGGCCGCCGGCGCGAGCGAATCCACCCGCGCCTTGAAGGCGAGCGCCTCGGCGTCGCCGGCACGCGCCAGCTCGGCCGAAAGTGCGCGCGCCTGCTCCAGGGCGTTCTGAGCCGCCGCGGCCCCGTCGTACATCTCCGTCGTCAACGTCGCCAACTGCGCGAGACCGGCGGCCGGCGTCGTCACGCGCGGGTCGAGCTTGAGCGTGAGCGGCTGCGTGTAACGCTTGCCGTCGACGGTGAGGCGCACGGTGTAGGAACCCGGCGGCGCCCATGGCGCATTCACACTCGGATACGTGTGGCGCGGTACGGCACCTTCGCCGCCTTCGCCCGCCGGCGCCGACTCGGCGCCGATTGGATCGTAGTGCAGATCCCAAGTGAATCGATGCACGCCGGCGCTCGTCGACAGATTCATCTCCGGCGCCGCCCAGTAGAGCGGGAGATTGCAGTCGGGGGCCGACGGCTGTCGCTTGCAGATTTCGTTGTACGCGGCGGGATTCAGCGCCGGATCGGGTTCGAGGCGCGGATCGTTGCTCGAGTACGAGCGCACGACCTTGCCCGCGCGGTCGAGAATGTCGAGTGTGATCGGGCCGGACACGTTTGCGGGCAGATAGTAATCGATGATTCCACCGGGCACCGGGTTCTCGCCGGCCGGGAGCTCCGGCGGCCACGGCGTCGGATCGTTCGTGCCGAGCCGCACGCGAACGGCCGTCAGCGGCTTGAACAGATACGTCGCATTGCTCGACTCCGCCGCGCGCAGCGCAGCCGTCTGACGCAGCGGCGTGAGGTTGTCGAGAATCCAGTATCCGCGACCGTGCGTGCCGGCGATGAGATCCGAGCAGAGGCACGTCGAATCGTCCTTCACCTCGATGTCGCGGACGGAGATCGCCGGCATGTCGAGCCGCAACGACTGCCAGTGATCGCCGTCGTCGTACGAGACCCAGACCTGCGTCTCGGTCGAGGCGTATAGTAATCCTTTAACGTGCGGATCCTCACGGATGGAATTGGCGGCCGCGCCCGGCGCGATGCCGTTGTCGATCTCCGTCCACGTCTTGCCGCCGTCGTGGGTGCGCCAGAAGTGCGGATTCATGTCGTCCAGCCGCAGCGTGTTCGCGGCGGCGTACGCCGTCTGCGTGTCGAAGTGGCCGGCGTCCATGTTGAAGATGCGCGTCCACGCCTTGATTGCCGGCGGCGTCACGTTGTGCCATGTCGCACCGCCGTCCATCGTCACCTGGATGTTGCCGTCGTCGGTACCCGCCCACAGCACGTTGACGCTGCGCGGCGACGGCGCGAGCGCGGTGATCGTACCCTGCGCGCTCACCGTCACCTGGCTCGCGTATTTGCCCGCGTTCGCCGGAACGGTCCACGTCTGGCGTGCGAGATCCGGGCTGATGCGCGTCCACGAGTGCCCGTTGTCGGTCGTCTTCCACACCACGTTCGACGCGTAGAACAACACGTGCGGATCGACCGGCGACCACTCGATCGGCATCGTGCGCACGTTGCGGTTGTACGCGTCGCCGTTCGGACCGTGCCCGGTCATGTCGGGACCGACAGATGTCTTCTGTCCCGTACGCCGGTCGTAGAGCGACACGCCGTTGCGCTCGCTGCCGAACACGAGATCCGGATTCTTCGGATCGGGCGCCGCTTCGCCGTATTCCTGGATGTCGACCGGATGCCAGTCGTGGAAGGTGATCTCGCCGTCGGACGAGCGGCTCTTGACGCAGGCCGAGCCCGAGTCCTGCTGTCCGCCGCAAACGCGATAGAAGAACGAGTTGTCCGTCGACACGTGGTACATCGCGGCCGTGGGCTGCGTGTACCAGTTGCTCCACGATTCGCCGCGATTGGCCGATACCACCGCACCCTGATCGGCGACCTGCAGGATGATGTCGGTGTTGTTCGGGTTGATCCACGTTTTCTGATAGTCGTCGCCGCCCGGTGCGCCGCGGACGGCCGACCACGTGAGGCCGCCGTCTTCCGTGCGCCAGAATACCGTCGACGAGCTGTAGACGACATTCGGGTTCTTGGGGTCGACGACGATCGTCGGCAGATCGCCGCCGCCGATGCGCGCGAGCGGCCGCGGATCCTGCGGGTGCGGGTCGCCTGGCGCATCATCCACCGCCAGATGCCAATGCTCGCCGCCGTCGGTCGACTTGAAGAAGCCGACGACGCCGGTCGTCGAATTGCCGCCGCGGCCGCCGCGTCCACCCGCTGTCTGCCCCGGAATCGACGTGCCCGCGACTGCCGCGTAGACGATGTTCGGATTGCTCGGCGCGATGGCGAGATTCGCCTGAATGATCGACGGCAAGCCGTCGGTGAGCTGATGCCACGTCGTCCCGCCATCCGTCGACTTGAAGATGCCGTTCCCCGCGCCGCCAAACGCGCCGTTCTCGGAGAAGCCCTGCTGCTGCTGCCAGAGCGTGGCATAGACGATGTTCGGGTTGCTCGGATCGATGCGAACGTCGTTGCCGCTCGTATACTCGTCCTTGTACAGGACTTTCTCGAACGTCTGGCCGCCGTCGGTCGAGCGGAAGATGCCGCGCTCCGGA
>Ga0207660_10003503_pt1 | contig 10223 bp, 10 predicted proteins | sample KBSC73BmetaG_FD_184335 | JGI IMG/M metagenome (GOLD analysis project Ga0207660, IMG submission 184335) | Corn rhizosphere microbial communities from Kellogg Biological Station, Michigan, USA - KBS C7-3B metaG (SPAdes) (version 2) | ecosystem: Host-associated > Plants > Roots > Rhizosphere ... | reverse complement strand
ATGACCAGGTCGCCGGCGCCGTTGAGCATCATCGACAGGCCGGCCCGCACGAGGGCGTCGTCGTCCACGAGCAGCACGCGGATCTCGTCCGCCGCGCCGGGCAAGTCCGTCACTCCGCCCCCGCCGAGCCACGCGCGGGAACGCCGGGCGCGGTAACACCCGGCCCGGTCGGGTCGAAGCCCACGGCCTCCGGCCAGGGCAGCCACGCGCAGAGCCGGAATTCATCCCCCGACTTCCGCCAGTTCAGCTTGCCTCCCGCCAGCTCAAGCCGCTCGGACAGCCCGATAAGTCCTGTCCCTGTCCCCGGAACGGTAGCAGCCGCGACCGCACCCAGCCCATTGACCACCGACACCTCAAGCCCCGCGCCCGGACGCCCGCCGAGCGTGACGCTGACCGGCTGGCCGGGCGCGTGCTTGCGGGCGTTGGTGAGCGCCTCCTGCACCACCCGGTACGCGGTCCGTCCGACGGCGGCGGGCACCGGCGTCGCGGCGGCCCACGCCTCACCGCCCGTCTCGACCGGGGTGCCCGCGGCGCGGGATTCCTCGATCAGTTCCGGCAGGTCGGCGATGCCCGGCAGCGGCGAGCGGCCCGCCGCGAGGTCGGGCAGCGAGTCGTCCCGCAGCACGCCGATGACCTCGCGCAGCTCGTCGAGGGCCTGGTGGACGCCGGAGCGGACGACCTCGGCGGCGCCGGAAAGCTGCTCCGGCGGGGCGTCGGGCCGGTAGGCGAGCGCGCCGGCGTAGGTGGCGAGCAGCGACAGCCGGTGCGCGAGCACGTCGTGCATCTCGCGGGCGATCCTGGCCCGCTCGGCGGAGCGGGCCTCCGCCACCCGCCGGGCCTGGTCGGCCTCGGCGCGTTCCGCCCGGTCGCGCAGCGAGGTGATCAGCGCCCGGTTCGCCCGGATCAGCATGCCCCAGCCGACGAGCGCGGCGTACGCGACGCAGACAAGGACCGCCCACCACTGGTAGGGCAGCCCGACGGTCGGCCGCCATATGCCCCGGATCAGGTGCGCGGCGATCCCGGTCACCGCCACGGCGACCGCAAGACCGGACCGCTGCCGCCAGCCGATGAGCAGGGCGGCCATCGTGGCGGGCGGGGTGGCCGCCGGCGACACGACCGCGAGCAGCGACAGCGCGACCGCCGCCTGCACCGGCCAGCGGGCCAGGAACGGGACGAGCGCGAGGCTGGCGAGGCCGACGGCGATGTCGAGCGCGAGGTAAGGCCCGGTGTCGGCGCTCACGACCGTCGCGCCCACGAGCACGGCCATGGCACCGGTCCAGATGACCGGCTCAAGGCGCGCACCGCGACGGCCGCCGCGGTCCTCCCTGGCGGCGGTCACGGGCGATGCTGGAACGGCCTGCACAGCTGCCAAGTTTACGGTTACGCCCGGTCAGGGACTACCGACCAAAGTATGAGCCGCATCGACGAAGGCCGGCCAAAGCACCGACCGCGGGCCGATGCCCGGCATGGCCGCCGGGACGAACCATAGGTGGCATGACCCCAGCAGAAGTCACCAGCAACCAGCTCGACGTCCCGAAGCCCGGCCGCTACACGATCAGCCCGGCCCACTCCACCGTCACCATCCGCACCCGGCACCTGTTCGGCCTCGGCGCCGTCCGGGCCACGCTCGCCCTGCGGGACGGGCACATCCTGGTCCCCCGGCAGCCGGAGGCGTCCCACGTCCAGGCGCGCTTCGCGGTGCCGAGCTTCGCCTCCGGCAGCGAGGCCCGCGACGCCGCCGTGCTGTCGCCGAAGCTCCTGGACGCCGAGTCGTACCCGAGCCTCTCGTTCATCTCCACCGAACTCGTCAACGAACACGGGCAGTGGTCGCTGCGCGGCGAGCTCGAGGTGCGCGGCGTCACCCGCCAGGTCGAGGCCCGCATCGACGCGCTCGTGTCCGACGGCGCCACCCTCCGCGCGAACGCCCGGGTCAACATCGACCGCTACGACTTCGGCATTACCGCCTACCGCGGCCTCGCCGCCCGCACGCTCACGGTCGAACTCGGCATCATCGCCCACCGGGAGGAGTCATGATCTATTCCGCACTCGAGATCCGCAGCCTGCGTAAACGCTACGGCAAGAAGGTCGCGGTCGACGACCTCAGCCTGCGCGTCGACGAGGGCGAGATCTTCGGCATCCTCGGCCCGAACGGCGCGGGCAAGACCACCACGGTCGAGTGCGCCGAGGGGCTGCGCCACCCCGACGGCGGCAGCGTCCGGGTGTTCGGCGTCGACCCCTACCGGGACCGCACGAAGGCGCGGCAGCTAGTCGGCGTGCAGCTCCAGGAGAGCCAGTTGCCCGACAAGCTCACGGTCGCCGAGGCGGTCAACCTGTACGCCTCCTTCTACCCGAGGCACGCGGACGCCGACGCGCTCATCGACCGCCTTGGCCTGACCGAGAAGCGCGACACCCGCTACAAGAAGCTGTCCGGCGGACAGAAGCAGCGGCTGTCGATCGCCCTCGCCCTCGTCGGCAGCCCGCGGCTGGTCGTCTTCGACGAGCTCACCACCGGCCTCGACCCCGCCGCCCGGCGGGAGAGCTGGCGGCTCGTCGAGGAGCTGCGCGACGACGGCGTCACGGTCCTGCTCGTCACCCACTACGCCGACGAGGCGGAACGGCTCTGCGACCGGGTCGCGCTGATCCAGGCCGGCCGGGTGGTCGCCTGCGGCAGTCCCGCCGAGCTGATCAGCGAGAGCGACACCAGGTATGCCACGCTCGACGACGCGATCGTGGCGCTCACGACAGGAGAAACCCGATGACCACCCAGGCGCCGGCCCGCGCCAGCCAGCACAGCGGCAGCCAGCACTCCGCGTTCCGCAACCTCGTCGCCGTCGAGGCCAAGCTGATGGTCCGCGAGATCGTCCCGCTGCTGTGGGGCCTGGTCTTCCCGATGGTCCTGCTGACCATCTTGGGCGAGTTCTCCGACGGCCCCGACAAGTCCCTCGACGGCTTCAGCCTCGTCGCCTCCTACGTGCCGATCCTCATCGCGTTCACCTGCTCGACGTTCGCACTGCAGGGCCTGCCCGCGGTCCTCGCGGGCTACCGCGAGCGCGGCATCCTGCGCCGGCTGAACGCAACGCCGGTCGGCGCGGGCCGGCTGCTCGGCGCGCAGCTGACGGTCAACCTGTCGGTGAGCCTGGTCGCGACCCTCGGCATCCTCATCGTGGGCGACGCCGGGTTCGGCGTGCCGCTGCCGCGGCAGCCCGCCGGCTTCATCCTCGCGCTCGTGGCGACCTCCGCCGCCATGCTCACGCTCGGCCTGCTCATCGCGTCGCTGGCCCGCACCGGCCGCGTCGCCGGGGCGGTGGGCACGATGCTCTTCCTGCCGCTGATGTTCTTCGCCGGCCTGTGGATACCGCAGGCCCAGATGCCCGATGGGCTGCGCCGCGTCGGCGACGACACGCCGCTCGGCGCGGCCGTCGCCGCCCTGCAGCACAGCATGTCCGGTCAGTGGCCGTCCGCGAGCGGGCTGGCCATCCTGGCGGGCTACACGGTGGTCTTCGGGCTGCTCGCCTGGCGTTTGTTCCGCTGGGAATGAGCACGCGGGTGGGCCGGGACAGTCAGCCGCATCCGTTCGGGATAAAAGACTTTGAGTCTTCCGAACGAGTGCGGCTGACCCCCTGCCGGCCGCCGCTCACGTTCCACCGATTCCATCCCGGGTTACTCAGGGTTTACTCTGGGTAGGTGGTCGGCGCCACGCCCGAGGGGACTCTCGCCCGCACGCACGAGGGCAAGCCCGGCCTGCCCCGCGGCCGGAACCGCCTGCCGCTCGACGACGTCCGGGCATCGCATCGCGAGCGGCTGCTGCGGTCGGTGATAGCGGCCGTCGCCGACGACGGCTACCCGGTCGTTACCGTCGCCGACATCGTCCGCCGGGCCCGGGTGTCCCGCGCGGCGTTCTACGCGCACTTCGCGGACAAGGAAGACTGCTTCCTGGCCGCGATGCGCGAGGGCGGCGGTCTCATGTGGAGCCGCGTGGAGGCCGCGGTCCGCGCGCTGCCCGCCGACACGCCCGACGAGCAGGCGCTGCGCGCGGCGTTCCGCGCGTACCTGGCGTTCCTCGCCGAGGAGCCGGCCTTCGCCAAGGTCATGCATCTGGACATGCCGGGGGCCGGCCCGCTGGCGGCGGACCGGATTGACGTTGTAGCCGGCCAGATCGCCGGCCTGAACCGGAAGTGGCACGAGCGGGCGCGCGCCCGCCACCCGGACTGGCCGGCCGTCCCCGGCGAGGCGTACCTGGCACTGTCCGGCGCCAGCACCGAGCTCGTGCGGTCCGTCGTCCGCGCCGGCCAGACCGACGCGCTGCCCGGCCTCGAGGAGACGATCTTGTCCCTCCACCTGGCGGTTCTGGCCGCCCGCCCCTGGACCGCTTAGCGCCTGCGGCCCGCCGGGCGCGGCCCGGCGGCGCGGCTGCGCGCCGCGACTGTGCGGCGCGGTTAAGACACAAATTGGTGACAACTGTTGCCTGCGGACTTGCCGCGGGCCCGGCTGAAGTCTATGAATGGTGATTCATAGCCTGTGAATCGCTATTCATAGGCAGCGGGCGTTATGCGTAGTTATGCCTAATGAAGCTGGGACTTGTGTAATGAAGCACAGTTCAGTTCTTGAGGTCGGCGACGTGAGTGTGCGGTTCGGTGGCCTGACCGCGCTCAGCGCCGTGTCGCTTACCGTCGCGCCCCGCCAGGTTGTCGGCGTCATCGGGCCGAACGGGGCAGGCAAGACAACGCTGCTGAACGTCTTGTGCGGCTTCATCCGGCCCGATGAGGGCCAGGTGCTCATCGACGGTCATCACTACCGCAACCTGCGCCCGCACCGGCTAGCCGGGCTCGGCATCGCCAGGACGCTGCAGGGGGTGGGCCTGTTTGATGGGCTGTCCGCCCTGGAGAACGTCATGACCGGCGCGAACTGCCGGGCCGCGGCCGGATTCTGGCCGGCGCTGCTGGGTCTGCCGCGATCCGGCCGGGACGAGCGCAGGCTGCGGGAGGAGGCACGCCAGGCCCTTGACCGGGTGGGGGCGGCCGGAGTGGCGGACGCAAGACCCGGCGAGCTGCCCTACGGCATGCGGAAGCGGATCGCGCTGGCCCGGGCGCTCGCCGCCCAGCCGAAGATCCTGTTGCTCGACGAGCCCGCCAGCGGCCTGGCCGAGGACGAGCTGGGCGAGCTGGGCGGGCTCATCCGCGAGCTTGCCGCGCAGATGTCCCTCGTCATCGTGGAGCACCACATGGACCTGATGATGTCCGTCTGTGACTCGCTCGTCGTGCTGGACTTCGGCAAGGTAATCTCTCGCGGGTCCCCGCCGGAGATACAGGCCGACCCGGCGGTAACGGCCGCTTACCTCGGCGCGAGCGGACCCGCGGGTGAATAGCCCGGCCGGGGCCCCGGAGGGCGCGGGCGCCCAGGCGCGCGGCCCGGTCTCGCTGGCGGTCGAGGACTTGGTGGCCGGCTACGGCGAGGTGCTTGCGCTGGACAAGGTCACGATCACGGCGGACGCGGCCACCATCACGGCCGTGCTCGGCGCCAACGGCGCGGGCAAGACCACGCTACTGCGGGCGATCAGCGGCATGGTGCGGCCGCGCGGCGGGCGGGTCGTGCTCGACGGCACCGACCGGACCGGGCGCGGCCCCGAGGACATGGCCAGGGCAGGAATCGCGCACGTGCCCGAGGGACAGGGCGTCATCGCGGAACTCACCGTCGAGGAAAACCTGCGGATCGGCATGATGTCCTGGCCGGGCCTCGGCGGGCGGCGAGCGGAACGGGCGGCCGCGCTGGCCGACGCCTACGAGCGCTTCGGCGTGCTGGCGGACCGCCGCCGCCGCCTAGCCGCCACCCTGTCGGGCGGCGAGCGGCAGATGCTCGTGATAGCGCGCGCCCTGATGGCGCGCCCGCGCGTGCTGCTGCTCGACGAGCCGTCGCTCGGCCTTGCGCCCAGGGTCATGACGCAGGTCATGGACATGGTGGTGCGGCTCAGCCGGGAGAGCGGCATCACCATCGTGCTCGTCGAGCAGAACGCCCGGGCCGCACTCGCGATCGCGGACCGGGGCGTCGTGCTCAACCTCGGCCGCGTGGTCGCCGCCGCCGAGGCCCCGGCGCTTGCCGCCGACGTCGCGCTACGTCATCACTACCTCGGGTTCTAGCCGCGCCGGTGCGGCTCAAGCAGGAAGGAGGGAGCGAGTGGTCGAGTTCTTGCAGTTCACGCTCAGCGGGATCAGCTTCGGGATGATCTACGCCGCGATAGCGCTGTCCCTGGTGCTGATCTGGCGGGGTACCCGGCTGCTGAACTTCGCGCAGGGCGGGATGGCGATGTTCACCACCTACATCGCGCTGGAGGTTATCCGCCACACCGGCTCCTACTGGGCCGGATTCGCGGTCGCGCTCGCGGCCGGGGTCGTGCTCGGCGCCGTGGCCGAGCTGGCCGTTATCCGGCCGACCCTGGGCAAGCCGGAGCTCAACGCGGTGATAATCACGATCGGCCTGCTCATCCTCCTCGAAGGCCTGGCCGGCATCATGTACGGCGGCCAGTTCCGCTCGTTCCCCGCGGCATTCTCCGTCACCGGGCTGAAAGCCGGGTCGACGCCGCTTGGCATCTCGCGCGCCGACGTGTTCGTCGCGGTGGCGGTGCTGGCCGCTGCGCTGCTGCTGGCCGTCGGGTTCCGCTACACCAGTGCGGGACTCCGCATGCGGGCCGCGGCGTTCAACGCCACCGTCGCGCGGCTGTCCGGCATCCGGGTGGCCCGCGTGATCACGGTCGGCTGGGCACTGGCGGGCCTGCTCGGGGCCCTGGCGGGCGTGCTCGTCTCGCCGTCGACGTTCCTCTACCCCAACAGCATGGACTCGGTCTTCGTACTTGGCTTTACGGCGGCGGTGATCGGCGGCCTCGACAGTCCCGCGGGGGCGGTTGTCGGCGGGCTGCTGCTCGGCCTCGCGCTCAGCTACGCGGGCGGCTACCTGGGCTCGCAGGGCTCGGACCTGACCGCGCTGGTGACCCTGGGCATCCTCGTCGTGGTGCTGATGTTCCGGCCCGACGGGATATTCGCCGGCGCCCGGGTGCGGCGGGTATGAGCACGCGGTCAACCCCGCGGGTGCTCGGCGCCGCCCTCGCGGCGGCAGTCGTGGTCGCGGTCTTGTCGATCAAGCTCAGCACGTTCCGGGACTACCAGATCGCCGAGATCGCCATCGAGGTGACGGCCGTCGCCGGGCTCACCGTGCTGACCGGGCTGAGCGGCCAGATCTCGCTTGGCAACGGGGCGTTCATGTTCGTCGGCGCCTACACGACCGCGCTGCTGATGATGCACCTGGCCTCGTGGCCGTTCATCGCCGTGCTGGTGGCCGCCGCCGCGGTCACCGCCGCCGCCGGGGCGGTGGTGGGAATGGCCGCCGCCCGGCTGCACGGCCCCTACCTGGCCGGCGCCACGCTGCTGCTCAGCGTCGCGCTCCCCGCGCTGGCGAACGCCTACCCGGGGACCTTCGGCGGCGACCAGGGCCTGAACGTCGTCTTCACCACGCCCGGCTTCCTCGGCGTGAACTTCCCGTTGACCCGGTGGCAGGCGTGGGTCTGCTCGGCCGTGGCGCTGGTCACCCTGGTACTGCTGGCCAACCTGAGCCGCAGCCGGGTCGGCCGCAACTGGCGCGCGGTGCGCGACGACGAGGTGGCCGCCGCGCTGGCCGGTGTGAACGTGGCCCGGGCGCGCGTCCTCGCCTTCGTGGTGAGCGCCACCTGCGCTGGCCTGGCCGGCGCGCTGCTGGCCGTCGTCACCGAGCTGGTCGCGCCGGGCGCCTTCACCATCACGCTCTCGATCGCGCTGCTGACCGCCGCGGTGATCGGCGGCCTGGGCACCCTGCCCGGCGCGGTCTGGGGAAGCCTGGTGATCGTCCTCGTCCCGACCTATGCCACCGACGTGGCCACCAGCCACGGCTTGTCGACCTCGGTCGCGTCCAACATCCCGATCGCGGCCTACGGCGTGGTGCTGATCTTCGTCATGCTCACCTTCCCGCAGGGGATCCAGGGCGGGGTGCGGTGGCTGCTCGGCCTCGTCAGCATCTCCCCTGCCCGTACCCGGCCCGTGGCATCCGGGCCGGATGCCACGCCTCCGGCCGGCCAGGCGCCGGCCAGCCAGCGCGGGGCTCCGCTAGCTCGCAGGACCGATCCTCCGGAATCCCACGAGAAAGAAGAAACTCTATGAAGAGATCCCACCGGCTCCGCATGCCGGCCATCGCGGCCGTAGCGGTGGCCGCGCTCACCGTCGCCGCGTGCAGTTCCGGCGCGGCCAGCTCAGGCGCCGGCGGGGCCGCCGCCACCGGCGCGGGAGCCAGCCCCGCCGCGAGCGGCGGCTCAAGCGCGGCCCTGACCGCGTCGGCGCCCGGAATCACCGCGACCACCATCACCATCGGCAGCCACCAGCCGCTCACCGGGCCCGCCGCGCCCGGCTACAGCGAGATCGCCCCCGCGTCGAACGCGTACTTCGACTACGTCAACGCGCACGGCGGGGTCGACGGCCGCAAGATCGTGTACAAGTACCTCGACGACGGCTACAACCCGACTAACACGGCCTCGGTCGTGCGCCAACTGGTGCTCCAGGACAACGTGTACGCGATATTCAACGGCCTCGGCACTCCCACCCACCTGGCCGTACAGAGCTTCCTCAACTCGCAGAAGGTCCCCGACGTGTTCGTCGCCTCCGGCTGCGACTGCTGGGACAACCCGACGGCGAACCCGGAGACGTTCGGCTGGCAGCTTGACTACATCCGCGAGGGGAAGATCCTCGGGCAGTACGTGGCCAAGCACTTCGCCGGCAAGAAGATCGCCTACTTCTACCAGAACGACGAGTTCGGCATGGACGGCGTCAAGGGCCTCGACGACGAGATCCCGAAGTCCATGGTGGTCAGCAGGCAAAGCTACGTGACGACCAACGTCAACGTGGCGCCGCAGGTCGCGGCCCTGCGCGCGTCCGGCGCCCAGGTCGTGGTGTCGTTCTCCATTCCCGCGTTCACCGCGCTGCTGAAGCTGACCAGCCTCAAGCTCGGCTTCAGCCCGACGCTCGTGGTCAGCAACGTCGGCTCGGACCCCATCACCCTGTCCGGGCTGCTCGAGTCGTTCGCGAAGCAGAGCGGCTCGACCGTCAACGGGAACCAGCTCACCACCGGGATCATCACCGACGGCTACACGCCGCCGCTCGGTGACACCAGCAACAGCTGGATCGCGTTGTTCAAGAAGATCCACGACCAGTACGACGCGAAGGCGCCATTCGACGGCAACGTGCTCTACGGCGAGGCCGCCGCCTACACGTTCGTCCAGGCGATGCTCAAGGCGGGCCCGAATCCGACCCGGGCCGATCTGGTGTCGGCGATCAATGGCGGACTCCCGCAGGGTCCTGCGATCGCCCCGTACGCCTACTCCGCGACCGACCACGACGGTGTCACCGGCGCCTATATCGGTATGATCAACAACGGTGTCCTGACGCAGGAGGGGTCTGTCCTCGTCACGGACACGACGCCGGCCGGCGCGATTACCACCTACGGCGGAACTGAGCCTCAGGCGCCGGCCAGCGGAGTCCCCGCACCCTGACCTGAAGCTGGACAACGAACGCAGCATGACAATAGATGAGCGGCCGCCGGCAGAGCGCTTGCTGGCGGCCGCAGAGGAACTCTTTGGCCAGCGCAGTTACGGCCGGACAGCGGTCGCGGACATCTGCGCGAGGGCGGGGATGGCGACCGGCAGCTTCTATGCCTACTTCGCGTCCAAGGAGGAAATCTTCGCCGCGGTGGTCCGGGCGATCAACGCGGACCTGAGAACGGCAATGAAGGCGGCCCTGGCGCGGGCCAACGGCGGCCAGCGCGCCCGGGAACGCGAGTGCTTCCGCGTGTACTTCGAGATGATGTCGAAGCGTCCCTGGATGGACCGGATCGTGCGCGAATCGGAATTCGTCGCGCCCGCCCTGTTCCGTGAGTACTACGAGCACCTGGCGCGGGGCTACGCGCGCGGCGTGCGGGTAGCCCAGCTCGCCGGCGAGGTCGACCCCCGCTACGACCCCGAGGTCATCGCGTACGCCTACACCGGCATAGGCAACTTCGTCGGCATGCGCTGGGCCGACTGGACCGCGGGCGGGCAGGTGCCCGAGGACGTGCTGGACGACGTGCTGGAACTCCTCGGCCGCGGGCTCGCGCCGCCCGCCGGGCCCGCTCCCGGCGCGGTCGAGGCGAGCCCGGGCAGTCAGCCGCACCCGTTC
>Ga0207660_10003496_pt1 | contig 10235 bp, 7 predicted proteins | sample KBSC73BmetaG_FD_184335 | JGI IMG/M metagenome (GOLD analysis project Ga0207660, IMG submission 184335) | Corn rhizosphere microbial communities from Kellogg Biological Station, Michigan, USA - KBS C7-3B metaG (SPAdes) (version 2) | ecosystem: Host-associated > Plants > Roots > Rhizosphere ... | reverse complement strand
CGCGTCGCCGAACGCCCACTCGTAGGCTGGCAACTGGCCGTTCGGATGCATGAACCACTCACGGAGGAGCAGCACGAGCTGCGCCTTGGCGAACTCGGGATCGATGAGCGCGAACGTGAGCGCGTGAAACGCGAGATCCCAGCCCGCATACCACGGATACTCCCATGTATCCGGCATCGAGATCACGTCGTGGTTGTTGAGATGGGTCCACGCGTGATTGCGACCTTCCCAACGCTCGGGTGGCGGCGGCGGAAACGCGGGATCGCCGCGCAGCCACTCGCGCACGTCGTAGTGATAGAACTGCTTGCTCCAGAGCAGACCGGCCAACGCCTGCCGCTGAACCAACCGCTCATCCTCGGACGCATCTTCCGGCGCGAGTGGACGATGAAACTCGTCCGCCTCCGCGAGGCGCTGCGCGAACAGACGATCGAATGCGACGCCGGACGGCTTCGACGGACGCGTGTTGTCCGAGAGCCGCAGCCGAACGACCGACGACGCTCCCGGTTCGAGCGTGAGACGGTAGAGCGCGGCCGCCCGGGTTCCCTCTCGCGCGGGATTCACCGCCTCCGCACGCTGCCCCACGACGTACTCGTGGAACGCGTCCTTCACGTACGGCGTGGCGTTGGGAACGTTCCATAATCGATCGGTATTCGATTCGTTCTCAGTGAAGAGCAATTCCGGCGCGCCCTCGCACCACAGATGATACCGGCCCAGCGTCTCGTGTTCGGCGAGAATGCGCTCGGCGCCCTCCTGCGGGTCGAGCGCGCTCATGAACGGCCGGTAGCCGCGCGTGCCCCACACCCACGTGTTGCGGAACCAGAGCGTCGGCAGCAGGTCGAGCCGCGCCGCATCCGGTCCGCGATTGGTCGCCGTGATCCGAATCAGAATGTCGGTCGGAGATGCCTTCGCGTATTCGACCTGGACGTCGAAATACCGATCCTCGTCGAACACCCCGGTGTCGAGCAGCTCGAACTCCGGATCGTCCTTCCCGCGCCGCCGGTTCTCGTCGAGCAGCCGATCGTACGGAAACGCGCGTTGAGGATACTTGTACAACGCCCGCATGTACGAATGCGTCGGCACGTTGTCGAGATAATACCAGTAGTCCTTCGGATCCTCGCCATGATTGCCTTCCGGGCCGGCGAGGCCGAACGCGCGCTCTTTGAGAAACGGATCTGCTCCGTTCCACATCGCAAGCGCGAAACACAGTCGCTGGCTCTCGTCCGAGATGCCGAGCAGGCCGTCTTCATTCCAGCGATACACGCGACTGCGTGCTTGATCGTGCGGGAAGTAGCCCCACGCATCCCCCGCCGCGCTGTAATCCTCTCGCACGGTGCCCCACGCACGCTCGGCGAGATACGGCCCCCAGAGACGCCACGGCGCGTCGCCGCGGTTCGCGTCGCGCAACCGTCGATCTTCTTCGCTCATGAGCGTCAGTATAGCGTGACTTGCTGCGTGAGGCCGCCGTCGACGTAGTACGTGCTGCCGGTGACGTAAGCGGATTCGTCGCTCGCGAGAAACACCGCGACGGCGGCGACGTCCGCCGGCGTGCCGAAGCGTCCGAGCGGAATCTCACTCACCGCGTTCTTGTAGGCGACCGGATCGTCGAGCACCGATTGATTGATCGGCGTCGCGATCGCGCCCGGCGCAATGTTGTTCGCCGTGATCCCGTAGGGCGCAAGCTCCATGGCCAGATTGCGCATGATCATGCGAATCGCGCCCTTGCTCGCGCAGTACGACGTATAGCCGGGAAACGGAATGTCTTCGTGCACCGATGACATGAAGATCAGCCGGCCGCCGCTCTTCTGCGCGACCATCGCCCGCGCGGCGGCCTGCGCGACCATGAACGACCCCATGAGATTGACGCCGAGCACGCGGGCCCATTCGTCATCCGTCGTATCGAGGAAATCTTTCTTGATCTCGATACCCGCGTTGTTGATGCAGATGTCGATGCGCCCCAGCTCCTTCACGACGCGCGCGACCATGGCTTCGACCTCCGCGCGGTTCGACACGTCCGCCTCGACGGCGATCGACTGCGTCGCGTAGCCCGCGGCAGCCTTCACCGCGGCCTCGCGGTCGCGATCGCTTCCCGGTCGAAAGTTCACGGCCACCTTCGCGCCTTCCGCCGCGAATCGTTCCGCAACGCCCGCCCCGATCCCGCTCGATGCACCGGTGATCAGGGCCACTTTGTCTTTCAATCGCACGATCGCTCCTCTGCTTGACGGGTCGTCGCCAAAGCTACAGCGGTCTGCCCTCGGTATCCAAAGGCGCTCGAGGCAAAGTTCCGTGAACGGCCGGCGTGCGACCGCGCGGATTCAAGCCGACATATGCGGCGAGGCGTTGCCCCGGATGTCGAGCTTATCAGTATGGAGCGCGCAGAGCGTGAAGTCATCTGGGGATGGCGAGACTTCCCGCCGATCTCCCGCGCGCCGTGACCATTCGCCATCATTCGATGGTGGCACGTGAGATTCACGGCACCAGCTCATTCTCATATCATGCGTCCAGCCATCATCCGTCACCTGCTGACGGCCGCCGCCATCGGCGTCGCCGTCTCCCCCAGCCTCGTCGCGCAGCGAGCGGCCAACCATGTGCTCGACCGCGCGAACCTCGACACCACCTGCGCGCCGTGCACGGACTTCTACGAGTTCGCGAACGGCAATTGGCTCAAGCACAACAAGATCCCGCCCGACAAGACGAGCCTCGGCAGCTTCGGCATGCTCGGCGACAAGAACCAGGAAGTCGTTCAGAAAATCGTCATCGACGACGCGAACCTCGTTCGTGATGGCGAGGCGACCACCGGCACGAACGATTGGAAGATCGGCAACTTCTATCTGACCTGCATGGACACCGCCGCGATGGACAAGGCGGGCTACGCGCCCATCAAGTCCGAGCTCGACATGATCGCGGCCGTGAAGACGCCCGACGACGTCGTGAAGACGTTCGGCCAGGGCGTGCGCGGTGGCGGCGGCGGTCGTGGCGGCGGCGGTGGCGGGCTCGCGCCGTTCGGCTTGGGTCCGCAGACCGATCCCCGCAACAGCAAGATGGTGATCGTCTCCGCCAACCAGGGTGGTCTCGTCCTCAATCGCGAGGACTACCTCGGAACGAACCCGCGCGCCGTGAAGCGCCGCGACGACTACGTCGCGCACATCACCGCCTCGCTCGAGCTCATTGGCGAGAGCCGCGAGCAGGCCTCGGCCGATGCCCAGAAGATTCTCGCGCTCGAGACCGAGCTTGCGAAGGCCAGCATGGCGCAGGCGGACATGCGCGACCCGGTCGCGATGTACCACAAGATGCCCCTCGCCGAGTTCGCGAAGAGCACGCCGCACATCAACTGGACGCGCTATCTCCAGCAGGTGCATGCACGCAACGTGACCGACGTCAACGTGCGCACGCCGCACTTCTTCACGTCGCTCGATTCGCTCCTGCAGACGGTGCCCGTCGACGACTGGAAGGCATATCTCCGCTGGCATGCGCTCAACGGCGCGATGCCGGAGATGAGCGCTCCCTTCCGCAAGGAAGCGTTCCACTGGCAGCAGGTCACGACCGGCGTGCAGCAGCAGCAGGCGCGCCTGAAGCAATGCGCGGCCGCGACGAACGCCGCGCTGGGCGAAGCGGTCGGACAGGATTGGATCAAGCGCAACTTCACACCTGAAGCCAAGGCGCGCGCGGCGAAGATGGTCGACAACCTCGTCTCCGCGCTGCGCGATCGGATCAATGGGCTCGACTGGATGAGCGCCGCGACCAAGCAGCAGGCCGTGACCAAGCTGAATGCCTTCATGCGCAAGGTCGCGTATCCGGACAAGTGGCGCGATTACAGCACGCTCAATCTGCCGAACGGGTCGTACTACAAGAATCAGCAAGCCATCGCGGAATGGAACGCGACTCGTGCGTGGGCACGCGTTGGCAAAGCGCCGGATCGTACGGAGTGGAGCATGACGCCGCCGACGGTCAACGCGTCGTACAGCCCGTCGCTCAACCAGATCCAGTTTCCGGCCGGCATTCTCGCGCCGCCGTTCTTCGATCCGAACGCCGACGATGCCGTGAACTATGGAGCGATCGGCGCGGTCATCGGCCACGAGATGACGCACGGCTTCGACGACCAGGGCCGCCAGTTCGATGCCCAGGGCAATCTGCGTGATTGGTGGACTCCCGAGGACGCGGCGAAGTACAAGGCCGCGGCGCAGAAGGTCGTCGATCAGTTCAATGGCTACACCGTCGTCGACACTGCCACCCACGTGAACGGCCGCCAGACGCTCGGCGAGAACATCGCGGATCTCGGTGGACTGACGGTGGCGTACTTCGCGATGGAGAAGGCGCTCGCCGGCAAGGCGCGCACGAAGATCGACGGCTTCACGCCGGAGCAGCGCTTCTTCCTCGCGTGGGCGCAGGTGTGGCGCAGCATCTCGCGGGACGAGGCGCTGATCCAGCAGGTGAAAACAGATGCGCACTCGCCGAGCAAGTGGCGGGTGAACGGGCCGCTGTCGAACATGCCCGAATTCGCGAAGGCGTGGGGATGCAAGGAGGGCGATCCAATGGTGCGACCCGAGAATCTGCGGGCGCGCATCTGGTAGCCGCGCAGGATCCTGACTGAACGAAACCACCGAGGTACGCCGACAACACCGACCGTCGCCCGAAAACACGAGATTTTCAATTTCTCTGAAGATCTCGCGCGCCCAGGAGCTGCTGGACGTGTTTTCCGGTGAGTCTCGGTGGCTGTCGCGGTATCCTCGGTGGTTTCTTTTTGTCGTCATCCGGACGCCAAACGCGCATGTCACCTGGGCCGCATCCGTGGCTCTCGGTCATTTCCGTGCCCGTCTGCAGCTTCTCCGGCTGCGGTCCCCCGGGCCAATCCGGCGCGACTGAGCCGGTGACGGTTTTGCGCCGGCCTTTACGCAATGGACGGTGAGACCCCCGTCCGTCCCCCTCACAGCGCTCAGGAGATAGCCATGCGTCGCACCCTCGGCCCAGCCATCGCGGCCGTCATCGCTCTCGCGTCGATCGTGAGTAGCGCGTCCGCACAGGACAAGAAAGCCACCGGCGGATTCACCGCAGGGTACACCGACATCGGCCCGCTCATTGGCCTCGGCGGCATCGGCAGCGCGAGTGCCTCGTTCGGCGGCCGCTTCGAGCACGCGATCAAAACCCTCCCGTCGCTGAACAATGGCATCCTCGGTATCGAGGCCGGCTTCGACTATTACTCCTGGTCCGGACTGGGCTATAGCTGGAAGTACATCCCGATCGGCGTCACCGCGAACTACCACTTCAAGCTCGACGATTCCAAGATCGACCCCTTCCTCGGCGCGGGACTCGGATATCAGCTCATCACCTGCGACTACAAGGGCAGCGGCCTGGGCGCCTGCTCGAACAGCGCGATCTACTTCATCGGACGCGCGGGCGCTCGGTATTTCCTCAATCAGGGCATGTCGGTGTATGCGGACGTCGGCGCGGGCGCCGCGACGTTCAACGTCGGGATGATGTTCAAGCTTCATTGAGGTGGGCGACATCATGGGCGCGTCGAGGCGGTTCGACTCTCGACGCGTCCATGATGTGACGTGCGTCGCGGCAGCACGCTTGGCGGGCCCGGCATCTTCTTGCGATAGACTCGGATCAGATGCCTGTATGCGCTTTCTCGCTCTCTCCGGCAGCCTCCGCGCCGGTGCCTCGAATACGGCGATTCTCGAAGCCGCGAAGATCGTCGCGGCGCCGGACGTCGAGGTCGAGCTGTACGCTGGACTCGGCGACCTGCCAGCCTTCAACCCGGATCTCGATAGTGGTGAGGCGACACAGCTTCCGCGGTCGGCGGCGGATCTTCGCGATCGCATCGGACGCGCGGACGCGCTTCTGATCTCGAGCCCCGAGTACGCGCACGGCATTCCCGGCTCACTGAAGAATGCGCTCGATTGGCTCGTGGGCTCGCTCGAGTTTCCAGGAAAGCCGGTCGGACTGTTGGGCGTCGCCGGCCGTGCGGCATTCGCGCGCGCGCAGCTCGTCGAGGTGTTGAACACGATGTCGGCGCAGCTCGTGAACGAAGCGTGTGTGTCGATCGATCTGCCGCGTCGCGATGTCGACGCCCGCGCGATTGCCGCGGATCCGGATGCGTCGGACGCGCTGCGCGCCGCGATCACGGCTCTCGCGCAATCCACCGAGATCGTGCGCGCGGATTGACACGCTCAACCGGCGCTTTTTGCCGGCGCCGCTTGCTCCGTGGACTCCATCTCGATCTCCGCATCGAGACTTTCCTGATCGCGGAAGATGGTCGCGAGCGCGAGCAGCTTGCCGCCCTGCTCGAAGCGTACGGCCACATCTTTCTGCTCCGCGCTGCCGTTCACCTCGAGCCGGTCCCACTTCTCGGCATGGCCGACGTAGTTGATGCTCACGTCGTAGTGCGCGCTCCAGAAGAACGGCACCTGGTCGAAGCGCTCCCTCGCACCCAGCATGTTGCGCGCGGCCGTCTGGCCCATACGCTCGGCAACGACCCAGTGCTCGACGCGAATCTTCTCGCCTGAATGCGGGTCCGGCCAGCGCGCGATGTCGCCGGCGGCATACACGCCCGGCGCACTCGTCTCGAGGCATTCGTTGACGCTGACGCCGCGATCCATGGTGAGGCCCGCTTGTTCCGCGAGCTCGAGCCGCGGCTTCACCCCGACGCCCATCACGACGAGATCCGCCTCGAGCCGCGTTCCATCATCGAGTACCACCGCGTCACGCTCGATGCGCTGCGGCTTGCGTCCCAGGTGAAAGACCACGCCGTGCGACTCGTGCAACTGCTTGATGAAGGCGCCGAGCTCGTGACCCATCACCTTCTCGAGCGGAACGGATTCGGGCGCGACGACGCGCACTTCGACGTTCCGTGCCCGCAGCGATGCCGCGGTCTCGAGTCCGATGAAGCTTCCGCCGATGACTACCGCGCGTTTCGACTTCTCTGATGCCGCGACGATCGCCCGGCTGTCGGCGAGCGAACGCAGCACGTGGACGTGCGGCAGATCCGCGCCGTCGATCGGCAGATGAATCGGCTCCGCGCCGGTCGCGAGCAGCAGTGCATCGTACGCGATCGGGTCCTTCCCTTCGATCTCCACCTTCTTGCCGGCGACGTCGATGCGCGTGACGCGCGCGCGGACGACGTCGATGTCGTGCTCCTTCGCGAAGTCCGCGGGACGCAGCGGGATCCACTCCTCCGGTGCATTGCCGGCGAGATAGTCTTTCGAGAGATTCGGCCGGTCGTACGGCGAATCCGGCTCGCGATCGATCACGGCGATCCGGTCGCGGTATCCGCTTCGCCTCAACATCTCGGCCGCGGCCCACCCTGCCGCCCCAGCGCCCACGATCGCCACGCGCTTCACGGACGGCGCGTCTGTCTTCACCGGGTACGACGGGGCGAGCGGATCGCGCTCCACCTTCCTGGTGACGACGACGGTGTCGCCGCGGCGTTCGACCTCGTAGCAGGCGACCGGGGACAGCGCCGGTGCACGCAGTGCTTCGCCGGTGCGAAGACTGAAACACGCGTGATGCCACGGGCACCGCACCGTGCCATCCTCGATCACGCCTTCCGCGAGCGGTCCGCCGTAGTGCGTGCAGGTCGCGCCGATGGCGACGTATTCATCGCCCAGGCGCGCCATGAGCACGGCGTCGCCGAACGCGTGGCCGAGCATCTTGTCGCCGTCGTGCAGTTGTGAGGCGGCGATCCCGGCCGCGAAGTCCGGACCCCCGAGCTGTTGTTCGTTCCCACCCATGACGCCCTCCCGGCCAGATCTCGTCAGCGATATGCGAGGCGCAGAAACTCGTCGCGCGTCCGCGCGTCGTCGCGGAAGCTGCCGCGCAGCGCGCTCGTGAGCGTTTTCGAATTCTGCTTCTCTACTCCACGCATCATCATGCACAGATGCTCGGCCTCGATGACGACGCCGACGCCCGTCGGCTCGAGCACGTCGTCGATCGCGTCGGCGATCTGCTCCGTCAACCGTTCCTGGACCTGCAGCCGCCGCGCGAACACCTCGACGATGCGCGGCAGCTTGGACAGGCCGACGATCTTCCCGTTCGGAATGTACGCGACATGGCACTTTCCGAAAAACGGCAGCATGTGATGCTCGCAGAGCGAGTACAGCTCGATGTCGCGCACCAGGACCATGTTGTTGTGGCCTTCGGAGGCGAACACGCCTTCGCCCACGACCTCGCGCGGCGTCAGGTCGTAGCCGCGCGTCAGCCACTGCATGGCCTTCGCGACGCGCTCGGGCGTGCGCTCGAGTCCCTCGCGCTCGGGGTTCTCCCCGAGGAGCTCGAGCTGCCGGCGGACGAGCGTTTCGTATTCGGCGGCGGCGGCCTCGGGCGGTGCCGCGGGCGCGTCTTTTCGGATGCTCAGGTGCATGGCGGATAGCTATCTGGATAGGTCGCAATTTGTCAAGCAACGAATTGACTTATTGCGCTTTTGGTTCCCGCGACCTATCGTCCATACATGCCGCGGAGCGTCTGCTGTGCCCCGTGGCCTCCCCCGTCCGAATGACCCTCGCATGCTGGATCAGCGATTTCTGACTTCGACGCGTGGACGGATTTTGGATCTCGTCCGGCGGAAGAGTCGTACGGTCGACGAGCTCGCCAGAGAGCTGAGCCTCACGGACAACGCCATCCGCCTGCACCTCGACGCGCTCGAGGAAGACGGCTTCGTCCGCGCGGCCGGTGTGCGGCGCGACGGAAGCGTCGGGAAGCCGGCAACCGTCTACGAGCTCGGCCCGGACGGCGACGTCGCTCTCTCGCGCGCGTACCTGCCGTTCCTCTCGGCCCTGCTGGCGTCGCTCGACGAGCGGCTCAACGCGCGCGAGCTGCGCGCCGTGATGCGCGACGTCGGACATCGTCTAGCGGGCGAGCCGTCCGCGCAGCCGCCGGCGCTCGAGTCACGCGTTCGCGCTGCCTCGCGCGTGCTGAACGAGCTCGGCGGCGCGACGACTGTCGAGCGGCGGGACGATGGTGAGACACTCGTCATTCAAGGATGTGGATGTCCGCTCTCGGCGGCGGTGCGCGACCACGAGACCGTGTGCCTGGCCGTGCAGACGATGCTGGGCGAGATCACCGGCGCCGAGGTCCGCGAGTGCTGCGAGCATGGCGGGCGGCCGCAGTGTCGATTCGAGGTGCGGTCAGCCGCCGCGTCGCCGAGCGCGTCATCCTGAGGCAGTTGAGCGACTGAAGATCTCGTCAGCCTCGCATCGTCACTGATTGACCACCGAGCACACCGTACGCACCGAGGACCACCGAACAGCTCTAGCCGCGGATTACGCGGAGCATTGCACGGAATGACGCGGATGGCATCGCGAACGCGAGGTGACATCAGTTCCCGGGTAGCATGAGTGTTTCTTGTTGAAGGCCCCTCGGGATGCATCTATTCGCATCCCGAGCGGCTTTTCATTCAAAATCACTCACGAGAGACTGACAACGCGGTCTCGGTGCCCATCCGTGCATTCCGGTGCCTCTCCGTGGTCAAGCTGTTGAAGCTTTAGCTGTTGAAGCTTTCATGAACGCGGACCGATCCCCAGCCGCAAGCCACCAGACGGCACGATGCGCTCAAGCCGCCCACGACATCAATCCAGCAGCGGCGATGCAAGCAGATCATCTCGCCTGAGCGGAAGCCCCGATCCGCCTCGCGCGTCCGGCTTCGAGAACAACGTCTGCACCACGTTGATCCGTCCGCTGGCGAACCCCTGCGCCGACGCGGTCATGTACAACCGCCACGTGCGATACAGGCGCTCGTTCGTGGCCGCGATCGCTTCCTGCGCGCGCTCCGTCAGTCGATGAAGCCACGCGCGCAGCGTCAGCACGTAGTGCTCGCGCAGGCTCTCCACATCGCGCGTCTCGAACCCCTCGGCCTCGGCGGCGCCGACCACCGCTTGGAACGGCGCGAGCTTCCCATCAGGAAACACATATTGATCGATGAACGCGTCCCGGCGCCACAGCTTTCGCTCGAGCCGATCGCGAACACCGATCGGGCGCGCATCCTCGACGCTGACGATGCCGTGGTTCAACAATACGCCCCGCGGCTCGAGCGCTGCATGCAGCGCGCGGAAATACACGGGCAGATTCTCGGCGCCGACGTGTTCGATCATGCCGACGCTCGAGATCTTGTCGAAGGTCTGGCCGTCGAGCTCACGATAGTCCCGAAGCTCGACGCGCGCGCGCTCCTGGAGACCCGCCCGGGCGATCCGCTCGCGCGCCAGCTTCGCCTGCTCGTCGCTCAGCGTGATCCCAAGCGCGGAAAC
>Ga0207660_10003491_pt1 | contig 10250 bp, 9 predicted proteins | sample KBSC73BmetaG_FD_184335 | JGI IMG/M metagenome (GOLD analysis project Ga0207660, IMG submission 184335) | Corn rhizosphere microbial communities from Kellogg Biological Station, Michigan, USA - KBS C7-3B metaG (SPAdes) (version 2) | ecosystem: Host-associated > Plants > Roots > Rhizosphere ... | reverse complement strand
CGCCTCGGCCGTCTTCATCGCTTCGTCGTGCAGCTCGCCGGCGGGAACGACCTTGGCGACGAGGCCCGAGCGCTCGGCTTCGGCCGCGTCCATCATCCGGCCGGTCAGGCACATCTCCATCGCCTTCGCCTTGCCGATCGCCCAGGTGAGCCGTTGCGATCCGCCCATCCCGGGGGTCACGCCGAGCTTGATCTCCGGTTGGCCGAACTTCGTGCTGTCCGCGGCGATGATGAAATCGGCCATCATCGCCACTTCGCAGCCGCCGCCGAGCGCATAGCCCGCGACCGCCGCGATCCATGGCTTGCGCGTCGCGGTGACCTTCTCCCACCCGCCGAAGAAGTCGGACGCATACATCTCCGCAAAGCCCTGCGGCTGCATCTCCTTGATGTCGGCGCCCGCGGCGAACGCTTTCTCACCGCCCCCGGTGAGCACGAGGCAGCGCTGGGTCTCGTCCGCATCATAAGCCGCGAAGACGTCAATCAGCTCGCTCAGCACTTCGCTGTTCAGTGCATTGAGTGCCTGCGGCCGGTTCAAGGTGACAAGGCTCACCGCGTCCCGCTTTTCGACCACGACCGTCTTATAATCCGTCATTTTACGGTCTCCGCTTCAGGGAAGGGCGTCCATTCCTCGCTCGGCGGTAGCGGCGCGAACAGGACGTCGAGCATTTCTTCCGTCACCTGCTCGGCCCCCGGCGGGTCCCATTCCGGATCGCCGGTCTTGTCGATCAGCACGGCGCGAACGCCCTCGCGGAAGTCGTGGGTCTTCACGACACGCCCGGCGAGCGCATATTCGGCGCGCATCTCGTCGGCGAAGCTGGCCCGTGCTGCTCCCTCGGCAAGGAGCCTCAGCGAGACCTTGCACGACAGCGGGCTCTTGGTCCGGATCGTGGAGAGCTCGGTGTGCGCCCAGTCGCCTTCGTCCTGCTCGAGCGCCGCGAGCACGTCCTCGATCCGGTCGGAGGCGAACAGCCGCGCGATCAAGGCGAGATTTTGCTCGATCCTGGCTTCCGGCGTGGGAGCGGATGCAGCGCCGAGCGCGCCGTTGGCGCGAGACGGCGCAACCATCAGCCGCTCGACGAGATCCTCGACGCCCGACTGTTCGACATAATGGGTCGCGAGGTTGAGGTAGCGGCACTCGGCGCCGTCGAGGCGCGCGCCGGTCATGACCATATACTGGCCAACCCGCCCGGGCAGCCGCGACAGGTACCAGCCGCCGCCGACGTCGGGGAACAGTCCGATGCTCGTCTCCGGCATGGCGAGGCGCGTGTTCTGGGTGGCGACGCGATAGGTGCAAGGCAGCGAAATCCCGACGCCGCCGCCCATCGTGATCCCGTCCATGATCGCTAGCGTCGGCTTGGGATAAGTGAAGAGTAGGTGATTGAGCCGGTATTCGGCGAAGAAGAAGCGCTTCGCTTCATCGGCGTCGGTGTTGCCGCTGCGCGCGAGCATGACGACGTCGCCGCCGGCGCAGAAGCCGCGCCCCTCCACATGGTCGATGATCACCATTTCGACATTGCTGTCGTTGCGCCACGCCAGCAGCGCCTCGCTCATCTTCTCGCACATGGCGGTGGTGAGCGCATGGATGGCCTTCGGGCGGTTGAGTCGGAGACGGCCGACCCCCCGCTCAAGACTGATCAGGACGTCATCGGTCACTGGCGAAGCAGGTCGCGGCTGACGATCACCCGCATGATCTGGTTGGTGCCCTCGAGGATCGAGTGGACGCGGAGGTCGCGCCAGAAGCGCTCGATCGGATAGTCCATCAGGTAACCGTAGCCGCCGTGGAGCTGGAGCGCCCGGTCGACGACCGAGGAGCCGGTGTCGGTCGCGAGCCGCTTGGCCATCGCCGCGAACTTCGTCTTGTCCGCGGCATTTTCGGTGACCTTCACCGCGGCGACGTAAAGGAGCTGACGCGCGGCCTCGAGCTCGGTTTCCATGTCGGCGAGCGTGAACTGTGTATTCTGGAAATCGGCAATCGGCTGGCCGAATTGCTGGCGGCCCTTGGTGTAGGCGATCGCCTCGTCGAGGCAGCGCTGCCCGCCGCCCAATGAGCAGGCGCCGATGTTGATGCGGCCGCCGTCGAGACCCATCATCGCAATCCGGAAGCCTTCGCCTTCCGCCCCCACGCGGTTGCCGACCGGCACACGTACCTCGTCGAAATTGACCTGGCTCGTCGGTTGCGAATGCCAGCCGAGCTTGCGCTCCTGCGCGCCGAAGCTGACGCCCGGCATGTCCTTCTCGATGACCAGCGCGCTGATGCCCTTGGGGCCTTCCTCGCCGGTGCGGACCATCGCGACCATGACATCATTGGCGCCGCCGCCGGAAATGAAGGCTTTCGAGCCGCTAACGATATAATGGTCGCCGTCGAGCACCGCCTTGGTCTTGAGCGCCGAGGCGTCCGAGCCGGAAGACGGCTCGGTCAGGCAGTAGCTGGCCATATGCTCCATGGTGATCATCTTCGGCAGATATTTCTGCTTGAGCTCGGCCGAGCCGAAGCGGTCGATCATCCAGCAGACCATGTTGTGGATCGAGATGAAGGCGCTGGTCGATGGGCAGCCGTAGGCCATAGCTTCGAAGATCAACGCGGCCTCGAGCCGGCCGAGGCCGATGCCGCCGCTTTCCTCGCTGACATAGATCGCGCCGAAGCCGAGCGCCGCCGCCTCGCGGATCGTGTCACGCGGGAAGATGTGCTTCTCGTCCCACGCGGCGGCATTCGGAGTGATGGCGTCGGCGGTGAACTTCCGCGCCATTTCCTGGATCTGCAGCTGGTCTTCGGTAAGGTCGAACTGGCTCATTGCGCGGGCGCTCTAGCCCGCGGGTTCCTCCTCAAGCAATCCCTCGAACCTCAGGACATTCCGCACTGAGTCCCGCTGCATCATCCGCTCGCGAAAAGCGCGGAGGTTCGGCCATTCGTCGAGGCGGATCATTTTCTCCGCCCAGCCGGTGATCACGAACAGATAAGCGTCCGGGAGAGTCAGATCCTCGCCCATCAGGAACGGGCCGTGGCCGAGCTGTCCGTCGATATAATCGAGCTTCTTCTTCAAGTCGGTGATGACGAACTGCTTGAAGTCGTCGGTTGCGTTCGGGTTGAACAGGAAGCCGAAGCGCTTGTGCAGCTCGGTGGTGATGAAATTGACCAGCTCGAGCACCCGGTAGCGGCGAAACTCGCCGAGCGGCGGGAGCACTTCCGGCAGACTGGCGCGGTCGCCGAGATATTGGAGAATGACCGCATTTTCGGTCAGGACCTCGCCGCTGTCGAGCTCGATCGCGGGGACCGCACCTTTCGGATTGATGTCGTAATAAGAGCTTCCGTCCTCGAGCGTGTGCGACTTCAAGTCGACGCGCTTCGAGTCATGGGCGAGGCCGGTCTCATGGAGGATGATGTGCGGCGCCTGGCTGCAGGCTCCCGGCGAATAATAGAGGATCATCTCGAAGCGCTCCTTCATTCAGAATTGCTGGTGCCGAGGCTGTTCACATCGGGATTGTCAGCGCCGTTTTGGAGCTGGTTCGAAGGGGTCGTGCTGCTCTCGTCGGCCGGGAGGGTCTCGATGTCGGCGTTACCCGCAGCGACCTGGTTGTCGGGAATGCCCGCGTCCATCGAAATCGTGTTGTTCTGGTCCTGCTGCGCTTGTTGATGACACGCGCCGAGCGGCAGTGCGGCGATGGCGAAGACGACGATCCTGTTAGCATTTCGCATAAGTGTAGCTCGCTGTCGGGTTGCCTTCCGTACGTGTCAGCTTGTCGCCCTTTCGTTGCAAGCTCTGGAATTTATCCCACGTCTGCCCTTCCCCGGTGAAGTGGAAGGTGCCGGCCGCACTGGTGGCGCCGATCTGCACGTCGGAACCAGGGACGGCGCGCGATTCATAGAAACGCAGCTCGCCCGAATTTACGACGAGCAGGCCTTTGGCATTGCCGAGCGGGCCGGTGCAGTCGGTCGGGGTGAGGCCCCACCGCCCCTGCAAAGCCGCGGGTATCGTAGTCGCGGATTGAGCGGTTGCGGCGGGCGAAGCGGCATTGGTCCCATTTGCCGGCGGACCGCCGGCAGGCGTCGGCTGCGCCTTGTTCACCGGCTGGGGCACTTCAGTCACGGCGTTGGCGCCGTTGGCGACCGGATCCTGCTTGTTGCAGGCGGCAATGGCGGCGATGAGACCAAAACTGATGACGGGCAGGCGTATGCGCATGCCGCCCTAACGCCCTCAAGCGCTCGTGGTTCGGAATGACCTGCTCGGCAGCGTGGTCGTCTGGCAAGCTTAGCCGAAGGTGGGGATGTGGAACGCCGCCTTGTCGCTGGCGTCAACGATGCCGTCGGGCCAACGCTGGGTGACGACCTTGTTCTTGGTCCAGAACCTAAGGCCCTCCTGCCCGTACTGGCCGATGTCACCGAAGCCCGAGCGCTTCCAGCCGCCGAAGCTGTGGTAACTGACCGGGACCGGGATCGGCACATTGACGCCGACCATCCCGACATTGACTCGCGCGGTGAATTCGCGCGCCGCGTGACCGTTGCGGGTGAAGATAGCCACTCCGTTGCCATATTCGTGCTGGCTCGGGAGCCGGACCGCCTCCTCGAAATCGTGGACTCGAACCATCTGGAGGACAGGGCCGAAAATCTCGTCCTTGTAGCTCTTCATGTCGGGCGTCACGTGATCGAAGAAGGTCGGCCCGATGAAGAACCCTTCCTCATGCCCCTGGAGCATGAAGCCGCGGCCGTCGACCACCAGCTCGGCGCCCTCGTCGATGCCCATCTGGATGTAATTCTCGATCCGCTCCCGGTGCGCCTTGCTGACGACCGGGCCGTAATGCGCGTCCGCGTCGGTCGATACGCCTACCCGGAGGCCTTCTATCGCGGGAATCAGCTTTTGACGGAGCTTGTCGGCGGTTTCGTCGCCGACCGGAACGACGACCGGAAGGGCCATGCAGCGCTCGCCCGCGGAGCCAAAGGCGGCGCCGGCGAGGTCGTTGACGACCTGGTCGAGGTCGGCGTCGGGCATGACGATGCCGTGGTTCTTGGCGCCGCCCATCGCCTGGACGCGCTTCCCGTTCGCGCTTCCGCGCGCGTAGATATATTGCGCGATGTCGGACGATCCGACGAAGCTGACCGCGCCGATGTCGGGATGGTCGAGGATCGCGTCGACCATCTCCTTGTCGCCGTGGACGACGTTGAGGATTCCGTCGGGGAGGCCCGCTTCCTTCATCAGCTCGGCGAGGCGCACCGGCACGCTCGGGTCACGCTCGGACGGCTTCAAGATGAAGGCGTTGCCGCAGGCGATTGCCATGCCGAACATCCACATCGGGATCATCGCCGGGAAGTTGAACGGCGTGATGCCCGCGCCGATCCCGATCGGCTGGCGCATCGAATAGACGTCGATCCCCGTTCCGGCACCCTGCGTATATTCGCCCTTAAGCGCCTGCGGGATCCCGCACGCATATTCGATCACCTCCAGCCCGCGCTGGACGTCACCGCGGGCATCGGCCAGGACCTTGCCGTGTTCTGAAGAGAGCAGGTGGGCCAGATCGTCCATGTTCTTTTCGACGAGATCACGGAACTTGAACATCACTCTGGAGCGGCGCTGCGGGTTCGTCGCGGCCCAGCCCGGTTGCGCCGCCTTTGCCGCGTCGACCGCCTTCTGGAGGTCGGCCGAGGTGCCGAAACGTACGTTCGCCTGGACCTGGCCGAGGTTCGGGTCGAACACGTCCCCCTGCCGCTCGCCCGAAGCGAAGGTGGAACCGCCGATGAAATGGTCGATGCTGCGCAACATGGATACGCCTCAATTTGCTGGTTTGGGGTTGGCGCTCCCCTAGACCCGGCGGCAAGCAAATGCCAGTTGCTCAAAGCGACAAAGGGGAGAGTCGAATGCGTAAGTTCGCGATCTTGATGTGCGTCAGTCTGCTCGGCGCCGCGCCGCCGCCGCGCCATGCCTCATCGGTCGACGCGAAGCTTCGGGCGATCGTCGCGCCGGTTAGCGCCGCCCAGCTGCGGCACTATGACCAGACGCTGGTGAATTTCGGCACGCGGCACACGCTCTCGTCGCAAACCGATCCGAAGCGCGGCATCGGGGGGGCGCTCAACTGGGCCGAGAGCGAATTCAAGAGCGACGGGCTCGAGACGCTGCGTCCGTGCGACACTTTCACCGGCGATAGGATCCCGACGCCGACGCGCGTCTGCGACGCAGTGGCGATCCAGCGCGGGACCGAGCGGCCGAACGACGTCGTGATCATAACCGCGCATATCGACAGCCGCGTCAGCGATCCGATGAACGCCAATGCGTTCGAGCCGGGCGCGAATGACGACGGTTCGGGCTCGTCCGCGGTGCTCGAAGCGGCGCGGGTGCTTTCGAAGCACAAGTTCCCCGGAACCATCGTCTATTCGCTCGATTCGGGCGAAGAGCAGGGCCTCTACGGCGCCAAAGTCATCGCCGCTTACGCGAAGGCGCAGGGCTGGAACGTCATCACCGACCTCAACAACGACATTATCGGGAATACGTGCAGTTCCGACGGCGTGTGTGATTCGACGCATGCTCGCGTGCTTTCGGAAGGTCCCAGGTCGCAGGGGCAGGTCGAGCTGATGGCCGCGACGCACAGCCTCGGCGGCGAGAATGACGCCCCGTCGCGCAACGTTGCGCGATTCCTCGACAGCCTCGCCGACCGGCTGCACATCGGGCTCGACGTCCGGCAGATCTGGCGCACCGACCGCTTCCAGCGCGGCGGCGACCATATCCCGTTCCTGCAGCTCGGTTTCCCCGCCGCACGGATCACCGTCGCGATCGAAAATTACAACTGGCAGCACCAGGATGTTCGGGTCGAGAACGGCATTCACTACGGCGACACGATCGACCATGTCGATTTCCCGTACCTCGCGAAAATGACAAAGCTGAACGTCGGCGCGTTGGCCGCGATCGCCAGCGCACCGCCGCCCCCTGCACCGAAGGTGGAAGGCGGCGTGAGCACGGATACGACGGTGACCTGGGCGCCCGTCGAAGGAGCGGCCTCGTACGTCATCCGCTGGCGCAGGACCGACGCGAACCAGTGGCAAGTCTCGCGGCCGGCTCCGGCGAGCGCATGCGCGGAGACGTGCAAGGCCGTTCTCCCGCACATCCGCATCGACGATTGGGTGTTCGGCGTTGCTTCGGTGAGCCGCGCCGGCTTCGAAAGCCCGGTCGCGTCGGCAGTGCCGGGCGGCGCGTTCAGGCCGTACGTGGCGCCGCCGCCCAAGCCCCGGCCGTAGATGGCGAGGGCGGACGCCCGCGACACCGACAGCCCTGTCGAGCAGAAGCCGCTCGCCGCCATCGCGCTTCGGCTCCTAACCGCGCTTCTCCTCGCGATCATGTTCGCGCTGGTGAAGCTCGCCTCGACGCGCGGCGTGAACGTGGTCGAGAGCCTGTTCTACCGGCAATGCGGGTCGGCGGCTGCCGCGACCGCCTATGTCGCGGTCGGACCCGGTTTCGACTCGCTCCGTTCCAGGCGCGTATGGGCGCATGTCGGGCGGATGGCGCTCGGCGTCGCGGCCATGGGTACCAACTTCCTCGCCTTCATCCTGCTTCCGCTCGCCGAAGCGACGACCATCGGTTTTTCGGTGCCGATCTTCGCCGTCGTGCTCGCCGCGCTTCTCCTCGGCGAACCGACCGGCAAGTGGCGCTGGGGAGCGGTCGCGGCGGGGTTCGCCGGCGTGCTGGTTATCGTCCAGCCGGGTAGTGGGAGCGTGCCGCTGCTCGGTGCCTCGGTCGCGCTCGTTGCGGCGCTCCTGACCGCGTCGGTGACGATCGTGATCCGGCGTCTCAGCGCGACCGAGCGGGCGGCGACCACCGTCTTCTGGTTCGCCGTGAGCTCGCTCGTGCCTCTGGGGCTGCTGATGCTTTGGTTCGGCGGTGCCCATGATCGCACGACCTGGCTAATCGTCGCCGGTCTGGCGCTCGCAGGCGGGTTGGCGCAGCTGACGCTGACCGGGGCGCTGCGGCTGGCGCCGGTCGCGCTGGTGATGCCGATGGATTACACCAGCCTCCTCTGGGCGGTTCTGCTCGGCCTGTGGATCTTCGGCGAGGTCCCAACAACGTGGATATGGGTCGGGGCGCCGATCATTATCGCCAGCGGGCTCGTGATCGTCTGGCGCGAGCATCGGTTGCACCGTCGAGCGGCCTTGGCGGCGGAGGCGGCAGTCCCCACCTAAGTCGCGGGAAAGGAGCGACAATGGCCGGCGGATGGACGCGCGACGGCGCGGTTCAAGACCAGATCGACGACACCGTGAAGGACGCCGTCCTTCGCGCGCGTGCGCTGACGCCCAAGGGCGAAAGCGCGGAGGAATGCGACGATTGCGGCGAGGCGATCCCGAAGAAGCGGCGCGAGGCGCTTCCCGGCGTGCGCACCTGCGTTGCCTGTCAGTCGGAGCGCGACAAGGCGGTCGTGCATTCGACGATCAACCGCCGCGGCAGCAAGGATAGCCAGTTGCGCTAGGCGCGTTTAGGGCCTCGACATGCCCCGCAAGCGCTCCGCCGAGCTTCCCAGCCGAAAGCAGATTCTCGACTTCATCGCGACCTCGGATCAGCCCGCGGGCAAACGCGAGATCGCGCGGGCGTTCGGAATCCGCGGCGACGCCAAGATCCAGCTCAAGAAGCTCTTGAACGACATGGCCGACGAAGGACTGGTCGAAACGTCGCGCGGGCGCGCCTTCAACCAGGTCGGCGGCATCCCGCGCGTCACGGTGCTTAAGATCGTCGACGTCGACGACAGCGGCCATGTGTTCGGCCAGCCCGAGCATTGGGAGGCGGATACCGGGCCGCCGAAGCTGCGCATCATCGAGAAGGAGCGCCGCGGCGCGCTCGGGATCGGCGACCGCGTGCTTGCCCGAACCGAAGAGCGCGGCGACAGGTTCGTCGCTCATCCGCTGAAGAAGCTCGCGAAGAAGCAGGAACTGGTGCTCGGCGTGCTTCGGCAGGAGGGAACGCGCTTCTGGCTCTCGCCGGTCGAGAAGAAGGAGCGGCGCGAGCTACCGGTCAGCGACGTCGCGGACGGAGAGGCCGGCGACCTCGTCCTGTGCGAAGTCTCCGGGCAGCGCGGGCGGGTCAGCGCGCGGGTCGATGCGGTCCTCGGCGATCCCTTTGCGCCGAAGAGCTTCAGCCTGATCGCGATCCACAAATATGAGCTTCCGCATGAGTTCGGCGAGGCTGCGATCGACGAGGCGAAGCGCGTCGCGAAGCAGCCGCTCGGGACACGCGAGGATCTGACGCACCTGCCCATCGTCGCCATCGACCCGGCCGACGCCCGTGACCATGACGACGCGATCTGGGCTGCGCGCGACGAAGACGAGGACAACAAGGGCGGTTGGAAGGCGATCGTCGCGATTGCCGATGTGAGCTTCTACGTCCGCCCCGATAGCCCCCTCGACAAAGCGGCGCGGGCGCGCGGCAACAGCGTCTATTTCCCCGACCGCGTGGTGCCGATGCTCCCTGAGGAGTTGTCGGCGGACATCTGCTCGCTGAAGGAAGGCGAAGACCGCGCCGCGCTCGCCTGCCATTTGACGATTGCCAAGGACGGTGCGCTCAAGAGCTGGCGCTTCACGCGGGCCAAAATCCGCGTCGCAGCGAACATCGCCTATGAGGACGCCCAGGCGGCGATCGACGCGTCGCAGGAAGAGCGAATTGAGGTCGAATCGCCCGTCTGCTGGATGCCCGAGGTCCAGGGGCCGGTCACGAAGGAGCTGGTCGACACGGCGTTGACGCCTCTGTGGGGCTGCTGGCGGGCACTGCTTGCGGCGCGCAACCGGCGCGAGCCGCTCGAGCTCGACCTCCCGGAGCGGCAGGTGGTGCTCGACGAGAAAGGGCGGATCGAATCCGTCGCGCCGCGAGAGCGTCTGGACGCGCATCGGCTCGTCGAGGATTATATGATCGCGGCCAACGTGGCCGCCGCACGGGCGCTCGAAGCGAAGAAGTCGGCGGTCATGTATCGCGTCCACGAACCGCCGAGCCGCGAGAAGCTCGAGGCGCTGAAGGACTATCTCGAAACGTTCGGAATTCCGTTCACGCTCGGCCAGGTGATCAAGCCAGCGACGTTCAACGGCATCATCGACCGGGTGGGGGAATCCGACAACCGGCCGGAGATCATGGAGCAGCTACTGCGTACCCAGATGCAGGCTCGCTACGGGCCCGAGCGATTAGGCCATTTCGGGCTGGCACTGCCGAGCTACGCGCATTTCACCTCTCCGATCCGCCGCTATGCCGACCTGCTCGTGCACCGGGCGCTGGTCAGCGAGTACAAGCTCGGCGA
>Ga0207660_10003482_pt1 | contig 10268 bp, 10 predicted proteins | sample KBSC73BmetaG_FD_184335 | JGI IMG/M metagenome (GOLD analysis project Ga0207660, IMG submission 184335) | Corn rhizosphere microbial communities from Kellogg Biological Station, Michigan, USA - KBS C7-3B metaG (SPAdes) (version 2) | ecosystem: Host-associated > Plants > Roots > Rhizosphere ... | reverse complement strand
CACGGCGTCCCCAGCAGCGTCCACCCGAGCGCGAGCGCCAGACCCGGACCAATCGGATAGATCGCGCTGTACGTTGGTGATTGCAGAACAAAGAAGGTTTCGAAGAACCGGCTCATTGGATGCGGCGGATTCGCAAGCCGCCAGTGCCGAAGCGTGTCCGCAACCAGAAGATGACCGAATTCGTCGTACAAATCCGGGACCGGAACAGGATGGTGGACCAGCAGCGCCATGCGCAGCGCTATCGGCGCAACAAAGAAAATCGCCATCGAGAGACGTGTGCGGCGCGCGAGACGCGCACAGAAAGGCGCGACCAGTGGCCGCCACAGCAGCGCCATGGCCAGCAGCAGGATGGCAAGCGCCAGCTCGATAAAATCGACGGCGCCGAAGCCGATCGGGTTATCGAGCGGCGTGAATGTCTCGAATAAGTCCAAGCCCTGATCAATTTGACGGCGTTGCGCCCTCGGCCGATTACATGCTGCGGGATCAGGCGCTCATGTCCGCCGCGAAGAACTATTTTGCATGGCAGGCGCGGCTGGCGCTGCCGGAGCTGGGCCGCAGAGTGCTTGAAATCGGCTGCGGCACGGGAAATTTCACCGCGCACCTTCTGGATCGCGACCTCATCGTTGCATTGGATCACGCAGCTCAAATGCTCGAAAGCCTGCGCGAACGCTTCCCGGGCGCGCCAAATCTGCAGACCATTCTCGCGGAAGCGGAGGACGAGGAATCCGTCGCGCAGCTCGCAACTCTCGATCTCGATTCCTGCGTTTGCCTGAACGTACTCGAACATGTAAGAAATGACGCAGCGGCGCTGCGGGCTGTGTCCAGAGCCATCCGACCCGGAGGCGCCATCGTGTTGATCGTCCCGGCATTTCCCGCGATATATGGGCCCGTAGACCGCAAGCTGGGCCACTTCCGCCGATACACGCGCCAATCGCTCGCCGCCACAGCTCATGAGGCGCGGCTCAGCGTGAGAGAAATGCGCTACCTCAACGCAGTTGGCTTTTTCGGCTGGTGGCTGAATGCCCGTGTGTTGAAAAAGGAGACCCAATCAGCGGCGCAAATTGCAATCTACGATCGGTGGATCGTCCCGATCGCCGCGCGCCTGGAATCACTGCTGCCGGTTCCGTTCGGCCAGTCCCTGTATGCCGTGCTTACCACCACGCCCTGACGGAATTTCCCGTCACAGCAGACTCAGCGGGTCCACATCAATCACCAGCGCGGTCGCGTTCCACTTCTGCTCCCGCGCGAACTGCTGGGCGCTCCTCAACAGCGCATTTAACGCCTTCCGGCTTCCCGATTTAATCAGCAATTGATACCGGTACTCCGCTTTCAGCCGCGGCACGGGAGCCTCCGCCGGCCCCATGATCTTCATGTTTTCGGGCGCGGGCGTCAGATGTCGCGATAACTCCACGCTCATCCGCAGCGCCTGTTCCTGATTCGCCGCCCGCACCAGCACGTTCGCCATTGCGCTGAACGGCGGATATTTCATGAACCTGCGAAACTGCAATTCTTTTTCGTAAAATGCCGCGTAGTTCTGTTCGGCCGCGAGGCGGATCGCGTAATGGTCGGGGTTGATCGTCTGCAGATAAACGATTCCGGGCAGGTCTCCCCGCCCGGCGCGCCCCGCTACCTGGGTCAGCAATTGGAACGTGCGCTCGGCGGCGCGGAAATCCGGCATTCCCAACCCCACATCCGCCGACACCACTCCCACCAGCGTCACGTTCGGAATATCGTGCCCTTTCGCTATCATCTGGGTTCCCACCAGGATGTCGAAATTCCGTTCGCGGAAATTGCGCAGAATGTCTTCGAACTGGCGCTTGCCCGTCACCGTATCCCGGTCGAGCCTCGCGATGCGCGCCTCCGGAAAGTGCCCGTGCAAGTCATCTTCGACTTTCTCCGAACCCACTCCCAGAAACTGAATGTGTTCGCTCGAGCATTTCGGACAGGTGGAAGGAATCTTTTCCGCGTACCCGCAATAATGGCAGAGCAGCCGGCGATCGCGGCGGTGAAACGTCAACGTCACCGCGCAATTCACGCATTGAATTCTTTCCCCGCACGCACGGCACGCCACGAAGCTTGAAAATCCGCGGCGGTTCAGCAGAATCATCGCCTGCTCGCTATTCCCGAGACGCTCTCCGAGGGCGTCCAGCAGCGCGCGCGAGAAGATCGCCTGCTTCCGGGTCTCGAGGAACTCCTGCCGCATATCCACGATTCGCACCTCCGGGAGCGGACGGCCCGCAATCCGGTCCGGCATTTCGAGCAGCGTGTATTTGCCCGACCCGGCATTGAAACGGCTCTCGAGACTCGGAGTCGCCGAACCCAGCACCACGCACGCATTCAGCGACTGGGCCCGAACGATGGCGACATCGCGCCCGTTATATCGCGGGTTCTCCCCCTGCTTGTAGCTCGCATCGTGCTCCTCGTCGATGATGATGAGTCCAACCTCGCGGACGGGGGCAAAGACGCCCGAGCGCGTCGCCACCACCACGCTTGCCCCGCCCGCGCGGATTCGTCGCCACTGGTCGGCGCGCTCGGAGTCGCTGAACGCGCTGTGCAGAATCGCCACCCGGTCGCCGAATCTTGCGTAAAACTCGCCTGCCATCGCGGGCGTCAGCGCGATCTCCGGAACCAGCAGCAGCGCGCCGCGGCCGCGCGCGAGCGAGGCTTCGATCGCATTCAGATACACCTCGGTTTTTCCCGAACCCGTAACGCCATGCAGCAGAAACGCGCAGAAACGCCGGGCCTCGATTCCGGCCCTGACCAGGTCGAACGCATTTCGCTGCGCTGCATTCAACTGATATGGCGGGCGCGGCGCAGCCGCGTGAATCGCGAGCGGCTCGGGCTCGAGCGTCACCAGCTTTTTCCGCGCGAGCGCTCTTGCGGCCACGCTCGCGCTGCGCGTCACGGGCTCGATCTCGCCCAGATTGTGCGAGCCCGGATGCAACGAGAGATATGCGAGCAACTCGCGCTCCGCCTTCGGCAATTTCGGCCGCGCGGCCTCACCCTCCGCGTCATTCAGAGCAACCCGCAATCTCGCCGCCGGCGCCCGCAGCGGATCGCGCTCATGCGCCACCTGCTCAACCGCGATCCATCCCTTTCGTTCGAGCGATTTCAGAACGCGGTCGGCGAGCGGCACGCTGCGTTTGATCCGCGCCGCCGAAAGCGGCCGCGCCGCGAGCATTTGCAGAGTCTGATTCAGCGCGTCATCCGCGGATGCGGTAAGCGAAAGCTGACGAGAAGCATCGCGCCCGGCGCTCGTGAGCGTGTAGATTTTGCCCGTGCTCATGTCAGCAGCAAGTGGCAGCATCGAGCGCAGAACCTCGCCCAGAGGAGCGCAATAATAGCCGGCGATCCAGCGTCCGAGCGCCAGCAGTTCTTCGTCGATCACGGGCTCGGAATCGATCAGCCGCAGCGCCTCTTTAATAGCAATGTCAGGCGATTCATCGTGCACCCGGAGAATTACGCCTGTGAGCTTGCGCGGGCCGAACGGCACGAGTATTCGCGCGCCAGTCTTCACTCTGTGTTCGAGCGAGAGCGGCACGGAATAAGTAAATGGCTGATCGAGCGGAACCGGCAGGCTCACGTCGCAGAAGCGGGGCAACAGTTCAGTTTAGCGGCGCGCGCCGGCCGCGCTTATCCGGGCTGGCTTATTATGATGAAGACCAATGCCCATCGTGCTTGGCAAACTTCACCACGTCTCGCGCCAGACCCGCGATGTGGAGACGACCCGCAGATTCTACGTCGAGGTCCTGGGATTTCAGGAGATTTCGCGCCCTCCGTTTCGGTTCAAGGGCGCGTGGCTTTTTGGCGCGGGCATTCAGATTCATCTCATCGAGGAGCCGTTCACGCCGCCTCCCGAACAGATCAATTCGCGCGAAAACCATATCGCCTTCGCCATTGATGACGTGGAAGGGGCGGCCGAATGGCTGGAGCAGCATCAGGTGCCATATCAGCGCCGGATCGTTCCGGACCGCGGCACAAACCAGATCTTCTTCCGCGATCCGGATGGCTGGCTTATCGAACTGGCGAAATACCCGCCGGTAATGAACCGCTGAGGCCGGCATTACGGCTTCATCTTGAAATCGATCGTCACCGTCATCATCACCTCGACCGGCTGCCCGTTCAGCAGTGTCGAATTGTAGCGCCATTGACGTATCGTCTCGAGCGCCGCGTCCGCGAACTCCCGGTTCACGGAGGTGTTCCGTACTGTCAGCAGGATCGGAACACCTTCTTTCCTGATCACGGCCTCTATCAGGACGGTACCCTCAATTCCTTGCGCCTGCAAATCCGGCGGATACGCAGGCCGCACTTGCCTTGCAGCCGCGGCTGCGTGTGCCCTCCGCCACCACGGAGATTTTCTCCGTCCTCCAACTGAGAGTTTCGGATTCACCACTGCGGGCGTTCCGGCCTCGACGTTGACGCTGTTCTGTTGGTAAATATCGAATTCCGGTACACGCACTTCGAGCATGTACCGCCCGGCCGGAAACGAGTGAAACGCGAACGCGCCAACAGCATCCGTCCTCGCGGCCTCGCGATTCCCTGCGCTCGAGTTCGACGCGATTGCAGTGGCATTCAACACGCGCGCTCCACTCGGATCCGTCACGATGCCGGAAAGGTCTGCATTCCGTGTAGCGGGCTGCTGGCCGGAGGTCAGAGTGGCAAGCGGAATCGCCGCGCAAAGGGTCAGGCAGGCCGCTGCCGCCCAATGACTGCGACGAGCCGGAAGCTGGAAATCCAGCATGGCGTACGGGCAGCATCAAGCCTTCCGGCCATAGCGCATCACGATTCGCGGCCGTCGTCTCACGATGCGCACTACAGAAGTCGCGATGATCTTTAGGCCAAAGCGCCGCCCGCGAATATTTCGGATACCAGTACCGGCACTGCAGGCTTCGTGGCCTGGTCCCCAGTACTGTCACACTGCGCTCCAGCATGGATAAACCATGCATGGATAAAATCGAAGGATGCTTTTTGAACCGCCCCGGTGTCTTTCGGTGGTTATACCCGCCTATAACGAGGAAGCGACCCTGCTCGCGGTGGTTCAGCGCGTCCTCGAAGTCCCGTATCTGCACGAGATCGTAATCGTCGATGACTGTTCCCGGGACAACACCGGCGCCATCGCGGACGAACTCGCGCGCATGCACCCCTGCATCAGGACGGCGCATCACGCGGTGAATCGGGGGAAAACGGAAGCCCTCAAAACCGGATTTCAGCTCACAACCGGCCAGATCGTGATCGTGCAGGATGCGGATCTCGAATACGATCCGAGCGAAATCCCGGGCGTGATCGAGCCCATTCTCGCCGGGCACGCCGATATCGTTTACGGGTCGCGCTTTCTGGTGCGAAAAGCGGCGCGCGTCCTGTATTTCTACCACTACGTCGCGAATCGCGGGCTGACGTTCCTCTCGAACATCTTCACCAATATCAACCTGACCGACGTGGAGACCGGATACAAAGCTTTTCGCGGCGAGATCATCCGCAACATGATCTTCTCGAGCTCAGGCTTCGGATTCGAAATCGAAGTGACCGCGAAATCCGCGAAGCTGAAGTGCGCAATCTACGAAGTCCCCATTTCGTATCACGGCCGCACGTACGAGGAAGGCAAGAAAATCGGATTTACTGACGGCATTGCAGCCCTCTGGTATATCCTCCGATTCAATCTGTTCGTCGGGCTTGAGGCGTCCTACCGCACTGTGCCGGACTGTGGCGCGCGTAATCGCCTTCACGCCCAGACCTGCGCGGCCGACGACAAGAACAATTAGCTGCTGGCCATTTGAGTGCAGGATTATTTGCCGATCGTCGCATTCAGGACATAAAAGTCCAGGTTAGCCGGCACGATCAATTCGCTCGCCGACACATTGAGGTCGGAGATATACCAGGCCCTGACTGCTTGCTGCGTTCCTGACGCCCTACACCACCGCCGCGCGATTCGCCAGTTCGCCGATCTCCGGCACCCGAATCCGCACCACATCCCCCGGCTCCAGCTTCACGTCCTCAGTCACGATAATTCCCGTGCCGGTGCATAGCACGCTACCCGGCGGCACCTGATTCGCGCGAACCAGATACTCCACAATCTCCTCGATCTTCCTGTGCAGCTTGGCCGTCGAAACCTCGCCTGAGAACCGCACCTCCTCGCCGCGAAGTACCTCGCACGTCATGTGCAGGTTGTACGGGTTCTCGATATCATCTTCCGTAACGATCACCGGTCCCAGCGCGCAACACGCCGTATACACCTTCGACTGCGGCAAATAAAGCGCATTCTCTCGCTCGATGTCCCACGCCGAAACATCGTTCGCGAGCGTATACCCGACGATTTTTCCCCGCCGGCCCAGCACCACGGCCAGCTCGGGTTCCGGCGCCGTAAACTTCGAATCCGAGCGAATCCCGATATTCTGTCCCGGCCCCACGCATACGCGCGCCGTCCCCTTGAAGAAAATCTCCGGGCGCGGCTCACGGTAGACATAGGCGTACATGCCCTCCCGGGTACCATGCTCGCTATCCCGAAATGACGCGCTCATTTCATACGTGCAACCCGACGCCCAAACCTCCGAGGGAAAAATCGGAATCATGGGCGTCGCGGGCGCCGGATGCCTGCTCGCCAGACGGTCCGCCAGTTCCGGCAGCGGAGTCATTTCCGCAGCCGCCCGGTTAATCAGGTCGCAGACCGTATGGCTGGGTATCGGGCGTGCCAGGTCGCCATCGAAGATGGCGGCAGTTACGGACCCGCCCACCCGGATTTGTCCAAGTTTCATTCGATTGTCAGTGTTTGAAAGCCCGTTAGTACTTCACGTACACGGTCTTGAAATCGCTGTAGAAATCGAGCGCAGCCGGACCCTGCTCCTTCGGACCGAAACTCGAATCCTTCGTGCCGCCGAAAGGTAGCTGATATTCGACTCCCGCGCTGGGCAGATTGATCGTCAGCAGCCCTGCTTCGGCGCGATACACGTAATCGAACATCTTCGAAAGGCTCGAGGTCTGAATCGAAGACGAGAGTCCGAACGGAGTATCGTTCGCGATCCGCATCGCGTCCTCGAAATCCTTTGCGCGCGTCACTGCGAGCACCGGCCCGAAGATCTCTTCGCGCGCGATCGTGTGCTCCGGCTTCACATCGGCAAACACCGTCGGCTCCACGAAGTAGCCCTTGTCGTAGCCTTCGCCCGTCAGCCGCTTGCCACCGCATTTCGGTTCGCCCGATTCCTTGCGGCCGATCTCGATGTACTTCAGCACGGTATTCATCTGCCCCTCGTCCACGCAGGGGCCGATCTCGATGCCCGGCTTCATCCCGTCGCCCACCTTCAGGCTCTTCGTGCGCTCCACCAGGGCCGCAACAAAGCGGTCGTAAATCGCATCTTCCACAATTGCGCGGCTGGTGGCCGTGCACTTCTGGCCAGTCGAGAAGAACGCCGCGTTCACCACGTTCTCCACCGCCGTCTTCAGATCCGCATCCGCCAGCACGATCGTCGGATTCTTGCCGCCCATCTCGAGCTGAATCCGCAGCCGCCGCTTGCTCGCCTCCTGATGGATCCAGTGCCCGATCTCGTTCGATCCCGTGAATGAAATCGCCTTCACCGGCTTCGCGTTCACCAGCGCCGCGCCCAGTTCCCCGCCCGATCCGGCGACGAAGTTGACGACTCCCTTCGGCGCGCCCGCCTCGTGCAGCGCTTCCACCAGCCGCCAGGCGCTCAGCGGCGCAACCGAAGCCGGTTTCACGATGATGGTGTTGCCGCAGATCAGCGCGGGCGCCATCTTCCACGCCGGAATTGCGATTGGAAAGTTCCACGGGGTCACCAGACCCACCACGCCGATCGGCTTGCGGATCGCGAACACATGCACGCGCTCGCGCTCGGACGGTACCATCACGCCGTCGAGCCGTGAGCCTTCACCGGCGAAATAGCGGAAGATGTTGATCGCGCGGCGCACCTCGCCCTTCGCTTCGGGCAGAGTCTTGCCTTCTTCGCGCGTCATCTCCGCGCCCAGCTGGTCGAACTTTTTCTCCAGAATGTCCGCTGCTTTGTACAGAATGTTTCCGCGCGCCGGAGCCGGCATGGATGCCCATCCGGGCAGCGCCGCTTCCGCCGCCTTCGCCGCGGTTTCCATATCCGCGGCCGTGGCCTTCGAGAAAACGCCGATTACTTCGTCCGTATTCGCCGGGTTCCGGCTTTCAAATGTTTTGGAGCTCGTCACCCACTCGCCGTTGATGTAGTTCGCAAAGTGGGGCGTAGCGGGTTGCGCCTGGGGTGTACTCATTTTGAAATTGTTCTCGCTCCGAATTACTGGAAGTGTTTTAAAACTGCACTTTGGGCGCCGTGCGCGCGCCCTGGTCGGTCTTGAAGTACGCATCCTCGCGCTGCAGGCCGCTCATGGACGCCACCACGTTCGCCGGAAACAGCGAAAGGTCCGTGTTGTACTTCTGCACGGATTCGTTATACCGCCTCCGCGCCTGGAGGATGCGATTTTCCGTACCTTCCAGCTCGCGCTGCAGCTGCTCGAAATTCCGGTTCGCCTTCAGGTTCGGATAATTCTCCACCACGACGAGCAAACGCCCGAGCGCGCCCGTCAGATTGTTGTTCGCGTCGATCTTCTGTTGCGGCGATTGCGCATTCAGCAGTTGCGAGCGCGCGTTCGCCACCGATTCCATTACCCCGGTCTCTTCCTTCGCATAGCCCTTCACAGTTTCCACCAAATTTGGAATCAGGTCCGCGCGGCGTTGCAGAGCCGTGTCCACCTGGCTCCATTCGCCGTTAATCGTCTCGCGCTCGGCAACCAGCTTGTTGCGCGTCTGCACGAACTCGCAGCCGCCCAGCAGCAGCGCCAGCACCACGACAATCGCAATGATTACCCCGGATTTCATCTCAATTCTCCAGGCGCTCGCGTTTCACCCTGGTCGCCATCCAGGCGATCCACTGCCGCGATCGCTTTTTCGATCTCCTTCATGTACGCCGCCAGCAGCGGCTCCGGGTCCACTTCCTTCGGCTTGATCCGCTCTTCGCGTAAGTCGAGCAGCTTCAGAAAGGGCGCCGCGTCAATGCCGAAGCGCTCGCGCGCGCGCTCCACTACCTCGCGCTTCCGCGACGGAGCGTCCCTGCCAGAAAGGATGAGCGCATGCCGCAGAAGGACGCAGAACGTGGAAATGGAATCCGCCAGCAGACGGCGTAATACATCTGTATCCGAGAGTATACCGGAGGCTTTCTGACGAAGACGCAGTAGTCGCGCTCTCAGGTCGTGCTCCACCTGCGCGCGATGAAACGCACTGCCGATTTCCAGATTGGAGACCAGGTCCGGCCCGTACAGCACCCGGTGGAGCTCCCGAATATCGTGAAACTCGATCGGGAAACAATCGGTCGAAGTCCGCAGTTCCGTTTCCGTCAGCAGCAGCGGCGAGGGATTCCCCTGCTCCCGCCACCATCGGAAAACGGCCTCTGTAGCGCGCAATTGTGCGGGTCCGATCGAAGTCAAAACGCAAAGAACGTTGTAATCGGAAAACTTCTCGTCGTGATCCCCTGCAGCGGCGGATCCGTAAAGGACCACGGAAATCAGATCCGGATCGAGTGCCTTCCGCAGTTTTTCGACGAGTTGCTCGAGCGAGGCGGCCATCGGCTCACGCTATTGTACTGAGGTCACCCCGGCCCGTTCACCCATCGCTCCATATGGCCCAGCAGATCCCCTGGATCGCGAAACAACGCGAAACAGCCCGCGCCGGTCAGCCGCTCCTGCGGGAAGCCTCCGCAAAGTACGCCCACTGTCGCCACTCCCGCCTTACCCGCCGCCTCGGCATCATAGGGCGAATCTCCCACCGCGATCGCCTGCTCCGGCACCGCCTGCACACGCGCCAGCGCCGCATGGAAGATATCCGGATCGGGCTTCGACCGTTCCGCGTCATCCGCCGATGTCTGCGCCTCGAGCAAATCGCCAATCTTCAGCACTTGCTTATAAAACTCCAGTTCGTCGCCGTGCGAAGAAGAGGCGAGCGCCAGCTTGTGGCCGGCTCTGTTCAAAGCTTCGAACAAATCCCGGACATACGCAAACGGCTTCACCTGATGCATGAAGTCCTGCTTCCACAGGTCGGCACGATATGCCTTCAATTCCTCCCCGAAAGCCCGCTGCTCTTCCGGCGTCAGAAACACCGGAACCAGATGATCGCCGCCCTTGCCGATCTGTGTCCGGACCTCGACCTCCGGAACCGATTTGCCGAAGCGCTGAAATGCCAGCCGCCAGCACTCCGCATGCAGATCCACCGAATCCAGAAGCGTGCCATCAACATCGAACAGAAC
>Ga0207660_10003478_pt1 | contig 10269 bp, 8 predicted proteins | sample KBSC73BmetaG_FD_184335 | JGI IMG/M metagenome (GOLD analysis project Ga0207660, IMG submission 184335) | Corn rhizosphere microbial communities from Kellogg Biological Station, Michigan, USA - KBS C7-3B metaG (SPAdes) (version 2) | ecosystem: Host-associated > Plants > Roots > Rhizosphere ... | reverse complement strand
GTCATAGCTACGAACTAGTGGCGCGTTAGCTCGGCGTATTTAGCTGATTGAGCAGCAAGGCGGCGTTGTCGTAATCTTGGCTGAGGAGCTGGCGCCCATGGCTGCCACTGGTGTGAGCGTAAGTTTGCCGCAATGCTGTCAGATAGCTTTCGAGCTGGTCGTGCATAACTTGTTTGAACGTGCTCTCATAGTTGTTGGCGGTGGCTGCTGCCTGCAACTGAGTATCGAGGCTGACTTTTACGCCTTGGGCCAGAGTTTTTGACTTGACCTTGACGCCATTTTTCTTGAGATAACTGATTGTTTTTGATTGATCCGTGGTGAGGCCCAGCTGAGCGGTGATGGCAAAATTTTTGACGTTTTCAGACAGGCTGTCTTGTTCGCTGGCGGCTGTAGTGAGGTGAATCATTTCCTGTTGTTGTTGGGTGATAACTACAAAACTATCGTAGTTTTTGCCGCCACTTAAAAGCCCACGGACGATAGCAAATAGAATAATCAAGACGAGCAGCCCGCCGGCCACTACACCAACGCGTACCGCCAAAGAATTGCCTCCAGGCAGTAAAGACCGCTTCTGCGGTTGGGGCTGTTCTGTCAAAAAGCTGTAATCTGGTGTTGGCTCAGGGCTGGCCTGCCAGCTGGGTTGTTGTGGCTGCATCACCTCTATTAAACCATAAGCCTGATACAGTTGTCGCCGCTCATGCTTGTCAAAGGTGGGTTGACGTACAATAGACATAGATATGGACGCAATCGAGGAAGTCAAAAGTCGGCTCAGCATTGAGGATGTGATAAGCGAATACGTGCAGCTCAAACGGGCGGGGCGTAATTGGCGCGGTCTCAGCCCCTTTTCCAACGAGAAGACGCCGAGTTTCATGGTCAGCCCCGAGAAACAAATTTGGCACGATTTCAGTTCGGGCAAGGGCGGCAACATGTTTAGCTTCGTCATGGAGGTTGAAGGGGTTGATTTCAAGGGCGCGCTGGAACTCTTGGCCCGTAAAGCCGGCATTGACCTCGAACAATACCGGACCACGAGCCGCCGAGGTGGCCCGAATAAAGAACGACTGCACGAACTACTCGAACTGAGCACTAAATTTTATCAGGTGCAATTTTCCAAAAATAAATTGGCGCTGGACTATGTTTTGAATCAGCGCGGCTTCGGTAAAGAAACAGCCCTAGAATGGCGCCTCGGCTACGCGCCAAATAATGGCTCAGCCCTGATCGACTTCGCGAAAAGCAAAGGTTTTAGCGAGGAAGAGCTCAAACAAGCCGGCCTCTCCGCGCGCAGCTATCGCGGTGGCATTCAGGACATGTTTCGTGGTCGGCTCATGATTCCGCTTCAAGATCCGCAGGGCAGAGCCATCGGCTTTACCGCCCGGCAGCTAGATGAAGAGCCAAACGCGCCGAAGTACATCAACACTCCCCAAACAGTGCTGTACGACAAGAGCCGCCACATTTATGGTCTGCACCTGGCTAAAGAATCAATTCGCAAGAGCAAGTTTGTGGTGCTCGTCGAAGGAAATCTTGACGTCATTGCCAGCCATCAGGCAGGCGTCAGGCAGGTCGTGGCGACGGCTGGTACGGCGCTAACCGAGCCGCATCTCAAAGCGCTCAGCCGCTTTACAGGTGATATTCGCCTCTGTTTTGACGCTGATAAAGCCGGTGTGGCTGCTACCGAACGAGCGATCCCCATCGCTAGCCGAGTCAAGGTTTCGCTGGGCATCATTGATATACCATCGGGCAAGGATCCGGATGAACTCATCAAAAAAGATCCGAAGCAGTGGCAGCTAGCGGTAGAAGGGCATCAATACGCGTTGGATTGGCTGATGACTCGCTACCAAAAATTGCTCGATCTCTCGTCGGCTCAGGGCAAGCGCGAATACAGCGACGTGCTCTTACCGGTAGTGCGGGCCTTGAGTGACGATGTCGAACGTGACCACTACCTCAATACGATCGCCGAGACTATCGGCGTCAGCCGAGAAGCGCTCGAACAAAAATTCCGTAAAACCACCAGCAGTGAAGCGCCGGCGCGTGTGCGGACTGTCAAAGCCAGCCCAGCCGAAATCGATAAAATATCGGTAGAAAATAAGAAAACCCAAGACAACTACCTCAGCCTGATGCTGATGCGCCCGACGCTGCGTGAATTCATGGAAGTCGTCATGCCCGAGATGCTGTATACCGAGGAGGCCAGGGAGCTTCTGGTGTTTTTGAAAGCTAATCCGGATTTTGACGGCAAACAGCCCGGCGGAGTGCAAAAACTCGCCGATTATGTTAAAATAGAAGCATTACTCTATGAGGAACTCTACCAGGGCCTCGAGCTCAATGAGCTTCATTACGAAGCCGCTCGATTGCAGGCACGACTGATAGAAAAGTTTGTAAAAACTGAAAAAGCAAAACTGGCCGACAAAATGGAAACCGCCGATCCGACGGTCATGCGTGATTTGCTGGGCCAGGCCAAAAAATATGACGAATTATTAAAGCACGTGACAGGAGTTGCCCATGCCTAAGAAACAAGCTAAGCCGGCTGATGAAACACCGAATATCGAAGAATTAAAAAAGCAGATAGTAGAAAAGGCCAAAAAAGCTGGCCACATCGACCAGCGCGACATTTTCGCGATCCTGCCGGAGACCGCCGAGAACGCCGAAGCGCTGGACGCAGTCTATACCGAGCTGGCAGACGCCAATCTGGAGATCACAGCCACGGGTCCCGACGCTGAGAATTTCACCGATGAGTGGGCCGCTGAAGAGCCCGAAGAGGAAGAAGCACCGCCGGCCACTGTCTATCTCGATGACGACGTCGCTGACGACTCAGTGCGCTTGTACTTGCGCGAAATCGGCAAGATTCCGCTGCTTAATGCCGAAGAGGAATTAGCGCTCGCCCAACGAGTGGTGGCGGGTGACAAAGACGCCAAGGACAAAATGGCGGAGGCCAATATGCGCCTGGTGGTCTCAATTGCAAAGCGTTACGTTGGCCGTGGACTGGACCTTTTGGACCTGATTCAGGAAGGCAACACCGGCTTACTGCGCGCTGTTGAGAAATTCGATCCAGACAAAGGATTTAAGTTTTCAACCTACGCTACCTGGTGGATTCGCCAGGCAATTACTCGCGCTATCGCCGACCAGGCTCGCACCATCCGCATCCCGGTGCACATGGTCGAAACTATCAATAAATTGCTGCGTACACAACGCCGCCTGACCCAGGAACTCAACCGCGAGCCGACGAATGACGAGATCGCTAAAGCTATGGAGATCGACGTCGATAAGGTCGAGCACATCATGAAGATCAAACAGGACATCTCTTCGCTGGACGCTTCGATTCGTGATGATGAAGAAGATTCAGTGCTAGCGGATTTCATCGAAGACGAAGATACGGTGAGCCCTGAGGAATCAGCGACCGGGCAGTTGCTAAAAGAGCAGGTTAAAGACATGCTCGGCGCTCTCACTGAACGCGAACAAAAGATTCTCAAACTGCGCTTCGGCCTCGAAGACGGCAAAAGCCACACGCTTGAAGAAGTCGGGCAGGAATTTTCAGTCACTCGGGAGCGCATCCGCCAAATTGAAGCCAAGGCTCTGGCGAAACTTAGAAAACACAGAGACGCCAAAAAGCTCCATGACTACATTAAATAGTAGTCAGTAGTCAGTAGTCAGAAGACTGGCAGCGGGCAGGAAGTAGCCAGACTCTCAATCACTACTACCTACTAGCTACCAGCTGTCTCCTGGCTACTTAATGTCTATACCGATAGTCGGCAAGAGTTTTTGCAGGTCTGATTGCAGGGCGCTGACCGTCGTTTCGTTGGCCAGGAAATAGTCGGCGTTGGCGATCGGGCCCCCTTTTTCGAGGTTTTCAATCTCGGCGTAATCACGGGCTTTGGCCTCGCGCTCCGTCAGGGGTCGATCAGCTCGAGAAGCCAGGCGCTTATGACGCATGGCATTGGGCGCGACAATGGCTATGATGATGGCGCTGTCGCCAAAACTTTCTTTGAAGATTTTGTATTCAGTCCAACTATAGAGGCCATCAGCGACCACGAAGTCATGCCCTTTATCAAAAAGATCTTCGATCTGGCGGATAATCCGGACGGCATACGCGCCTTTGCCCTCTTTGGCGCGTATATCTTCACGCACGAGCTTCTCGCTGGCCTCATTAACTTCCATACCACGGCGCTTCACTTCGTCGATGGTGATACCGCCAAAATATACGTGCGGCAGCCCCTTTTCTTTAAGGTAGTCGACGCACGCACTTTTGCCAGCTCCGGGCATGCCCACGAAGACGATAACTTTTTTTCTTTGCATCGGAACTATTGTACCAGTAATTTAACCGAGAATGCTGACTGATCGCGCGACAACCAACGCCAGCGTAAAGACCGATATTAAGGACTGTGAAGACATGAGCATTTTCGCCTGGTGGGTGAGCGGGCGGGTATCGGCCGGCGCGAAATTGACCGCATTTGAAACCGAGATAAACAGATAGTCGAGAAACTGTGGTTCCCACCCGGGAAACTCTTTTGCCAGGTCTTGTTGGGTGAATTGAAAATCTTTGTCATGTTTCGACCAATGCGTGCGGGTCAGCCCTGGGCTGTCGATTTCCCAGTACCACAGGGCGTAGACGATGATGTTGGTAATAAATATCGGTATGGCCGCGGCCAGCAGCTGCTCGGCGGAAAGTGAGGCGTGGCTCACTATCAGCGCCTTGAGCACATAGATCAAGCCGCTCAAGTTAGCAGCCGAAATCAAGCCGATCAGCACAACCGCCAAAACGTGGTGCAGGCCAATGTTATTGGACCGATGGCGGTTCACTGTGAGTCCAATTAAAAACGCTAGGCCAAGCTCAGTCAGGATAATAATATATTGCGAACCGGGCAGCAGGGCATTGCCGATATGACGAGTGACTATCTGCAAAATGATCGCGGTCAGCAGCACCAACTGAACCTGTATTAATTCGTTCTTTGTTATCCGGTGATGAAGCATATGTCTCAGTGTATCACTTGCTGTGCGAGTGCACTTCTTGGTGTAATTTGATTACTGCGTGGCGGCTATGTTTCGCGGTGTGTCGCTGCAGGAGGCGAAAAGCAGCATATACAAGCGCGCAGAAGAGGATTGCCAGCCAGTCGCTAAAGCCTAAGGATTTGGTATTTAGTAGGGTATGGCTGAGTGGTAGGTAAATGAGGCTGAGTAGAATAACACCACTTACCGCCAGCCGTTTCATGAGCTCGGTATCCAACGAGGCTTTGCGAAAGGCATGCTTTTTGGCCTCAAGTGACACGAACAAGGTGTTGATCAGCCCGCAGAGCGCGATTGTGGTTAGCGCCACGGTGGTGGCTTGCAGGTGAAGTGGGTTAGCGTGATCCATGTAGGCCGGATCAATCGAATGACGGCTGTAAAAGAGCAAATAGTTACCATAACTGAGTGCGGCCGCCAGCACCGCGAAGACGGTAGTTTCCATATAGGCGGCGCTCTTCTGATCGTGGTGAACCTTCGCAGAGCTTTTGGAGCGCGTAAAGTAAGCAACTGGCCACGCCAAGATCAAAAGTTCGATGGCCACCAGCTGTGCAAAGCTCAGTGCTGCAGGAATGTGCGAGTGCAGCGTAGCAAAAATGCTGAGGCCGACCGTCAGCAGTAGGGCCGACAAGTCCGTAACTACGCTGCGCGCCACCTTACTCAAATGCATAAGCAGTATTATAGCGTTGTATAAATTAAGTGAGAAGAAACACGCGACCGGCCTTGCCTGTGACGCCCAATTATTGCGATAATAGGCGTAATGAGTGAGGCGCGGGTACAAGAGGAGTGGATGTTTGAAGAGGGCATCCACGAGCGCCGCCTTGAAGCTGTTCCTCTGGCCGGTTCGCTGGCAGTACATGATGAAGTCCATCACGCGCATGGCGAGGCTATCAGTGACGCTCTGCTTGTCGCTAGCAAGCAGCATGACCAGAAAGCTAGAGCGCGAGTCCCGCTTGACGCACGCACGTTGGACATTAGCCACTACAATGACTTTATAAATTATTCCGAGAATTTTCGCCTACTCAACAGTGCTCAGGAAAAAGTACTCGGTAAGATAGTTCAAAACGGCTTGTCGGCTGCGGACGAAGTTAAAAACGCTCGTGACAATAATGTCCAGCCCCATGCTACCTTATTGCGAGCGGTCGCGAATGGTGAAAAGGCCCAGGAGCAATTCTTTAATGCCAACCTGCGTTTGGTGGTATCCGTTGCTGGTGGTTATGCTAGGAATCCCTTAGCCCGTGGAGTGCTAAGGATGGATCTCATCCAGTACGGAATGTTTGGGCTTAAAAGAGCTATTGAAAAATTTGACCCGACAAGGGGTTTCAAATTTTCTACTTATGCGCATGATTGGATTTCCCAAGCTATAGACCGGGGGATCAAAGATAATGAGCATGCGATTCGGCTGCCGATCAATCGTCACGAACTGGCTACCAAGATTGAAACGAGAACCAACAAAGGGATGTCAGAGGGTAAAATACAGAAAGAACTTGAACTGAGTGATGACGATATGTTCCTCGTCAAGCATACTCAATTGTTACGCCAGGGGCACAAATCTTTGGATGAGCCGGTAAAAAGTCGCACGCACCGCGACGAGGCTAGCGACAGTTCGTTGGGTGACTATGTGGCAGACGTTAGGGTCGACGAACAGTTTGAAGCAACTTATGATAGGAACGAGCAAAAAGACAAGGTAACATCCATTCTAAAGGTTTTGGAACCGAGGCTGACCCCCACTGAACTTAAGATCATGGTCAAGCTTGTCTACGGCGAAAGGCTGACTGACAGTGAAAAAAGGCAAAAGAAAAAGCTTGACGGCCTCTTTAGCCACCCAGTTGTCAGAGATGACATGATTGGCTTTTTGGACGAAAATAGCGAGGATTGGAGGGATGAAGCGGCCTGCATCGGTAGTGGGGACCTATACACTCGGCCGCATGTAAACGCCGTGGACAAAGCAGAAATTGCGCGAGTATGCGGTGGCTGCGTTGTCCGAAAAGAGTGCGCCAAATTTTTCAAAGAATCCCGCCCAGAAAAAGGCCGTTGGATCGACGGCCGATCTTATAACACTGAGACTTACTCTCAGAAAGGGAAAAAGAAATTGAAGCCAGCAGCAAAAACAAGAGTTGGCGGGTAATCGTAGCGCTCATGCTTAGCCGGCTGGCCGTAGTTTATACTTAGAGGCATGGCCAAAGAGGTGCCCAAAAAAGCCAAAAAATTCGCCATCATCGACGGTAAAAGCGTGTTTTATCGTGGCTATTACGCCATGCCAAATTTGAGCACCAAAGATGGTACGCCCACCGGTGGCGTCTTTGGTTTTGCCACCATGGCTCTGGAAGTCATTCGACGATTAAAACCGGATTATGTCGCGGTAGCGTGGGACAAGCCAAAGACGAATATCCGCAAGCGTCTAGAGATGTATCCGGAATACAAAGCCGGCCGCAAACCGGCACCGCCGGACTTTTATGATCAGATTCCGCTGCTTCATCAATTGCTCGAGGCTTTTGGCTGGCCACTCTACGAACTCGATGATTACGAAGCCGACGACATTATGGGCACTTTGGCGGCACAGGCTGACAAGCAGGGCATTGAAACGCTGCTCGTGACTTCAGATCTCGATATGCTGCAGGCCGTCAGCGAACGGGTTCATGTCTACGCGCTTAAAACAGGCCTCAGCAATATCGAACTGTATTCACCGAAAAGTTTTGAGGCCAAGTATGGCATCCGGGTCGATCAATTTCTTGATCTGAAATCGATCAAAGGCGACTCGTCAGACAACATCCCCGGTGTGCCGGGCATTGGCGAAAAAGGCGCCGTGCAGCTTTTAAATGAGTATCAAACGCTCGATGGCATTTATGAAAACTTGCCGCTGATCAAGGATTCGCTGCGCAAAAAACTTGAAGCCGGCAAAGACCTGGCCTACCTCAGTAAAAGGCTGGCTAGTATTTGGACCGACGCGCCGATAAAACTTAATCTCGATGAAGTAGATGGCAGTAAAATTCAACCTGAAAAAGTGCTGGACTTGTTGCAGCGCTTTGAATTTCGCAGCTTGGCCAGGCAACTCCCTGAAGTCATGCAGGTAGCGATTGAAAACCATCAGCAAACCAACGGCCTGCCGACCCTCAAAGCCGGTGAGCTGGTGCTCATCAACTCCGATGATAAGCTAGCTCAACTCAATTTTGACGGAACACAAATAGTCTATGCTTGCAGCCGCTCGGCAGGCAAGCACGGCCGCAAACCGCAGCTGCTAGGACTTGGCGTCGGCCAAAAGGCGTACGTGCTTGATCTGACAAAGCTTGACCATGCAAGGGTCAAAGCCGCGCTGGTCGGCTTGCCCAAGCTGGTCGGCTACGACGTCAAAGTGACGCTGCAGGTACTGCTCGAACTAGGCGTGGAGCTGCCAGCTGTCGAGCACGATGTGCAGATGGGGGCATACTTGCTCAATAGCCTACGACGCGAGCAAACCCTGAGTGATTTGGCCCGGTCCGACCTCGGCTACGAGGGTTCGGACTTTGAAGATTTAGATGACCAGGAAACACTCACCAGGACGCCAGAAATTCTGACCATCATTAGGGCCTTGTACGAACAGCAGGTGCCTGAGCTCAAGAAGTTACCAAAGCTGGCTTCGCTGGCGCGTGATATTGAATGGCCAGTCATACCGGTGCTCGCCGATATGGAATACATCGGCATAGAGCTCAATACGAAGTACCTAGCCAAATTCGCCGATGAAGTAAATGATCTGATTTCGGACTACGAGCAACAGATTTATGGCTACGCCGATCAGGAATTCAATATTGGCTCACCGACCCAGCTAGCTGATGTACTCTTCCAGACGCTGAAACTGCCGACCCAAGGGATTAAGAAGGGCAAGACAGGCTACAGCACGGCGGCCAGCGAGCTCGATAAGCTCCGCGGCAGCCATCCGATCATCGATCTCATCACCCAGTACCGTGAAGTCGCTAAGCTCAAAAATACCTACATCGACACTTTGCCAAAGCAGGTTGACGAGAATTCACGGCTGCACACCACCTACTCGTTGACCGTGGCACCAACAGGCCGGTTATCGAGCAACGACCCCAATCTCCAGAATATCCCGACGCGCACCGATCTCGGCAAGCACATCCGCACTGCTTTTGTAGCCGGCAAGGGCAATAAGCTGATCAGCGCTGATTATTCGCAGTTCGAACTGCGCTTGGCCGCTGTCCTGGCTGACGACAAAGAGTTAATCGAAATGTTCAACCGTGGCGCTGACATCCATGCCACGACCGCCGCCCTGGTTTATGAAAGGGAAGTCGAGGACGTCACCAAGCAAATGCGCCGGGCCGCCAAGGTCATCAATTTCGGTATCCTCTATGGCATGAGCCCACACGGCTTGAGTATCGCTACCGGTATGACCCGCGAGCAAGCGGTGATATTTATCGATCGCTACAAAGCCGTCCGCCGACCCCTGTTTGATTACATCGAAGAGCTCAAGAAAAAAGCCCATGATGACGGCTACGTAGAAACATTATTCGGTCGCCGCCGACCGACGCCAGACGTGCGCTCGAGCAATTTCGTAGTGCGCCAGGCAGCTGAGCGAGCGGCTATCAATATGCCGATCCAGGGCACCGAAGCCGACCTGATGAAAATGGCTATGGTCCAGGTACAGGACATCCTCAAAAAGCAGCACAATAATTGTAATCAACTACTGCAGATCCACGATTCAATGATCGTCGAGTGCCCGGCTGATGTGGCGGAACACATCGGCGAAATACTCAAGGAAACCATGGAAAATGTCCACAAATTGCCGGTTCGCCTGGATGTGGATGTCTCAATCGGCGACAACTGGGGCGAACTGTGACATCAACTGCCCAAATTGCGAATATTGTGGGCGTACTGGCAGGCGCATTAACGGTCTTTAATATGCTCCCACAATATGTGAAAGTTATGCGGACCAAACATACAAAAGATCTCGCTCTGGCCACTTTCGTCAGCCTAACTTGTTCGTCATTCCTGTGGGTTACATATGGTGTACTGAGGCATGAAACAGTGATCATATTGGCAAATACTCCTGTATTCTTCTTTGTATCGTCGATACTTATAATGAAGATCAAGCATGAGTAAGAAAATTCATAACAAACTAGTTCGGGACCGGATTCCGGAAATCATCCGGGCTGAGGGCAAGGAACCACTGACGCGCATACTCGATAAGGAAGAATATCTCGATGAGCTTATCAAGAAGCTGCACGAGGAGCTCGAAGAATTCAAAGAAGCGCTCAATGTAGAAGAGCTGACATTCAGGAAGTAATCTTG
>Ga0207660_10003472_pt1 | contig 10277 bp, 5 predicted proteins | sample KBSC73BmetaG_FD_184335 | JGI IMG/M metagenome (GOLD analysis project Ga0207660, IMG submission 184335) | Corn rhizosphere microbial communities from Kellogg Biological Station, Michigan, USA - KBS C7-3B metaG (SPAdes) (version 2) | ecosystem: Host-associated > Plants > Roots > Rhizosphere ... | reverse complement strand
GCGCGATTCCAGTGCTTCGGAGATTATTCGCAGGCTGCAGCCCAAGGTGGCCAACGTGGAGGGAATCACCCTCTACATGCAGCCGGTGCAAGACCTGACGGTGGAGGACCGCGTCAGCCGCACGCAGTTCCAGTACTCTCTGGAAGACGCGAATGCGGCCGAACTGAACGAGTGGTCGAACAAAATTTTGGACAAGCTGCGCACGCTGCCGGAGTTGCGCGATGTCGCCAGCGATCAGCAGAACGGCGGGTTGCGCGCCGACCTGGTGATTGACCGCGATACCGCGGGCCGCTTCGGAATTCTGCCGCAGGCGATTGACGACACGTTGTATGACGCCTTCGGGCAGCGGCAGGTATCCACGATCTTTACCCAACTCAATCAATATCACGTGGTGCTTGAAGTGGGGCCGCAGTTTCAGCAAGATCCCACCGACCTGACGCACGTTTATGTGAAGTCAGTGACGGGCACGCAGGTGCCGCTCTCGGCGTTCAGCCATTTTGATACGGCGAATACACCCCTGGCCATCAACCACCAGGGGCAGTTCCCGGTGGTCACCATCTCTTTCAATCTGGCACCGGGCGAGTCATTGGGACGGGCGACGAAAGCAATTGCGCAGGTTGAACAGGAACTCGGAATGCCGGCCAGCATCCATCCCAGCTTCCAGGGGACGGCGGCAGCGTTCCAGAAATCGCTGGCTTCTGAGCCTTGGCTGATTTTGGCGGCGTTGATCACTGTTTATATCGTGCTCGGTGTTTTATACGAGAGTTACATCCATCCCGTAACGATTCTTTCCACGCTGCCGTCGGCTGGTGTAGGCGCAATCCTGGCTTTGATCCTCACGCGCAATGATCTGACCGTGGTGGCGCTGATAGGCATTATTTTGCTCATCGGCATCGTGAAGAAGAACGCCATCATGATGATCGACTTCGCGCTCGATGCGGAGCGCGGTGAAGGTAAGCCGCCGGAGGAAGCCATTTACCAGGCAAGCTTGCTGCGCTTCCGTCCCATCATGATGACCACCATGGCCGCGCTGCTGGGAGCTGTGCCGCTGGCGCTTGGAAGCGGCACCGGGTCAGAGCTTCGCCGGCCGCTGGGCATCACCATCATCGGCGGCTTGCTGCTGAGCCAGTTGTTCACGCTCTACACCACGCCGGTGATCTATATCTGGTTTGACAAGCTGGCGCGCAAGTTCTCGCGTTTCAAGATCGGCAATGAGATCACGCCGGAGAAAGAACCTGTCCTGGGCGATTAGCGCATGAATATTTCCGCTCCATTCATCCGGCGTCCAGTGGCTACATCGCTGCTGGCCGTGGGAGTGCTGATGGCCGGCATTCTGGCGTACACGCGCCTTCCCGTGGCCCCCATTCCGCAGGTTGAATATCCCGTTATCAGCGTGAGCGCTAACCTGCCGGGAGCCAGCCCTGAGACGATGGCCTCATCGGTGGCTACGCCGCTGGAGCGCCAGTTTGGAAGGATTGCAGGCGTCAATGAAATGACGTCCACGAGCCAGCTTGGCGCAACAAATATCACGCTGCAATTCGACCTAAGCCGTGATATCGATGCAGCCGGAAGGGACGTGCAGGCCTCCATCAATGCCGCCCTGGGGCAGTTGCCCGCGAATCTTCCCAGCCTGCCGCGCTGGCGCAAGGTGAATCCGGCGGATGCGCCGATTATGATTCTGGCGCTTACATCCGACAGCATCACCAAGCCACGCATGTATGACATTGCCGATTCCATTCTGGCGCAGAAGCTGTCGCAGGTTAACGGCATAGGGCAGGTGTTTGTGGGCGGGGGCGCGCGGCCGGCGGTGCGCGCGGAAGTGAATCCCACGCTGCTGAGCAAGCTGGGAGTTGGAGTGGAGCAGGTGCGATCCGCGCTGAGCTCAGCCAATGCGAACCGGCCCAAAGGGGAAATTGCCGGGCCGATTAACGCCTGGACCATTGAAGCCAACGATCAGCTCTTTACGGCGGACCAATACAAAAAGATCATTGTGGCCCGCAGCCCCAGCGGAGTGGTCCGGCTGGGCGATGTAGCCGACGTGCAAGACTCGGTCGAAGACATCCGCAACGCCGGCCTGTCCAATGGCAAGCCGTCAGTGCTGATGATTGTCTTTCGCCAGCCCGGGGCCAACATTATTGAGGCGGTGGACAGCGTTAAAGCCGAACTGCCGCAGCTTCGCGCCTCCATACCCGCCAGCATCAGTCTGGATGTGGTGCTGGACCGCAGCCAAACGATTCGAGCTTCCGTGGAAGACATCCAGTGGACGCTGCTCATCTCGATTGTGCTGGTGGTGCTGGTTGTTTTCGCGTTCCTGCGCAACCTTCGCGCCACCTTCATCCCCAGCGTAGCCGTGCCACTTTCACTGATCGGCACATTCGGCGTCATGTACCTGCTCGACTACAGCGTGGACAACCTCTCATTAATGGCGCTCGCCATCTCTACCGGATTCGTGGTGGATGACGCCATCGTGGTGATTGAGGACATCACGCGCTACATGGAGTACGGAATTGATCCCGTCCGGGCATCGTTCCGCGGCGCGCGCGAGATCGGATTCACGGTGCTCTCCATGAGCAGCTCGCTGGTGGCCGTTTTTATACCCATTCTTCTTATGCAGGGGCTTGTGGGCCGGATGTTCCGCGAATTCGCCGTCGTGCTAAGCACGGCGATCGCAGTTTCGCTGCTGGTTTCACTCACGGTGACTCCCATGCTCTGCGCCAAGTTTTTGCGTCCGCCAAAGCAGGAGAACCACGGCTGGCTGTACCGGCTGAGCGAACGCGGCTTCGACCTGATGCTCAGCACCTATCGCGTCGGCCTGCGGTGGGTATTGCGGCACCAGGCGCTCACCCTGGCGGTCACCATCCTGACGGCCTGTTTGAGCATTTATCTCTACGTCGTCGCACCCAAGGGCTTTTTCCCGCAGCAGGACACAGGGCGCATGGGCGGCGCCATCCAGGCCGCGCAGGACATTTCTTTCCCTGCGTTGCGGCAAAAGCTCCAGCAGTTTCAGAACATCGTGAGGAAGGACCCGGCGGTGGAGACGGCAGTGGGATTTGCCGGAGGGTCCGGCATTTCCAACACGGCGCGAATGTTTATCACTCTCAAGCCGCTCAATGAGCGCGACCGAATCGGGCATCATCCCGCCAGCGTGCAGGAGGTGATCAACCGGTTGCGCCCCAAGCTGGCGCAGATTCCCGGAGCCACGCTCTTCCTTACTGCGACTCAGGATTTGAATATCGGCGGTCGGTTCAGCAATGCGCAGTTCCAGTACACCATCCAGGCTGGTGACCTGAACGAACTGAACTACTGGTCCCCGCGCATTTTGGCAAAGCTGCGCAGCCTGCCGGAACTGCGCGACGTGAACACTGATGAGCAGGACAAGGGACTCTCGGCCAATGTAGTGGTGGACCGCGATACCGCAGCGCGGATGGGAATCTCTTCAGCGCAGGTGGATGCCGCGCTCTACGCCTCCTTCGGGCAGGCGCAGGTTTCCACCATGTATCGCCAGTTGAACCAGTATCACGTGGTGATGGAGGTGGACCCGAAGCTTGTGTCAGGAGTGGATGCGCTGCAGCATACGTATGTGAAGTCTTCCAGAGGCGTTGAAGTTCCACTCTCAACCTTCACTAAGTATGAGCCCAACAACACAGCCTTGCAGGTGAACCATCAGGGACAGTTCCCGTCAGTGACGCTCTCTTTCAATCTGGCTTTGGGAGTGCCCCTGGGGAATGCCACAATTGTGATTGATCGGGCACTGCGTGACCTGGGCGTTCCTGCTTCCATCCACGGTGGTTTTCAGGGCACGGCGGCAGCATTTCAATCATCGCTGGCAAACGAGCCCTGGCTGATTCTGGCCGCGCTGGTCACGGTGTATATCGTTTTGGGAATGCTTTATGAAAGCACCGTTCATCCCATTACGATCCTGAGCACTTTGCCGTCGGCGGGTGTGGGAGCCATTCTGGCCATCATGCTCACGGGGAATGACTTGAATGTCATCGCCATGATCGGCATTCTGCTGCTGATCGGCATCGTCAAGAAGAACGCCATCATGATGATTGATTTCGCGTTGCAGACTGAGCGAGCCGGCAACAAGAAGCCGGAGGAGGCGATTTACGAGGCGGCCCAACTGCGCTTCCGGCCGATCATGATGACCACCATGGCTGCGCTGCTTGGCGGATTACCCCTCGCCATCGGCACCGGAGTTGGATCAGAACTGCGCCGGCCGCTGGGCATCGCGATTGTCGGCGGGCTGATTGTGAGCCAGGCGCTTACGCTGTTCACCACTCCTGTCGTCTATCTCTACCTCGACCGGCTGCGGCTATGGGTATCAAGTTGGCGGCGCGCCCACCGGCGTCCGCGGCCGCTCGTCGAGCCCAGCGGAGATTGATTTTTTGGCTTAAAGTGATCAGCCTCCCGATGCACGACACTTTGGTTACATTCCTCCCGTAACTTTGCCTCAAAGCGCAGCAGCGACATAATCACGTGGTTATGCGTAGGACATACCTGACTGCGTTCTTCGTGCTGCTCGCCTCACTGGCAACCTGCTTTGCCCAGCAAAAACAATACGGCTGGGTCCCGGATGGCTCCAATACCTTCCGCATGAAGCCGGGGGCTTACAACGGCATTGCCGTTTTTCAACCACACGGCTGGGAAGCCATCAGGATTCGCATGGACATCGATGCGCGCGAGCCGGTGATGATCGGCGTTGTTCCGCTGGACGACTGGAACAAAGCGGTGCAGAACCGCGACCTGCTGCGCAACCTGAACTATGCATGCCCCATGCAGAGCGTGACCCGGGTCAATTTTTCCTGCGATTTCAGCATGAACTTTACGCCTCGCGTTGTGGTGGTCCGCGATATGCGGCGACGTGAGCACTGGGAACACAGGGACAGGGATAGAGATAGGGATGACGATCAGCCGATGGTGAGCGGGGTCGGCGTCCCCATGGCCCACATGGCATTCGATGGATACCTGGCGAACGAGATCCATGTAACGCCGTATCACTGGGGCTGCACGGAATACTGCGACCTGCCTGATCCGCCGGTATTCGGCTGGGTGAACTTGCGCAAGGAAAAATTCGAGATCACTTCGGAGATGAAATCCTACGGCCCGTTCACTCCCCAGAAGAAAGATGACAAGATTCGCATTTATGTGAAAACGCCGTTTCCCATGACTGTGGCCCTGGTTCCCAGCGCAACCGTGGATGACTTGTACGCGCACAGAGATCAGGCGCGGGAAATCCTCTCCAAGACAGCCTGCAAGCAGTATGGCGTGCAGAAGACTACCTTTGATTGCGCGCTGCAGGTGAGCGATGGGCCGCAGCAGATAGTCCTGCTCCCCGAGGTGGAGATCAACAAGAAGAAGAAGGCCCAGGTTGAGATTTCAACCGTGAAGTGCGTGGCCAACTGCGTGGAATAAAGCGTTGTGGCGATGTGACTATCGAGGCGGCGATCATGTTCTCATTGCAGGATCTGTCTGTGGTACAACCCGTCGAGCAATGAGCACAAGCCCGCTGCTTGCTCTTAGACGTGTGTGGCACAGGCGCCCGCGCCTGTGAGTCTGTCCTTCTCTGTCCAGCCATCCTGCGAGGGACGTTCTCCATCTCTGATCCGACGTGGCCCGCGCATTGAATTGTCCGCTGTTTCTGCCGCGATTTGCGATGCGGGTGAAGGACCGGTGTTTCGATCCTGTGCTCGGTTCAGTCTGGAAAGCAAACTAGGCGCAGACAAGAGTGTCTGCGCACACAAGTGGCGGGGGACAAGCGACCCTCTCGGCCAGATGAATGGCCGCGTTTCGCAATTAAGTTGTGGACTCGCGGTACGGCAGAATTTATCGAACCGTGCTATGTTCCGGTTCGATGACGGATTCGTCGGTTGCCTCTTCCTGTAACGGCCGGTTCACTTTGATTCCCACCGCGGCCAGAATGCGCTCACGGGGCACCGCGTCATAGTCTTGCTTCGTGAGTTCCTGCAAACGTGCCAGCGTTTCAGGTGCCGGCCGTGGCGGCACGGGATCGCGGTGCGTCATTGTCCAGATCCAGCTTGCCAGGGCAATGAGATAAGAGAACTGCGCGACCTCCGCGGCAAGGGTCCGGGCGGTCGAATTATCATAGATCCCCAGCACAAATCGCGTTGTGGACTGTACAGTCAGATAGAGCACAAACCCGATCGTAATTTCCGCCAGGGATGACTTCCACGTAATGCCCAGCGCTCTGGCCTGGAAGAGCAGGACCCAGAGGATGGCCGCATCGGCCAGGAAAATGGTGCGTTCCAGAGTCAGTGGCAGATCCACCAAAAGGTTCGGCTTCAGGTTAGGACGGTTGGGAACGTAAACGGACAAGACCACCGCCACGGATATGCCCAGCACAGCCCAGAAGCAGAGGCGAGCCACGGTTCGCCCAGGCAAGCTCTCAAAAGGCTCAAGCACGTGCACCAGAATTTCCAGTACCACCAGGCTGAGCAGCAGTGCTTCTACGAAGTCGCCAATGGTGTAAGTGGCGGCGTAAAGCTTGTCATTGTGTAAAAAAGAGAGTGGCAGCATCACGGCCGTATGCGCCGTGACAAGGAACAGGTAGTAACCGAACGCCTTCCAGTGGGCGAAATAATTCTTCTTTACGACAAACCAGCATGCTGCTCCCTGAAGCAGCAGGCTGGTGATCCAAAGAAAATAGATGCTGGGATCAAACTTCATTTATGGGCAATCAGTCTACGCTACTTCACCCCGCCACGGAAATATTTGGCCGTGGCGGCGGCGGTACTGCGCTGTCTGCTTCAGGACCACTCATAAGCAAGCCCAGCAGAATAGCGAGATCGGTGAGCAATGTGGAATCAATCATGACGGAGTACCATCCTTGTTACCCCAATGTGCTGTCTTTGGGGCTTGGAGTCGACGCCCAAGAATATCCCCTGATCGGCCTAAAGCGGCATCAGGGAACAACCTGAATAACGTCCATTGACATTATTGATACTCCCCCGCAGCTAAGCCATATACCCTAAGGCCAACATCCGGCGTCACGTTCCCAAAGTAACTTGAGGCCATCACGAAGCGCAGGGGCGCACTCGCGCGTCCTGTAACGCGGTATTTGCGGGCGAGGCGCGACTCGTGCCCATTCACGGGCGAATCCCCGCCTGCCGATGCAAATACTGCACTTTCAATGGGTTGCGTTGGCACGAATTTGGCGCAATGGATAACCTAGATGTGGGGAAAAGTCTCTAAGAAGGTATAATCATCAGATTACAATAATGAGCGAACAAGCGAAGACCTTACTGCTTTTGAAGCCTCGCGGATTCTGCGCCGGCGTGGTTCGCGCCATTGATATCGTCCGCATTGCGCTGGACGCCTTTGGGCCGCCGATTTATGTGCGCAAGGAGATCGTTCACAATCGCTACGTCGTCGAGGACCTCAAGCAGAAGGGCGCGATTTTCGTGGACGAGGTGTATGAAGTGCCCGACGGCCAGCGCCTCATCTACTCAGCCCATGGCGTTGCTCCAAGTGTGCGCGAGGCCAGCAAGCTGCGCAATTTAAAGGTGATTGATGCCACCTGTCCGCTGGTGACCAAGGTCCACGTGGAAGCGGTGAAATACGCCAAAGGCGGCTACAGCATTATTCTGATCGGCCATCATGATCACGATGAGGTGGTAGGCACTCTGGGCGAAGCGCCGGACGTTACCCAGGTGGTCGGAAGCGCCGATGAGGTAGAGAAGCTTGAGGTTCCCGATCCCACGCGCATCGCTTACATCACTCAGACGACCCTGAGCCTTGATGAGACCAGAGATGTGATTGAGGCGTTGCGCAAGAAATTTCCGCTGATTCAAGGACCGCACGCGCAGGACATCTGCTACGCAACGCAGAACCGGCAGACCGCAGTGAAAGATGTGGCCCATCAGGCTGATCTTTTACTGGTGGTGGGCTCGGAAAACAGCTCGAATTCGAACCGCCTGGTTGAAGTGTCAACCAATCTGGGCACGCCCTCTTATCTGATCGATAAGGCCTCAGATGTAAAGCCGGAATGGCTGGTGGGTGTGCAGACAGTGGCCCTCACGGCGGGTGCATCCGCGCCGGAGGTGCTGGTGGAGCAGGCAATGGAATTTCTGAAGCAAAAGGGATTCACCAACATCCGTGAAGTTGAGGTGATGCCGGAGAATGTCCGCTTCGGCTTACCTCCTGAAATCGTAGAAGCTATTGCAGCGGCTCCGGCGGCGTCAGGAGACTAGCGTGAGTCAGCAGTCTGAAGGCCATACCGGGCAGATGCTCTTCGGGAAGATCGAGGGCATGCTGGAGCGCGTTTCCGGCGCCATGGCGAAGGCGCGCGACTATCTCTTCGGTTGCCAGTACGGGGATGGCTACTGGTGCGGCGAACTCGAGGCCGACACCACTCTCGAATCCGACTACATTGCCATTCACACGCTGCTGGGTACGGGGAACCGCCAGCGCATGGAGCGGGCCGTACCTGAGATTATTCGCCACCAGAACCACGATGGCGGCTGGCCCATCTACAAAGGCGGGCCTTCAAATATCAGCGCTTCAGTGAAGGCGTACTTAGCGCTGAAATTGATGGGCTACAGCGCGGATCATCCCGTGCTGGTTAAGGCGCGCGAGTGCATCCTTTCACTGGGCGGCGCTACCGAGTGCAACACTTTTACCAAGATTTACCTCTGCTTCCTCGGCCAGTATGACTGGGAGGCGGTGCCGGCCATTCCTCCGGAGATCGTTCTTTTCCCGAACTGGTTCTGGTTCAACATCTACGAGATTTCTTCCTGGTCGCGGGCGATCTTGGTGCCACTTTCAATTTGTTACGCCAAGAAGCCGTTCAAGAAACTTCCCGCCGAAATGGCGATTGACGAACTTTTTGTTGGCGGCCGATATGGCAAGCACCTCCATTTGAGATGGAACCCAAGAAAGATTTCCTGGCGGAATTTCTTCCTTGTGCTGAATAAGGTGGTGCATTTCTGCGAGATGTTTCACATCCGTCCTCTGAGAAAGATTGCGCTTAACGCTGCCGAAGAGTGGATGCTGGAACGGCTTGAAAAATCGGACGGCCTGGGAGCGATCTATCCCGGCATTTTGAACTCGATCATCGCGCTGCGCTGTCTGGGCTACTCAACCGACGATCCCCAGGTGATACGTGCGCTGGATGAGTTTGAGAAGCTGGGAATTGATGAGCCGGGCATTCCCGGACAGGCCGAGCCATCGTTTCGGATGCAGCCGTGCATGTCGCCGGTTTGGGATACCGCATACGCGATGTTTGCGCTTGGCGAGGCAGGAGTTTCCAAAACCGATCCGCGCATGGTCAAGGCGGCGGATTGGATCCTGAGCAAAGAGGTACGCAATAAAGGCGACTGGGCCGTAAAGGTGCGCAACGTGACTCCGGGCGGCTGGTACTTTGAATTCAACAACGAGTTTTACCCGGACGTGGATGACTCGGCCATGGTGCTGCTGGGGCTCGACAAGGTGGCACATCCGAAAGAGCGGTACCAGTACGAGGTCTCCACGCGGGCCATCGACTGGATTTTCGCGATGCAGTGCAACAGCGGCGGCTGGGCCTCCTTTGATAAAGACAACACTCGCATGGTGTTTCAGCACATTCCGTTCGCCGATCATAACGCCATGCTCGACCCGCCGACGGTCGACATTACTGGTCGCGTGCTGGAGATGCTGGCCGCGTATGGTTATACGCAGGACCATCCCAAGGTCAAGAAAGCGATCAAGTTCATCCTGAGCGAGCAGGAGCCGGACGGATCATGGTTCGGGCGCTGGGGCGTGAATTACATCTACGGCACCATGCTGGTATTGCGCGGGTTGCAAGCGATGGGCGTTGACCATCATGAACCCTATATCCAGCAAGCGGCCGAGTGGCTGCGCATGGTGCAAAACCCCGACGGCGGTTGGGGCGAGACTTGCGGGTCGTATGATGATCCGTCAACGCGCGGTATCGGCCCCAGCACGGCTTCGCAGACAGCATGGGGCGTGATGGGCTTGCTGGCCGCAGGCGATACGAGAAGCGAGTCTGTCCAAAAAGGCGTCTTGTACCTGCTGGAAAACCAGCAACCCGACGGACGGTGGGAAGAAGACCAGTACACAGGAACAGGCTTCCCGCGGGTGTTCTACCTTGCGTATCACCTGTACCGTGACTTCTTCCCGTTGATCGCCCTCTCTACCTATGCGCGAGAGTTTTCTGTGCTGCAGGCAGAGGGCAGCGTGGGGTATGCGAGAGGGTGAGGCTATTGGTGATCCGGAGATCGGACAAGCGGCTGATCGGATGTTTAATCCCAGGGTGCTCC
>Ga0207660_10003471_pt1 | contig 10278 bp, 9 predicted proteins | sample KBSC73BmetaG_FD_184335 | JGI IMG/M metagenome (GOLD analysis project Ga0207660, IMG submission 184335) | Corn rhizosphere microbial communities from Kellogg Biological Station, Michigan, USA - KBS C7-3B metaG (SPAdes) (version 2) | ecosystem: Host-associated > Plants > Roots > Rhizosphere ... | reverse complement strand
TCGCCCTGCGTGGGCTGCCACGCCATCGCCGGGTTGCCGAACGTCTCGACCGACACATTACTGAATCCATATTGCTTCGCGAACTCCGCGATCACTCGGCTCTCGCGATACGGTCCGTTGTATTCGTCGGGCAGACGCACGCGCTGGTAGGGCACGAGCTCGAGCACGTGGTGCATGGCGCGCTCGCCCGACACTTCATTGATGATGGCCGTCATCTGCTCCTGCGTCAGCAGCGTGCGGTCCTCACGCTCCTGCGCGGCGAGCAGGCAAGGAATCGCCAGCATCATGCCGGCGAACATGCTCCGTGATGTTGTCATGGGGATGGAGAGCGCTATTTCGCGCTGCGGGTTCTGATCTCGTCCGCGATGCGCTGTTCGAGGCGGCCCGTCGACGTGCAGTGCGAGTAGTCCTGATTGAACGTCACCGGCTTGGCGGCGGCTTCCACGAGCGTCGAGATGCGCGCGTTGCCCGACGCATCCGGCGTGATCTGCGTGTGCACCGAGAGGTGGACCTGGTAGGTGTCGGCGTTCGGGCCGATCTGCGTCTCGCCGCAGTCCAGGTAGCGGCTCAACGAGGTCTTGCCGAGTTGGCGGCGAAGATTGAATCCGTCGTTGCCGACGGAGTGCTTGGCGGGATCCGCGATGGTGATCGGAATGCCGACCGCCTCGTAGACCGTCGGCAACAGGCGCCAACCTTGTTCGACCGTGATCGGCAAGGTGGTCGACGCCGCCTCGTCGCTCGAAACCATGGATGCCGACGCGGCAGTGATTCCGCCGGCGCCGACGACGCGCACGGTTTGTTCCGTCGGTGTTCGTTCAGTCGCCGTATTTGCCGAGGCGCAGGCCGCCAGCCCGGCGACGGAGAGGACGAGCAGGCAGCGCATGGTGATCTCCCGGAAGGAGTGCGCCGCGAAGTTGTAGAATCAGGCACGCCGTGTCCAGATCGGGTGCCGGCGCAGGAGCAACCAGCCGGCGCCCGCAAGCACCACGGAACGGTGCCACTGCGTCGCGCGTGACGGCGATGCGGGTCTCGAGATCAGCGTACTCGCGAGTTATGTCCTGAGTGCCGATGCCTTCGTTGCGAGCTCGCCGCCATTCAAGCGAGCGTACCGACGTCCTCCAGAAGTCCAACGGTGGTCTCGACAGCATCGGTGTGCTTCCGCGCCCACTCGAGCACCGCCTGTCGATCGAGGTCGGTGGCCTGGCCAGCCTCGCTGCGAACGACCAACGCACGACTCCGCCCATCATGCACCCGATTGATGATCAACCCGCGGGCGTCCGCAAGGGCGACGAGCTCGCGCTCGAGATCGTCGAGCGGTTTCGAGTGTGTCGTGATCTCGACGCGAAATCCGAACACGGGGCAGGCGGGACTCATCGCGATTCGCTCGATGCGTCTTCCCACTCGACGACATCACCCACGCGAATGGCGCCGCTCGTGATCACCTGCCCAAATACGCCGCCGCCCCACTCGGGCCGCATCGCGTTCTGAAGCCCCTGCATCGCCTCGTCCATGCGTTCACACGGCGTCAACTCACCGCCGACCGCCACGCGTGCGCCGCCGATTCGCAGCACGCGGCCGCGCGTATTCACGAGCGCAATGCCACTCACGAGCAGATTCGCTCGGCGCGCGGCAGGATCGATCGACCCGCCGAGTTCGGCCATGAAACGTTGCCAGTTCTCCTGCGCATGCAGGGTGACCTGCCTCCGTTTACTTCGACCCACACTGCCCTCGAGTCCCTGTCCCTCGACGAGTCGACCTTCGTCGAGGGAATCCATCGGTCCGCGATGTGCTCGCTTGAGCCAGATGCGCTCCACTCGACCAGGCATAAGTCAGGGTAGTCGCGCACGCCCGCTCGCGTCAACACGGAGGGCTCGCGTACCAGCTCTTGTGTGGCGACGGCTGACCGCACGCCGGACACCACGTGACCGTGAACTGCGCCTCGCATCTCGGACATTTCGCGCCCGTGGCGAACGTGTCGAACGACTCGCCACAGCCGTCAGGCCCGCAATACCATAGCACGCCCGGCGAATACTGCCATCGACAGCGCGGGCAGCGAATGTCGGCCATCATCGTCACCTGCTGTTTCGAGTACCTTGCCGCGGACGCGACCTCTCCGCAACATCGAGCGTCACGCCGTTCCACGCCAGCCCAGCGCCATGCACCGCCGAAAATTTCTCGCTACCACGACCTCCGCTCTGTTGGCGACACGCTTCGATCGTGGTGCGCCGCCGCTGGCTGTCGGTTGCGGGTCATCGTCCATTCCCCGTCGCCCGGTGCCGACCGCATCGCAGCTCGCGTGGCAGCGCGACGAGCGCGCGCTGTTTCTCCATTTTGGCGTGAACACGTTCACAGATCGCGAATGGGGTGACGGAACGGAAGATCCCGCGATCTTCGATCCGAAACAGCTCGACGCGCGGCAATGGGCACGCACCGCACGCGCCGCGGGCTTTCGCGCCATGATTCTCACGGCGAAACATCACGATGGCTTCTGCCTGTGGCCCACGCGAACGACCAGTCACTCGGTGTCGTCGAGTCCGTGGCGTTCCGGCTCCGGCGACGTCGTGCGTGAATTCGTCGATGCATGCCGAGCCGAGTCGCTCGGCGCCGGCGTGTATCTGTCGCCGTGGGATCGCAATGCGCCCGTCTACGGCGACTCCTCGCGCTATAATGACTTCTATATAGAGCAGTTGACGGAGCTGCTGACGCGCTACGGACCCATCACAGAAGTCTGGTTCGACGGCGCGAATGGCGAAGGCCCGAACGGGCGCCGGCAGGTGTACGACTGGCCACGCATCTGGGGAGCTGTGCGACGTCTCCAACCGAACGCGGTCATTTTCTCCGACGCCGGCCCCGACATTCGTTGGATCGGCAATGAGCGCGGCGTGGCGGGTGACACGAACTGGTCGACCGTCGATCCCGACGTCGTTCAATATCCCGGCGCGAGCGGCGACGCCGTGACCAGGATGCTGCGCGAAGGCGATCCGAACGGCTCGGTCTGGCGTCCCGGCGAAACCGACGTCTCCATCCGACCAGGCTGGTTTAATCACGCGGCCGAGGATGCGCGACTGAAATCGGTGGACGATCTCGTGAGCATTTACTACACGTCGGTCGGCCACAACTCCAAGCTGCTCCTGAACGTGCCGCCCACACGCGAGGGCCTGCTGCACGACAGCGACGTCGCCAGGCTCACCTCGATGCGCTCGGCGCTGGATTCGATGTTTGCCGCGGATCTGGCCGCGGGCCATGCATCGAGCTGGACGTCGACTGGGCCGCGCTCCGCCCGCCTCGATGTCGATTTCGGCAGGGACGTCGAACTATCGATCGCGGACATGCGTGAGGATGTGACACACGGCCAGCTCGTCTCGCGCTTTTCCATCGTCGCGCAGACCGCGAATGGACCTCGCGCGATCGTCGACGGCACGACGATTGGATTCCGCCGGCTCGCGCGCTTCGATCGCGTGACGACCCGACGCGTTCAGCTTTCGGTCGACGCGCTGGAGGCCCCGCAGCCGGTGCGACTCGCCCTCTACGCGTGACGGCAGGGCATCCACCAGCCACAGCAACGCCAGGGACAACGTTAGGCGCGCTCGCGGTGTCCAATGGGCCGACGCACTGCGACTGTCGGCCGTCGCGCGTCTTCATCATTTGCTAACAATTTCTTCATTGCGATTTGCATACACCTGGGCTAGGGTGCATTGAATCGCAGCGAAGTGCCCGAAACAGGTCCCATCCCTCCCTCAGGGTTTCCAGATGCAACAGCTTCGCAAACGCTGGTTGCCGCTGCTGCTGGCCGCGCTCGTCATCGGCGGACCGGTCGCCTGGTACAAGTGGCCGTCCACCGCGTCGGCGGCGGAAACGACGTTGAGCGCTCCAGTGAAGCAAGGAAACTTCAGGGTCGTCGTCACGACGACGGGCGAGCTGCGCGCGAGAAATTTCGTGAAGATTCAGGGGCCGAACTCGATGGCGGCCCAGGTCTATAACTCGAAGATCACGTGGATCGTGCCCGAGGGCACGGTGGTCAAGCAAGGTGACAAGATCGCCGAGTTGGATCGTTCGCCCGCGGCGACGCGTCTGCAGACTGTCACCCTCGACCTCCAGAAGGCACAGGCCGAGTTCACGAATCAATCCCTCGACTCCGCGCTCACGCTGTCCCAGGCGCGCGAGGACGTGCGCACCGCGGAGTACGCACTCGAAGAGAAGAAGCTGGCCAAGGAGCAGGCGCAGTACGAGGCGCCGACGATCAAGCGCCAGGCCGAGATCGACTATGAGAAGGCGCAGCGCGCGCTCGATCAGTCCAAGCGGAACCTCGACACCAAGACCAAGCAGGCCGCCGCGAAGCTCACGATCGCCGCGGCCGAGCTCGGGCGCCAGCAGCAGAATCAGAAGCTGGTTCAGGATGCGATCGCGGGCTTCACCATCAATGCGCCGTCGCCGGGCATGGTGATCTACGTGCGCGAGTACGATGGCAAGAAGAAGGGCGTCGGCTCGATGTGGAACACGTGGGACAACGTGGTCGCCACGCTGCCGGATCTCACGCACATGGAGTCGCAGACATACGTGAACGAAGTGGACGTCCGCAAGCTCACGCTCGGACAATCCGTGTCGATCTCACTCGACGCGGACCCGACGAAGAAGCTGTCGGGAAAGGTGACGTCGATCGCGAACGTCGGCGAGCAGCGGCCCAATCAGGATTCCAAGGTCTTTGAAGTCCACATCGATGTGATGCAGTCGGACACGACACTTCGTCCGGGCATGACGACCTCGAATGCGATCGAGGTCGCGTCGATCCCGAACGTGCTGTCGATTCCGCTCGAGGCCGTCACCTCGGACAGCGGCTACTCGTACGTCTACAAGAAGGACGGCCGCAAGGTCGTGCGTCAGATGATCGCGACCGGCGCGATGAACGACAACGAGATCATCGTGCGCAAAGGCCTCGAGAAGGACGATCGCGTTCTGCTCACACCGCCCGCCGAGAAGACGGGCATCGAGACGCAGATCATTCCGGGCCTCAAGCCCGTGGTGCCCGGCGCGGCGTCGGGTGACACGGCGAAGAGTGTGACGCTTCCCGCGAAACCCGCGGCCGCCGGTGTGCCCGCGGTTCCCGGCAATACTTCGGCGCCAGCAGTGAAACCAAAGGGCTGACCCATGGCCACCGCGGTCGTTGGCCAGGGCGCGCCGCCGAAACCAGCGACGGCATCGCGCGTCCGCGCGCTCCTCGCGCATGTGACATTCAGCGCGCGCACCGCGGCGGAAGCGGTCGCGCACAACAAGCTGCGCGCGAGCCTCACGTCGCTCGGCATCCTCTTCGGCGTGGCGTCCGTCATCGCGATGCTCGCGATCGGCAACGGCGCCGAACAGGAGATTCTCGAGCAGATGAAGCTGCTCGGCGCGAACAACATCGTCATCACGCCGATCGTCGAGCAGAAGGAAGGGAAGGTCGACACCGATCCCACCGCGAAGAGGGAATCGAAGCGCTTCACGCCGGGCCTATCGTATCTCGATGCGCAGGCGATTCGCGCCGGCATTCCCGAGGTGGGCGCCACCAGCAGCGAGGTGGTCGTCAACAGCGTCATCACGCGTGAGGGCTTTCATCGCTCGGGCAAGATCGTCGGCGTCGACTCGAGCTATTTCGACGTCATGAATCTCAAGCTGGCGGAAGGCGGACACTTCACCGCCGCGCAGTTCGCCGCCGCGCGACCGGTGACGATCATCGGGCAGGGGGTGAAGTCGCGCTTCTTCACCACCGAGAATCCCATCGGCAAGCCGATCAAGCTCGGCAACATCTGGCTCACGGTCGTCGGTGTGCTCGAGGATCGCAAAGTCTCGGCGGAGACGGCGCAGCGCCTCGGCATTCGCGACGCGAACATGGACGTGTACATCCCGCTGCCCACGATGCTCCTGCGCTATCGCAACCGCGCGGAAGTGACGCAGCAGGAGATGGAGCTCGCGGCGAAGGACGCGAATAGTGGAAGCAACACCGACTCCACGGAGACCGACGATCAGCGCGCCGAGAAGCGGAATTACAATCAGCTCGACAAGGTGATCGTGCAGGTGCAGAACTCGAGCTCCGTGTCCGCAGTCGCCGACGTGACGCGTCGCATGCTTCAGCGCCGCCACAACGACGTGACCGACTTCGAGATCACCGTTCCCGAGCTGCTGCTCAAACAGGAACAGCGCACGAAGACGATCTTCAACGTCGTGCTCGGCGCGATTGCATCGATCTCGCTGGTGGTGGGCGGGATCGGCATCATGAACATCATGCTCGCGTCGATCCTCGAGCGCATCAAGGAGATCGGTGTGCGGCGCGCGGTGGGCGCGACGCAGAAGGACGTGCTCGCGCAGTTCCTGAGCGAGGCCGTGATGATCAGCCTCGCGGGGGGGATCGCGGGTATCATCGTCGGCGGCGTCCTCGCCACGCTCATCGAGAGCGTCGCCAAGATTCATACGATCGTCTCGCCCATGTCCGTTGCCGTCGCGTTCGGGGTCTCCGTGGCGGTTGGATTGGTGTTCGGCATCGTGCCCGCGCAAAAGGCCGCCAAGCAGGATCCGATCGTCTGTCTGCGCTACGAGTGAGCGCGCCGCGCTTGCACTCGTTCATGCCATTCGACTTTCTCAAAGTCCGAAGGTGCTGCATGCGTTTTTCCCTTCCTCTCGCTGTGTGCCTGCCTGCCGCGTTGTTCGCGCAGTCGCGTCCACAAACGCTCACGCTTCAGGACGCGATCGGCATGGCGCAGGCCCACGGCCCGCAAGCCGAGGTCGCGCGAAGCTCTCGTGACGCGGCGCGCTTTCGCAACGACGCGTTCAACGCGCGACTCCTGCCGCAGCTCTTTCTCACGGGCAACGCGGCCAATCTGAATCACGGCATCAATCCGGTGGCGCAGCCCGACGGGACGACGCAATATCTGGGGCAGTCGCAGAACGTGTCGTCGCTCCAGCTTGGATTCAGCCAGCGGATTCCGCTCACGGGCGGCACGATCTCGGTGGGATCGCAGCTCACGCGCTTCGACGAATTCGGAAATCAGAACGTGAAGTACTATCAGACGTCGCCCGTCGTCATCTCGCTGGAGCAGGACCTCTTCAAGCCGCGCACGGTCGTGTGGGATGAACGCGTGCAGGCGTTGAGCGCGTCGGTCGCGGAGCGCGGCTATCTCGAGGCGCGGGAAGACGTGGCGGGCAATACCGCGGACGCGTTCTTCAATCTCTATGCGGCGCAGATGACGCTCGCCAACGCGCAGGCGAATGCGACCGTCAACGATACGCTCTACACTCTGAACAAGGGTCGATACGAGGTCGGCAAGATCGGCGAGAACGAGCTGCTCAAGAGCGAGCTCGCGTTGCTGCGCGCGCGTGCGTCGGTCGACGACGCCAAGCTCTCACGCGACCGAGCGGAGGCGGCGCTGCGTCGCACGGTCGGGCTGCCGGAGGACCAACAGTTCACCATCGTGCCTCCGGACTCGATCCCGACGGTCGACGCCGATCCCGACCTCGCGGTGAAGATGGCGCTCAAGAACTCGAGCCTCATGCAGCAGAACGATCTCGACAAGGTGCAGGCGAATCGCGAGATGACGCAGGCGAAGTCGAACAACCGCTTCAACGCGACGATCGCGGCGAGCGTCGGCTTCAATCAGACCGCACCGGTGTTCGGTCAGGCGTATCAAAGTCCACTCGGCAAGCAGACGCTCGCCGTGGGTCTCAACCTTCCGATGTTGCAGTGGGGAGCAGGGAAGGCAGATGTCGAGAGCGCGAAGGCGGACGAATCGCGCGTGAACGCGAACAACAAGATCCGTCGCGACGTCTTGGCGGAGGACGCGCGCTTCTCGGCGCTGGCGCTTCAGCAGGCGCAACGCAACGTCCTGATCTCCGCCAAGGCGGACACGGTGGCCGAGAAGCAGTTCGAGGTGGCGCGCAATCGGTACATCATCGGCAAGATCAGCAATACGGATCTGTACAATGCGCAGAGCGACAAAGACGGCGCGGTGCTGGCGCTCGTGCAAGCGGTTCGGTCGTACTGGACGGCGTACTACCACCTGCGTCGGGTGACGTTGTACGACTTCGTCGCGAAGCAAGAGATGAGCGACACACGGTAATAAAATGCTGACGGCGCGTGCGAACAACGCGTGCGAACAACGCGTGCGAACAACGCGTGCGAACGGCGCGCGCGAAACGCGACTGCAAACGGCGCGGTGCGGCGATTAGTCGATTAGGCTGTCGAGCATCTTGCCGATGGTGATCAGGGTCGAACGAAGCGAGAGAAAGGTCCTCGCGTTCAACCGACCGGTCTCCGCATTCGTTCTCAGGTGAGTGATCGTCTCATCCGCCTCACCACGAGCGACCCGCAGCGCACGGGTGCGTTCGCCGTTCTCGCCGCGTGCGAAGCCTTCGCTGATGTTCGAGACGATCGAGTGAGACGAGTCGCGCAGTTGGCCGATGTGAATCAGGCGCTTTGGTCCGCGCTGGGGTCCATCATCGATCAAGCGGTTGATCTTGTTCTCGACGAGTTGTGCGGCGTCGAGAACCTTCAGGTGGCGATGATTGTCCATGCGCCACGATGCGCGCGGCGGATCGACGGACCATCACCATTCGATTGCAGTTCGCCTTATGGGATTCCGCCTCCCGCCGCCGCGGTGTCAGCACGCGTAGTTCACACGCGCTGTTGGCACGCGTAGTTGGCACGCGTAGTCGGCACGCGTAGTCGGCACGCGCCGTCCGCTCTTCCCCCCGATCCCTTCTTGACAGACGCCGCTTCACTCCATACCATCCGCACATGACCTCCGCTTGCGCCTATTTTTATTACTACTACTACGCGACCCGCACCACGGGCCGTGGTTGGCAGCGAGCGCGATAGAGTCACCAAAACCCCGCGCGAACCAACCCAGCGACCCGTGGACATCCACGGGTCGTTTTTTCGTTTGCGCCCTCTCGTTTTCAGCCGGAGCTGCCGCCCCATGATCATCATCACCCATCCCAACGTCACCGACGCGGAAATCGACCACATCCGCGAACGCATCGAAGCTGCCGGCATGCGCACCCACCTCTCGCGGGGCGAACAGCGCACCATCATCGGCTGCATCGGCGATGAATCGCTGCTCGCGGAAGTGCCGCTTCGCTCGATGCCGGGCGTCGAGTCCGTGACGCCCGTGCTCAAGCCGTACAAGCTCGCGTCGCGCGAGTTCGCCGCCGGACCAACGGTCGTCCGCGTCGGTGGACGGGATGCCTGGGCCTCGTTCGGCGGCCGCGCCATCACCGTGATCGCGGGACCGTGCTCGGTCGAGAACCGCGACATGCTCCTCGAGACGGCCACGGTCGTGCGCGACGCCGGCGCCTCCATGCTTCGCGGCGGTGCATTCAAGCCGCGCACGTCGCCCTACGCGTTCCAGGGTCTCGGCGCCGATGCACTGAAGATGCTCACCGAGGTCCGCGCCCAGACCGGCATCCCCGTCGTCACCGAAGTGATGGATACGCGCCAGGTCGATCTCGTCGCCGAGCATGCCGACATGCTCCAGGTGGGCGCGCGCAACATGCAGAACTTCGCGCTCCTCGCGGAGCTCGGCCACGTGCGGCGCCCCGTGCTCCTCAAGCGCGGACTCTCGGCAACGATCAAAGAATTGTTAATGGCGGCCGAGTACATCATGGCGAACGGGAACCATGACGTGGTGCTGTGCGAGCGAGGCATCCGCACGTACGAGACCGCGACCCGCAACACGCTGGACGTCGCGGCCATTCCCGTGCTCAAGCGTGAGTCGCATCTGCCGGTGATCGTCGATCCGAGCCATGCCGGTGGCGACGCATCGCTCGTCGCACCGCTGGCATTCGCGGCGATCGCCGCCGGCGCGGATGGCCTCATCGTCGAAGTCCACCCGAACCCAGAGTGTGCGCTCTCCGACGGCGACCAGTCGCTCGCGCCGCCGGCTTTCGCGTCGATGATGGATCGCCTCGAGGCGTTCGCGACCGCCGCCGGGCGCACCATGAGCCGCATGTCGAGCGAAGCGAGGGCCGTGGCATGAGCGCGGACGGCGAAGCGCCAGAGGCCGTCGACGAGCTCGCGCGCTGCCGTGCGGAGATCGAGCGCATCGACAATCAACTCATCGGGCTGCTCGCCGAACGACTCGCGCTCGGCAAGCAGACCGGCGTGCTCAAGCGCGAAGCCGGCTTGCCCATTCTCGATCCAACCCGCGAGGCCGCGGTCATCCGCCGCGTGGCGGCCGTAGCGCGCGACGCCGGGCTACCCCCCGAGCCGATCAGAGAAATCTTCTGGCAGATCGTCGGCATGTCGCGCCA
>Ga0207660_10003465_pt1 | contig 10282 bp, 9 predicted proteins | sample KBSC73BmetaG_FD_184335 | JGI IMG/M metagenome (GOLD analysis project Ga0207660, IMG submission 184335) | Corn rhizosphere microbial communities from Kellogg Biological Station, Michigan, USA - KBS C7-3B metaG (SPAdes) (version 2) | ecosystem: Host-associated > Plants > Roots > Rhizosphere ... | reverse complement strand
CGTTGTCCCACCGATGGCGGTGATTGCTTCTGTCGAAGACGAAGATTCCGGCGCCCGGATAATAATAATCGCCATACCAGCCGAACGGATCGTAAGCGCCGTAGCTGTAGCCGTAATAAGGCGCCCCGTAGGCGTAGTCGCCGTAATAGCCACCGCCATAGCCCACGCCATAACCGAGGCCGCCGTAAGCGCAGCCGCCGAGCGCAAGCGCGCCCGCGGCCAGCATCGAGATGTAGGGAATACGCATCGCAACTCCTCCCCGAGATAATTCGGGTTCGGAATCAAAACGAATGGCCGGGGCCAAGCGTTCCTGATGCGCAGCCTATGCTATTTCGGTTCCGGATAGTCGTACTTGAACGGATCGGTGACCAGCGGCTGGGAGGGCACGGGCAGCGCCGGAAGCACCTGGTCGCTGTTCGCGGCCTCGAGCAGCATTCCGGCCATCACCACCGCCGCCTGGCGCATGTCGTCGGCCTTCACATGGTCGAGCGTGTCGATGTTCGAATGGTGGACCCGGCTTTCGTAATCGAGCGGGTCCTGGATGAACTGGAAGCCCGGGATGCCGACGGACTCGAAGAAGACGTGGTCGGTGCCGCCGGTCGGCGCGGCGACCACGGTCCCCGCACCCATGCTCGCGAACGGCTCGAGCCACTGGTGGAGTAGCGGCACCGCGCCCGCATTCCCCTCGGCATAGATGCCGCGCAGCTTGCCCGAGCCGTTGTCGACGTTGAAATAGGCCTTGAGGTCGCGATAGCCGGGCAGCGGTGTGATCGGATAACTCGTCGACCATTGCGTGTAGTTCTGGATGCCGTCCTCGCCGACCTGGTACGGGCGACGGGCTATGTGCTGGTTGACGTAGTTCAGCGATCCGAACAGCCCCTGTTCCTCGCCTTCCCACAGCGCGAAGCGGATGGTCCGCTTGGGCCGGATTCCGAGCTGCTTCAGGATGCGCGCGGCTTCCATGACGATGATCGATCCGGCGCCGTTGTCCGCGGCGCCGTCGCCCGCGGTCCAGCTGTCGAAATGCGCGCCGGCCATCACATAGCCAGCCTTGGGATCGGTGCCGGGGATGTCGGCGATGATGTTGTTGGCGTGGGTGTCGCCGTCGAAGAAGCGAACGTCGCTGTTGATTTCGAGCACCGGGGCGTCGCCCGTCTTCGCCAGGCGCGCGAGGCGCCGGTAGTCCTCGGCAGCGAGCTCGATGAACGGGACCTTCGGCGTGTGGCCGACCTGGTGGTCATAGCCCTCCCCCGACAGCAATTTGCCGTCGCGGTATGAAATGCGAACCGCGGCGAGCGCGCCCTCCTGCGCAAGAAAAGCGTCGATGTCGCGGGCGAGCTCGATCCGCTTGAGGAAACCCTCGGTCCGTGTGGGATCGAACGTCGGCTGCTCATACTTGTCGAGCTTGGCGATGTCTTCGCTCGACAGCCGCTTGAACGCAGGCTCGCCCGGTTCGCTGCCCTCGCCGGGAAGGCTGATGAGCACGATCTTGCCCGCGAGCTTGCCGTGATAGGCCGCCAGTTGCTCCTTGCGCTCGATCGGCGCGACCACGATCGGCGCGCGGATCGTGCCGTTGGTGGGCGGCGACCAGGCCACCGGAATGGCGATCAGCTGCAGCACCCTCGGCGTGATCATGCGCACGCTTGAGCTTTCGATCTCCCAGCCGCGGCCGAAGTCGAACGGCTCCCTGTGGACGTTGGACAGGCCGAAGGACTGGAACTTGGCGATGGCCCAGTCCTCGGCCCTGTGGATGTTGGGCGAATTGGTGAGGCGCGGTCCGATGCGGTCCATCAGCTCGCTGGCGTCGAGCATCGCATGGCTGCGGTTCATCCCCTCGTCGACGATGCGCGCGAGATCGCCGGTCGATTGCGCGAATGCCGGCTGCACCGCGAGAGCTGCTGCCGAGACGAACAGCGCCGCTGCGAAAAGCTTCATATCCCCCCCTTGGCAGCCGAACGAAAACCGCCGGCGCGCTACTCAGCACGCCGGCGGGAAAAGCTCAACTGTGTGGGTGGAGGTCAGCCGGCGACGCCGGCCTTGGCCTTCGCCCGGCGGGTCTTCGCCTGATTCTCCGGATCCAGCGGACCGGTCGGACGGACCGTCCGCTTCGCCTCATCCCAGATCTGGTGATAGGCGAGATAGCCGAGAATCGTCCCGATCAGCAGGAATATCGCGACCGCCATCCCCGCCGCGTGCCGCCGCTCGAGCTCCGGCTCCGCGGTCCACACGAGAAAGGCCGCGACGTCCTTCGCCATCTGGTCGACGGTCGGCTTGGTGCCGTCCTGATACTGCACCTGACCGTCGGTCATCAGCGGCGGCGGCATCGCGATGTTCAAGTTCGCGAAATAGGGATTGTAGTGCAGGTTCGGCGGAGTTTTCGCGTCCGGGAACTTCTTGAGAAGCGCGGCCGGCTGGTTCTGGAAGCCCGTCAGAATCGAATAGACGTAATGGGCCCCACCCTCACGCGCCTTGGTGATCAGCGACAGGTCGGGCGGAAGCGCGTTGTTGTTCGCCGCGCGCGCCGCGACTTCGTTCGGGAATGGCGGCGGGAAGGTGTCGGACGGAAGAGGCTGGCGAGACGACGCCTCGCCGGTATCCGGATTGATTGACGGGACCTTCGACGCCTTCCACTGCGCCGCGATCGCCTTCACTTCGGCGTCGTCGTAGCCGATATCCTTGAGGTCGCGGAACGAGACCAGCTTCAGGCTGTGGCAGGCCGAGCAGACTTCCGAATAGACCTGGAATCCGCGCTGCAGCTGCCGATTGTCGAACTTGCCGAATGGACCGTCACTGCTGAAGTGCACGTCCTTCGGCGGCAGGTGGAACTCGTCCGCGGCGAGCGGCGCCGGCGGGTTGCTGAAATAGGTCGCGAGATTGCTGATGAAGGCAATCATCAGCACCCCTGCAAAGACGGCGCCAATGAACCCGAGAATGAAACGCATCTGTCGCCTGTCCCCTTACTCGGCTGCAGCCGTTGCGGTCTTGGAGCGCCGCGGTTTCGACCCAATTGGCGCCGCTTCGGCTTCCTCCCCGTGAAGCACGGATTCGCTGATCGATCGGGGCAGCGGAAGCGGCGTTTCGAACGCGGAGACCAGCGGCAGGATCACAAGGAAGTGGAGGAAGTAATAAGCGGACGCGATCTGGCCGACGGCGACGGTCAGCGGCTTTACCGGCGATCCGCCGACCCAGCCAAGCGCGATCACATCGATGATGAGCAGCCAGAAGAAGCGCTTGAACACCGGGCGATAGGCGCCCGAGCGAACCGGCGATCGGTCAAGCCACGGCAGGAAGAACAGCAGCAGGATCGAGCTGAACATCGCCAGCACGCCCCACAGCTTGGCCGGCAGGATGAAGTCCGCCGTGAACGAGCGGAGGATCGCGTAGAACGGCAGCAAATACCATTCGGGCACGATCTCGGCCGGCGTCGCGAGCGGATTGGCCGGCGTGTAATTGTCCGGATTGCCGAGATAGTTCGGCAGGAAGAAGGTGACGAGCATGTAGACGAGCAGGATCGCCGCGCAGAACCAGCCGTCCTTCGCCGTGTAGAAGGGGTGGAACGGCAGCGTATCGCGCTCGTCCTTCACGTCCACGCCGGTCGGGTTGTTCGACCCGGGAATGTGCAGCGCCCAGATGTGAAGGATCACCACGCCCGCGATCACGAACGGAAGCAGATAGTGGAGTGAGAAGAAGCGCGTCAGCGCCGCCTGGTCCGGCGCGTAGCCGCCCAGGATCCACACGCGCAGCGGCTCGCCCACGACCGGGATCGCCGAGAAGAAGTTGGTGATGACCTGCGCGCCCCAATAGCTCATCTGGCCCCAGGGAAGCACGTATCCCATGAAGGCGGTCGCCATCATCAGCAGGTAGATGACGAGGCCGAGCATCCACACCATCTCGCGCGGCGCCTTGTAGGACCCGTAGTAGAGCCCGCGGAAGATGTGGATGTAGACCACGAGGAAGAAGAAGCTCGCGCCGTTCATGTGTGCGTAGCGGAGCAGCCAGCCCGCGTTGACGTCGCGCATGATCAGCTGGTTGACTGAATCGAAGGCGCCGTCCGTCGACGTGTTGAAATGCATCGCGAGGACGATGCCGGTGATGATCTGGATCGTCAGGAACACCCCGGCGGCAATCCCGAAATTCCACCAGTAGTTGAGGTTGCGAGGCACCGGATAACCGCCGCCGACAGCGCCATAGACCAGCCGCGGAAGCGGCAGACGCTCGTCGATCCACCGCATGAACGGACTCTTGGGTTCGTACGGCTTCGCCCAGGAAAAGCTCATTGTTTCTGCTTACCCCTTTGCACCGATCAGGACGGTTGTCGGCGTTTCAAACTTATAGTCCGGTACCACCAGGTTCCTCGGCGCGGGCCCGGCGCGGATGCGCGCCGCAGTATCGTACTGCGACCCGTGGCAGGGGCAGAAATAGCCATCGTACGGGCCGCGGTTTTCCCCTTCGCCCGTGCCGAGCGGAATGCACCCGAGGTGGGTGCACACGCCAATCACGATCAGCCAGTTGAGATGGCCGGGATGAGTCCGGTCCTGCAGCGTTTCCGGGTCGCGAAGCGAAGAAACCGGCACCGCCTGCGCCTCCGCGATCTCCTTGGGAGTGAGATGGGCGACGAAGATCGGCTGCTTCCGCCACAGCGCCTTGATCCGCTGTCCGACCTCTACCTTGGAGATGTCGATTTCGGTTGTCGCCTGGGCGAGCACGTCCGCGGACGGCGCCATTTGAACGAAGAGCGGTGCGATCGCCACAACTGCGCCGACGCCGGCAAAACTGACGGCGGCGACGTTAAGAAAGTCCCGCCGGCGGACTCCGTCCTCGCCGTCGATCGGACCTGCGGTTTGCGAACCCTCAGCGGACCCTGCCTTGGTGGCCATCATTCCCCTTTGACCGATGTGACGCCACGCGCCGGAGGGCACGTGAGCAGGCTCGCTCCGGTCAGAACGCCGGTGCGAATTGCGGGCCTGATAGCGACGGCCTCGGGGTCTGTGAAGGGGCTGAAGTTCGGTTTTAGGCGCCCATGCCGGCTCGGCGTACGGACGCCATTAGCCGAAGCTCGGCTCTGCCTTCCTTCGTGGCCGATTCGATCGGTCCTCCCGCGCTGTCGCCGTCTTGCAGTCGCCATGCACTTGCCGAGCTTCGCTCCATGGGCACCCCGCAGCGCTTGCAGTGACCCTTATAGATCATCAGGTCGAGGTCGAGCAGCGCGCGGTCGCGGCGCGGCGCATGGCGGCCCATTCGGCACAATATGTTCATTGCGGAAGCCTTTGAGAGAGAGCGCGAATATCGACGCTTGGAATAAGCGAACTGCTGCTCCCCTTCGACTTGTCGAAAGTTTGCTAACCCAAATTTAATGTGGAGTCGGCGGAGCCGGCGTTCAGCGCGGTTCGAGCACTTCGAGCAGGATCAGGGCTACGATGTGCAGGAGCATGAGTCCGCAGAGGACAATTGCGAATGTCTTGGTGATGCCGAGGTAAGGACCGCATAACGCAAAGATCAGCGCCGCGATGATGGCGATTCGGGCCAGCCACATGAGCGGCGGCGCGGGATTGAGCAGCCAGAACCACATGATCCCGTCCCGATAGCGGAAGCGGAAATCGACATAACTGAAGTGGATCAGGACCACCGCCACAACAATGGCGATAGTGATCAGGATATTGTGCATCATGCCTTAAATCGCATGAGGCCTCGCCGCGTGCAACTGATCGAAAGGCTGGCGGGCATTCCATTCCCTAGAAATGGTGTGTGCACAAAGCGAGCAGGAGGATAATCGGGACAGGAATGCCGATCAGCCAGAGCAGGATAGAACGCATCACAGACCTCCATCGTATCCCGCTCCCGCGCAAGAATGATCCGGGCCCGCAACGGTTCCCGGGTCCGGTCAGCTCATCGCGATAGCCTCCTCCGCAGTCTGTGGCCCGGCCCGCCGGCCGAGCATTGCGGCGCGGAACATGACTGCAGCCGCGTAGAGCACGACGACGACAATGAGCCAGCGAAGCAGATCGATGGGAATCTTCCAGACGATGAATGCTGCAGCGAGCACGCCGGGTATGCCGCCGATGCCGAGGCCGAGGACGACCCTCAGGTCGATCTTGCCCATCTGGATGTGACGTATGCAGGCGCCCGCCCCCATCACGGCGGCGCCCGCCGCCATGATCGGGAAGATGGCCCTTGGGTTCATGCCCATGAGGCTGAGGATGACCAGCGTCGGGGCATAATTGCCGACGCCGAAATTGAGCAGAATGCCGATGATGAAATTGGCCAGTATCGCGACAATCGTCAGTGCGAGCGGCAAGCTGAGCGCCGTCCCGCCTGCGGGCATCCAGTTACGATTGACCATCGCGTAGGCGATCGCGGCGACGACGAGGGCAATTCCAACGACCAGCTGGACGACCCAGGTTTGTGAACGAGCGACCAGCGGAGCACCCACCAACCCACCTATCAGCACGGCGATCGCGCAGCCGACGAGCAGCACCGGATCGACCGTGATCAGTTTCAGGAAGATGATGCTCTCCGCGAACACCGACCAGGTTAGCCCGACCAGCATCGTCGGCGGAATCAATCGATCGGGCACGAGTTTGCGGAACTTCAGCCACGCCGTCGTCGGAGCGAACGACCCGATCCCGAGCGTATCGAAGAAGCTCACGACAAACCCGAGCAGCGTCGATTCGACGCTCGGAACGGCGCGCCGGGCAATCGCCGCCCTGATCAGCACGAAGCTGAACGCCAGCGCTGCCAGGATGAGGGCGGTGAAGAGAGCTACGAGCATTCGACACATTCACAGCGGATCGGCCGCCGCGCAAGCGGAGCGGTGAAATATTCGCTGCCCTCCTGACTCTGCCGCGCGGCTGGGGAATCTGGAGCCCCAAGCTCGAATCGTCTCGCCCTAGTCCGGCTCTGCCGGGCCGTGGGCACTTGTTCGGGCGCAGACGGCACAAGAGAGCGGGAAATTCACATGGCGAACAACGCAGGCACGGTCCTTTCGCGAATCAAGGATGAGGAAATCGACTGGGTCGATCTCCGCTTCACCGACCCCAAGGGCAAATGGCAGCATCTGACTATGGCTTCGGGCGTGGTCGACGAGGACAATCTCACGGACGGCTTCATGTTCGACGGAAGCTCGATCGGCGGGTGGAAGGCGATCAACGAGTCCGACATGATCCTGAAGCCCGACCTGGATGCAGTCTATGTCGACCCATTCAGCGCAACTCCGATGCTGGTCATCTTTTGCAACGTCGTCGAGCCTTCGACCGGCGAGCTCTACGGTCGCGACCCGCGCTCGACCGCGACCCGCGCCGAAGCCTATCTCAAGCAGACCGGCATTGGCGACACCGTGTTCGTCGGGCCGGAAGCCGAATTCTTCATGTTCGACGACGTCCGCTTCGAGGATACGTACAACGCCAGCTGCTACCGGATCGACGACATCGAGCTCCCGACCAACACCGGCCGCGACTATGAGGGCGGGAATCTCGCCCACCGGCCGCGCGCCAAGGGCGGCTACTTCCCGGTCGCTCCAGTCGACAGCGCCATGGACATCCGCGGCGAGATGGTCTCGACCATGCTCGAGATGGGGCTTCCGATGGACAAGCACCATCATGAGGTCGCCGCTTCGCAGCACGAGCTGGGCCTGACCTACGGCGGCCTGGTCGAAACCGCCGACCGCATGCAGATCTACAAATATGTCGTGCACATGGTCGCCCATGCCTACGGCAAGACCGCGACCTTCATGCCCAAGCCGATCGCCAAGGATAACGGCAGCGGCATGCACACCCACATGTCGATCTGGAAGGCGAAAAAGCCGCTGTTCGCCGGCAACGGCTACGCGGGCCTCTCGGAAACCGCGCTCTACTTCATCGGCGGCGTGATCAAGCACGCCCGGGCGCTCAACGCCTTCACCAATCCGACGACCAACAGCTACAAGCGCCTCGTCCCCGGCTTCGAAGCACCGGTGCTGCTCGCTTATTCGAGCCGCAACCGTTCGGCGTCGTGCCGGATCCCCTACGGCGCCGGAGAGAAGGCCAAGCGGGTGGAGTTCCGCTTCCCGGACGCGCTTGCGAACCCGTATCTCGCTTACTCGGCGCTGCTGATGGCCGGCCTCGACGGCATCCAGAACCGAATCCATCCGGGCGACCCGATGGACAAGAACCTCTACGACCTTCCGCCGCAGGAGCTGGTCAACGTCCCGACCGTTTGCGGCAGCCTCCGCGAGGCGTTGGTCAGCCTTCAGAACGACCGCGCCTTCCTGACCCGCGGCGATGTCTTCAGTGACGACCAGATCGACAGCTACATCGACCTCAAATGGGAGGAAGTGATGCGCTGGGAGACGACTCCGAGCCCGGTCGAATTCGACATGTATTATTCGTCGTGATTTTCAGCTAAGCTGTTCCTTTCGGGACGCCGATGGAGGGGAACCCTCCCACCTTCCCTTTCCCTCCATCGGCATCGCCGTCCTGTTCCCTCGCAGAGTGCACGATTCCGTAACCATGCGCCGCTTATGGTCGCGCGCGGGTCACGGAGTGGGCGGATGAACATCAGGGCGAAAATTTACGGCAGCAGCAAACCGCAAGAGCCGATTTTTCGCGACAAGCGGCCGAAGGGCGCCAAGTCCGACGAGCTGCAGAGCATCACCGTGTCGCGGGGAGAGTCGCGGCGCGGCAACAGCCGCACCGAAGATCGTCACCGCCTCTCGGAAGAGAGCGTCACCATCACTCACGACGGCGTTTCCCACCAGGCACAGCTGGTCAACGTCTCGGGCGGAGGCGTGATGGTCCGCGGGCCGCTCCAGCTCAAGCTTTGGGACACGGTCGAACTGCACCTCGGCGAGCACGGCACGATTGATTGCGCCGTGCGCTGGATGCGCGACGACCGGGTCGGTCTCGAATTCGCCCACGAGACCCGCCTCGATTGCTCGTCGGACGAAGTCGCTACCGTTCTTCGCGACGTCATTTCCCGCTCCTTTCCCAACGCGCGCTTCGACGAGGCGCAGCAAGAGTCTCCGCCTCGCCCACTGCCGGTCGAGGAACCGGCGGCCGCCGCCGATGAGGAAGAAGACGAGGAGCCTTCCTCGTGGAAGCCGGACGATCACCGCCGCGCGCCGCGCCACCCGTTGATCTGGTCCGGGACCCTCCATGTCGGGAAACGGCGCTCTCCGGTTCGGGTGCGGAACATCTCCAGCACCGGCGCAATGATCGAATGTACCGACAGCCTTGCCGAGGGCGACGAGGCCGTGCTCAACTTAGGCGACGAGGCTCGCGTGCCGGCGAGCGTCCAGTGGATCGTCGGCGCGCAGATCGGCATCGCCTTCCACAGCCCGTTCGACATGCGCCTCCTGGCGCGCTCGACTCCGGAGGTGGCCGTCGCTGCTCAATCGCCGCAATGGACTCGCCCGTCTTACCTTGAGGCCAGCGCGGAGGAGAAAGACGTATCCGATCCGTGGGATCCGCGCTGGGAGCGTCTGACCATGCGCGAGATCAACCTCGAACTGGCGGGCTTCCTCAAGCGCTAGAGCGCGCCCGCTCGGCCGCACGGCTTCCGTAGATCGCATACAGCACGAGGCCGATCACCTGCGCGGTCACAAAGAAGATCTGCGTGCGGTTCGGAAGACTGATGAACAGGTAAAGGCAGCCGAGGATTCCGAAGGGACCGACGATCCACGGCAGCGGCGCCCGGAACTTGCGTTCGGCATTCGGCTCGCGCCGGCGAAGCGTCAGCATAGCAGCGCACACCGCCACGAAGGCAGCGAGCGTGCCCGCGTTCGCCAGTGCGGCGATCGATGCCAGCGGGATCAGCCCAGCAAAGACGGAAGTCACGATGGCGGTGAAGATCGTGATCCGCACCGGCGTCCCGCGCTGCGACACCCTCGCGAGGCTCGGCGGCAGAAGTCCGTCGCGCGCCACGACGAAGAAGATCCGGCTCTGTCCGTAGAAGAAGGCGAGGATCACCGTCGGCAGCGCGATGACGGCGGCGGCGCCGAGCACCCGCGCCGCCCAGGGCTTGCCGATCTCGCGAAGGATCAGCGCCAGCGGCTCGGGGCTGTCGGCGAAGCCCGTGTAGACGACCGCGCCGATCGCACAGGCCGCGATGATCATGTACAGCGCCACGCAGATCAGCATCGACCCGACGATGCCGATCGCAAGGTCGCGGCCCGGGTTCTTTGCCTCCTCGGCCGCGGTGGCGATCGCGTCGAACCCGTAGAAAGCGAAGAAAATGATCGCCGCGGCGGCCATGACTCCGACCTCGCTTCCCGACGGGCCGTTGCGCGGGAATCCGTGAGGCATGAACG
>Ga0207660_10003464_pt1 | contig 10283 bp, 12 predicted proteins | sample KBSC73BmetaG_FD_184335 | JGI IMG/M metagenome (GOLD analysis project Ga0207660, IMG submission 184335) | Corn rhizosphere microbial communities from Kellogg Biological Station, Michigan, USA - KBS C7-3B metaG (SPAdes) (version 2) | ecosystem: Host-associated > Plants > Roots > Rhizosphere ... | reverse complement strand
GTACGCGGACTACGTCATGGGCGTCAAACTCACGACCGCGCTGCTCTACGCGAAGAGCCTGCCGTTCGTCGAAGCGATGGGCTACGGACTCGGAAAGTCGGGCTGGGTCAGCGTGAAGAAGCCGAAGGGGGCGCTGCCCACTGCGATGTTCCAAGAGTGGATCGACGAGAGTTATGCAGCCGTCGCGCCGAAACGCAAGTCGACTCGTCGCGCACCGGCACGTCTGAAGCCATCACGAGGTAACGATCGCTGACCGCGACGTCATCGACTGCGCTACTGGAAGCGCTCTATCGTGCCCCACCACGCCCAGCGATCGTTCTCACCCCGCTGGAGCATGATCCTGCGGCTCTTGGTGCCGCGCGAGTCCTGCCAGGTCGACGCGATGCTCAGGTTCCCCGATGCGCGGTCGCCTTCCAGCGGCCGCGGCTGGACGTTCACGACGAGCCCCGCAGCGAAAGCGGCACGCAGATCGTCGAGGTACTTCTCGCGGCTGACCGTGGTCCCTCCCGCCTGTTCGCCCGCGGTCGTGACGCACGGGGATAGAAATGGAGCGAGCGCGTCCACGTTCTTTGCCGTCATCGCTGCCGCAATACCGTCAGCGACCTGCTCGGGCGTGCGCGAGGGGAGCGCGGTCGGCAGCGCCGCGCGTGCCGCCGTCAGTTCGGAATCGGTAAGGAACCGAAACGACGCGATCATTCGGATCAGCGACTGCTGCAGAGCCGCGTCCAGCGGCTGACGGATATTCGGATCGACCACGTACATGCGGCCGCCATTCGCCACGTAGTACTTGAAGAGTCCGGTTCCAGGAGCTGTCAGTGGCAGGGTCTTGTGTGCCGCCGGCCGGTCCGCGTAGACGACGTCCTCGATCTGCTCCGTCGCCTGACCGGTGGGGTCCTGTGCAGCCCATTGCCTCGGGCTCAGGTTCTGCGGGTTCGCGTCGACGGTTATCCCCATCGTTGTGTACGCGGACCCGATGTCGGTCCCCGTCTCGTCTCGCGCGCTGACCGGAACGAAGACCTCCCCTCTCGGTGTTGCGCTCTGCTGTGTCAAGACCGGATTGCACGACGACTTGTGCCATGGCGGGGTCGTCTCGATCGAGTACCCAAGCACGCTGACGTACCGACCGCCTGCCGGAGACACAGTCGCTGAGCCGCTCGCGCCAGGCGACGCGGTCGCCGTTGCGGACGCCGATGCTGTGGAAGATGTCGCCACCGTCGAGGAAGGGCTCGGGCTCGCGGTGACCTGGCTATCGTCGCGCCGGCCGAAGCTCGCGATGAGCGCGATCGCGAGCACCACACCAACCGCGATCACGTAGATGAGATACCTGTTGGTCTTCACCGGATAAGGCTCCCACGGAACCGGCGCGAGGCCCTCACTCGACTGGTCGCCGGAGAACCCGCGCGTAGCATCACAGCCAGGTGGGCATGGAAGCGCTCCCCCAGCCGCTCGCGGCATACACCGCATTGGCCGCAGTCAGCGTCGTCGTGTTCGGCCTGTTCCTCCGCATCACGCGGCTTACCGCGGGCTGGCTGCCATACCGAACGTGGCTGGTGATGCTACCTGTCGTTCTCGTCGCGCTGTGGCTTGGCACCTGGGCTTGGGCGATCCTCATCACGCTCCTGTCGATCTACGGCTTCAAGGAGTTCGCGCGCGCGACGGGCCTCTATCGCGAGCGCCTCTTCGTCCTCGCGGTGTATCTGGCGATGGTCGCCGCCAACCTCCTGGCATACGTCGGGCGCTTCGGTCTGTTCACGGTCGTGCCGATGTGGGGCGTCGCGGCCCTGACCCTGATCCCGATCCTTCGGAACAAGACCGAAGGGATGCTGCAGAACTTCGCGCTCTCCGTGCTCGGCGTCGTCTACTTCGGTTGGTTCCTCGCGCACCTGACATACCTTGCGACCTGGGACGGCGGCCTCGGCCTCGTGCTCTACGTGGTGCTTGCGACGCAACTCAACGACGTGATCGCCTTCCTCTTCGGCAAGCTTTTCGGGCGCCGCCACTGGACCGCGCTCTCGCCGAACAAGACCGTTGAAGGTTCGCTCGGTGCGCTCATCTTCGGCATCGCCTTCGCGTTCATCAACTGGCAGCTCGCGTTTCCGCAGCTGCCGTGGTGGATGGTGCTCGGTCTCGGTGTGATCGTCGGCGCCGGCGGCCAGATCGGCGATCTCACGCTCGCGAACTTCAAGCGCAACGTGGGCATCAAGGACTTCGGCAACCTGCTGCCAGGGCACGGCGGGATCCTCGACCGGCTCAACTCGCTCACGCTCGTCGCTCCCGTCGCGTTCCACTTCGTGCGCTTCTTCTTCGGCGGGTTTCCGTGAGCGACCAGCACAACGCGGCGACCCCGTCCGGCGAGCCGCATGCCTTCTCGTACGCACCGATGCCCGACGTCGGTCTCTCGGTGCGGGAGCGGCTGGGCCAGTACCCGCGCGTCCCGGACATCACGTTCGACGCGCTGCGGACGGTCGCGCGGTGGACCGCGGTGGGCCTCACCAAGCTGCAATTCCCGATCGAGGTCCGTGGCGAAGAGCCGTCGGGCGATCGCGTCGCGCTTGTCGCGAACCACGCGAGCCATCTCGACTCGTTGCTGGTCCTCGCTTCGCTGTCCGAACGCCGCCGGCGCGAGATTGCGTGCCTCGCCGCGAAGGACTACTTCTTCGAGAACACGTCGTTCGCGCTTGCGAGCTCGCTGTTCGCGATGGCGGTGGCCTTCGACCGCACGAAGTACACCGAGCTCCGGCGCTGGACGCGGATCCTGCGCGAGCAGCAGCGCGGCACGCTGCTCGTCTATCCCTCCGGGAGCCGCCGGCGGTCGGAAGCGCACAACGCGATCTTGTTCATCCTCGCGAACAGCGGGTGGTCGATCGTGCCCGTCGCCATCGCGGGGAGCGCGAAGGCGTGGCCGGTCGGAAGCAAGCTCTGGCGACCATTCCGGCGCGTGCGCGTCACGTTCGGGGCGCCGACGGCCGCGACCCCAACGAAAGACCTGGGTTCGTCGCTCGCGGCGTTCTGGAGCGCGAACACATGAAGGCGGACGCCTCGGTCTACGAAGGCAAGCGGGTCATCCGTGGAGCACTCGCGCGCGTCCCGGGTCTGGACCGCGTCGATCCGAATGTCGTAACGATCGCGATCCTCGTGCCGGCAGCGATTGGCGCCGTCGCCCTCTGGCAGGGATGGTGGGTCGTCGCGATACTCGCGATCGTTGCACGGATGGTGCTCGCGACGATGGATGGCTATGTCGCCGAGAGCTTTGGCCGAGCGACGCGTCTTGGGTCGTATCTGAATCGCTTCGTCACCGAGCTGGCCGATGCGACGCTTCTGCTCGCGCTCATACCGCACGCGGACGCGTTCTGGGTCGGAGCTGCGCTGGCGAGCGGCTGGCTCGTGAACGTCACCGGGCTGCTTGGCGTGACCGCGGGCGGCTCGATCCAGTGGACCGGTCCAGCGGGTCAAGCCGATCGCCTCGCGTTCCTCATCGCGGCGTCGCTCATCGCGTTGTTCGCCGAGATGAACTGGACGCTCTTCAGCATGGTGCTTGTCGCCCTGAGCGCCGTGACGATCGTGCGTCGCGCTTCCCGGTCGATCGCCGAGCTGCGTCGGCCCTGATCGGTGCGCGGCTTCGCGCGCTCACCACTTGCCGTGCTTGCCGCTGGTCTGTGGGGTTATGCCGAGGCGACGCGGTTCTGGCTCATCCCCGACATCCTCTTGGGATGGATCACGCTCAATCGACCCCGGTCGATCGTGGCCAGCGTCATCGCAGCAACGGTCGGTGCGGTGATCGGCGGCGTCCGCATGCATGAGCACGCACGCGAGGAGCACGCGCGCTTGACCGAGATCCCGGGCATCAACGACCTTCTCCTGCTCGACGCGCACGAGCGCTTCGCGTCGCGGGGCTGGGTCGCGGTGGTGCGCGCGCCGCTCGACGGCATCCCGTACAAGGTCTACGCGACCGAGAGCGGCCTCGCCGGCAAACCTCAAGGCGAGCTGATCGCCTGGACGCTGCTCGCGCGGCTTTGGCGGTTCATCCTCTCCGCAGCCGCCGCCGCGCTCATCGGCCGTGTCTTCTCACGATCCGTGCGCCGCGACCAAGGACTGTGGGTCGCGGGCACGCTCGGGTTTTGGGTCTTCGTCTACGTCCGCTACTTCGCGAGGCTCCGTCGGCGCTACGGAGTCGGGCTCAGTCCTTCGGAAGACGGACCTCCGGATGGCGCAGGGTCAGCGGCGTCTTCCCCGACCAGTACACGTCGCGTTGGCCGGTCATCGCCTGGACGTGCCCGTCCCACTCGAAGTTGAACGCCTCGCACCCGAGGCGCACCGCACGGCGGACCTTGTCCTGCGTGACCTCGTCGCGCGCGAGCTTGTGGATCATCGCGATCTGACGATCGCCGTGACCGGTGTCTTGCTCCGCATGCAGTTCGTAGGTCGCAGCGGCACGCTTGCTGAACCCGTAGTGGCCGACGAGCTCCTTGAACACGCGAGCGGCCGCGCCATCTGGTCCGCCATGCATCGCCTCGACGTACGCCAGTAGCGCGACGCCCTCGAGCGCGCTGTAGTTCTGGCAACCCGAGCGGATCATCTCGATCGCCGCGAGCGTGCCCGGCGCAGGGTCGGCGCGATCCGCCTGCTCGCGCGTGATGCCGCCCTCCTCGAGGAACTGCAACATGATGTCGACGTGCGTCCTTTCGCCGCCGAGCTCCTCCATGAAGTTCTCCATCACCACGTCCATCAGTTCGTAGTTCCGCTCGCTGGCGACGTTGGTGACGATGTACCCGAAGAAGATCGGGTTGGTGCGCACGCGTAGGTAGTGCTGGATCTCGCCGAGGATGATCTGCTCGCGTGTCCAGCGATGCTCGACGATGCCCTTGAACCAGGGGTGATCCGGCATCCATAGCCCGCGCGCGACCTGCCACAGCTCTTCGACGAACGCGTCCGGCGGGGTCGCAGCCACGGACTTACCGTCAGCGCTTGTCGGCGATACGACGGAGGTAGCGAACGGCGAACACGCCAAGCACGATGTAGGTGACCGTCGCGACGACTCCGAGCAATGCGGCGAGGATCGCGATGCCAGAAAAGTCCATGGTCATGAGTCTACGAGCGAGCGGGCAGACTCAGCGGCGTCTTGCCCGCACGAGCGCAAGCAGGCCGAGCGGGATGTACGCGAGGATGAAGAAGAAGGTCGCCCAAATGAGACCGCCGACGGCGCCGATGAAGAGCGTCGTGCCGATCGGTGCCGATCCGGTCGGCGATGTCAGGTCGGATGCGAGGACGACGCCGAGAACGATGATGAACACCGCCGCTGCGGTGATCGCGGCGAGCCTCACCGGGCGACGCAACGATCGGATCACCAGCGCGGGCATCGCCAAGATCAGCGCAAGGGCGACCTGCACGGATGCGAATAGGAGCGGCGCTGCCTGATCGAGCACCATCGGAGGGCCGTGCGAGAGTCGAACTCGCCTCTGAGGATTAGAAAGCCCCCGCTCTATCCACTGAGCTAACGGCCCCCGTCAATTATCGGGGCGCCGGCGCCGCCTACGTCGTCGGATCGCTTACGCGGCCCATGAAGAGGATCGCGCCCGTTTCGTCGTCCTGGATCAAGAAGAGGAACGGCCGATCGATAGTGAGTTCGACGGGCCGGAGCGGCACTATCGAGAGCGTGTACACCTGCGCCGCGGCGGCTGCTGCCTCAGTCCCCTTCTCGTCGACAGCAATGAAAGCCTCGTGGATCACATCAGCGATCTGCAGCGGCTCCGTGTTCGTGATGCCCGAGAAGTCCGCGCGACTGGTGAATGCGATCGGCATGCCGAGCTCGCCGAGCACATCTTTGAGCCGCGCCTTGGAACGGAAAGAGAACTTCGGCATCGCGAGCTTTACTGGCGTGTTGCTGAGGGCGTTCACCACGCGGCGCAACATCGGGCCGTCCAAATCACGCTCCAAGGCGTCAGGCTTGCCCGCGCTGGGCACGACAAGGATCATCGAAAGGCCTCCGGCATATGGGAGGCGGACCGCCTGGTAGTCATCGCCGGCTCCGTAGCCGAGGGTCTCGCTGAGTCGCATCATCTTCGCCCGCACGTTGGCGCCGTCCGCGCGATGGAACGTGCCGGTCACGGCCTCGTTGAAGCGCTTCCGCCACGCCGCCTTCAGGTAGATGGCGTTGGTCAGAACGAGGCGGGTCTGCGCGTCGATCACGCGCGGCGGGATCAGATCTTTGATGTGCTCCCGCGTGCGCGCGGCGACCCAGTCGTTGATCGTGCGGCGTGCGTCCTCAGGGGCAGCCTTGTAGTCGACTACCTGGACCCCTGCGTCGTAGTCCCTCGCGAGCTCGTCAAGGAACGGTCGCTCGAAGTCAAGGTCCTTCTGGCCCCACAGCCGGTTCGCGACCGCGAGCTCGAGCTCCAGCGTCTGGCCGAACATCGTGAATTTCCCGGGGCGCTCGGCCAGCGCCTGGTCGAGCGCGTTGAACCCGGCGCTTGGGTCATTGCCGAGGTCCGCGTGAAGGACCGCCGCGATCTGGCTCGCCGTGTCGCCGACCGCGCCCACGCGCGCCATAGCGAGCGCGATGCCGATGCTGTACGGAGAGAGGACCACATTGCCCGGCTCGCGGGTCAGCTTTCTGTAGAGATCCGCGGAGAGCGCATCGACAGCCGCGCGCACGTCGTGCGTGGCAGCGAGATCGGCGCTCGACCGTGGCGCGTCCGAACGGATCTCTTGCTCGGCCGCCGGACCCATCGCTTATCGAGCGGTGTGGATCGCTCTTCCACGCGCGACGAGCGCGGCCTCGCGGAAGGTCTCCGCGAGCGTCGGATGCGCGTGGATCGTCGCGATCACGTCGTCGGTCGTCGCTTCGAGACGCATCGCGAGCGCCGCCTCGGCGATCAGCTCGCTGGCTTGCGGCCCGACGATGTGCACGCCGACGATGCGCTGATCCTTCCCGGCCGTGACGATCTTCGTGACGCCGTCGCTCTCGCCGAGCGCTCGCGCGCGCCCGGATGCCTTGAACGAGAAGCGTGCGACCTTCATCTCTTCGCCGTACTTATCCTTCGCCTGAGCCTCGGTCAGCCCGACCTGCGCTATCTCGGGATGCGTGTACACGACGTTCGGCACGACGTTGTAATCCATCGCCGCCTCTTCGCCGAGGATCGTGTCGACCGCGACCTCGCCCTGCGTCGACGCGACGTGCGCGAGCTTCGGAGCGCGCGGGTCGCCGATGCAGTCGCCGATGGCCCACACGCCCGTCACGCTCGTGCGCATGTGTTCGTCGACGGTAATGCCGAGCCTGTTGGTCACAAGACCGGCGTTCTCGACGCCGGTGAGGTTCGCGACGCGGCCGGCGCCGAGGAGGACCTCGTCGCCCTCGAACATCTTCGATGCGCCGCCGACCTCGGCGGTCACCTTGACCGTCCCACCGGATCGCGAGACCTCCGTCACCTTCGCCTCGCTGACGATGGTGACCCCGCGAGCCTGGAGCGCGCGGACCAGTAGGCGCACGAGCTCAGGGTCCGCGTACGCGATCGGCTGCGGGAGCATCTCGAGAACGGTCACTTCGGAGCCGACCTCGGCGTAGAAGGTCCCAAGCTCAAGGCCGATCGCGCCGCCGCCGATGACGATGAGCCGCTTCGGGACGGTCGTGAGCGAAAGCGCACCGACGTTGTCGAGCGGTTTGGACTCGGCGAGTCCTTTGATCGGCGGCATGCCGACCTTCGATCCAGTCGCGACGATCACGCTCTTCGCATCGATCGCCTGCTCTCCGCTCGACGTACGGACCTTGAGCTGGGTCGGCGACACGAGCATGCCCTCGCCCTTGATGAGGTCGACCTTGCGCGCTTTGAGGAGCTGCTCGACACCGGCGACGTTCTGAGCTACGACGGCGTCTTTGCGCGCAACGGCCTTACTTAGGTCGAAACGCGCGCCCTGCACGAAGATGCCGTGCTCCTCGCCGTGCGTCGTGACCCAGTACGCGTGGCTCGAGTCGAGCAGCGCCTTCGAAGGGATACAGCCAACGGTCACGCAGATGCCGCCGACGCGTTCGCGCTCGATGAGCGCGACGCGCGCTCCCTTGATGCCTGCGTGGAGCGCAGCGACGTAGCCACCGGGACCGCCGCCGAGGATGGCGATGTCGTACGGCGTCACGTGAAAAGCGTACCCACTTCGGATGCGTCGCGCTCCAGTGGATGTACCGCGTAGCCATGCTTCGCATAGAGCCGCAGATACAGCGGAAGGAACGCGAGACCCAGACGCTCGTATTGCTTCACGTGCCTGAGCTCGTGTCGCCACAGCCGATCCGTCGGCTCGAACGCGAACACGATGACGTGCCCGAAGGTGATGGCCGCGTAATGCCGACGGGTGAGGACGAAATGCGCGAGACCGCGATCGCTCACGTAGAGGAAGCATCCGTCGCGGAATCGCGGACGCGCGAACGAGAGCCAGCCGAGCACGTGTCCGATCGGATCGGCGTGGTGTGCGACAAGCTCGCGCGCGACGCTACTGCTCGATGCTATCGACGACCGCCATCACCGCCGCGGTCACGCGGTCGGCCGTTGTTACGCGCGGATCGAAGCGCAGGATGAGCCGGCGATCCATCGCCTCCATGCTCACCCCGACCACTCCCTCGATCTTCCTGCTGCCCGTCACGACCTGTGACGCACAAGAGCTTCACATCAGTGCCGAGATCTCGAGCGAGATCTCCTGGGTGTCGACCGCGGCTGTCGCCGCGGGCGCGCCGGACGCGCCGCCCGGTGTCAGGGCCGGCGAGCCGCAGGCAACGACCGCCGCGAGCAAAAGAAAGGGCGCCAAGCGCACGTCGTCATTGTGCGCTTGGCGCCCAAAGTCACTCGGGCTTCAGGTACTACGGCTTGTTGTAGGGCTTGTTGAGCTCTTCGACCTCTTCCTTGACTTCGCCAACACCCTGCTTCGCCTTGCCTTTGGCCTGGTCGAACTTGCCGCCGATCTCGGTCGAGCGGTCGCCGCCGAGCTTGCCGGCCTCTTCCTTGACCTTGCCCTTGGTCTCGTCGAACTTGCCTTCGATCTTGTCGTGTGTCGAATCCTTCATGAAATGTTCCTCCTATGTGGGCCGTGGGCCCCACGCAAGAGGCGGCAAGAGCGATGCCACGATCACGTTGTGTAACGGTGTTTTCGTCATGCGGACCGTCGTCCTGCGAGCGCGAGCCAGCGATGCGCGCGCGCGATCGGCGCAGGCGCCCACCAATTGAGATCACCGAGCAGCCGCATGGCTGCCGGAACGATGAGAGCGCGCACCAACGTGGCATCGAGAGCGACCGCGACCGCCATACCGAGCCCGATCGATTTGATGATCACGACATCAGCGAGCGCAAAACCCGTGAAGACGGCGACCATGATCGCGGCCGCCGCGGTGATCAGCCGACCGCTGCGCTCGAGTCCTTCGGCGACGGCGTGCGTGTTGTCACCTGTTCGTTTGTATTCCTCCTGGATGCGGCTGAGCAGCAGGACCTCGTAGTCCATCGACAGACCGAAGACGATGCAGAAGAGGATCACCGGCACCGTGGGGTCGAGCGCCTGCGGTGTGAAGTTCATGAGCTGGCTGAAGTGGCCTTCGACGAAGACCCAGACCATCGCGCCGAACGACGCGCTGATCGACAAGAGATTCATCAGCACCGCCTTGAGCGGCAGGACGACGGACCCGAGAAGTAGGAACAGGGCGACGTACGTCAGCACGACGATGAATATGACGGCGCGGACCGCATGCGTCGCGATGAAGTCGATCGTGTCAAGGTCGAACGCGGTCTGCCCGCTGATGAGGACCTCCCCACCGGCCGGATCCAGAAGCGCGCGTATCGCGCGCACGAGGTCGCGTGCCTCGTCGCTCGACGCAGGTCGGGCCGTGATCACGCGCATGACGACGATGTGCGGCCCTGTGACGGCCGCGGTGGGGAGAACGCGGCCGGCGTCGTCGAAAGGCGCCTCTAGACGTAACACGTCCGGAAGCGCGGCGACCTTGCGCGACAGGGCGAAGACCTCGGCGTCACGACCTGGGCGTAGCGGTTCGCCGTCCGCGAAGTACAGGACGATCGGGAACGCCGCCTGCTCTTGGCCCGGGAAGTCACGGACGAGCATGTCGTAGCCGCGACGCGACTCCGACTGCGGTGGCAGCGCGGTCGTGTCCGCATTGGCCAGACGGATGTGAAGGAACGGCGAGCCGGCGGCCAGCACGAATGCGACGGTCGGCACGAGAACGAGAAGGGGACGGCGCATCACGGCGGTCGCGATCGCATGCCACAGCCCGCTTCCGGTCTGAGCTCGACGCGGGA